>Ga0256405_10000911_pt1 | contig 88976 bp, 57 predicted proteins | sample RumenRJG_02DNA_FD_189096 | JGI IMG/M metagenome (GOLD analysis project Ga0256405, IMG submission 189096) | Bovine rumen microbial communities from Lethbridge, Alberta, Canada - RJG_02 | ecosystem: Host-associated > Mammals > Digestive system > Stomach > Rumen | place: Canada: Alberta... | reverse complement strand
ACTCTCCGAGAATCGCATATTTTGGAAAAACTGCAAAAACGCCGCCGCCTGAAACCATCGAATTCTCAGAACACGCAAAAAGAGGATGTATCGCGAAAAATCGAATTATGATACACCCTCCTCCCAGCTAACGCCGCGCTCATCGATTTTCCTTGCCCCAGTTCGAGGCGGCTCAATAGGCGATTTTTGCCCTTTGTAACTATATGATTTTCAGTATCTACAAAAGGCTAAAATTATGTTTGAGACGTTTTAAACTACCTCAAATGTAGTTTTCCTCAGGTCCTATGTGAGGTTTCTCGCATGCGGAAGGTTTTTTGAAGTGTGGGGAATGCCTTTTTCGACAAGCGGAAAAAGCGTGCGCTTTTCGTAGGCGAAATTAGTTCGGCCGTACAAGAGTATGACAACATATATTGCAATGATTTGCGTTCTGATTATGCGCGAATAACAGCTGGTAATACGAAGCGCGTGCCAGAGTATTGTGCGAAGGCTGGCTGGAATGGCCGCCGCGAGAGTGCGTGAAGAAATGCGCGATTATGCATATGCGCGGGAAATAACTGGGAGGGCCCCTGCCCTCAGGGGCCGTCCGCCGCATATGAAAGTGCGCGAAGGTATTCGCGATACGAATTTCTTTGCCGCTTTCTGAATTATTGTTTACCTTTGCACTCGCATTGTCAATGTTGCGTGCGCCTTTTGGCGTGTCGGAGTCTTTCTCCATCTGCGGGAGCGCAACATTTGATGATGCCTTTTTATTTGTATAGAAATCAGTTCTTCCCTTTTGTATCAGGTGCATTTTCATAGTTCTTATTATGTCATCCGGATTTTTATTATCTTTGCGGCAGAGTCCAAGTCCAAATAGTTAACGTCAGCGAGATTCGTTCGCTGTTTGTCTATAAGGTCTTGGATTTTCTTTGTCGAATTATCGCACGACGCATTATATATATGTGCGCATCCTGGAGGGGTGACGCGGAAGAGGGGCGAAGGGTAGCAAAATGCATGATAAAAGCGCAGGAAAGAGGGGGTCTCAGAGCGGAAATAACAAGTAATGGAAAAGATTTTCGCGCGGAGAGAGAAAAAAGTCGGGCAAAAGTTTTGCGATTAGAATAAAATAAGTAACTTTGCAGCCGTTTCGGGATTACTCCTAAGCGAAGCACAGCTCACGCGAAGGAGGACGGAACAACGGAAAACGGTGCTCAGCCTCATGCCGCCCGTGGAAGCGGAGGCGTTATGGGGAGCAACATTATCGGCCGGAGGGCTAAAGCGACGGAGCATTATGAAAATGGGCAAATTCCAGAGTGGCCAAATGGGGCAGACTGTAAATCTGCTGACGTTCGTCTTCGGTGGTTCGAATCCATCTTTGCCCACAAGTAACAAGATTGCGGAAATAGCTCAGTCGATAGAGCACTAGCCTTCCAAGCTGGGGGTCGCGGGTTTGAGTCCCGTTTTCCGCTCGATTTGCTGTTATAGCTCAGTGGTAGAGCACTTCCTTGGTAAGGAAGAGGTCCTGAGTTCAATCCTCAGTAACAGCTCTAATTTGGATAAAACCAAGTGAAGAATATTCACTAATATAACAATTATAAAAGAGTAAAGCTATGGCTAAAGAACAATTCGTACGTACCAAGCCGCATGTAAATATCGGTACGATTGGTCACGTAGATCATGGAAAGACAACCCTTACGGCTGCCATATCCAAAGTGCTTCACGAGCGCCTCGGCACCGGTGAGGACGTAAAATCATTTGATCAGATTGATAACGCTCCCGAGGAGAAGGAAAGAGGTATTACCATCAACTCCTCGCACATTGAATACGAGACAGCTAAGCGCCACTACGCCCACGTTGACTGCCCGGGCCACGCCGACTATGTGAAGAACATGGTGACTGGTGCCGCTCAGATGGATGGTGCTATCATCGTAGTAGCTGCTACCGACGGTCCTATGCCCCAGACCCGTGAGCACATCCTGCTCGCCCGTCAGGTGAATGTGCCGCGCCTCGTGGTATTCCTCAACAAGTGCGACCTCGTAGACGACGAGGAGATGCTTGAGCTCGTAGAGATGGAGATGCGCGAACTGCTTACCCAGTACGGCTACGAGGAGGATACTCCTATCATCCGTGGTTCTGCCCTCGGCGCTCTGAACGGCGTTAAGAAGTGGGAAGACAAGGTAATGGAGCTCATGGACGCTGTAGACACCTGGATTCAGGAGCCTGTACGCGACGTTGATAAACCGTTCCTTATGCCTATCGAGGACATCTTCTCCATCACCGGCCGTGGTACCGTAGCAACGGGCCGTATCGAGACCGGTAAGGTAAAGGTGGGCGACGAAGTACAGCTGCTCGGCCTTGGCGAGGACAAGAAGTCGGTGGTTACCGGTGTTGAGATGTTCCGCAAAACCCTCGATGAGGGTATGGCCGGTGATAATGTAGGTCTTCTGCTCCGCGGTATCGACAAGAGCGAGGTGAAGAGAGGTATGGTTGTTACCCACCCGGGTGCCATCACTCCTCACAACAAGTTCAAGGCTTCCATCTATGTGCTGAAGAAAGAGGAAGGTGGCCGTCACACACCGTTCGGCAACAAGTATCGTCCTCAGTTCTACCTCCGCACCATGGACTGCACCGGTGAGATCACTCTCCCCGACGGAGTAGAGATGGTGATGCCTGGTGATAACGTTGAGATCAAGGTAGAGCTCATCTACCCGGTAGCTCTGAACGTAGGTCTTCGTTTCGCTATCCGCGAGGGTGGCCGTACGGTAGGCTCTGGTCAGATCACCGAAATCTACGACTAATACGACATTAGCATAGAGGTCCCCGCTCCTTCAGGGGTACGGGGACCTTCTTACGGGAATAGCTCAGTTTGGTAGAGCGCTGGTCTCCAAAACCAGGTGTCGGGAGTTCGAGTCTCTCTTCCCGTGCAAAAGAAAGAACAGAAACATGTTGAAAAAAGCAATTGCATATTGCAAAGCTTCCTACGAGGAGCTTGCATACAAGACAACTTGGCCTACATCCAAGGAGCTGGGACATAGTGCAGTGGTTGTTTTATCAGCTTCCATAATCATTGCGCTTGTGGTCTTTATCATGGACCAGTGTTTCCAGTTTATCATGGAGAATGTCTATCCGCATTAATCTCCGGCAGCAGATATGAAAAAAGACAGTTCATTATCTGCCCCGGCAGTGGGGAAAAAGGCAGCAGCAGAGATGAAGTGGTATGTCCTCAAGGCCGTGAGCGGCAAGGAGGGCAAGGTCAAGGAATACATTGACCTCGGCATCAAGAACGGCCACTTCGGCGAGAATGTCTCTCAGGTACTCATCCCGACGGAGAAGGTGGTCTACACCACGCCGACGGGCAAACGCACGGTCAAGGAGCGCAACTCCATGCCCGGCTATGTGCTTGTAGAGGCAAGGCTGGTGGGTGAGATAGCGCAGGATCTGCGCTACACTCCCAATGTTCTCGGTTTTCTCGGTGGTATGGACCATCCTGAGAGCCTCCGTCAGAGCGAGGTGAACAGGATTCTCGGTAGCATCGATGAGATGGAGACAGAGGGACAGGAAGTTTTGCCCGAGTATCAGGTAGGTGACAGCATCAAGGTCATAGAGGGCCCGTTCAACAACTTCACCGGCGTGGTCAAGGAGATCAACGTCGAGAAGAAGAAGCTGACCGTGGCTGTCAAGGTCTTCGGTCGCGAGACACCGCTGGAGCTGGGGTATATGCAAGTGACGAAGGAATAAGGATAATGTTACGTATCCCGATTTCCTGCAATAATCAAATCAATAATTAGTAAAGAAAATGGCAAAAGAAGTTGCTGGATTAATCAAATTACAGATTAAAGGCGGCGCTGCAAATCCATCGCCTCCCGTGGGACCGGCTCTCGGCTCCAAGGGTATCAACATCATGGACTTCTGCAAGCAGTTTAATGCCAGGACTAAGGACAAAGCCGGAAAGGTATTGCCTGTAGTGATCACCTACTACACGGACAAGTCTTTCAACTTTGTCGTTAAGACACCTCCTGCAGCAATCCAACTGCTTGAAGCAGCCAAGAAGAAGAGCGGATCAGCAGAGCCGAACCGTACGAAGATTGCCGAAGTGACGTGGGATCAGATCAAGGCCATTGCAGAAGACAAGATGCCTGACCTCAACTGCTTCACCGTAGCCTCCGCAATGAAGATGATAGCCGGCACAGCCCGTAGCATGGGTATTACCGTAAAAGGGGACTTCCCTAAAGAATAACATAAAACTTCAATTAGAGACATGAGTAAACTGACAAAAAATCAAAAGTCTGTAGCCGATAAGATTGAAGAGGGGAAGATGTACACGCTCACCGAGGCTTCCAAGCTCGTAAAGGAGATTACCACTACGAAGTTTGACGCATCGCTCGACATCGATGTGCGCCTGGGTGTAGATCCTCGCAAGGCAAACCAGATGGTACGTGGCGTGGTGTCGCTGCCCAACGGAACGGGCAAGACCGTACGCGTGCTCTGCCTTTGCACTCCCGACCAGGAGCAGGCTGCCAAGGACGCAGGTGCTGACTATGTGGGTCTGGACGAGTATATCGACAAGATCAAAGGCGGGTGGACTGACATCGATGTCATCATCACCCAGCCGGCTTGCATGGGCAAGCTCGGTCCTTTGGGACGTATCCTCGGTCCGCGCGGCCTTATGCCGAACCCCAAGAGCGGCACTGTTACTCCCGACCCGGCCAAGGCTGTCAAGGAAGTAAAGCAGGGTAAGATAGACTTCAAGGTAGACAAGGCTGGCATTGTGCACACCTCTATCGGAAAGATATCATTCACTCCTGAGCAGATAGCACAGAACGCTAAAGAGTTCCTCAATACTATTATCAAGCTGAAGCCGGCTACAGCCAAGGGTACATACATCAAGAGCATCTACCTCTCGAGCACTATGAGCCGTGGCCTGCGCATCGATCCCAAGACCATCGCGGCCGATGATACTAACAACTAAGGTATTATGAAAAAGGAACAGAAGAAAATAGTAATAGAGAACCTCGGCGAGCTGCTCAAGCAGTACGCCAACTTCTACCTCGTGGATGTCACGGCTATGAATGCCCAGAAGACCACGGACCTGCGCCGTGAGTGCTTCAAGAGAGACATCAAGATGGTAGTGGTGAAGAACACACTTCTCCAGAAAGCATTTGAGGCAAGCGATATCGACTACTCCGAGCTTTACTCGAGCCTGAAGGGCACTACGGCACTGATGCTCTGCAACACTGCCAATGTCCCCGCCAAGCTCATCAAGAAGGCCGGCAAGGACGGTATCCCCGCGCTCAAGGCCGCCTATGCAGAACAGAGCTTCTATGTGGGCGCCGATCAACTTGACAATCTGGCCGCACTCAAGAGCAAGAACGAGATCATCGCAGATATCGTTGCCCTGCTCCAGTCGCCCGCCAAGAATGTTATCTCTGCACTCCAGAGCGGTGGACAGACCATTCATGGAGTATTAAAAACACTGGGTGAACGCCCTGAATAATCAATCAACAGAATAAAAACAATAAAAAATAGAAACTAAAATGGCAGATATTAAAGCTATCGCTGAAGAGTTGGTCAACCTGACCGTAAAGGAAGTAAATGAGTTAGCTCAGGTACTCAAGGACGAGTACGGAATTGAGCCGGCAGCCGCAGCCGTAGCAGTGGCAGCAGGTCCCGCAGCAGGCGCTGAGGCAGCTGAAGAGAAGACTGCTTTCGACGTAGTGCTCAAGAGCGCAGGAAGCGCCAAGCTTCAGGTAGTAAAGGCTGTTAAGGAAGCTTGCGGCCTCGGCCTCAAGGAGGCTAAGGATCTCGTAGACGCTGTAGCCAATGGTCCTTCGAAGCTCAAGGAAGGCGTAGCCAAGGAAGAGGCAGAAGCCCTCAAGAAGACTCTCGAGGCTGCTGGTGCAGAAGTAGAGATTCAGTAATCAGAACTTGCTATCAACGCAATAGTTAAGGATCCTCTGGTAGAGGGTTCTTAACTTTTTGCGTATATAAAATTCCAGAAGGTAGGGGAACGACGCCCTGATAGGAAAAAGCGCCCTGATATCCCCAAACATTTACGGAGCCATACAGTGCTCCTGCTTTTTAAAAAATCAACTGTAACACAAAACATAACGAATGTCGTCCAAAACTGTAAACCAGAGAATCAACTTTGCATCGGTCAAGGACCCGATGCCATTTCCTGACTTTCTTGACGTTCAAATCAAGTCATTCCGCGACTTTCTCCAGCTGGACACACCGCCGGAGAAGCGTAAAAACGACGGGCTTTATAAGGTCTTCTCGGAGAATTTCCCCATTGCCGACACGCGCAACAACTTCGTGCTGGAATTCCTCGACTACTCCATCGATGCGCCCCGCTACAGCATAGAGGAATGCCTGGAACGCGGCCTTACCTACAGTGTGCCGCTCAAAGCCAAGTTAAAGCTTTATTGCAATGACCCCGCCCACGAGGATTTCGATACCGTGGTGCAAAATGTCTTTCTGGGTCCCATCCCCTACATGACCGACTACGGCACATTCGTTATCAACGGCGCCGAGCGCGTAGTGGTGTCTCAGCTGCACCGCTCGCCGGGCGTATTCTTCGGCTCCAGCATCCACGCCAACGGCACACAGCTCTACTCGGCGCGTATCATCCCCTTCAAGGGCTCCTGGATCGAGTTCGCCACGGACATCAACAACGTGATGTACGCTTACATCGACCGCAAGAAGAAGTTGCCCGTCACCACGCTGCTGCGCGCCATAGGATTCGAGAGCGATAAGGACATCCTCGACATCTTCAATCTGGCAGAGACGGTCAAGGTCTCCAAGGCCGCGCTCAAGAAGTGCATAGGCCGCAAGATAGCCGCCCGCGTGCTCAAGAGCTGGGTGGAGGACTTTGTGGACGAGGACACCGGCGAGGTAGTATCGATAGAGCGCCACGAGGTAGTGCTCGACCGCGACACGGAGATCACGGAGGACAACATCCCCACCATTATCGACAGCGGCGAGAAGACCATCCTCGTACACAAGGACAACGCCGACGACAATCTCGACTACTCCATCATCTTCAACACTCTCAAGAAAGACCCCTGCAACTCCGAGAAGGAGGCAGTGCTCTACATATACCGTCAGCTGCGCAACGCTGACCCGGCCGACGACGCCAGCGCCCGCGAGGTGATCAACGGCCTGTTCTTCTCCGACAAGCGCTACGACCTCGACGAGGTGGGCCGCTACAGGATCAACAAGAAGCTCGGCCTGCACACCGACATGAGCGTGCGCGTCCTGACGAAGGAGGACATCATCGAGATCATCAAATATCTCATCCGCCTCATCAACTCCAAGGCCACCGTGGACGACATCGATCACCTGAGCAACCGCCGTGTGCGCACGGTGGGCGAGCAGATGGCCAACCAGTTTGCCATCGGCCTGGCGCGCATGAGCCGCACCATCAGGGAGCGCATGAATGTCCGCGACAACGAGGTGTTCACCCCGACGGATCTCATCAACACCAAGACCATCTCCTCGGTCATCAACTCGTTCTTCGGCACCAACCCGCTCTCGCAGTTCATGGACCAGACGAACCCGCTGGCCGAAGTGACCCACAAGCGTCGTCTCTCGGCCCTCGGCCCCGGCGGTCTCTCGAGAGAGAGAGCCGGATTTGAGGTGCGCGATGTACACTATACCCACTACGGCCGCCTCTGCCCTATCGAGTCGCCTGAAGGCCCGAACATCGGCCTTATCTCATCGCTCTGCGTCTACGCCAAGATAGACCGCCTCGGCTTCATCGAGACGCCCTACCGCGTAGTGAAGGACGGCAAGGTAGACCTGGACAACAGCCATATCAAATACCTCTCGGCCGAAGAGGAGGAAGACAAGATCATCGGTCAGGGCAACGCACCGCTCAACGACGACGGCACGTTTATCCGCAGCAAGGTGAAGTGCCGCCGCGACGCCGACTATCCCGTTGTGCCGCCCTCTGAGGTGGACTACATGGACGTTGCGCCGCAGCAGATAGCCTCCATAGCCGCTGCCCTCATCCCGTTCCTCGAGCACGACGATGCTCACCGCGCCCTCATGGGCTCCAACATGATGCGCCAGGCTGTGCCCCTTATCCACAACGAGGCGCCTATCGTCGGCACCGGCATCGAGAGGCAGGTATGCGTAGACTCCCGCACGATGATTGCCGCCGAGGGCGACGGCGTTGTCGAGTTTGTCGACGCCACGCGCATCGATATCCTCTACGACCGCACGGAGGACGAAGAGTTCGTAAGCTTCGAGCCGGCCCTCAAGTCGTACAAGATCCCCAAGTTCCGCCGCACCAATCAGAATATGGTAGTCGACCTTCGTCCTATCTGCGTCAAGGGTCAGAGAGTGAAGAAGGGCGATATCCTGACCGAGGGTTACGCTACGGAGAACGGCGAACTGGCACTGGGACGCAACCTGCTGGTGGCCTACATGCCGTGGAAGGGTTACAACTACGAGGATGCCATCGTGCTCTCGGAGCGCTGCGTGAGGGAGGACATCATGACCTCTATCCACGTCGACGAGTTCTCGCTCGAGGTGAGGGAGACAAAGCGCGGCATGGAGGAGCTCACCAACGATATCCCCAACGTGAGCGAGGAAGCCACCAAGGACCTCGACGACAACGGTATCATCCGCATCGGCGCACGTGTTGAGCCGGGCGACATACTGATAGGTAAGATCACGCCTAAGGGCGAGAGCGACCCGTCGCCCGAGGAGAAGCTTCTGAGGGCCATCTTCGGCGACAAGGCCGGCGATGTCAAGGACGCCTCACTCAAGGCCAACCCGTCGCTCAGCGGCGTGGTCATCAACCGCAAGCTCTACTCCAAAGCCATCAAGACACGCGCCTCCAAGGCCGCTGACAAGGTGGAGCTCGAGAAGCTCGACAAGCAGTTTGAGGACGACACACAGGCTCTCAAGGACACGCTCGTCGACAAGCTGCTCACGCTCACCAAGGGCCGCACGTCTCTGGGCGTGAAGGACGACACGGGCGCCGAGGTGATAGCCAAGGGCGACAAGTTCAGAAAAGAAGTGCTTGTCAACATCGACTACTCCGCTGTGCAGCTCAGCAAGTGGACCAGCGACGCCCATAAGAACGAGCTCATACAGCAGCTGGTGCTCAACTATCTCAAGAAATACAACATCATGGATGCCGAGCTTAAGCGCAAGAAATTCGCCATAACCATCGGCGATGAGCTTCCCTCGGGCATCATCCAGCTGGCCAAGGTATACATCGCCAAGAAGCGCAAGATTGGCGTGGGCGACAAGATGGCCGGCCGCCACGGCAACAAGGGTATCGTCTCCAAGATCGTACGTCAGGAGGACATGCCGTTCCTAGCCGACGGTCGCCCCGTAGACATCGTGCTCAACCCTCTGGGTGTGCCTTCGCGTATGAACCTCGGCCAGATCTTCGAGGCTATCCTCGGCGCTGCAGGCCGCAGGCTCGGCGTCAAGTTCAGCACGCCTATCTTCGACGGTGCCAAACTGGAAGACCTCTGCGAGTGGACGGACAAGGCCGGCCTGCCGCGCTACTGCTCCATGCAGCTCTACGACGGCGAAACGGGCGAGCCGTTCGACCAGAAGGCCACCGTGGGCGTCACCTACATGCTCAAGCTCGGCCACATGGTCGAGGACAAGATGCACGCGCGCTCCATCGGCCCGTACTCTCTCATCACACAGCAGCCCCTCGGCGGTAAAGCCCAGTTTGGTGGCCAGCGTTTCGGAGAGATGGAGGTCTGGGCTCTCGAGGCCTTTGGCGCTTCGCACGTGCTCCAGGAGATGCTTACCATCAAGAGCGACGATGTCATGGGCCGCGCCAAGGCCTACGAGGCTATCGTCAAGGGCGACCCCATCACCCAGATAGGCATTCCGGAGTCTCTCAATGTGCTCATCCACGAGCTGCAGGGCCTGGGCCTGAGCATCAAGTTAGAGTAATCCCAAATAGAACTCTTTTTCCAACACCTACATATACATATATACAATAATGGCTTTCAAGAAAGAAAACAAGATAAAGAGTCAATTTTCCAAGATTTCCATCGGACTGGCGTCGCCCGAAGAGATACTTGAGAATTCGCACGGCGAAGTGCTGAAGCCGGAAACGATAAACTACCGTACATACAAGCCCGAGCGCGACGGCCTCTTCTGCGAGCGCATCTTTGGCCCGACGAAGGACTATGAGTGCCACTGCGGCAAGTACAAAGGCATACGCTATAAGGGCGTGACCTGCGACCGCTGCGGTGTGGAGGTGACCGAGAAGAAGGTACGCCGCGAGCGCAGCGGCCACATCCAGCTGGTGGTGCCCATTGTGCACATCTGGTACTTCCGCTCCCTGCCCAACAAGATAGGCTACCTCCTTGGCCTGCCCACCAAGAAGCTCGACATGGTGATCTACTACGAGCGCTATATCGTGATCCAGCCGGGTATCCTGGCCAAGAAGGACGAAGAGGACGAGACCGGCGTGGAGAAGATGGACCTGCTCACGGAGGAGGAATATCTCAACCTGCTGGACAAGCTGCCGCCTGAGAATCAGAAGCTCGAGGACAGCGACCCCAACAAGTTTATCGCCAAGATGGGCGGCGAGGCCATCTATCAGCTGCTCCACGAGCTCGACCTGGACGCTCTGTCCTACGAGCTGCGCGACCGCGCCAACAATGACACATCACAGCAGCGCAAGACCGAGGCCCTCAAGAGGCTGCAGGTAGTGGAGGCATTCCGCTCCAGCCGCGGCCGCAACCGTCCCGAGTGGATGGTGATGAGTGTGCTGCCCGTCATACCGCCTGAGCTGCGCCCGCTTGTGCCGCTCGACGGCGGACGATTCGCCACCTCCGACCTCAACGACCTCTACCGCCGTGTCCTGATACGCAACAATCGCCTCAAGCGCCTCATAGAGATCAAGGCTCCTGAAGTCATCCTGCGCAACGAGAAGCGTATGCTGCAGGAGGCCGTAGACTCTCTCTTCGACAACTCGCGCAAGAGCAGCGCCGTCAAGAGCGAGTCGGCCCGTCCGCTCAAGTCGCTCTCCGACGCCCTCAAGGGTAAGCCCGGACGTTTCCGTCAGAACCTACTCGGTAAGCGTGTGGACTACTCCGCACGTTCTGTGATCGTCGTAGGTCCGGAGCTCAAGATGGGCGAATGCGGTCTGCCCAAACTGATGGCTGCAGAGCTCTACAAGCCGTTTATCATCCGCAAGCTCATCGAGCGCGGCATCGTCAAGACCGTCAAGAGCGCCAAGAAGATCATCGACCGCCACGACCCCGTGATTTGGGACATTTTGGAGTATGTGATGAAGGGTCACCCCGTGCTGCTCAACCGCGCCCCGACGCTCCACCGCCTCAGTATCCAGGCCTTCCAGCCGAAGCTCATCGAGGGCAAGGCCATTCAGCTTCACCCGCTGGCCTGCACCCCGTTCAACGCCGACTTCGACGGCGACCAGATGGCCGTCCACTTGCCTCTGAGCAACGAGGCCATCCTCGAGGCTCAGGTGCTGATGCTCCAGAGCCACAACATCCTCAACCCCGCCAACGGTGCGCCTATCACCGTGCCTTCGCAGGATATGGTGCTGGGCCTCTACTACATCACCAAGCTGCGCCCGGGCTCCAAGGGCGAGGGCCTCACATTCTACGGTCCCGAGGAAGCTATCATCGCCTACAATGAGAAAGTGGTGGATGTCCACGCTCCCGTCAAGGTGATGGTCAACGATATCAACGAGGACGGCATACCCGAGAGACATCTCGTGGAGACCTCCGTAGGCCGCGTGATAGTCAATCAGATTATCCCCGACGAGTGCGGATTTATCAACAAACTGATCTCCAAGAAATCTCTGCGCGACATCATCTCGCTCGTCATCAAGACGGTCGGCATGGCCCGCGCCTGCGACTTCCTCGACGGTATCAAGAATCTGGGATACAAGATGTCCTACCTCGCCGGCCTGTCGTTCAACCTCGACGATATCATCATCCCGAAGGAGAAGAAGGATATCGTGGCCCGTGGCAACGAGGAGGTGGAGAACATCACCAACAATTATAACATGGGCTTCATCACAGACAATGAGCGTTACAATCAGGTCATCGATGCATGGACGCACGTCAACAGCGACCTCAAGAAGACGCTTATGGAGCAGATGTCAAGCGCTGACCAGGGCTTCAACGCCGTGTTCATGATGCTCGACTCCGGAGCCCGTGGTTCTGCCGACCAGATAGCCCAGCTGGCAGGTATGCGCGGCCTTATGGCCAAGCCGCAGAAAGCCGGAGCCGAAGGCGCGCAGATCATCGAGAATCCTATCCTCTCCAACTTCAAGGAGGGTATGTCCGTGCTGGAGTACTTCATCTCCACCCACGGCGCCCGTAAGGGACTTGCCGACACGGCCCTCAAGACGGCCGACGCCGGTTACCTGACCCGTCGTCTGGTGGATGTATCGCACGACGTGATTATCACCGAGGAGGACTGCGGCACACTCCGCGGCCTCGTCTGCACCGCTCTCAAGGACGGCGACGAGGTGATCTCCTCGCTCTATGACCGTATCCTGGGCCGCGTGTCCGTCCACGACATCTACAATCCCACCACCGGCAAGCTCATCGTAGCCGCCGGCGAGGAGATCACCGAATCGCTGGCCGAGGAGATAGAGAAGTCGCCCATCGAGAGCGTCGAGATACGCTCGGTGCTCACCTGCGAGAGCAAGCACGGCGTATGCCAGAAGTGCTACGGCCGCAACCTCGCCACGGGACGCATGGTACAGATAGGCGAGGCCGTGGGTGTGATAGCCGCACAATCGATCGGCGAGCCTGGTACACAGCTTACGCTTCGTACATTCCACGCCGGCGGTGTGGCTGCCAATGCAGCCGCCAACGCTACTATCCGCGCCAAGCATAAGTCCCGCCTCGAGTTCGACGAGCTCCACACCATCGATACCGTTCATGAGGACGGTTCGGTAGGCAAGGTGGTCGTAGGTCGTCTGGCCGAAGTACGCTTCGTCGACGAGAACACGGGCATCGCCATCTCCACACAGAATGTGCCCTACGGCGCCGAGCTCTATGCCGGCGAGGGCGACGTGGTGGAGCAGGGTGCGCTCATCGCCAAGTGGGATCCTTTCAACGCCGTTATCGTTACGGAAATGGCCGGTAAGGTCAAGTTCGAGGATGTCCTCGACGGCGTGACCTACCGTGTTGAGACGGATGAGGCCACGGGACTCAGCGAGAAGATTATCATCGAGAGCAAGGAGAAATCGCGTGTACCGACCTGCCACATCATCGACGAGAAGGGCGAGGTGCTGCGTTCGTACAACCTGCCCATCGGCGGCCACCTCACCATCGAGGACGGCCAGAGCGTGAAGGCCGGCGACGTGCTGGTCAAGATACCGCGCGCCACGAGCAAGGCCGGCGATATCACCGGCGGTCTGCCCCGTGTTACCGAGCTCTTCGAGGCCCGCAACCCGTCCAACCCCGCCATCGTCTCCGAGATCGACGGCGAGATCACCATGGGCGGCGTCAAGAGAGGCAACCGCGAGATTATCGTTACCTCCAAGATCGGCGAGGTCAAGAAATACCTCGTACCGCTCTCCAAGCAGATCCTCGTACAGCAGAACGACTTCGTAAGGGCCGGCACGCCGCTGTCCGACGGCTCCATCACCCCCGACGACATCCTCGCCATCAAGGGCCCCACGGCCGTGCAGGAGTATATTGTCAACGAGGTGCAGGATGTGTACCGTCTGCAGGGTGTGAAGATCAACGACAAGCACTTTGAGGTCATCGTACGCCAGATGATGCGCAAGGTGCAGATCATCGACCCGGGAGACACCAACTTCCTCGAGAAGGAGATCGTGGACAAGATCGACTTTGCCGACGAGAACGACAGAATCTGGGGCAAGAAGGTGGTGACCGACGCCGGAGACAGCGAGAATATGAAGAAGGGTATGATCGTTACCGTGCGCAAGCTGCGCGACGAGAACTCGCTCCTCAAGCGCAAGGACCTGCGCCTCGTAGAAGCCCGCGACGCCGTAGCCGCCACCTCCAATCAGATCCTGCAGGGCATCACCCGCGCCGCATTGCAGACCAAGAGCTTCATGTCGGCCGCTTCCTTCCAGGAGACCACCAAGGTGCTCAACGATGCAGCCATCCGCGGCAAGGTGGACAACCTCGAGGGCATGAAGGAGAACGTCATCTGCGGTCACCTCATCCCCGCCGGCACCGGCATGCGCCAGTTCCAGAAAGTCATCGTGGCCGACCGCGACGATTACGAGCAGGCTATGTATGACAAGAAGAATCGTAAGATAGACGAGGAGATGAGCGAGGACAACCTCGACGCTCCGACACCTATGGTATAAGCGACTATTCACAATCCCGGCGGTCAGCGGCCCCGCGCCACTGCCCCGCCGCACAATAAATAATCCCGTGACCTCTCTCCGGCAGAGGCCACGGGATTTTCATTTACGCTTCCTCACGCTCTCACATGAGGAAATGACCGATCAGTCAGTCCTGGCTCACATAGTTGGCGCCGATAACGCCGGAGATGGCCGAGATGATGGCTACGATGATCTTGAGGATGAGACTCAGATTCTGCTTGTCGTTTTCTTTCATGGTTTTTTGTTTTTTGAGGTTAGTAATGTTTTTGTCTTAAGACAATGCAAAGATAGCGCCTCCACCATTGCGGGTGACGACGTCGTAGTCAATCCTCCGTCGTAAATGGGGCCATTTGCTCCGCCTCCCCACCGTCGCTAACCCCTTCCCACACGCACGCATATTAATATATGGGGGCATTCCCGCCGCTCCTATAAAATTCGTGCTGCCCTATGCGCCTTTTGTTATACCTTTGCAGGAGATTATCAGAGATGAGCGCCATAGATAGAGAAGTGAAAAGAGCCGTCCTCAGCGACCTGCCTCAGGTGATGCGGCTGATAGAATGCGGCCGGCAGACGATGCGCCTGAGCGGCAATCTCCACCAGTGGGAGGGCAACTATCCCCCTCAGGAGCAGCTCCGGCAGGACATCGCCCGGGGCCACAGCTACCTGCTCATGGAGGGAGGGGAAAGCATCGCCACCTTCGCCTTCATCCCGGGGCCGGACATCACCTACCGGAGGATCAAGCAGGGCCGATGGCTCGACGAGACGCGCGCCTATGCCGTCATCCACCGCGTCGCCGCCCTGCCCTCCCGCCACGGCGTGATGAAGGACATCCTCCGCTATTGCTTCTCCATCATCGACAATATCCGCATCGACACCCATCGCGACAACACCATCATGCGCCACTGCCTCGCCTCCTGCGGCTTCAGCTATTGCGGCATCATACACCTGCTCAACGGCGACGAGCGCCTGGCCTACCAGAAAATCATAAGGTAAAACAGCTTCGCGCAGCGGGGATTCATAAATGGCGCGACGCTGCGTAATGAACCGACGACTTAATGACGATTTCGAAGCCTCTCCAACTATCTGATAATCAACGTCCCTTGGAGGGCCAAAATTATGTTTGAGATGAGTGAAACTACATTTGAGATGATTTTCCTCATCTCAAATGTAATTTTCGGCGTATGCGGAAGGTTTTTATGAATGTGGTGAAATGCCTCTTTCGACAAGTGGAAAAAGCGCATCAGTTTCGTACGGCGAAATTATATCTGCGACACTGGTGTGTGAGGACATTAATGAATGGAGCTCTTGTATCGATTTGCTGGAAGTTAGCTGGGAATATAAAAGTTCGATTTGGCTCTGCGTAAAGTTAGCCGGGAATACGAAAAGCGCAATGTAGTTTTGCGCGAATTATAGCTGGGAGGGCCGCTACCCTCAGCGGCCGCCAGCCGCCGCAAGAGAGTGCGAAGGAATACGCGATACTAATTTCTCGCCGCTTAAAGCACGTAAGATTTACCGATTCGCTCTTGGGCCGCGCTGCAGCGGCCCGCCCAGTTAGCGCCGCGCTTATCGATTCTTCTTGCCCCCGTTAAAAGCGTCACTAAAGGCGATTTTCGACCTTTCGTAAGTGTATGAAAATCAGTGCTCCGCAAAGGCCAAAATTATGTTTGAGATGATTTGAATTATCTCAAATGTGTTTTTCCTCATCTCAAATGTAGTTTTCCACTTTTGCGGATGTTTTTTTGAAATGTGGGGAAATGGCTTTTTCGACAAGTGGAAAAAGCGCATCAGTTTCGTACGGCGAAATTATATCAACTGGCAGAGGTGTGAAGACTTCTATAACAGAAAAGTGGTTCATCATTTTGCGCGACGATAGCCGGCAGTACGAAAAGCGCGATGCGGTTTTTGGCGAAGTTAGCTGGGAGGGCCGTTGCCCTCAACGGCCGCCAGCCGCCGCAAGAGAGTGTATATAAAGGAATGTTATGGCAGCCGCCGCGCAAGGAATAGAATGGTATAATGCTCACAATGCGCCTCTCAGGCTATTGAGAGTCCCTTGATTCGCAAATTACTTCGCGCTTTGCCCTTTTGGGCATGCGGCCGCTGGGGGCAGGGGCCCTCCCAGCTATTGTTCGCGCACTTCAATCGGCCGTGCTTAAATATAATGGCAGGACAGACGAAGAGCGTGGATCGAAAGAGCGATTGGGGGCGGCGTATGGCGGCTGGCGGCGATGGGGCGAAGGAGAGAGGCGGGAATTGTGCGCCGGATAGAGAATTTTCCATTATCTTTGCAGGCAGAAACTAAGGCAGCCGTACGGTCTGTCGCGGGAGCGCTAAGGTGCTTCTGAGGAAAGTCCGGGCAGCACAGGACAGTCCCCTTCAGAAATTGAAGTTGTCCGTGAGGGCAAGCCACTTGCAGAAGAAAACAACCGCCCCTCCTTCGGGAGAGGTAAGGGTGAGAAAGCGGGGTAAGAGCCCACTGCGTGCGTGGTGATGCGCATGGCGTGCAAGAGGGACGCTGAAAGTTCGCGTATACCGCCGGTTGAGGGTTGTCCGCCCGAATCGTCATGGTACGGCGGAGGGTAGAACGATGATGCCTGTAGGTGACTGCAGGCTTAGATAAATGACAGACGGCAGGCCGCAAGGCCTCGCTACAGAACTCGGCTTATAGTATGACTGCCTCCCCTACCAGCGCCGGAGTGTGCCCGCCCCACCCTCCGGCGCTGTTTTTCGTCCACGCCGCGCGGCTTATCGTCCAGGCCATACAGCTTACCGCCCACGCCGCATTAATTATCGTCCACTTGCTTCCTACCTTAGCGTAGCGAAAAACTCCCGCGGGAAAGCGCAAAAGCGGCGGGCGGAACAGGAGGATGGGAAAGAAAACTGAGAGGCGCTTTGCGGAGTACGGGAAAATAATTTATTTTGCAACCTACCGAGCTCGAATGGTGGAATCGGTAGACACGAGGGACTCAAAATCCCCTGGCCAGGAATGGCTGTGCGGGGTCAAGTCCCGCTTCGAGTACCAATTTCAGATAATTCAAAAGACAGACAAAATGCAAGCCGACTCAGACGAGCCGGCTTGCATTTTGTCTATAAACATCTTAGCTTCTGCTACTGCCTGACAGGGAGAGAAGTCATTTCATTTCCCTAAAAGCAGAGCGCTCATTCACGAAAAGTTCTGACATTCCTTAATACAATGGTCTACTTGCCCACCTTCAGCACCACCATCACGGGGAAATGGTCGCTCGGGGTGCGGGCCACGGCCTTCACCTTGCCGTCCGCGCCGATGCTTTCGCTGCGGTACACATCCGTCAGCTCGCCGTATTTCTCCACCGTGAACTCCTTGGTCAGGAAGATGTGGTCTATCCTCTCACCCTGGCTCAAGCCCTCGGGGTGAAAGCCGTTGAAGGTGCCCATGTTGATGTAGCGGAACTTGGCAATGCGCCATGCGTCCGACAGCAGGCCGCTCTGATCTATGAGCTTGAAGCCGTCATTGTTCTGGTCGATATTGAAGTCGCCGGAGAGCACTGCGGGCAGGTGGTGCTTGTCGGCGCGTATGCGCTCCATAATCATCTTGGCACTCTCGGCGCGCGCCGTCACGCCGACGTGGTCCATGTGCAGGTTGTAGTAGACGAACCGGAACTTGGTATGCTTCAGGCGGAACACGCCCCAGGTACATATCCTGACGCAGGCCGCATCCCATCCTTTGCCCGGGCGGTCCGGCGTCGGCGAAAGCCAGAAGTTGCCGCTCTCGATGAGGTCGAATTTGTCAGTGTTGTAGAATATGGCGGAGTGCTCACCGCCCTGCTTGCCGTCATCACGCCCCACGCCGATGTACTGATAGCCCGGGAGCTGCGCCTTGAGGTCCTGGAGCTGATGGTACAGGCCTTCCTCGGTACCGAAGATGTCAAAGCCGTGAAAGCGAATGAGCTTCGCCACATAAGGGTTGCGCTGCTTCCAGCCGTCGCCGTTATTGTCGTCGCCCTTATTGTCCACGCGGATGTTATAGGTGGCAAGGGTGAAAGTCTGTGCCCTGAGGCCCAGCGCGGGCAGCAGAAGGCAGAGGAAAATAAGTAGATTGCGTCTCATATCAATGATTATGTGCTATAGTTATTGCAAATTTAGGCAAATTCGCACAACTACGGGCGCAATGCACTGCAGAAATAAGGGAGAACGCAGGAAATGTAGTAAATTTGCACGACTTTCCGGAGAATTTGAACACTCTTGTTTTGAAAAATATAGTAGTAGACTTTTCCCGTTACGACAGTATGTGCGGCTTTGGCGAGATAGCGCGCAATTTCAGCCGGCGTCTGGCCGCGGCCGATGTGCCCGGGGTGCATTTCATCTTCATCATCCCTAAGCGGCACATAGGCGAACTGGGCGACAGGGTAAGCTACGTGGCCAAAGAGCGCCGTAGGAAAGACATTCTGCCGTGGGTGCCGCTCATAGACCTGTGGCACACCACCGATCAGCAGCTTCCCTTCCGCGTCCGCGGCCCGCATATCATCTCCCTGCTCACAATACACGACCTCAACTACCTCCACGAGAAGCGCGGGCTGCATCTGCTCAGGCACATCGTCGAGATGAAATGGAAGGTGATGCACTCCACGGCCGCCACCTGCATCTCGGAGTATGTCCGCGGGGATGTGAAGCGCAACATAGGCCTCGGCCACAGAGATTACGGGGTGATACACAACGCCATAGGCGATCTGGAGAAGGGCGAACAGCAGAGACCGGCGTTCGCGGAGGAGGGCGACAAATTCCTCTTCACCGTGGGTCAGATACGCCGCAAGAAAAACTTTGCCAGCCTCGTCCCCATGATGCGCTACTTGCCCGGCTACAAACTCTTCATCGCGGGCGACGACCACTTCGCCGATGCGCAGGAGCTCCGCGAGGTCATCGCCGCCGAATGTCCCGACCGCGTGAAGCTCTGCGGCAAGATAAGCGACGCCGAGAAGTGCTGGCTCTACGCCCACGCCGCTGCGTTCGTCTTTCCCTCGCGTCTCGAGGGCTTCGGGATACCGCCGCTCGAAGCGATGCGCTTTCACTGTCCCGTCATCAGCTCTTCCTGCACGTCGCTTCCCGAGGTCTGCGGCAGCCATGTCGCTTACTTCCCCGACTTTGAGCCCCGGCACATGGCCAGCGTGGTGAAGGAGAGGATCGACACCTGGAGCAAGGACTCGGCAGAGGCAAATGAAGCCGCGGAATACTCTCGCGGCTTCAACTATGATGCTTACACAGAAGCTTATATCCGTCTATATCTTAAGTTGCTCGCAGAAGCGAAGTAGGCCGTCCCACACCACATCGGGCGTGATAAGGTCGTACTGCTCCGCGCGGTTCATCGCAGCGAGCTTGTCCGCCGTGGCGATGTCCGTGACGGCCACGCCGCGCGTCAGCGGACTATCCGTCGCCGGCAGCCACACGCTTTTTCTTATTCCGGGGGCTACGATGCAGTAGGACGGGCGTCCCATGGCCTGCACGATGTGGCGCGCGCCGCCTTCGAGGCCGAAATAGAACGTGGACAGCCCCGCCATGCACGCCAGTTCCCTCATGCTGCCGGCTCTGAGCGAGATGAAGATGCGCTTGTCCGAGCCCAGCATCTCCCAGATGCGCCGCGCGTCCGTCTCCTCGCGCCCGGGGGCGTAGTTGAAGATGATCTGGTAGTCGGGGAACCGCTCCATGAAGCGCCTGAGCACCTCCGCCATGCTGTCCTGCCGCCATGTCTTTTCCGCGAGCTTGGCGGTGACGCCGGCGAGCATCACAGGCCGCCGGAAGTCTATCCCCTCGCTCTCCATGTAGGCGCGGAAGCGGTTCATCTCCGTCTCGCTGATGGCGAGGCGGAAGTCGCGATGCTCCATGTCCCGGCTCCCTGGCGGCAGAAGGGGAAGGATCAACCGGAAGTTGTGGTCGAGCATGCTCTCCCCCAAATGGCTGCGCGGCACACGGTAGTCGTAGAGCCATCTGGTGTACGCTTTCTTCAGGCCGATGCGCATCATGCGGCGGGAGCCGAAGAGGGCGAAAAGCGTGGTGTTGGGCGTGGAGCGCATGTCTATGAGCGCGTCGTAATGGCCGCTCCTCATCACGCGCCTTACCTTGAGGGCATAGCGGAGAAAGGACGAGCGCTCCGCGGCGCTGAACGTGATGATGCGCCTGAGGCTCGGATGCCCCTCAAAGAGCGGCGCGAGGCGGTCGTTGAGCACGAGGTCCGTCTCTGCGTCCGGAAGGGCACGTTTGAGGGCCGAGAGCATGGCAAGCGCAAGGATTGTGTCCCCCATCTGCCGAAATCTTATTACCAGTATTCTCATAATTAGTTGCCTGCAAAGATAGTCAATTATCTCGGGCGGGGAAATAACCGAAGAGGCCTTATAGTCGCAAGCGATTACAAGGCCTCTTTAGTACTCGAAGCGGGACTTGAACCCGCACAGCCATTTCTGGCCAAGGGATTTTAAGTCCCTCGTGTCTACCGATTCCACCATTCGAGCCCGATAGCGGTGCAAAAATAGCTATTTTCGCGCTCTCCGCCAAGTCGCGACCCTTTTTCTTCTCATACTGCGTGGTTCATTTCTGCCGGAAGCGGGGGAAAGACGGAAAGAGACAGGGTATAGAGAGCCTCTCAAAAGGCGGCAGAGAGCAGCGGCATATTGCAGAAATGACGATTAAGAAAGGGGGAAAAGCCTTTTACGACATTGCGGCTGCCCTGCTGAAGCAGGAAAATGATATATTTGTAAATGAAAGAAACTATAAAGCGAGCAAGATGAATATCAGAAAGATTTTAATGGTAGTCCTGGCACTTACAGCATCCACGGCGGTCAGCGCCGACGGGATAATGTCCTCGGACAAATGGATGAGCCCCTCGTCGCAGTCCATCGTATATACGGGGCGGGTGGACATGAGCAATCCCTATGTACCGCGGTTCAACTGGCCCGGGACGGAGATACGTCTGGGCTTCACGGGCACCACGCTGCGCATGATATGCCGCCCCATGACGGGCTATTTCATGGTGAGCATCGACGGCTGCCGCGCCTTCAAGGTGAGCTACAACTCGCCGCGCGACTCCGTGCGCACGCTGGCCGCAGCGCTCAAGGCCGGCAAACATACGGCGCGCATCATGTACGCCATAGAGGGGCTCCATCGCAGGCCTGAGTGCCACGGCTTTCTCATCGACAGGGACGCCGCCCTCTTCCGCCCCGCTCTGCCGCGCCACCGCATTGAGTTTATCGGCAACTCCATAACCTGCGGCTTCGGCAACGAGGACAACGACCGCAATCATCCTTTCGCCGACGAGACGGAGAACCATTACTATTCCTACGCCACGATAGTGAGCGACTCGCTCGACGCGCTGCACACCTCCATCTCGCGCAGCGGCATAGGCGCTTACCGCAACTATGCCGGGCCGAAGGAAGGCTCGCCCGACAACATGTCCTACCGCTACAGGTACACGCTCTTCGGCGACACTACGCAGCTCTGGGACTTCAGCCGCTATACGCCCGAAGTAGTGTGCATCAACCTCGGGACCAACGACCTCTCCACTGCGGGCTACGACATAGCGCTTTACGAGAAGGGCTACCGGCAGTTTCTCGGCACGGTGCGCAAGGCCTATCCCAAGGTGCCCATAGTGCTCCTCACGGGTCCGATGCTTCAGGGCAAGGAGAATGAACTGGAGAAGCAAGTACTCGACCGCATAGCCGACGACTGCCATAAGGCGGGGGACCGGAATATCCTGCGCTTCGACTTCTCGCCGCAGACAGGAGCACTGGGATACGGCGCCGCCAATCACCCCTCCCTCGCGCAGCATCGCAAGATGGCCGCCGAGCTTTACCCCGTGCTTAGGAAACTGCTGAAATAGCCTGTTCCGCCCGCCCCGAGGCATGAGAGAAGCATGACAAAGCCGCACAGAGAGGTCTGCACGGCTTTGTTTTCTACGCTTAGTCCCGCCTCGGCGGAGCGCCGCCATGTCGGAGGCGGCCTTCGGCGTCAGCCTATGAGCTCGCGGATGATGTCCGCCTGCTGCGGCGTGAGCAGTCTGTCGCCCTTGCGGAAGCCGGCGCGGTGGAGGCGCTCCCGCAGTTCCGGATCGGCGCGAATCCAGCGGCTGAGGCGTTGCGAGGCGCTACGGCGCTTCGGCGTATCGGCGAAGAGGCTCTCGGCCAGGTCGGCAAAGCGTGTTCTCATAGTTCTCCGGCCTCCTCTCCGGAAGCGAATGCGGCAAACCAGCGGGCGTTGTCGCGGCAGAACAGACGCGCATAGCGATGTGCCTCCACATCGTCGAGAGGCAGGAAGCGGCGACTGGGCGCGTCATAGGTCTCCACGATGCTGCCGCCGGCGCGGACGCGCGCCACACGGCGGGCATCGCGTCCCTGCGCCTCGATGTAGGTCGTGCCGTTGGAGTAAAGGCTCACGGCGCGCAGGGCATAGCGACGGGCGGAGACGATGGCGGACAGCGGGAAGAGCCACGTGAGCCTGAGCCCGCGCGCCTCGCTGCGCGGACGGCGCCGGAGGCCCGTGGCGAGCGACATAAAGTCGAGGTCGCCGCTCAGGTTCTCCGCGTAGAGCAGGCCGGAGAGACAGCGGGCCTCACGGAGCATGAAGAGCTCGCGGCGGTTGGAGAGGGCGAAGCGGAGCAGCGCCCTGCGGGCCGACGGCGTAGAGGAGGCAGGAGTGACGGCGGGCCGGAAAAGACCCGCGACGGAGAGCGAGCGTACGGCGCCCGCATCGTAGAGGCTCACGAGCGACGCGCCCGCGCCGCCGATCACTACGCGGCGTACGGGGACGGAGGGATAAAGCTCGTGGTAAAGGGTGAAGAGTGATTGTAGATACATGATGTTTGTTTTAATGGTAAATAGATTGGTGAATGCTGTTCCGCGGTTGTGCAGCTTGTTTGTGACGTCGTTTGTTTTCTTGTTACTGATGCAAAGGTAGGTCACGCCAATCCGAAAATCCCGTACTTTCGCCCGCCACTATAGAAAAAAACATATTCCGACGGGACGTAAGAAAATCCCCGTGGGAGGAGACGAAATTCTACTCGCAGATAAAATAATTTATCTCGCAGTAGACGATCGGTCTACTCGCAGAAGAAAAAATTTATCTCGTAGTAGAATTTGCCCCTCTGCGGGGCGATGACCCGTAGATAGTTTCAAAGGGTCGGAAAACGGTTATAAGTCGTCGGCAGACGCCTTGGGGAGATATATTGACTGCGCATACAGATAGGTTTTCCCTTCTTGCAAAACATCGTGTATGCACATCGCAAAAACCCTCCCGCATGCCGGGATACTCACATAGGACCTGAGGAGAAATACATTTGAGGTAGTTTAAAACGTCTCAAATGTAATTTCGCCCCTCTGCGGGGCATTGTTTCTTAATTGTCCTCATCCGGAAACGGACCATTGAAGGGGCACTACGTATTCCGGGCAGAAATAATAGAAAATTCCTTATTTTTGTCATCAGCAAACAGACTATCATGACCAAGAACAAAGCCGTATGGCTTGCCCAACTCCTGTTCCGCCGCGGCCGCCTCTCGCGCGAGGAGATCTTCAGCGCGTGGGCCGACGTCGACGAAAAGGGGCAGCGCATGGCGCCATCCACATTCTACGATAACCGCAATCAGCTCTTCTCGCGCTACGGCATCAGGCTCCGCTCCGACCACGGCTACTACAGTCTGGACATCGGCAGCGGCAGGGAGCGCGACTTCCTCGAGACACTCCTCAGGAGCGAGGGCGAAGGCGGCGCCCCGTCCGCTATCGGCGGCCGGCAGCCCGCGGGCTTCGACAAGGTGGCGCCCATCGCCCGCGCCATCGAGGACGGCATGGCCATCGGGATGATCTACGCGCCCTACGACAAACCGCGCTACTCCACCACCTTCTCGCCCTACTGCCTGCGGCTCTTCCGCTCGCGCCTCTACTGCGTGGGCTTCTCGTCGCGCCACGACGGCCTGCGCACCTTCGCCCTCGACCGCATCGCGTCGCTCCGCCCGTCGTCCGCGCCGCCCCACCGCCGCGGCAACTTTGACCCGCGGCGCTACTTCGCCCACAGCTTCGGCATCTACGGCGGCATGGACATGAAGAGCGAGCACATCGTCCTGCTGGCCGACGCGCGCAGCGCCGCCTTCCTGCGCTCCCTGCCGCTCCACCCCTCGCAGAGCGAGACAAAGCTCCCCGCCCCCGAGGGCCGCTACGTCAGCACGTTCACCCTCGATGTCTCAGTAACGGACGACTTTGTGCGCGAGCTCTTCTACTACGCCTCGGGCATCCGGGTCATCGCCCCCGCGACGCTCGCCCGGAGGATTACCGACGAGGCCCGCGCCGTGCTCAGCGCATACGCCGACAAGCCGTGCCAGTAGGCCTATATATGTAATGTATTGCCGGGCGCGATTTCAGATTTTAGAAAATTCCCTTCGGGAAATCACCTATCCAGGCATATGATTCCCGCCGCCTGCAAAGCCACCGGGATAATTGCCGCCGCTCACGCTGCGGCGCAGTATGAGCAGAAGATGCAGAACATTATATGAAACAACCGAGGCTTCCCTATTGCGAGCATGCACAATAAGGAAGCCTCAGTCTATTCTCTCCGGCATTCTTCGGCCGCGCCTTTTAGGTTGGCCGGAGAAGGCCAATGCTGGCGCCGGAAACTTTCGTCAGAAATCCTGTACCGCCGTCCGCGGCAGACTGACCCTATGTCAGACGGCCATACGCGCTGGTTCAGAGCGCGGCCTTCAGGATGGCGAGGATATCGTTCTCCCTGAGGGGGAAGAAGATAGCGGGATTGTCCAGGCCCTCGTTGACAGCCACATGGTGAGCCATCTCCTGCAGGCGCGAGTCGTCGATACCAACCTCGCGCAGCGTCATCGGCATACCGAGACTCCCGAAGAACTGGCTTACGCCGTCGATGGCCTTCTCCGCAATCTTCATGTCGGGTAGCTCCGGCGAGATGCCCATGACGTTGACGCCAAACTTGACGAAGCGGGGCAGAGTCTTCTCGCACAGCACATAGCGCATCCAGTGGGGCATAATGATGGCCAGGCCCTGACCGTGCGTGATGTCGTAGTAGGCCGAGAGGGCGTGCTCTATCATGTGCATAGGCCAGCCCGACTCGCCCATACCGAGGCTCAGGATGCCGTTGCAGCCGAAGGTGCAGGCGAACATGATCTCGGCGCGGGCCTCGTAGTCGTCGGGCTTCTTCAGGGCGACGGGCGTCCACTTCATGAGCGTGCGGATGAGGCTCTCGCAGAATCCGTCTATCACGTCGTTGCCGGGCAGGGCGAAGTATTGCTCGCAGACATGATTGATGGCGTCGGCCACACCGGCAGCGGTGTGCTTGGCGCCCACGGTGAAAGTGTATGTGGGGTCGAGGAACGAGGCCACGGGGTAGAGATGCGGGTCCATGTAGCCCACCTTGTCATTGGTCTCCGTGCGCGAGATAACGCCGCCGCAGTCGTACTCGCTGCCCGTGGCTGCCAGCGTCATGATGTCCACGATGGGCAGGGCGGCTTTGGTGGGCACCTTATAAGTGATGAGATCCCACGGCTCGCCGTCGTATTTGGCGCCGGCGGCAATGGCCTTGGAGCAGTCGAGCACCGAGCCGCCGCCCACGGCGAGGATGACCTGAATGTCGTGCTCCTTGCAGAGGCGCACGCCGTCGAGCACACTGGTGCTGTACTTCGGGTTGGGCTCGATGCCGGAGAGCTCCGTGACGTCGAAGTCCCTTAGCAGCTCCTTCACCTTGTCATAGAGGCCCATGCGCTTGATGCTCCCGCCTCCGTAGGTGAGCAAAACACGTGTTCCAAGCGGCCTGAGCACATCGGCCAGGCCGTTGACAACATCCTTTCCGAAGATAAGGCGTGTCGGTGTCTGATAATCGAAATTTGTCATAGTCTATTACTCCTTTGTTTACTGCTGCAAAAATACGACAAATATCCGTCCACAGGCTTATCCGAATTACTGATTTAATAATACATTTTTCGGCGGACGCGGCCCTTATTACGGCAAGTGCGGCCTTTATTTCGGGAAATGCGGCCTTTATTTCGGGAAATGCGGCCCTCCCTGTCGGACTACGCGCAAGACCTTGCGCGCATCACGCACTCCCGGCTAACTTAGCGCAAAACCGCATTAGATGCCATCTTATATAAGTCCTCACGCTCCGGCACCGCCGATATAAATTCGAAATCCGAAACAACTGGCGCTGCCCCCATTTTTGAAAAGACATTTTCCCCACTTTCAAAAAACCGTCCCGCATGCTGTGCGGCTCACATAGGACATGAGTGAAATTACATTTGAGGTAGTTGAAAACGTCTCAAATGTAATTTTGGCCTTTTGGAGACGCTGAAAACCATACACTTACAAAGGGCCAAAAACTGCCCTTTCAAAGGTCGCAGAAATGTGAATCTTGTGCTATTTCGCCATTTTGTGGGGCGGGTGATAGGAGCGAAGAATATTGATGAGCGCAGCTTTAACTGGGAGGGCCGCTGCCCTCAGCGGCCGCATGCCCAATAAGGCAAAGCGCAAAGTAATATGCGAGAATGGCTTTCCCCGCATTAACTGGGAGGGCCGCTGCAGCGCGGCCCAAGAGCGAGTCGGTAAATTTTTGGGCTGTAAGCGGCGAGAAATTAGTATCGCGTATTCCTTCGCGCACTCTCTTATGCGGCGGAGGGCCCCTGAGGGCAGGGGCCCTCCCAGTTATTTCTCGCGCAAATTATTCCCCCACTCCCATATCAGCACCGCCATACAGAAGCGTCCGGGCATGACAAAGCCGCGCCGGGGAAATCCGACGCGGCTTTATTGTTCCGCTGCGATGCCGCGTGGCGGCTGTCAGCTGCGTGGCAGAGCCGGCTTACTTGAGGCCGAGCTTCTCGCGTATCTTCTTGGTCACATCCTCGCTAAGCGTGTTGCTGATGTAAGGGATGCCACCCGTGGTATCCATGATGTAGACATACTTGCCCTCTTCGCCCACAGCCTTGACAGCTGCAAGGATCTTCTGGGTAATCTCCTGCATCTTCTTGGCGGAAGCAGACTGCAGCGAGTCGCGGTCATCGGCAGAGGTCTGCTGGATGCGCTGGTAAAGGCTCTGCAGCTCTTCCTCACGACGCTTCTTGACATTGTCGGGCAGAGAGTCGTGCTGACGGTCGTACTCCTGGCCTTTCTTCTGAAGCTCGTCCTGCATGCGCTTGATGTCGTCCTCAAACTGCTTGGACAGATTCTGCAATTCAGTCTGTGATTTGGCGTACTCCGGCATTGCCTTAACAATTACGGAAGAGTCGAAGTGACCGAACTTTTGTGCAAAAAGGCTCAGCGGTAACAAGAGGAGAGCCGAAAGAATTACTTTTTTCATTTTTATACTGGTGGATATTGTTTTATTTCTACCTAACGATTAATAGCTTGGGATTGCAAAATTAATCATATTAATTGGAATAGCCTAATTTGCTGAGCACTTCGGCCGAAATATCTATCTTGGGCGAGGCAAAAATGATGGAAGTGTCGGAGGCGCGGTCCACTACCATCTGATAGCCGCGGAGCTGGGCGACCTCCTTGACGGCGTTGTAGATCTCGTCCTGGATGGGCTGGATGAGGCTCTGGCGCTTCTTGTAGAGCTCGCCCTCGGGAGCGAAATACTTGCGCTTAAGCTCGGCAGCTTCCTTCTCCTTGTCGACGATAGCCTGCTCGCGCTGCTTCTTCTGATCGGCCGAGAGGAAGACGGCCTCGTTCTGATAGTTTTTGTAGAGGGTCTGGGCCTGATTCTGTATAGCCTCGACCTCGCTCTGCCATTTCTTGGACTGCTGTGTGAGCTGTTCGTTGGCCCTCTCATAGGCGGGGATATTCTTGAGGATGTACTCCATATCCACGAGGGCATACTTTTGCGCCTGAGCGGCGGCAGCCGACATGGCGATCACCGCAAACGCAATGATGAAGTGACGTATTGTTCTCATTTTGTTGTTAATATTGATGTTATGATTGTGTCGTTGTCTCTCTTTATCCCGCAGCCTTAGAACTCCTGGCCGATGATGAAGTGGATGTGGGAGCCGCCGTTGTTCTTGGCGCCGAACACTTTGTCAAAGCCGTAGGCCCAGTCGATACCCATGAGGCCCACCATCGGGAGGAAGACCCTGAGGCCGGCGCCTGCGGAGCGCTTCATGGAGAAGGGGTTGAAGTTTTTCGGGTCGGTCCACGCGTTGCCGCCCTCGGCGAAGGCCAGAGCGTAGATATTGGTGGCGCCCTTGAGCATGAGCGGGTAGCGCAGCTCGAGCGTCATGCGGCTGTAGGCGTAGCCCTCGTAGCCGTAGGGCGTGAGGCAGCCGTTCTCGTAGCCCCTCAGGCCGATAGTCTCGGTGGCGTAGCCGGAGGAATAGCCTGACATACCGTCGCCGCCCATGTAGTAGGTCTCAAAGGGCGACTTCTTGTAGCGGTTGTAGTGGCCCAGGATACCGAACTCGGCGCGGGTCATCAGCACGGGGCATTTGTCGCGGCCGGTGAGCGCCGTGTAGGTGCGCAGCTTGAACTTCCACTTGTGATACTCCACCCAGCGATATTTCTCCTGCATCTCCTTCTGATAGGAAGCGGCGCGGTAGTCGCGCGCGAGCGACTTGTAGTCCTTGCCGTCCCACAGGGAATAGGGCGGAGTGGCTGCCACGGAGAGCAGGAAGTCGGAGCCCTTGCGGGGATAGATGGGGTTGTCGGTCGAGTTGCGCGTCAGGCTGAGCGAGACATTGAAGTTGTTGCAGTTACCGTTGGTGATGATGAAGTACTGCCACTGCTTGAGGTCGTAGCGCTGGAAGGTGGCCTCGGCCGTGAGCGAGAAATAATCGTCAGGCCAGCGCAGGCGCTTTCCCCAGCCCATGGAGACGCCGTAGATCTTGACGTACTTGTCGGGGTCGTAGTAGTTGTACGAGTTGTAGTAGCCGCCCGACGTGCCGTAGCCGTAGAGGTAGCTCTGATAGTTGTTCCAGTAGGAGGAGTTGTAGTAGTTGCTGTTCACGTCGGTCTGCTTGGAGAAGAAGGCCGAGACGGAGAGCGAGTTGGGGCGCTTGCCGCCGAACCAGGGGTCGAGGAAGTTGAACGAGTAGTTCTGGTAATATGTACCGTTGGTCTGGGCCGAGAGCGAGAGCTGCTGTCCGTCGCCCTGGGGGAAGAGGGCGCGGCGGTTCTTGGAGGAGAACAGATTCTGCATGGAGAAGTTGGTAAACTTCAGGCCGACGGTTCCGACGATACCCGTGGGGCCCCAGCCGAAACTTATCTGCACCTGGTCGTTGGGCTTCGGGACGAGCTTGTAGTTGATATCCACCGTGCCGCTCTCCTGATTGGGCTTGACGTCGGGCTCTATCTTCTCCTGGTCGAAGAAGCCGAGCGAAGCCAGGTCGCGCACGGAGCGGATGATGCTCTCCTTGCTGAACAGGTCGCCGGGCTTGGTGCGCAGCTCGCGGCGTATCACATTCTCGTAGACACGGGTGTTGCCGCTGATGCGAACATGATTGAGCGTCGCAGGCTGGCCCTCGTAGATGCGCATCTCAAGGTCGATTGAGTCGCCGTCGATGTTGGTCTCCACGGGATTGAGATTGTAGAACACATAGCCGGTGTTGTAGTACTGATTGCCTATAGCGTCCTCGTCGTCGGAAAGGCGCTTCTTGAGGAGAGTCTGATTGTACACATCGCCGCGCTTCATCTTGAGCGCACGCATGAGCGACTCGGTGCTGAAGACGGTATTGCCGACCCAGTTGACGTTTCTCAGGTAATACTTCTGGCCCTCGCTGATATTGATGTGCAGGTCCACGTGCTTGTCGTCGTAGGGCACGATGCTGTCCGAGGTGATGAGCGCGTCGCGGTAGCCCCATTCGTTATATTTGTCGATGATAAAGCCCTTGTCCTTCTTGTATTCCTCGGGGAGAAACTTCTTGGCGCGGAACAGGTTGACCAGTTTGTTGACCTCATGGGTCTTCTTCATGGCCTTCTTGAGCTTCTTGACGTCGCCCTGCTCTACGCCGGTGAAGTAGATGTGCTTTACCTTGATCTTCTCGTTGCGGTCGATGTTGATGTCCACGATAACCTCGCCGGCAGCGGACACGTCATCCTTCTGCACGATATCGACGGTGGCGTTCTTGTAGCCTTTCTCCTCAAAGTAGCGCTTGATGATGATCTTGGCGCGGTCGGCGATGTCGGGAGATATCTGGCTGCCCACCTTGAGGCCGAGGCGCTGCTCGATGTCCTCCTTCTGCGATTTTTTGACGCCGTGATAGTTGATGGCGGATATCTTGGGGCGCGCCTTGAGGGTGATGTGGAGGTAGATCTTCTGGCCCACGATGGAGTCGGCCGCGATGACCACATCGCTGAATATCTTCTGCCGCCAGTAGCGCTGCAGGACGTTGGTGATGTCCGCGCCCGGGACGGTGAGCGTCTGCCCATCCTGCAGTTCGGAGATGGAGCGGAGCATGTCGTTGTCGTAGTTGGTCACGCCGTCCACGACAAAGCCGCCGAGGATGTAGGTGTGCTGCTGTGTGGAGTAGACAATATCCGGTTTTACGATTACGCTGTCTCCCGCCGTAGCGGCCCGGGCCGCGGGGGCGGCGAAGACGGCTGTCAGAATGAGCAGGAGAGGGAAGAAATGTTTCATCTTGATATGATTCCTTGCGATGTGGGGCATATGGTTATGGTCTGTTGTCACGCGCGGCCTGCTCCTCGGTCTTGCCGAAGCGGCGCTGCCGTCCCTGGTAAGAGGCAATGGCGCGGTGGAAATCGTCTACGGAGAAGTCGGGCCAGTAGACAGGAGTAAAATACAGTTCGGTGTAGGCGCATTGCCAGAGCAGGTAATTGCTTAGCCGGAGCTCGCCGCCAGTGCGGATGAGGAGCTCGGGGTCGGGCATGAAGGCGGTGTTGAGGTGAGCGGTTATGGTGTCCTCGGAGATAGAGTCCGGCGCGAGCTTTCCCTCCGCCACCTCGCGGGCTATGCGGCGCGCGGCCTCGGTCATCTCCCAGCGGGAGGAATAGCTGAGGGCCACGACGAGCGTCATGCGATCGTTGGCGGCCGTCTCGCTCTCGCACTGCCTGAGGCGCTTTCTCACAGCCTCGGGGAGCTTGTCGATGTCGCCGATGGTGCGGAAGCGGATGTTATTGCGCATGAAGAGGTCGTCCTGCAGGGATGAGAGCACCAGCGCCATAAGGGCCGACACCTCGTCGTCGGGGCGGCGCCAGTTCTCCGTCGAGAAGGCGTAGAGAGTCAGGTAGTCGAGCCCCAGCCGGGCGGCTTCCTCGGTGATGCGCTTCACTGTCTCCACGCCGGCCTGGTGGCCCGCCGTGCGGGGCAGGCCGCGCCCAGTAGCCCAGCGCCCGTTGCCGTCCATGATGATGGCCACGTGGCGCGGTATACGCTGCATGTCGATGTCTTGCTCTGTCATTGTCTTTATCTCTATGTATGCTGCGCTCCAGGCTCAGTCGTTCTTGTTACACTGCGGGCACTTGGGTGAGAACTCGTAGGTAATATAGAACATGGCCGTGCAGTAGTCGTCCTTGTGCCGGAAGAGCGTGGAGGCTACGCCGTGCGGGCTGTCGAAATCGTCGAGCCTGTCGCTCGCCGAGAAATGGTAGAGAAAGTCGAACCCTAAGTTCACCCTCGGCTTTAGCTTGTATTTCACTCCCGCTCCTATCGGGATCTGCACGGTGGCCATCTTGCCGGCCGTGCTGTAGCATCCGCCCAGACCTATCTGCACGAAGGGCGTGATGCGCTGCCGTCCCTGATAGCCGTGGTGCAGTCCGAAGGGCCAGAAGTTGTACTCATAGGTGGCGCTGAGGCTCACCAAGCCCTTGCTGAAACTGTACGAGCGCGCCGGCTGTCCCGCCTGAGGAGCGTAGGGATCGGCAGGGAAATACTCGTCCACATTGTCCGTCGCGCCCTTGATGCCCGCGTATCCCAGAGAGCCCTTGACGGCCATGTAGGGATTGATGTTCCATCGCCCTGTGACGCCTATGGCGGGACAGAGCTGGGAGAAGAACTTGTGATTGAGCTCACCGCGATAGAAGCTTCCGCCCACGGCCGCACCAATCTCATAGCGGTAGTCGACGTCGTCTTGCGCCGCGAGGCTGCCGCAGGAGAGCAGGGTGAGCAATATCAGGAGCGCGGGCCGTCGCATAGTCTATTCTTCTGTCTGAGCCTTCATCCGGTTGAGGTATCCCCGCCAGAGTATTCCAGCGGGCGCACCCACGAGCCATATGGTATCGTCGCCGTCGGCGGTCCAGGCCACAGCGGTCTGCCGTCCTGCGCCCGAGGGGATGACGTCGGGGCGTGTGACCTTCTGCCACGAGCGCGCGCCGTCAGAGCTGGTGTAGACGTTCAGCGTGTCGGCCGTCTGGCCGATGACCATGAGCTTTCCGTCGTAGGGCATGAGCGACATGGAACCGAGGTACGGCAGTGTGCGCGGTGTCTCCTCCGTAGCGGGGTAATAGCTCCAGGGCATAGCCTCGGGGTAGACGAGGTTCACTTCCTTCTTCCACGTCTCCGAGAGCCCGCTGTGATATCCCACGCAGATGAGATTGCCCACATTGGCATTATTTGCCGAAGGCAGATAAGCTCCGCCCACATATTCGTCGGGCAGGGGTGCGGTCTTGTCGTCGACGCTGTCCTCCGTCCAGCTCAGCGCGTCGGTTGAGAACCAGACCTTGCCGCCGCTTATGACATAGAGCGAGCCACCGGCGGTGCCCATGATGCGGGCTCCGGTGAGCTCAGGCGCCACAACGCTCCAGCTGTGACCGTCGGCCGAGCAGGCCAGTCCGCCGTCCGTGGGCGCGTAATATTTTCCGTTGAAGCTCTGCACATTGGCTGTCGAGAGCGAGCTGACACCGTCGATGGTGTAACTGCTCCAGGCGTCGCCGTCCGTGAGCGTGCGCTCCATATAGAGTGCCTGTCCGCCGCTGTGTCCCCACAGCATCATCTTGCCGTCGCCCATGATGAGGCGCATGTCCTGCATCGCGGCTATCTTGTCGTCCGCCGGCGCGGCCTGACGCCACGAATAGCCCTCGGGATCGGCGTTGTGCACATTGATGCGCATCACATATTCCCGCGTGCCCGAGCCGTCGCTGGTATAGACGGTGAAGATGCGCGGAGTGGTGAAATCGAGCGTGTCCTTGATATTGAACAGGGTGTCCTTGCCGCTCTCGAGACGATAGGCAAGGATGCCGTCGCTGGCGAAGGTGTTGAAGTAGACCTTGTCGAGCTTCGTGCCGACCGGCAGCGAGTCGCTGTTGAATATCTCGCGGCGGAGCTGGTCGATATGCAGCGGGTAATACTGTCCCCAGACGTTGGTGGTGTAGGTGGTGTCGCGCCCGTCCGAGAGGTAGCCGTGATATACACGACTCAGCCTGCCCATCACTACCGAAGTCACGGCGCAATCGCGGCTGCTGTCGCCCGAGCCGTTGTTGTCGCTGTTGCAAGCGGTTGCTCCCACGAGCAGAGCCATCAGGCAAACGACATATAATGTTTTTCTCATATAAGCCGTAATAAATGCAGTATAGTAGAATTAACGGCAAAAATAGTCATATTATTCTACTTCCGAAAATTTGAAGAGTTGTTTTATATTAAAAAGGCGGAGAAACGGGGCTAAACGCCACGCTCGTGGCTTGCAGGGCGTCGGCCCCGGAGGGCGGGCGCAATCCTCCCCTCACAGCGCTGGCTGACAAGGGTCATCGCAGCCCTCCTCCACCCCGCCGCCGGCTCTTTTCGTCCCGCAACCGGCTCTTTTCGCCCCGCCGGAGAAGCGATATGATATAATAAGAAAGGCCTCTCCAGTCACATGAAATTCTACTCGCAGATAAAATAATTTATGTCGTAGCAGACGATCGTTCCACTCGCAGAAGAAAAAATTTATCTCGCAGTAGAATTTGCCCGCCTCGCATAGGCCGAACATCACATAGTTAGAAAGGGTCAAAAACGGCCCTTTTGGGACGCCGCGAATGCGGGCGAGAAGATTGTTGTGCGCGGCGCTAACTGGGAGGGCCGCTGCAGCGCGGCCCAAGAGCGAATCGGAGAATCTAACGTGTTGTAAGCGGTGAGAAATTAGTATCGCGAATTCCTTCGCGCACTTTCTTTTGCGGCGGACGGCCGCTGAGGGCAGCGGCCCTCCCAGTTAAAAGCGTCTCATATGTATTTCGCGCAATTCTTAACGCACTCTTTTGCGGCGGCTGGCGGCCGCTGAGGCAGCGGTCCTCCCAGCTATTTCTCGCCCATTACTGAGAAAGATTTCCACTTGTAGAAATCCTCAATCCCCGGAACCGCTGGCATAACTTTGGCACCCGAAACAAGTTCGCTTTTCCCGATTTTTGAAAAGGCATTTCCACACATCACAAAAAACCTTCCGCAAAAGTGGAAAACTACATTTGAGATAAGGAAAAACACATTTGAGATAATTCAAATCATCTCAAACATAATTTTGGCCTTCCGGGGACGCTGAAAACCACACACTTACAAAGGGCGAAAAACTGCCTTTTTACGGCGGCGAAGCGGGCCGCGCTGCAACGTCCCTCCCAGCTAAGTTTCGCGCAAAACGATACAAGCTCTCCCGTTGTTGAAACCCTCACCCTCCTGTACGGCTATGATATATTTGCCGTCCGAGACAACTGGCGCTGCTCCCCATTTTTGAAAAGGCATTTCCACACATCACAAAAAACTTTCCGCATGCGCGGATACTCACATAGGACCTGAGGAAAATTACATTTGAGGTAGTTCTACTCGTCTCAAATGTAATTTTGGCCTTTTGGGGACACTGAAAATCATGTAGTTAGAAAGGGTCAAAAACGGCCTTTTTACGGCGGCGAAGCGGGCCGCGCTGCAACGGCCCGTCCGGCTATAATTCGCCGGGAACTACACGCATTATATATATGCGTGCATTCTCCGCGGCAGACGGCTTTCCCTTCGTCCGCAAGCGCGCGCGAAGGGAATTTCTCTCAATTATTATGGATTTCCCGGCTTAGACGATTCTCTGAATTCCCTGTACAATTCCCAGAACAGCAGACTTCAGAGAATTCATTCCCCCTTATTCTCCGGCGAAGCCGGCTTTGCCGAAGGCAGAGTGTAGCGCCCGTCCTTCACCAGCACCTCGCCGCTCCGCACCATTGCAGCGAGGGCCGCGGCGACGTCCTGAGCGGGGAATCCGTCCACATGGATGTCGGAGGCGAAGCGCACGCGGCCGTCGGACATCAGGGCGAGCAGGGCCTCGCGGGCCGAGGCGAAGCGCGCGCGCTCATTGCGCTCGTGGCGGTGCTTGAGGCAGACGTCGCATTTGCCGCAGTTGCCGGCCTCCTCGCCGAAGTAGTGAAGCAGGAAACGGCTGTGGCAGATGTCCTTCTCCTGATAGTCGATCATGGCCTCGATGCGGCGGATGTATTCCTCCTTGCGCTGCTCGTAGACCTCGGGCCCGATGACCAGTTCCTCGACGGGGACACGGCGCTGGAGGTAGGTGATGCGCGGCGTGCGCTTGTGGGGGATGTAGTGGATGATGCGCTCGTGCGAGAGGGCCTTGAGGTAGATGTGCGCGGCGTCGTCCGTTATGCCGCAAAAGGAGGCGATGGTGTGCTCGTCGACGAAGCAGTAGTCCGTAAAGATGCCGCCGTAGAGGCGCAGCAGGGCCTGGATGACCTGCTCCTGGGCGGCGGGCAGGTCGTGGATGTTGTAGAGCTCCTCGCGCTCCACCATAAACACCACGCGCGACTTCATGTCCTCCTCCTCGTTGTAGAAGATGTAACCGGCGCGCGTGAGGAGATGGAGCGAGCTCTCGACGATGTCGGGGAAAAAGTGCTGCTCGGCGCAGAAGCGGTCGAGGTCGAAATCGTAGGTCACATTGTATCCGTCGCCCATGGCCAGCGTAAAGAAGTACGCCAGTTTCTCGTAGACGTCGCGGACGGTGGAGAGCGGAGGGAAGGTGTGGCTCACACGGCGGCGCAGCTTGCTGTTGTCGGCCCTCTCGGAGAGGAGCACGGCGTAGGCCTGCTGCCCGTCGCGGCCCGCGCGCCCCGCCTCCTGGAAGTAGGCCTCGGGCGAGTCGGGGGCTTCGATGTGTATCACAAGGCGCACGTCGGGCTTGTCGATGCCCATGCCAAAGGCGTTGGTGGCCACCATCACTCTCGTCTCGCCCTCGTTCCAGCTCTTCTGGCGGAGCTCCTTGTCGATGCGGGTGAGGCCTGCGTGGTAGTTGAGCGCGGTGATGCCGGAGGCCTTGAGGAGGCGGGCGTACTCGCCCGTGGCCTTGCGATTGCGTGTGTAGACGATGGCGGAGCCCGGCATACTGCTCAGGATATGCACCAGTTCGCCGCTCTTGTCCTCGGTGTGGCGCACGACGTAGGTCAGGTTGCGCCGCTCGAAACTCATGCGTATCACATTGGGCTCGCGGAACTCGAGGCGGCGCTGTATGTCCTCCACGACCTCGGGCGTGGCCGTGGCCGTGAGGGCGAGCACCGGCGCCTGGGGCCAGAGCTTGCGGATGTCGCTGATGTGCAGGTAGGAGGGGCGGAAGTCGTAGCCCCATTGCGAGATGCAGTGAGCCTCGTCGACCGTGATGAGCGAGACATTGACCTTGCGTACTTTGGTGAGGAAAAAATCGGAGCCGAGACGCTCGGGCGAGACATAGAGAAACTTATAAGAGCCGAGGATACAGTTCTCGAGCTGCGTGGTGATCTCCTCGGTGTTCATGCCGCTGTAGACGGCGGTGGCCTTGATGCCCCTCATGCGCAGCCTCGCGACCTGGTCGTGCATCAGGGAGATGAGCGGCGTGACTACGAGGCAGAGGCCGGACGCGGCGAGCGTGGGCACCTGAAACGTGATGCTCTTGCCGCCGCCGGTGGGCATCAGGCCCAGCGTGTCGCGGCCCGCGGCCACGCTCCCGATGATGCTCCTCTGCACACCGCGGAAGTCGTCGTAGCCCCAGTACTTACGCAGGATGTCGCGATATATGTCAGACATGATGGCCGTGCCCTCTGTCCGCTCACCTGTCGGCTGCGGGACGAATGTCCTCTATCTGCAACTGCATCTCGCCGTGGCGGTGCGTATTCTCCTCGATGGTGTAGCAGATGTCAAAGGCGCGTTTGGTCTTGATGTAGCGGGCCTGCGAGCTCTGGCCGAAGGCGATGCCGTTGACAATGGTGTTCGACTTGTCGTCCACGAGCTCCAGTTTGATATGCTCCTGCTCGCGGCCCACCACCTTGCTCGTGCCGTAGTCGTAGACGTGCTTGGTGCAGAAGATGGGCTTCGGGTTGCCCGGGCCGAAGGGGTTGAAGCGCTTGAGATCGGAGCGGAACTTCTTGGTGATGTCGCGGAAATCTATCACGGCCGAGATGTCGATGCTGGCCTCGGTCTGCTCCTCGCGGATGTGCTCCTCGACATATTTCTCGAAGCGGTCCTTGAAGGCAGGGACATTCTCGGGACGCATGGTGAGGCCCACGGCGTAGGTGTGCCCGCCGAAGTTTTCCAGCAGGTCGCGGCAGCTCTCGATGGCCTTGTAGATGTCGAAGCCCGCCACGGAGCGCGCGCTGCCGGTGACATAGCCGTCGCTGAGCGTGAGCACCACCGCGGGGCGGTAGTAGAGCTCTGTGAGGCGCGAAGCCACGATGCCGACGACACCCTTGTGCCAGGAGGGATTGTAGACCACGAGCGAGCGCAGGTCGCTCAGGTTCTTGAGCCCGTCCACTATCTCGCCGGCCTCTTCGGTCATCTGCTTGTCGATGTCCTTGCGTACCTCGTTGTAGAGGTTTATCCTGCCGGCCCTCTCGATGGCGCTGTCGTGCTCCTTCTCGGTGAGCAGGGCGACGGTCTCCTTGCCGTTCATCATGCGGCCCGAGGCGTTGATGCGCGGCCCTATCTTGAAGACGATATCGTTCATGGTAAGCTCCTTGCCCTCCAGAGAGCAGAGCTCGATGATGGCCTGTACGCCGGTCGAGGGACAGGAGTTGAGGCGCCTCAGTCCGTGATAGGCCAGGATGCGATTCTCTCCCGTGACGGGGACAATGTCGCCCGCGATGCTGATGACGCAGAGGTCGAGCAGCGGGATGAGCTTGTTGAAGGCGATGCCGTTGTTCTGGGCGAAGGCCTGCATCAATTTGAATCCCACACCGCAGCCCGAGAGATGGCTGTAGGGGTAGGTGGAGTCCTTGCGCTTGGGATTGAGCACGGCGAGGGCAGCGGGCAGCTCAGGGTCGGGCACATGATGATCGCAGATGATTACGTCGATGCCGAGCGAGTTGGCGTAGGCCACTTCCTCGATCGATTTGATGCCGCAGTCCAGGACGATCATCAGTTTGACCCGCGTGGCGGCCGCGTCGTCTATGCAACGCTTCGAGAGGCCGTAGCCCTCGTCGTAGCGGTCGGGGATATAGTAGCCGATGTTGGTGCTGTAATGGCGCAGGAAACTGTAGACCACCGTCACGGCCGTGCAGCCGTCCACGTCATAGTCGCCGAACACGAGAATGCGCTCGCCGCGGCCTATCACACCGTTGATGGCGTCGACGGCCACGTCCATGTCGTTCATCAGAAACGGGTCGTGCAGATCGGAGAGCTGTGGATGAAAGAATTTCTTGGCTTCAGGGACATTTGTAATACAGCGGTCTTGCAGCAGACGCGCGAGGACCGGGTGAATACCCAGCTCCCCGCCGAGCTTGCGGGCCGCTTCCTCTTCCTCGGGCGAGGGAGGCGCGTATTTCCATTTGTAGTTCATTATATAGTATCATTTTATTCTGTTTTTATGTGCGGCTCCGTCCGCCGTGCAAACGCTTCGGGGACTACTATGCCTAATTTAGTGCGTAAAATTACATATTTTTCCGATACGGTGTACGGGGTGCGGGCGAAATTCCCCTATTTTTCCGCCCTCCGTCCCCTGCCTGTCAGCCCGAGGCTCTGGTACGGATATTTTGACTAACTTTGCGCGGGCATTCTTACGACACCTCATCATGATTTTCACTATCGACTTTATCCGCGACACCTTTGAGCGCTTCAATCGTCTCCTTTTCCAGTCCTCGCTGCCCGCACCGAGGTTCGCCCTGAGCCGCAGCCGGCAAAACTTCGGTATGCTCCGCCTCAAAAGCATTCGCACCATCACAGGCAAAACGAAGAAAAGCGACTACACCTTAGCCTGCAGCGTGATGTACGAACTGACGCGCGAGGAGGCGGAGGACGTGGTGATCCACGAGATGATCCACTACTACATCGAGCTCTACGGCCTGCGCGACACCTCGACCCACGGGCAGCTGTTCCGCGCCATGATGGACATGATCAACGCCGCCTACCACCGCCACATCACCATCACCGCGCCCGACAAGCCCCTCACCGCGGAGGCGAAGGCCCCCTCGGGGCGATTGCACTTCGTCTTCCTGGCCGACATAGAGGGTATGGGCATGGGCTACGCCGCGGTGGCCAGCACCAGGGTGCTCTACATGGCCCGCCGCCTTCATCTCATACCGCGCATCAGGAGCTGGCGCCTCTTCGCAAGCTACTCCCCCGCCCTCGACAACGTCCCGCACGTGCGCTCATTCAAATTCTACGATGCCCCGCCCGAGCTCGTCCGCGAGATAGAGAACAAGGGCGAGGAACTCGGCCTTCAGGGCGACCGCATCGTGCCCAAAAAGCGCTGACAACAGCAGCACATCGATAGCCGCCTGCAATGCGCGAAAATCACAGAGGACGAGGCAGAAAAATACACCGAATATAATGGCCGCCCGGCTATTCCTCCGGCGGCGGGCATGAAAAAAGCGCTGCTTCCCAAAAGGGGAAACAGCGCTTTGATATAGAAAGTTAATGTTTTACTTGTCGAGGGTGCAGATGCTCACACGGTTCCAATCCGGCTCCTTGAACATGTTGCCTACGCCCTGGCCCTCAGCCTGGATGCGGGAAGAGCTGATGCCGTACTTCTTAACGAGCATGGTCTTCACAGCCTCTGCGCGAGCCTTGGACAGCTTGGCGTTGATGGCAGCGCTGCCTTCGGGAGAAGCATAGCCCTTGATGACTACCTTGGAATCCTTGTGATTCTTCATGTAGGTAGCTACGCGCTCTACGTTAGGCATCTGAGAGCGGTTGATGATGCTCTTGCCCTGATCGAAGGTTACATAGCTCTCGAGGTCGCGGTTCACCACGTTGTTGACAGTGGTCGGCTTGCGGTTCTTGCAGTCGTTGAGCTCGTTCTGGAGCTGAGCGTTCTGAGCCTTGAGGCTGTTGACCTGGCTGTTGAGGCCGTCTACCTGGCCGCGCAGCGAGTTGATCTTGGAGTTGAGGCCGTCTACCTCAGCCTGATCGTACTCCTTCACGAGGGTGAAGTTGTGAGAATCGTTGGAGTTGAGGAACTTGTAGGTAACGCCTGCGGTGAGCTCAACCACGCTGTGGTTCACGTTGTACTGTACAGGATGAGCAGCGCCATGGTTGCCGTCGAGGAGGTATGTGATGGCCGGCTTGATGTTGATCTGCCAAGCCTTAGCCTCGCCGAGGTTGAAGTTGAAATTCATACCGGCCTTGGAGGAGAGACCGCCGATGCCGTTGTCGGCAGCGCCGTTCTTGTAGAAGTGGCTGTAACCACCGCCGAAGTAAGCCTCTACCTCGAAGAAGCGGGGCTCGCCCTTGTAACCGCCGAAGAGGTTGCTGAGGTTGAACTTGCCGAGGAGCATAGCCTGAGCCAGGTCAAAAGCGGTCTTGCTCTTGGAGGCTACGGGTACACCGAAAGTGGAGTTAGGGAACATGCTGCCGAGCTTGTCATAGTTGAAGCCCGTCTGGCCCTGTGCGGCGATACCGAATACAGGAGTGATCCACTTTGTTGCCTCGAGGGCTACAGTGGGACGCATGCTTCCGAAGAATGCGTGATTGACCGTCGGGGTTACGACACCGCCGCTGATGCCCAGCGTCCAGTTGTCGGTTAACTTGCTACCCTTCACTGTGGTCTGTGCGTTCACCGTAAGAACAGCGGCGCACACTGCAATAATAGTAAATAACTTCTTCATAAAAATATAGTTTTTAGAATGTATATTCATCTCATTTTTTGTGCTGCAAAAGTAATGCTTTTCCCGAATATGGATTATTTACTACTCTGTAAAATAGTTAAATAACCGTAACGGGCTGAACAAAGCGCACGCAGGGAGGCATTTTCCGGCTCTGTGTGTCATATCGGGCTTTCATTTTATCACCCTGTTTCAGTTTCCGGGCCGTCTGCGGGCCGCCGGCGCACCTCGCTGCCCCACCCCCGTCTTTTTCGCCCTTCGGAGCGGCGATGTCCGATTTTTTGTGTAAGTTTGCCTCTATAATAATCTATCTAAACATCAGAAACATTATGCCTATACCACCCAAAGATTCCAACAATCTCGAAATCACCGTGTCGCCCGACGTTATCGAGGGCGTTTACTCCAACTTTGTAGCCATCTCCCACTCGAGCGCCGAGTTCCTGCTCGACTTCGTGCGCGTGCTGCCGGGCACCAACAAGGCCCCCGTGAAGGCGCGCATCGTGATGAGCCCCGAGCACGTCAAGCGGCTGCTCCTCGCCCTCGGCGCCAACGTGCACAAATACGAGCAGGTCTTCGGCGAGATTAAGTTGCCCAACCCGGGCATGCCGGCCACCGGCATGAGCGGCGAGGCATAGACTCCCGGAGATCGCAGACAGCGGCAACCGATCTACAGGGCCGGCGGCAGAGAGCTTTGCCGCCGGCCTCGTTCGTCTTCACCCGCATGACGCATATTATATATTAGCCGCGGCAAACAGGCCTTGCTCCCCAAAGCCTATTTTCTGCACTCCGCTGTTTGCCGTACACCACATTCAGAAAAACTTTCCGCTTAACCCCAAACTTACATTTGAGATGAGGAGAATTACATTTGAGATGTTTTAAAACGTCTCAAATGTAGTTTTGCCCCTCAAATGGGTATTCTTTATCAGATAGTTACAAAGACCTCAAAACCGGTTTCACGTCGTCAGCAAACGGCCTCGCGAATTTCTCCATTTTGCATTTCCGGAAAAACATATTCTGCCCCGCCTCCGGCATTCCAAGCCGACTTCTTGCAGTGAGGGAAAACAGCAGAACCAAGACCCATTCCATTCCCCATAACTCCGGCGCCCGACGCATATATTATATTGCATCCCCTGTTCTGCCGCGCTGCATTTACCATATATATAAGGCGTGGGCGGCGCAAAAGGGCCGCGGCGCGGGGGTCATGCGGCGGGATTTTAGTACCTTTGTATTGGACAATGACATTAGTATGAACAGATTCCTACTCTCTATCGCCTTCGGCGCCGCAGCGCTCACCGCCTCCGCCCAGGGCACACTTCAGGAATATCAGCGCGCCTACGCCGTGCGCACCCTCTATAGCAGCGACTCGGTGATGCACTGGGCGCACGACATCGCGTGGAAAGACTCCACCCATCTCCTGCACTACCGCATCGCCACGCCTCAGGGCCGGCGCTATGTCGTGTACGACGCCGACAGCGGCGCGCAGACCACCTACACCACCCTCGAAGAGATGAACAAGGCCCTGCACATCGCGCCCGCTCCAAAGCGCCCGCCCGTCTACGGCCGACATCATCAGCCCCACTGGATGGAGGTAGACGAGGAGAAGGACATCTATCCCTGTGTCTCGCCCGACGGGAAGCAGGCCGCTTATATCGAGGGATGCAATGTGGTCGTGCAGGCCGCCGGCAACCCGTCCGCGCCAAAGCGCGTGCTCACGCAGGACGGCACGGAGGGCAACTATTACAGCAACCGTATCCTCTGGAGCCCCGACGGGCGGTACATCTTCGTCTGCAAACGCATCCCCGTGGACAAGAGGTATGTCTACTATGTCGAGTCGTCGCCCTCCGATCAGCTCCAGCCCATACTCCATAAGCAGGAATACGCCAAACCGGGCGACCAGCTCCCGCAGCATCTGCCAGTCATCATAGAGGTGGCCACCGGGCGCAGGGTTGAGGCCGATGCGCATGCCGTAGAGAATCAGTACGAGCTCGGCAGCTTCGCCTGGAGCCCCGACAGCCGCGAGGTGACCATGGAATACAACAAGCGCGGGCACAAGCTCTATCAGATGCTCGCCATGGACGCCTCCACGGGCCGGCTCCGCACCATCGCAGAGGAGAAGTCCGCCACGTTTGTCAACTACTCCCGCCTCTGGCGGCAGTTCATCCACGGCGGCAAACAGCTCCTCTGGACCAGCGAGCGGGATAACTGGAATCATATCTACCTCTACGACGTGAGCAAGGGCTCTGTCATCCGTCAGGTGACCCGCGGCGACTGGTGCGTGAGGGACATACAACGGGTGGATGAGGAGAAAGGCAAAATCTACTTTAGCGCCAGCGGTGTCAACAAGGGCGAAGATCCTTACTTTGTCCACTACTACAGCATCGGCCTCGACGGGCGCGACATGCGGTGCCTCACGCCCGAAGCGGCAGAGCACAGCGCCGTCTACAGCTCCGACTACCGTTTACTCGCGGACACCTACTCCACCGTCGGAGAGGCTCCCGTGACCTTACTGCGCGATGCCGCCGACGGCAAACTACTGCGCACTCTGGAGAAGGCCGACATCTCGCGTCTCGTGAAGCACGGATGGCGGGCGCCGGAGGTATTCAAAGCAAAAGGCAGGGACGGCAAGACGGACATGTGGGGCATCATTCAGCGTCCCTCCAATTTCGACCCGACGAAGAAGTACCCCGTCATCGAATATATCTACGCCGGCCCGGGCAGCGCCTACACGCCCAAGAGTTTCATCTCGTACAACTGGAATACCACCTCCCTTGCGGAACTGGGCTTCATCGTGGTGCAGCTCGACGCCATGGGCACATCGTGGCGGGGCAAGCAGTTTGAGGACGTCTGCTACAAGAACCTCAAAGACGCGGGCTTTCCCGACCGCGAACTGTGGATCAAGGCGGCCGCGGCGAAGTATCCCTACATGGACTCCACCCGCGTGGGCATCTTCGGCGCCTCTGCCGGCGGACAGGAGAGCCTCACGGCACTGTTGCTCCACGGCGACTTCTACAAGGCGGCCTACAGCAGTTGCGGATGCCACGACAACCGCATGGACAAGATATGGTGGAACGAGCAGTGGATGGGCTGGCCCGTGGACTCGAGCTACGTGAAGAGCAGCAATGTCTACAACGCGCCCAAGCTCCGGCGGCCGCTGATGCTCGTGGTGGGCGAACTGGACGACAACGTCGACCCGTCGAGCACATACCAGGTGGTAGATGCGCTCGAGAAGGCCGGCAAGGACTTCGAGCTCGTCGTGCTGCCCGGCGTACACCACACGATGGGCGAATACTACGGCGAGCACAAGCGGTTCGACTTCTTCGTCCGCAATCTGCTGCACGTCTCGCCGCCCGCCTGGGACAAGCTCCGGCAGTAGCGGCCATCGGGCGCGCCCGCCGCGGAGACATTGCCCCGCTTCGGGCTTACGGAGGTTGATTTAACGGAGAGAATTTTCCGGCTTCGCCGAATGCGCGGGCCCGGAAGGAATATCAAACAAATGGGAAGAGGACGCTGAATAGCGTACGCCCTTCTCATCCACCGCACAGCGGCACATCACACAAAGGGCCGGAGACTTGTCGAATTAGTCTCCGGCCCTGATTAGTCCTGTCCCCCGCTACGCATATAATATATAAGGCGTATACTCCGCGGTGCGGGGCGCGGCGGCGCGGGGATGCATCGCCGCCGCTCAGAGGAGGTCGTCGTGCACCTCGTAATAGTCCATGAGTCTGCTGCGGTACTTCGATTCGTTGAAGCGGTACAAATATTCCCAATCGGCATCCATCGAGCCGGGCACTTTCTCTATCCACGGCAGGCGCTCAATCCAATAGACCGGCGGCACAGGCATGTGACAGATCTCACAGATAGCCGTGTAGAGGTCCGAGATCTCGGCGCGGTAGAACTGCTTCGGCAGGGCGTCGAGGCCGATGGGCCGGAACGAGAGCGTCTCGGCGAGGCGTATGCAGGCGATATGGAGCATGCGGAGGTGGTCGAAGGCCAGCGACGGCATATCCGTGAGCGGATACCACGCGGCCGCGGCAGCGTCGTCGCCGCCCGCAACGGGCTGCACAGAGGTCAGCGCCATGTAGGCGATGGATATGACGCGCTCGCGGGGATCACGGGCAGGCGCGGAGAAGGTGTGAAGCTGCTCCAGGTCGCGGAGCTTCAGGCCCGTCTCCTCCTGCAGTTCGCGCTGCGCACCATGGCGCGCGTCCTCGTCGATATTGAGAAAGCCGCCCGGCACAGCATAGCAGCCCTTGTACGGTTCGCCGCCGCGCTCCACGAGCAGCACTTTGATCATGTTTCCATCCCAGCCGAACACGACGGTATCGACAGTCACCGCGGGATGAGGGTATCGGTAAGTATAATTTCCCGGCATATCATTTCTGTTTATCGGTGTAAAATTACGCATTTCCCGGGTAGCAGCCCGCGAGGCGCTCATTATTTTTCCCGCATGCGGAAGCGACAACATTCCGAACGCTGCAATAGTCCGCCGGCCTCTGCACACGTTCCATTTTCTGCTGCCAAACACCCCTTTTCCTCACCATCGTAAAAATGCTCCCGCATACGCTGATTCTCACAAGGCACCTGAGGAAAACTACCTCAAATGTAGTTTTCCTCGTCTCAAATGTAATTTCACCCCCATTATGGCCTCTGATTTTTAAATACTTGCAATGGGACGCGAAACCGCTTTTCCGGGCCATTCAAAGGCGCTCCGCCGAGGCCGGGCGGCACACAGGATTTCCTGCAAGAGAGCGCCGCCCGAATCGGAGCGGATGCGGCGGAAAAAGGGTAGTAACGTGAGCGAGCCTATGACCTTTGTACCGATCACATGGCCTGACCCCATTCATCCGCGCCCGGACGCGGCGCAAAAAAGTAGCAGCGGGAGAGGTGTGACCTCCCTCGCTGCACAGACATAGAATTGGTAAAAAAAGAATTTTCTTATCTCAGCACATCAGGCCTTGGGGCGACGGATGTATCCGATGACATCGCCGCGGCGCACGTCGGAGCCCTGCTTAGCGCAGATCTCTACGAGGCGGCCGCCCATATCAGCGGGCACCTCGGTGATGAGTCCGTGGCTGTTCTCGACATAGCAGAATGTCTCTCCGTCCTTGTACTCGCGACCGATGTACGGTTCGATGGCCTTCTGACCCTCTGCATCGCCCTGTATCTCCCAGAGCACCTTGCCGCTCTCGCGGGCCACGATGGCGTCTGCGCCTGCGTGCTTGTAGGCAGTGACCTGCTCGGGGCTCATGCCCTGTCCTGCCTCGGCCTCGCGGGCTTTCTGGAGGTCGGCGAGGAAGCGCTTCTTGGCTACGCCGCTCTTGTAGTCGCGATACTGTGAGGGGTGCATGGCCAGCTCGAAGAGCTCCTCATTGTCCTCGCCGAAGTCCCAGCCGTTGTCCTTCATCTCCTTCTCAAACTCGGGAAGGGCGTCGGGATAATAGCTCTGCGGATCGGCGGTGGTGAACTCGTAGCCTTTCTCCTTAGCCAGTTCGACAATCTCAGGAGCTACCGGGCCGGGGAGCTTACCGCTCTTGCCCAGGATCATGCCCCAGATGCTGTCGTCCATCATGGAGAAGCGCGGCTTGCCCATGCTCTCGGCCAGCAGATTCATCAGTGCGATGTTCTTGACATACTGGCTGAAGGGGGTCACGAGGGGAGGATAACCGACCTTGGGCCACACATTGTGCACCTCGTTGAAGAGGCGTACCAGCAGCTCGTCCTCGGAGAGAGCCTTCTCGCCATTGGCGGTGCGGTTGTGGTTGATAGCGTCCTGCACACCCTTGAGGTCGGCCATCATGGAGCCCATCATGCCGCCGGGGAGGCCGCAGCTCAGGAGCAGGGAGCTCATGAGGCGGTTCTGCTTGTTCATGAAGTAGCCGAGGAAGTCGTCGATAAACTCCTGCGTGAGCTTGCGCACTTCCATATAGGCGTCCATGTTGATCTCGGGCACGTCGAAGCCGTAGTTGGCGAGCATGCTCTGCACGGAGATCACATCGGGATGTCCCTTGCCCCAGGCGAGCGGCTCGACGGCGCAGTCGATGATGTCGGCGCCGTTCTTGGCCACCTCGAGGACGGAGGCCATGGCCAGACCCGGGCCTGTGTGACCGTGATACTGGATGATGACCTCGGGATGCTTGGCCTTGATCATGGCGGTGAGCTTGCCGAGCATTGCGGGCTGGCCCACGCCGGCCATATCCTTGAGGCAGATCTCGGGCGCACCGGCTTCGATGAGTTTGTCGGCCACTGCGCTGTAGTACTCGGCCGTGTGAATGGGCGAGTGGGTGATGCAAAGCGTGGCCTGGGGCGTCATGCCGCCCTCCTTGGCGTAGTGGATGGAGGGAATGATGTTCCTCACGTCGTTGAGGCCGCAGAAGATGCGCGTGATGTCCACGCCCTGAGCGTGCTTCACCTTGTACATGAGTTTTCTCACATCGGCCGGCACGGGGAACATCCTGAGCGCGTTGAGGCCGCGGTCCAGCATGTGGGTCTTGATGCCTGCCTCGTTGAAGGGCTTGGTGAAGGCCCTGACGGCCTTGTTAGGATTCTCTCCGTAGAGCAGGTTGACCTGCTCAAAGGCGCCGCCGTTGGTCTCTACGCGAGAGAAGCAGCCCATGCGGATGATGGCCGGAGCCACCCTCTCCAACTGGTCGCGACGGGGCTGGTACTTGCCCGACGACTGGAACATGTCCCTGTATACGAGACTGAACTGTATTTTTCTTTTCTTCTCCATAGTTGATAATTATTCTGTTATAAACTCGGCCACTGGGGGCCGGAGACACTTTGGCCTCCTGCAAAAATATCAATTTCCGCGAAAACGCACGGCCGGAATGGTTCATTTCGTTAGTTTACAGCCCTAAAAAAGGCAGAGAAAATGGCCGGAGAAAAAATTTCCGCCTAATTTTGCCACACAGGTGTAATAATCAGGCCACATAGCTGTCATAAGGGAAAAGACATCAGCTCAGCACGGATGAACGATAACGAGATAGTAAAGCGCATATTGGACGGGGGCGACAGCTCCTGCTTCGCCCTCATCGTCAGGCGCCACTCGGCGATGGTCTTCGCCCGCGCGCTCTCCGTCACCCACGACGAAGATCTGGCCGCAGACATCACACAGGAGACCTTCATCAAGGCCTACTCGCAGCTCGACGCCTGGGCGGGCGGCACATCGCTCGCGCCGTGGCTCTCGGTCATCTCGCTCCATCTCGCCATCAACCTCATGGACAAGCGGCGCCGCCGCGGCGAGGTCGAGACGCCCGTCGACCTGCCCGACGAGGACTATCAGCCCGAGCGGGAGGAGATGATCGAGCGCATCAGGCAGGAGGTCGAAGCGCTGCCCGACGAGGAGCGACGGATAGTGAAGCTCTTCTACTACGACAACAAAAAGACATCCGACATAGCCCGCGCCATGCACCTCACCGAGGCCAATGTGCTCGTCCGGTTGCACCGCATACGGCTCAGGATAAAGAAACGCATAAACGATAATGACAATGAATGACGAACAGATAGACAATATGATCCGCATCAGCCTTAAGCGGGAGGAGACGCTGGAGACAATAGGCCGTAACGTGATGACCGACATCCGCCGCCGCAGTCGCCGGAGGCGCGTCATGGCCATAGCGCGCCTCATAGCCGCCGCCTTCGGTCTGCCGGCGCTCGCCGTAGCGGCCGTCGTGTGCATCCTGGCGCTCTACAGGGCCGGCGGCAACGGCAGCGCGGAGAGCATCGCGCTCACAGCCCTCATGCTCGGCATCGTCACGGCGGCCTACGGGAGTATCATCGTGCATTTTAAGATCAGAAACCTGTAATAATTCCGCCCCTCGTCTGTCATACAGGTGAACAAGGTCAAAAAAAGACAATTAATCAATCTAATGTATAACCCTGATAAATCAACAAAAAAATGGACGACGAAATCACTAGCCTGGTGGCTGTAATCCTCATCTTCGGATTGCCAATCGTATTCTTTATCATGTACTATCTCAATAAGATGAAGGAAAACAAGGAGCTCACAATGCTCAAGAGCGAGATAGTCCACGCCGGCCTCGACACCGGGACAATAAGGGAACTGCTGAAATCGGAGGCCGGCAAAAAGGAACAAGGCAAAGTCAGAATCAACTTCGGCACCCTGCGGACGGCTGCTGTCCTGATAGGCCTGGGCGTAGGAGCTCTGTGCGGCTACCCCTTCTTCGGCACCGCGTTTCACCGGAACCCCGTCTTTCTCATAGTGGCCGCAATGACCGGCGCCGGCATCGGGCTCCTCGTAGCCTTCATCGCGGAGTGGAAGTTGCGCCGCAAAATGCAGGATAATGCCGCGCCCGCAGCCGACGAGGTGCAAGCGAGCGAGACTGACAAAGAAGAAACATCCGAACCCTGATCTTACGATTATTTCAGCCGGGGCTGCATCGCGCTTTCTACGTCCCCTTTTGACGCGATGCAGCCCCCTTTTTATGTCCCGCCGCGGCACGGCAATTCTGAACGGGAAGGCTTAGCGCTAATTGCCCCGCGCCATCTCGACAAACGGCCCGTCAGAAAGGATGCCACATTGTCGTATCACATTTTCCCCCGCACATTGTCTTTTGCAGCGGCCGTAGTCGCCGCAAAAAGGCAATTTTTGGCCCTTTGTAACTACATGATTTCCAGCGCCACTCAGAGGGCAAAATTACATTTGAGACGAGGAGAACTACCTCAAATGTAGTTTTCCTCAGGTGCCTTGTGAGTATCCGCGCTTGCGGAAAGTTTTTTGGAGTGTGGGAGAATAGCTTTTTCAACAAGTGGAAAAACGCACGCTTTTCGGACCACGAAATTAAATCAGCCGCACAGAAGTGTGACAACAAATATAACTATGATTCGTATTAGCATATGCGCGATAAATAACTGGGAGGGCCGCTGCCCTCAGCGGCCGTCCGCCGCATAAGACTATGCGCGAATGAATGCGCAATACGACTCTCCGTCTTTCGTGAGTCCAATGCTATACGCCAAAATACGTCGCGCTTTAGCATTATTGGGCATGCGGCCGCTGAGGCAGCGGCCCTCCCGGCTAAAGCCGCTCACAACAATCTCTCTGCCCGCAATAACAGCTCATCCAAAGGCGATTTTTTGCCCCTTGCAACGCATTGAAAATCAATGGTCCCAAAAGGCCAAAACTATGTTTGAGACGAGGAGAACTATCTCAAATGTAGTTTTCCTCAGGTGCCTTGTGAGTATCCGCGCATGCGGAAAGTTTTTTTGAATGTGGGAGAATGGCTTTTTCAACAAGTGGAAAAAGCGCACGCTTTTCGTATGGCGAATATATAATGGCGGGGCCGGAGGATGACAACTTATATATAGGTAAGAACGCAGGGGCGGAGCCGGCTTCGTCGCCGGTTCCGCCCCTTTATATCGTTTACTCCAGAAGGGGAGGAAATTTACTTCTCTACGGAGAACTTGAAGATGCAGTGGCTCTGATATTTCTGACCGGGCTTCAGCTCAGCAGTGGGCCACTCGGGATGGTTGGGCGTGTCGGGGAAGTGCTGGCTCTCGAGGCAGATGGCAGCGTGCTGATTGTACACCTTGCCATACTTGCCGGTCACCTTGCCGTTGAGGAAGTTGCCGGTGTACACCTGCAGACCGGGCTCGTTGGTGAACACCTCGAGCTTGATGCCGGTCGTGGGGCTCACGACAGAGGCAGCGGGGGTCTTGTCATCGCCCTTGCCGTCCTTGTAGGTGTTGAGCACCCAGTTGAAGTCGAAGCCGTTGGCGTTCTTAATCTGCTCGCTCTTAAAGTTGCTCACGTTCTTGCCAACCTCGGTAGGAGTGGTGAAGTCCACCTCGGGCACCTGCTTGACGGGCACGATCTGGCCGAGCGGGATGAAGGTGTTGTTGATGGGCGTGAACTTGTCGGCGTTGATGTAGAGCTTGCAGTTGGTGATGGGCTGCGAGGCGTCGCCGTTAAGATTGAAGTAGGAGTGGTTGGTCATGTTGATCACCGTGGGCTTGTCGGTCGTGGCCTCGTAGGAGATGTCGATGGCGTTGTCATCGGTAAGCTTGTAGGTGACGGAGGCGGTCACGTTGCCGGGGAAGTTCATGTCGCCGTCCTTGGAGTGGAGCGTGAGCTTGAGGGTCTGCGCATCAATCTGGTCGGGGGTGTACACACAGTACTGCCATCCGTGAGGACCGCCGTGCAGGCAGTTCTTGCCGTCGTTCTGCGGGAGCTGGATCTTCTTGCCCTCGAGGGTGAAGGCGCCGCCGTTGATACGGTTGGCGTAGCGGCCGATGGCTGCGCCGAAGTCGGAGGGCGTGTGCTCAAAGTCGGCGTAGTTGTAGATGTTGTCGAAGCCGAGCACTACGTCCTGCATCTTGCCGTCCTTGTCGGGCACCATGATGGAGACGATGCGGCCGCCGAAGTTGGTGATGCTTACCTCCATGCCGTTCTTGTTCTTGAGCGTGTAGAGCGCGGTCTTCTGGCCGTCGATGGTCGAGTCAAACTTGGCGGGGTCGAGGCCCGAGGCGAGCGTGTCGCCGGCCTTGGAGCCACCGGCGCATCCGGTGAGCGTCAGGGCTGCCATAAAGGCAATGCCTAAGATAGAATTTCTCTTTTTCATGTCAATGATATTAGTTAATGAATTAATCTCGAATTATATAACGTCAATCAAGGCGGAATATTTCCGCTTCGGGTGTAAAATTACACATTTTTCCATATATCGCGCGCAAGTAAGGCCCGACAAAATCAATATTCCGCGCTCCCGGCGGCCGCAGGAGATGGCGGGAGAAGCCATTGCTTACGCAAAAAAAGTTTACTTCAGAGCAACCGGACGGTTCGCTCTGAAGTAAACTTGTCTCAGTCAATCCCGCGCGCCTGTATCCGGCGGCTGGGATTCATTTGCCGTAAGGCAGATGTGCGCAATGGGAGGCGCGCGTCGGCCGGCTATTCGGCGAGGATCGTCATTTCGGCGCCGGTGGCGAAGTCCTGACCGTCGCACGAGGAGAGGGCCGTGAAGCGGAGATAGCGGGCGCGGACGGGCTTGGAGAAGAGCACGCGCTTCTCCTTGGCATTGTCCTCAAACTCGCCGCTGGCCACCGCTTCGCCCCAGTTCTTGCCGTCCATGCTCACCTGCACCCTGTAGCCCTTGATGCGGCCGTTGCGGCTGTCCTGACGCGGCAGGTAGGTGAAGCCCTTCATCATCTTGGGCTTTCCGGCGTCGAAGTCCACCCAGTGGGGATAGTTGGCCACCGTGACGCTGTACATGGTGTGCCAGTATGTCTCGGGGTCGCCGTCCACGAGGTGGGAGGCCTCGCCCTCGCCGGTCTCGACGCTGCTGGCGAAGATCACCTCGACGGGCACGCTCTCGATCTTGCTGAACGAGGCTGTGGAGCGCAGCTGGGGCGTGGTGGCCCTCCAGGCCGTCACCGTGCCGCCTGCGGAGAGGTCGAAGGGCTTGGAGAAGCACTTTGCCTTGCCGCCGTTCACAATGTACCATACCTGTGAGAGGGTATCCGTGGCGCTGATGCTGACCTCGCCGGTCTTGCTGCGCACGATGTTCACGGGCGTCTCGCCGCTCAGGGAGACGGCGGCCGCGGAGTCGATGTCGCCGCTCACGGGGCGTATCACAAAGCCCAGTTCATGCGCGCCGGCCTTTATCCTGTCGGGATCGAGCGGGCCGCCCTGCCCGCAGCTGTTGCCGCCGAGGCCCGTCACACCGCAGTCGAGGTGGAGATAGGTGTCGCCGGGAGCCGGGAGGTCGATGGGATGGGCTGCCGTGTCGAGCGCCTGCTCGCTGTAGGCGAGCGCCGAGGTGCTCATCTTGGAGCGCGATACGAACACGACGCCCCTGTTGGTACTGTCGGTGAGCGCGCACCAGCGTACATCCTCGTTATTGCTCATGCTCTGCGGCTTGCCATAGGAGACAAACTGCCCGCGCACCGTCTGCTCGTAACGGCCTATGAACTGCCCCGTCTTGCGGTCGGGATAGTTGTTGACCGGGCCGCGGCCGTAGTAGGTATAACGCTCCAGGGCGGCGGGCACACGCATCACATAGCCCAGACGCGGGAGCACGAGGCTCGGCGACGTGGAGGTGATGGCGGAATTGAGCTCTATGCTGCCGTCGGGGTATACGGTCCAGACTTCGTTGGTGAGGAACATGAAATCGCTCTCGCCGAAGTTGCGCCCGCTGTCTCTCACCACATGGATGTGGCCCGACGTGCCGCCCTGACGGCGATAAGCTCCGGAGGCCTGCGATTTGACACGGTAGGAGAGGACGAGGGTGCCGTCGGCGCGTTTATAGCTCTGGGAGGAAAGGACACTGTGGCGGAGGTCGTTGAGACCGGCGGCGTACCAGCCGTTCCAGACCCAGTTGTCGTTGTCCACGGGAGCACGGAAGGCGTCGAGCTTCGGGCCCTGCCCGCGTACGATCACATCGCGGCCGCCGTAGGAGAGCGAGAGGAGTGTGCCCTGCTTGTTGTCAAACTCGGCCCTGAAGCCGTCTCCGCTGACGCTTGTCACATCCGCTGCGGCAGAGACCGTGAGGGGCGAGTGCTTCGCAGCGGCATCGGCGACGGAGGCGCGCCTGAGAGCCCGCCTTACGGGCAACTGCTCAGAGGCCTGCACATAGCCCTTGTGGGCCCACGGCATGTCGGAGCGCAGCATAAAGTCGACCGTAAGGAAGTATTCCTTGTCCTCCCTCAGAGTCTTGGGGTCGATCCTCAGAGGTACGAGCGCCTTGGCCCGCGGAGCGATGTCGCGGAGATGGGGAAACTTGCCGCTGCTCACCTTCTGCCCGTCGGCGTAGAGCGTCCAGGTGATGTCGTAATCGAGAGCCTTGAAATAGTTCTTGTTGAAGATGGCTATGCGTCCCTCGCCGCTGTCCAGCGGACGGTCCACGCTCACCGCAACATTCTGGTACACCTTCTTGACCTCGTAGTATTGAGGCTTGGGCGTGAGGTCGGCCATCATCACACCATCGAGGCAGAACGTGCCGTCGTTGGGGTAATCGCCGAAATCGCCGCCGTAGGCCACATAGCGCCTGCCGTCGGGACGATAATTGTAGAGCCCGTGATCCACCCACTCCCAGATGGCGCCGCCGCAGATAAAGTTGGTCGACTCGATAGCCTTCCAGTAGTCGGCGAGGTTGCCCGTGGCGTTGCCCATCGAGTGGCCGTACTCGGAGATGTGGAAGGGATATTTGAAGTCGTACTTGCCGGAGGCGATGCTGCGCACTCCGTCGACGGAGGGGTACTGATTGGAGCCCATGTCCACGATGTCATTGTTGCGCTCATACTGTATGGGGCGCGAGGTATCGAAGGCCTTGATGGCGCTGTAGCAGGCTTTGAAGTTGTCCCCCGGGCCGGCTTCGTTGCCCAGCGACCAGATGACGATGGAGGGGTGATTGACATTGGCGTGCACCATCTCCATGTCGCGGGCCACATGGGCGGCAGTCATCTCGGGCACATGCGAAAGCGACTCCTTGCCGTAGTAGTACATATGGCTCTCGATATTGCCCTCGTCCTCGAGGTAGATGCCGTATTTATCGCAGAGGTAATACCAGTAAGGGTCGTCGGGATAATGAGAATCGCGCACGTGATTGATATTGCCCCGCTTCATGAGCATTATGTCGGCCATCATGCGCGCCCTGGTCACAGCGTGGCCCATCTCGGGCGATGTCTCGTGGCGGTTGACGCCCTTGAGCTTGATGGCGCGCCCGTTGACGTAGAAATAGCGGCCCTTGATGCCGAACTCGTCGTTCTGGGCGGCGGTGTTTCTGATCTCCACCTTGCGGAATCCCGTGTAGGAGGATGTCGTCTCGATGACCTTGCCGCGCTTGTCCGTAAGCCGCGCCACGAGGACATATCTCCACGGGGCTTCGGCCGACCACGCCTGCACGCCGGTCACTGTGTGGCGCACGGTGAGCGCCGTGTCCTCGCCGCTGAGCAGCGCTCCGACAGGCGCCGTCCACGAGTCGACGGGCTTGAGCGTCGTGATGTCCTGATAGAGCTTTACGGGATAGAGCTCATAGCTCATGTTGAGATTCTTCAGGCTCTTCTTCCCCAGGTTTCTCAGGCGTGTGGTCACCCTGAGCTCGCCGTTCTGCAGATGGTCGTCGATGTCGGGGATGATCACCAGATCGCGTATCTGCGCCTCGGGCTTGGAGGTGAGGTAGACCGAGCGGATAATGCCCGCCATGCGGAACATGTCCTGTGTCTCGAGAAACGAGCCGTCGCTGCTGCGGTACACCTCCACCGCTACCGTGTTGTCGCCCTTGCGGAGCCACGGCGTGATGTCAAACTGGGCCAGGCAGCGGGAGTTCTTGGAGAAGCCCACATAGACGCCGTTGATCCATAGATAGAAGAAGGAGTCGACGCCGTCGAAGTTGATGTAGACACGCCTGCCCTTCCACGTCTCGGGAATGGTGAAGCTCCTGCGGTACTGCCCCACCTCATTGCGGTATTTGTACGACGTCCAGTTTTTGGGCGGCACACGCATCACGCCCTTCTTCCAGTCGCCCACCTTCACCTCATGATAGAACGGTGTGCCCTGGTTGATGTACATCGGGATGCCGTACTTGCAGGTGCCGTCGCGGCCTATGCCGGCCACATTCCACGACGAGGGAACCCTTATCCTGTCCTTCATGCCGGCCTCGCCGCCGTCCTTCTCGAAGCCCTTGAGCCGCCCGTCGGGCGAGGCGGACCAATGGAACATCCATTCGCCGTCGAGATTCTTGTAATAGCTGCTGTACTCCGGGAGCACGCCGAGCACATTGTCGGCGCCGGCGAATGAGAAAAACCAGGCATGGGGCTGCTCCTTGCCGAGCGCAAGCCGCTGCGGGTCCTGCCACTCGCCCCCGTCGGGAGCTGTGACATGCTCGTAGGAAAAGCCCCCGAGGTCGTGGATGGATGCAAAAGAGAGAGGAGACAGAAGCGTAAACACTGCCGTCGCCAGGGCGACGGGCACGGTACGTGGGTTGAAGAATGTCATCTGGTTCAGAATAATATAATTATCGGGCAAAGTTACACATATTTGCCCGCCCCACATACTGTGGAAAAAGTAAGAATACTAAAATTTCGTTGCGACATGCTAAACTTTCGCCAGAGCCCTCAGAGACGCGATTTCAGAGGGGTCGTAATGGATAAAAATCGGTATATTTGCATCTCCCGAAAGGGAGAGTGCAATAATAACAAAAACTGAGAAGAGTATGCTAACACAAATACTGAACGGAAGGATACTTACCCCGCAAGGCTGGATGAAAGGCGGGTCGGTCATTATCGACGGCAACAAGATAGTAGAGGTCAGCAACAACGAGCTCCACATCGAGAGCGCGCGCACCTTCGACGCCGAGGGCTGCTACATAGTGCCCGGCGGCATCGATATCCATGTGCACGGCGGTGGCGGGCGCGACTTTATGGAGGGCACGGAGGAAGCCTTCCACACGGCCATCCGCGCTCACATGTACTACGGCACGACCTCCATTCTCCCCACGCTTTCCTCATCGTCGGTGCCTATGATCGAGGCGGCAGCCGATACGACGGAGAAGCTCATGGCCAAGCCCGACAGCCCCGTGCTCGGACTGCATCTCGAGGGCCCTTACTTCAACATGAAGATGGCCGGCGGCCAGCTCCCCGAGTACATCAAGAATCCTGACCCCAACGATTACCACCATCTGCTCGACTACACACGCGTCATCAAGCGATGGGACGAGGCTCCGGAGCTTCCGGGCACCATCGAGTTCGGCCGCACGTGCGTGGAGCACGGTGTACTGCCCTGCGTAGCCCACACGCAGGCCGAATACCACGACGTGAGAGCCGCCTACGAGGTAGGATTCACTCACGCCACCCACTTCTACAACGCTATGCCCGGATTCCACAAGAACAGGGAGTACAAATACGAGGGCACGGTGGAGAGCGTTTATCTCATCGATGACATGACGGTCGAGGTAATAGCCGACGGCAAGCATGTCCCCTCCACGATTCTCAAGCTGGTCTACAAATACAAAGGTCCCGACCGCACGGCGCTCATCACCGACGCTTTGGCCTGCGCAGCAAGCGACAGCAAGACGGCCTTCGACCCGCGTGTCATCATAGAGGACGGCGTATGCAAGCTGGCAGACCACAGCGCGCTGGCCGGCAGCATAGCCACGATGGACCGCCTCGTGCGCACCATGGTGCAGCAGGTAGGTATTCCCCTCGAGGACGCTTGCAGGATGATCTCCGAGACACCCGCGCACATCATCGGCGTAGACCGCAGGAAGGGCACATTAGAGAAGGGCAAGGACGCCGACATCATCATGTTCGACCAGGCTCTCAATCTCAAGTGCGTCATAGCGATGGGCCACGTGGTGCGCAACGAGTTCACCTCGCCCCTCAACGCCCAGATCTGACCGCTCTCATATGAGCCGCGCTTGCGGCGACCGGGACGAATGAGCGGGTGAAGCACACCGCCGTTCGTAACACTTGAAAAATGCTCCCGCTTGCGGGAATACTCACAAGGCACATGTTCTGAAATATCTCAAAGGTAGTTCAAAACATGTGCCTTCTGTTTTTGCCCTTTCTATGGAAGTAAAAATCAGTTACATACACAGGAGGAAAAATACGGAGAATTGTGGCTTGGAAGGCCACTGCCCGGGAGCATACAAGCATCCGGAAATACGCGCTCCGCATAGTGGCGGAATCAGTCGGGAGAACAAGAAGCGCGATGCTGCTTTGTGCGGGAAATAGCCGGGAGGGGCGTTGCCCTCAACGGCCGCCAGCCGCCGCAAAAGGGCGATTTTTCACCCTTTGTAACTATATGATTTTCAGTATCTCCGGAAGGCCAAAATTACATTTGAGACGAGAAGAACTACCTCAAATGTAGTTTTCCTCATGTGCCTTGTGAGTATCCGCGTATGCGGAAGGTTTTTTGGAATGTGGTGGAATGGCCTTTTTCAACAAGTGGAGAAACGCACGCTTTTCGGACCAAGAAGTTATATCGGCGGTACGGAGGATTGAGGACTTCTATAAGTGGAGATCTTCCTCAGTCATGAGCAAAGTCTGCCGGGAATACGAAAGGCACGACGAGACACTGGGCGAATTATAGCCGGGAGGACCGCTGCCTCAACGGCCGCCGGCCGCCGCAAAAGGACGATTTTTCGCCCTTTGTAACTATATGATTTTCAGCATCCCCAGAAGGCCAAAATTATGTTTGAGATGTTTTGAATTACCTCAAATGTGTTTTTCCTCATCTCAAATGTAATTTTTGAGATATGCGGAAGTTTTTTGGGAGTGTGGGGGGAATGGCTTCTTCGACAAGTGGAAAAAGGGTCGTTTTTCGTATGGCGAAATTAATTCGGCCGTACAGTAGGATGACAACATATATAATTATGATTCGTGTCAGCATATGCGCGGAAAATAGCCGGGAGGCGCTGCCCCAACGGCCGCCGGCCGCCGCATAGATAGTGCACGAAGGATTGCGCGTTGCGGCATTGGGACGCCTGAGTCGCAAAGGGCTTCGCAAGGACGCAAGAGCCCGCGCGCGGAGAGCCACATCAGCCTTCAGAGGCAAACTCGCGAAAGCAAATTCACGCTTTTTCACAGCCCGAAATGCCTTTAAATCATTATTTACTATGATGGTAACGCATAAAGGTTTAACTTTGCAAGCATGAAAAAGCATACAATATTCTTAGTCCTTGCGGCAGCGCTGATGGCGATACCCGCCAGGGGCGACAAGACATACAATTACTTCAAGGCCGTGATACGCGGACAGCATGTCGAGGCATTCCCCGACGGCCCGAAGCTCTCGGGCACCGGCGTGCAGCAGAAGCGCGTCGAGGTGTGGAAGGCGTGGACCCGCGCCCTCAGGCGCGTGGAGGCCGACACGCTGCGCAGCATGACGGGCGACAGCATCACATTCACGGGCAAATGGCGCCTGCCGCCGGAACTGGAGAACGACGCGACGCTCAACTTCACCTATCTCAGCAAAGGGCAGCGCCCCTCGACGGGCTACCCGCTCTACATCTACCTCCACGGCTCCGGCCCCAAGGATGTGGAATATAACACCGGCATCAAGCTCGCGCGCTCCTTCGACGACGCCCCGAGCGTCTATTTTGTGCCGCAGATCCCCAACGAGGGCGGTTACTACCGCTGGTGGCAGCGGGCCAAGGTGTGGGCATGGCAGAAACTGCTGCGCCTCACTATGGCATCGGGTTACATCAATCCCGACAAGATCTACTTCACCGGCATCTCCGAGGGCGCCTACGGCACACAGCGCCTCACAGCCTACTTCGCCGACTATCTGGCCGGCGGAGGAGCGATGGCCGGAGGTGAACCGCTCAGGAACGCGCCCGCTGTCAACTGTGCCAACACGGCTTTCCTGCTCTACACAGGCGCCGCCGATCAGGGCTTCGACCGCAACAAACTGACGCAATATACACTCGAGGCCTTCGACAGCCTCGCCCGCGCCCACGACAGCCTTTATATACACTCCATACGCCTGCTGCGCGGACAGGGACACGGCATCGACTACTCCGTAGCTACGCCCTGGCTCAAGACACATACGCGCAACCCTTACCCCAAGTACGTGGCCTGGGAGGACTTTGCTATGGACGGCTGCCGCAGGGAGGGATTCTATAACATCTATGTCGGTCCTCACTCCGACGACGAGAGCACCCGCACGCTCTACGAGGAGCAGATACACGGCGACACGATAGATATGCGGGTGAGCACGGTGGAGTACACGACCACCGAGAAGGACAAACTGTGGGGCCTCGACCTGAAGTTCGCCCGCAAATGCACTCCCGCCACAACGGGAAGCTTCACCCTCTTTCTCTCGCCCGACCTGATGGACCTGAACCGCCCCGTCACGGTCACCGTCAACGGTAAGACGGCCTACAGCGGCAAGGTGGTCGAGAACATGGGCTCTATGGTGCGCTCGCTGGCGGCCTACGGCGACCCGAGGCGCATCTACAGCGCCGAGGTAAACATCTCCTTTTAGACGATGAAGCGACTGATCATTCCCCTGCTGCTCTCAGCCATCGCGCTGAGCCTCGCCCCGGCCGCCACATACGCCGACGGCGGGAAGATGCGCTTTGCGACGAGCAAGGAGGTGAGCCTGGAGGACATCTTCTTCTCGCGCATCATCGAGCGGATACATCACTCCGACTCCACCATGCAGGCCGCGCCCGTCGTTGTGCCTCAGGGCTTCGATGCTAAGGCCCGCAGCGCCGCGCTCCACGGCTTCGGCCTCGGCGGCGAGGCTCAGGGCATGACGGCCACCGCCACATGGCGCGACGCCATGGCTCTCTTTCTCTCCACCCACGATGTGCGCTACGCCGACATAGCCGAGCGCGCCCTCTACAACGGCGTGATAGTCGAGGCCGACTCGTCGCGCACGGGCAGCACCGGATGGCGCGAGGCCGCACAGGCCATCCACGACGCCCCCTATGCCTCCTACGCCATGCAGGGTCACGACCTGTGGGTGAACTACTACATCCGCACCAACGCGCTGATACGCACCGACTCGCTTGACATCGCCGTGATCGAGAACACGAGCGCGCCGTGGTATCCCGACGCCTTCTTCTCCTTCAGCTTCGACGGCCCCGCTTCCACGATGACGCTCCACCTGCGGCTCCCTGCCTGGATGCGCGACGCCGTGACGCCCGAGCCGACCTTCACATGCTCCTCCTCGCGGCAGTTCTACCAGGTGACGCTCAATGGCAAGCTCCTGCAGCTGCGCGCCGGCGAGGACGGTTACCTCACCATCGGGGGTCTCGCCCCGGGCAAGTACACCCTGCGCCTGACGATGGAGAACAAGGTGAAGCGCATACGCGCCGTCAAAGGGCACAAGGGCCGCTTCGCCGTGCAGCAGGGCCCCATCGTCTACGCGCAGACCAACAGGGACAAGAAATACTATTCGCCGGAGGCCGCCTTCGGCAACAATTACGACCGCGACGTGCTCCACACCAACGAACTGGTGACCAAAGTATATTCCAAGCCGCGCATCGCGGGCCAGTCGCCATGGGAAGCCGTCCTCCTGCCCTACTACATCACCTTTGGCGATAAGTCGAAGCCCGGAGAGCTCTGGCTGAGGGAAATAAAGAAATAACGGCCGCCCGCTGAGCCTCTTTTGCCTTTTCGCGAAGCATTAATATTGCACGAAAGGGCGGTTTATCGCCGCAAAACACACCGTTTGTAAAGCTTTCTCCCAGCTTTGCTTTACAATCGCAAGGATAATCTCTCCAAAACCTTGTTTTGTGGCCTTCGTTGCCACTTCGGGTTTTCTTTCCGCCCGTCAGAGGCCTTCCGGATGCAGAATAAGGCGGCAAACAAACTATTTCTATAACGGTTTTTCGGAATTCAGTCCTACTTTGAAGCATTTTTAGTACTTTTGAAGCAGGAATTAATTGTCTAAAACTTTTAATAGATGAAGAGAAACATTTTATCCGGAATCTTAGCAACGCTTATCTGTTTGCTTTGGCCCTGTATGGGCATGTACGGAGCTGTCAAGGTAGGCGGCAGAGCCTACTTCTCCGACCTCAAGGCGGGCGACTCCATCTGTCTGAGGAACGCCATGTGCGACGTGGGCAACACGAGCATGGGCGGCAACGGCAAGGACCAGTGGCTCAACGGTAACAAGACCGGCAAGGGCATCGGCGACCAGGCCAATGTGCTCACGCTGGACAACATCGACGAGGGCGAGCGTATGACCAACGACTACGTGTTCATCCTCGAGAATGCCGGCAGCAGTTTCATCAGCGGCAAACCGATGTACTACCTGAGAAACGCTGCCACGGGCAAGTACCTGCAGATCGTCTACACGAGTTCGTCCAACTACTCCATGACATGCACGGCAGATAAGGACAACGCCACCTCGCTGGAGCCCGCCAAGGGCAGCGACCACTGCAGCTGGTGGGACGACGAAGCTCACACGGGCTGGGCATTCGAGACAACGCAGGCCGACGATACCACGGCCGTGCTCATGCATCAGGTGTCCAACGCCGACGGTACTGTGACCACCTACTATTTCGGCCCGTTTTGGAACTACCAGCGCGCCTATTACGGCACAGTACGCGACATTATCATCTGGAACATCTACTACGCCATCCAGGACAACAGTCCCGAGGCCCTGCTCGAGGAACTGCTGCAGAAAGCTACGACCGAGTCGGAGACCTATCAGTATGGCACCAATCCGGGCGACTGCGACCCCGACGCGCTCAACAACTTCCTCCTCGCTCTCGATGAGGCCAACAACATGTTCGACGGCGGCGAGCACACCGACGCGGAATACAAGGCGGCCTACGACAAACTCCTGGCGGCCGAGAAAGCCGTGGAGAACACGTTCGTGCCTTTCACGGACGGCTACTACAACATCGTGAGCGCCTACTCGCCATTCATGACCACACAGTCCAAGGACAAGGCGTGGAGGATCAACGATACGGGAGCCCTCATCTGGGAAGATCTCAACGAAGAGGACCCGGCGCAGCTGTTCAAGATTACGAAGCTCGCGGACGGCAATTACAGGATATATAATGTGGCCGCAGGCAAATATGTCAACGGTTCGCAGACGGCCGCTCTGAGCGAGAACATTCTCGCTTCCGATGCCGTGACGCCCGAGCAGATACTCACGCCGCTCGGATGTTCGGGCCAGTGGACCATCAGCAATACCGGATGCGACATCACCTACTATGCCGGCAGCAATGAGAGCGGCTCCGGCCTCACGGGCAATGTGATCACCTGGGGTGCAGGCATCAGCTCGGCCGCCGCATGGAGGCTCAACAAGGTGACCGACGAGACACTCCTGGCCAAGCTCCTGCAGAGCGGCGACAGGGAGGCCATCAAGAACACGCTCACCGCCGGGCTCAGCAGCGCAACGGCCACGTACAACAAATGCTTCGACCACGACCCGCTCGTGACCGATGCAAAGCAGTTCAGCTCCAACTGCAGCAGCGACGCCGACTATTCCAGCTTCGAGCATCTCATAGACGGCAAGACCGATTACCATTACAACTTCCACTCGATATGGAACACGGCAATGGCCGAAACGAGCACGACGGAAGAGCTCTGGAAGAGCGTGCTGGCCGACCTCGTGGCCAACAACAGCAAGAACATCGCCGTGGGCACGGGCTACCACAACCTGCAGGTAGCGCTCAATGCGCCGGTGAGCAAGTTCTTCTTCCGCTACATCAACCGTACCGGCACGAGCTACATCGACAACCCGACCGACATCGAGATCTATGCCACCAACGATGACGCCCTCGGCGCCAGCACAGACCAGGCCGACATAGAGAAATGGACCCGCATCACGGAGCTCACGGAGGGCTTCCCGTCCTACGTGCAGGGTGCCGAGTACAAGTCGCCGGACATCGATCTGGGCGCCTCGTACAAGTACATCCGCTTCGTGATAAAGGCCACCTCGCAAATGAACAAGAAACGCGCGCGCTATTTCTATGTGCCCGACATCACGGGTGTGACATGGAATGTGGGCGAGTTCCAGCTATACAACACCGACTACGCCGCCACGTCCGAGTACGCCAAAGTCGCCGGCATGAAGGACGCCTGCGACAAGCTCAAGGCCGAGATGGACGCCATCCAGACCAAGCTTGACAACGGCACGGGCCAGTACAGCGACACCACCGCGCTCTACGCGGCAACGAAGGCCGTGGCCGCGCTCTATGTCAACCGCGACTCGCTCATGAACGCGCTGACCGCTTCCCTCAACGAGGCCAACACGCTCTACGCAAGTGTGCTCAACACGAGCGTGAAACTGGTCAACAACGCCTCGCAGTTCAGCACCAACAGCAGCAGCGCCGACGACGAGTCCTCCTTCGCCCACCTCATCGACGGCAACACCAGCACCGTCTACCACTCGCGCTGGACTTCCCTCATGAAGAGCGACACCGTGACCGAGGAGCAGTGGATCAAGGACCAGCAGGAATGGGCCGCCTCCACGCCGGGCAACATCGCCGTGGGCATAGGCTACCACAACCTGCAGGTCAAATTCGACTACCCCGTTGACAGCCTCTACTTCACCTACACCGGTGTGCCGAGCGCCACCTATCACGACAACCCGAACGACATCTCCATCTATGTCACCAACGATGACGCTCTCGGCGCAAGCACCAACAACGAGGACGAGGGCGACTGGACGGAGATCACTGAACTGACCGACGGCTTCCCCGCCAACACATCGCTGGCCAAGTACACCTCGCCGATGATCAACTTCGGCGGCTCGTACAAGTACATCCGCCTCGTGATGAGGAACACCACCAACGCCATCTACGACAAGGACCAGGCTACCATCGACCGCCTCTTCATGGAACCGGAGCTCACGGGCGTCACATGGAACGCCAGCGAGATGCAGTTCTACACCGTGGTCGACTCCTCGCGCCTCCAGTACAAATATGACGTCGCGTTCCGCACGGAGGCCGACCGTCTGAAGCAGCTCATCACGACTGCGGAGGGCATCAAGACCCTCGAGCTCTACGACGGCAGCCAGAACGCAGCCATCCAGGCCCAGATAGCCAAGCTCAGAGGCCTTGTGGTCAACACCGACACGCTGCGCAACCTCTATCTGATGTACAGCAAGATGGCCACCACGACCACCGTGGGCCAGGAGATAGGTCAGGCCGACGGACAGAGCGCCATAGACGCCTTCAGGAGCGCCATCGACAAGGCTTACGCGACGGTAGACTTCCAGAAGCCCGCCCTTCAGGATGTCAGCAACGCTGTCAAGGCTATGAATACGGCCTACGACGCATTCTTCGCTCACATCGCCAAGCCCAAGGCCAATGTATGGTATAACATCGTCTCCGCATCCTCCTCTCTGGCCTACGAAGACCAGCCCATCCACATGAATACGGGCAACACCTCCACGAAGCTCGCCTTCGGAGGCTACTCCGAGGACAAGAGCATGGAGGAGGACGCCCTCGCAGCCTGGAGACTCGTGCCCATCGAGGGTCAGGACAACGCTTACGCCATACAGCTGATGGCCAACGGCCAGTACTTCGGTCCTTACCGCGGCGACGGCGCCGACAACGCCCCGCTGCTCTCGCACGCCAAGACTGCCTACAATCTCATCTACAACGGTAACGGCGCCTTCCGCCTCCGTCAGGCCGACGACAACGGTTACCTCAACAGCCTCAGGGCCGACGCCGACAACGCCAGCGTGATCAACGCCGACGCAGTGGCCGACGATGAGCAGGGATGGGAGTTCCGTGCCATCACCAACAGCGACATGCAGCTCCCGCTCTTTAAGAACAACACCATCCAGGTGCTCGTCCTGCCATTCGCCACTAAGGGAGACGCCGCTCTCGAGGCCCTTAACGAGGGTATCAAGACCTACGCCGTCAAGAGCCTTACCTTCAACGATGAGGACAAGAGACTCGAGCTCACCGACAAGACCGACTTTGAGGCAGGCGAACCGATGATCCTCGTGATAGGCGACGCCACCGCCACCCCGTCGGAAGACGTGTTCACGCTCTATGTCAAGAGCCCCGCTACCCTCACCGACACCTCGGCCATCGTGGCCAACGGCCTCGTCGGCACACTTGAGAACAAGAGCCAGCACGTCAACAACGTGGGCTACTTCCTCAACAACGCCCTCATCAACACCGGCAGCCGCACCCTCTCGCTCAACGCTCTGGGCGGCTACATCGACCCGCACGCCGTGACTGACGCAGGCGGCAGCGTCGACCTGACCATCGACGCAGCCGATGTCATCAACTCGATCACCGCTCCCACCACACGCGATGAGAGCCTGAAGAAAGTGAGCGTCTACACCATCGACGGCGTCCTCGTGCGCCGCGGTATCAAGGCCGACGAAGCCCGCACGGGCCTCGGCAAGGGCATCTACATCATAGGCGGCAAGAAGGTGATCATCAAGTGACCGCTCCGCCTCGGGCCTGAGGCCTGAACGCACCCTACGGGGCCGCGCCGTACAAACCACGACGCGGCCCCGTTTTTTGTCCCTTTTGAGATTTCCCACCCCGCCGGCGCATTTATTTCAGGCTTCGCCAAATCCGACGTCGCAACAATCCGCCTCCTTCTCCCTGCGCTCAGAATGCTCTCAGCACAGGGGGAGGAATGTCCCGCCTCCAGGCGCATCGCGGAATGCATAAAATATGAATATTCACTTCGCGGGAACACCTTTTCCGCTCATCCGGAAAAATGTCCCACAAAAGTGGAAAACTACATTTGAGATGAGGGAAACTACATTTGAGGTATTTCAAAACGTCTCAAATGTAATTTTGGCCCTTATGGAGCGTTGAAAATCAAATATTTACACAGTGGAAATTTTCGCCTTTCCCGGGGCTGACTGCCCGCATGGAAGATGCATAAAAAGTGAATAAAAGATGAATAATTCAGACTTTATGGCATTGCAAATATAGCTGGCGAATGAATACGGGTGAAGATTAATCGGGAAAGCCGTCGCGGAAGAGTGCGCTGAGAATAGCGCGATATGCAATTAAGACGCGTTAGCCTGGAAGACCGCTGCAGCGCGGCCCAAGAGCGAGCCGGTAAATCTTACGTGCTGTAAGCGGCGAGAAATTAGTATCGCGCATTCTTTCGCACCTTTTCTTACGCGGCGGCTGGCCGCTGAGAGCAGGGGCCCTCCCAGTTATTTCCCGCGCATATATATTCTCGCGCATTTATTCGCGCACTTTCTTATGCGGCGGCCGGGCCGCGCTGCAGCGGCCCTCCCAGTTATTTCCCGCGCAAAGCCTAATCGCGCTTGTGGATTCCCGGCTATTTATCGCGCATATGCTAACACGAATCATAGTTATAGATGTAGTCACACGCCTGTGCGACTGATATAAATTCGCCATTCGAAAAGCGTGCGCTTTTTCCACTTGTCGAAGAAGCCATTTCCCTACACACAAAAAACACTTCCGCATACGCGGAAAACTACATAGGACCTGAGGAAAATTATGTTTGAGATGTTTCAAAACGTCTCAAACATAATTTCGCCCCACAGGGGACGTTGATTTACAATCTCTTGCAAAGGGCCCCGAAACGGTCTGAAAAGGGGTCGTTCCGACCGGATGAAATGGCGTAAGATCCTTTCTCCGGATGCCGGAAAACGACGCCGGCGGCGATCGCATGCAGAGGCCGCTTCCCGGGACAACACTCCTATTATATTATATGAGTCTTACCTATATTATATGCGTGCTCCATATAATATATATGCGTGTCCGGCGGGTAAAACAGCATTATCCTGTACAAAATCCGCGCTTTTCGCCCCGCAGAAGGCCTTCTCAGGCCTCCGGCGGGGCTTTTTCTCATCATTTTGTGCACGCCCGGACGGAGAAAATACGCCGAAAGGCGACCCGGGGAGCGGGATGCGCTCTGCGGGCATATAGAAATTGCTAACCGTGAATGATAAAATAATATTTAAAACCACCAAAAAGTATCTTTAAGCCATGAAAAATTGCGTATAACATAAAAAATGTCGGTTTTAGCTCGATAAACGATGAAAATGTCGTACTTTTGTAATGAGATAAAACAATAAACACAGCGCTGAAATAAAAACGTATTAACAACATGAAGAAAATTGAAGCAATTATCCGCAAGACCAAGTTTGAGGATGTAAAGCAGGCACTCCTGGATGCCGACATCGAGTGGTTTTCATACTACGATGTACGCGGCGAGGGAAAGACACGTCAGGCGAGAATATACCGCGGCGTGATGTACGACACGAGTTGCATTGAGAGAATGCTATTGAGCATCGTCGTGAGGGACGTCAACGTGGAGCGCACTGTGAATGCTGTGATGAATGCGGCGAGAACGGGCGAGATCGGTGATGGCCGTATCTTCATCATCCCTGTAGACGATTCCATAAGAATACGTACCGGCGAACGCGGCGATATAGCCCTTTACAACGCAGAGCAGGAGAAATAACGAGACAGATAACGGCGTGCAGATGACCATCGCGGATCGGAGCATGCCAATGTAAAACAAACAAAAGACAATACAAAATGACTATACAAGACTTAGGAATATCACTTGACACGGTGTGGATGCTGCTTGCGGCAATGCTGGTGTTTTTCATGCAGCCGGGCTTCGCCCTCTGCGAGGCGGGCTTTACGCGCAGCAAGAATACGGCTAATATCCTTTTCAAGAACTTTGTAGATTTCATGATAGGCTCTCTGCTGTTCTGGTTTGTAGGCTTCGGCATCATGTTCGGCAGTGACGGTCAGGGCTTCATGGGAATGCCCAACTTCGGCGACCTCTCCTTTTACAAAAATGCCGCCGGCCTTCCCACCGAGGGATTTCTGATATTCGAGACGGTATTCTGCGCCACGTCGGCCACCATCGTCTCGGGAGCCATGGCAGAGCGTACCAAGTTTAACATGTACGTAGTCTACTCATTTGTTATCAGCCTCCTTATCTATCCTATCGAAGGTCACTGGACTTGGGGCGGCGGTTGGCTCTGCAACAGCGAGGCCGGCAGCTTTATGATGAACACGTTCGGCAGTGCATTCCATGACTTCGCCGGCAGCGCAGTAGTTCACTCCGTGGGCGGTGTGCTGGCATTCATCGGCGCCATAGCTCTGGGCCCGCGCCTCGGCAAATATGACAAGAACGGCAAGAGTCGCGCTATCCCCGGTCACAGCCTGAGCCTTGCAGCCCTCGGCGTATTCATCCTCTGGTTCGGCTGGTTCGGCTTCAACCCGGGCTCGCAGCTTGCAGCCTCCGGTGAGAGCAACCGCATAGCCATCAGCCACGTATTCCTTACCACCAACCTTGCTGCTGTAGCCGGCGGTCTGGCCACCATGTTCACCACATGGATAAAATACGGCAAGCCCTCCCTTTCACTTACGCTCAACGGCATCTTGGCCGGCTTGGTAGGCATCACGGCCGGTTGCGACGCGGTCTCCCCGCTCGGCGCAACGATTATCGGCGCAGTATGCGGCTTCGTACTGGTGTTCTCCATCGAGTTTATTGACAAGAAGCTCCATATCGACGACCCTGTAGGCGCCAGCTCCGTGCACGGCGTGTGCGGTATCCTCGGCACCATCATGACGGGCCTCTTCAGCGTGGGCAGCGGTCTCTTCTACGGCCACGGCGCCGGTTTCCTGGGTGCTCAGGTATTCGGCATCCTCGTCATAGACCTCTGGGCAGCGGCTACGGGCTGCATCCTGTTCTTCGGCATCAAGAAGCTCTTCGGTCTGCGCGTCACCAAGCGTATAGAGGAGGAAGGCCTTGACATCTATGAGCACGGAGAGACGGCTTACAACTGATACGCTTATTAATTCACGGAGTACCAACTGATAAAATGAGACGATTATGAAGACTTTTAGAATGTTATCGACCCTGTTTGCCGCCGCGCTTACTCTCTCGGCAGCAGCCCAGGACAAGGTGGAGACCACCGTGAGCGCAGACATCGTGAGCCGTTATATATGGCGCGGCTACGACTGCGGGCACGCCTCCTTCCAGCCCACGCTCGGCATAGGCTACAAGGGACTTAGCCTGAAGGCTTGGGGCAGTACCGGCATCACCGACTCCAAGGACACGCGCGAGCTCGACCTTACGCTGGCCTACGAGGTAGGAGGCTTCAATATCGGCATCACGGATTACTGGTTTGATACCGGAGGCGAGAAATACTTCAGCTATGCGGCCCACTCCACGCTCCACACCTTTGAGGCCAACATCGGTTACGACTTCGGGTTTATGAGCCTGCAGTGGTACACTAACTTTGCCGGCCACGACGGCTACACGAAGGAGGGCGGCGACAAGCGGGCCTACAGCAGCTATGCAGAGCTGGGCGTGCCGTTCAAGTTCGCCGGTTGCAGCTGGGACGCAGCGCTGGGCGTAGTGCCCTACGGTACGACATACTATTCCAAGGCCGACGGTTTTGCCGTGACTAATGTGTCTCTCAAGGCTTCTAAAGAATTTGCCGTAACCGATAAATTCTCTCCGGCAGTCTTTGCTTCAGTCACCGCCAATCCTTGTCTGCAGACGGCTTACCTGGTCTGCGGCATCACATTGCAACCGTGACGCATCTGTCATAGTACAGTACAATTTCTTCAGCAGGCGGCGGAGCTCTTTGGTAGAGCCCCGCCGCTTTCGTGTGTATAAATAGCGATTTTCTGTGTCTGTATGGGAATGGCGATCGCATAGCGGACGACGCGCCTCTCAGGCAAGAGAGCGCGCTTCCGGGGCGGCAGCCTCAGGGCAGCGGCTCCGTGGCGGCCTTTAGCCAACTGAGCGCGGCGGCGTCCTCGGGAGCGGAGAGCAGCGGGGCAAGGCGGGAGCGCACGGTGGCGTGATAGTCGTTGAGCCAGGCCTTCTCGTCGGCGCTGAGCATGGACATCACGATCGGCGTCGTGGCTATGGGGCAAAGGGTGAGGGGCTCAAACTGTAAGAAGCGGCCGAACTCGCTCTCGCCCGCGGGGGCGATGAGCAGCGTGTTCTCCGTGCGCACGCCGAAGCGCCCTGCCAGATACAGCCCGGGCTCATCCGTCACGGTCATGCCCTCTCTCAGCGGTGCGGGCATATAGTTCATGCGTATCTGGTGAGGACCTTCGTGCACATTAAGGCGCGAACCGACGCCGTGCCCCGTGCCGTGCCCGTAGTTCATGCGTTCTCTCCACATGGCGTAGCGCGCCGCGAGGTCTATCTGCGTGCCGCTTGCCCCGTCGGGGAAGACACATCGCGAGAGGGCGATGTGGCCCTTGAGCACGAGGGTATAGACCCTCCGCTCCTCCTCCGTGAGCGGCCCGAGGGGGATGGTGCGCGTGATGTCGGTGGTGCCGTCGACGTACTGAGCGCCCGAGTCCAGCAGCAGGAAGCCTCGGCGGGACAGCGTGACGTCGGTGGCGGGTGTAGCCTCGTAGTGGACGATGGCGGCATGGGCTCCGGCGGCGGCAATGGTGGCGAAGCTAAGGCCGCGGAAGGACTCGTCACGCGCGCGGAGGGACGTGAGCATCTCGTCGACGCCCATCTCGGTGATGCCGCGGGCCACTGCGTCGTCCAGACGGCTCAGGAAGCGCACCATGGCCACACCGTCCCTCAGCATGGCGCTGTGGAAGCCCGCTATCTCGGCGTCGTTCTTCACGGCCTTCATGCTCTCGGCCGGCGAGGGGGCGAAGATGCGACGACCGGGGGCGAAGAGCTCCGCCACGCGGCAGTTCACCTTGTCCGGCAGCATCGTGATGTGCGGGTCGAGGCGTCGGAGGGCATCGGAAAGGCCGTCGTAGGGCGCTGTGGCGATGTTCTCGCTCTCCAGGTAGCGGCGCACATCGGGCGTGAGGCGCTCTGCAGGCGTCAGGAGCACGGAGCCGCGCGCGGTGAGCAGCAGGTAGGCCACGAAGACGGGATTGTACTCCACGTCCTGCCCGCGCAGATTGAGCGTCCAGGCGATGTCGTCGAGCGCAGTGAGCAGCAGCGCGTCGGCGCCACGGGCTGCGGCGGCGGAGAGCAGGCGTGCCACCTTGCTCCGGCAGCTCTCGCCCGCGTACTCCAGCGGCTGCACCTCGACAGCGCAGTGCGGCACAGCCGGGCGTCCCTCCCAGACAGAGTCAAACGGGTCATCGGTGAGGCGGAGAGCTATGCCGTGGCCCCGCAGCGCGCTCCTCAGGGCCTCCGCTCCCGCGGGCGTCATCACGGCGGCGTCTGCGCCCACCGTGTCGCCCGCACCGAGCTCCGCGCAGAGCCACTCCCCTATCGACGGCGTATCGGGCAGCCCGTCGCGCATGAGGACGAAAGGCGTACCCTCCAGCACGTCGGCGGCGTAGAGATAATAGCGAGAGTCCGTCCAAAGGGCTGCCGTCCCCAGCGTCACCACCGCAGTGCCCGCCGAACCGTCGAAGCCCGAGATGTAAGCCCTCGACTCCCACCTCTGAGGGGTGTACTCGCTGCCGTGCGGGTCGGTAGAGGGTATGATCACCGCGCCGAGACCCTCCCGGCGCATCCACTCTCGCAGGCGCTCCACACGCTCTGCGATAACTTTTGCCTTTGCTGTATCCATAGCTTTCTGTTTATTTTCAGGTCTCAGGAATTTATTCTCTGCAAAGTTAACAATAAGCCCGTGCCCGCCGCAGAAGCCAGCGGGAATATTTCGGCGCTGTTTAGCATAGATTAAAAAAATGCGCAGCATAGGCAAAAATGTGCGCAAAACGACCGCTTTTACCTAAAATATTCTTACTTTTGCTACTCAAACGAATAGACAGAGAATTAATTCCGGGAAGACGAGTAATAACATCGGGAATAACATCGACATGACCAAGCAGATATTGAGCGTTGAGCGTGTGATAGACCAGAAGTTGGGCAAACGGGCCCACCTCGTGCCGAAATGGCTGGTGAGCTGGCTCAAGAAGACTATCCACCAGGACGAGATGAACCGCTACCTGACGCGCGTAGACGGCATGACGGGCATTCCATGGCTCAAGGAGACTGTGAAATATCTCGACTTTCATGTCACGGTCGAGGGCGAGGAGAATCTGCCGCCCGCAGACAAAGGCCCTTATACATTCGTGTGCAATCATCCCCTGGGCGGGCCCGACGGCATAGCCATCGGCGCCGAACTGGGCAGCCGCTACGACGGGCGCCTGAAATATATAGTCAACGACATTCTCATGTTCATCCCCGGGCTCAAGCCTCTGTGCATCCCGGTCAATGTCACGGGTTCGCAGAGCCGCAGCATGCCGCGCCTCATAGAGCAGGGCTTCGCGAGCGACGACAACATCCTCATGTTCCCCGCAGGCCTGTGCTCGCGCAAGATCCACGGCGAGATCCACGACCTGCCCTGGCGCAAGACTTTTATCACCAAGAGCGTGCAGTATAAGCGCGACGTGGTGCCGATGCACTTCTCGGGGCGCAACTCCGACCGCTTCTACCGTCTGGCGTCCTTCTGCAAGGCCATCCACTCCCCCGTCAACATCGCCATGCTCTTTCTCCCCGACGAGTGCTACCGCAACGCCCACGGCCACTTCACGCTGAAAATCGGTAAACCCATACCGTGGCAGACTTTCGACAAGACACACACCCCCGCAGAGTGGGCACGATATGTCGAGAGTATCTGCTACAACCTATAATATATATTGTATAGTCACACCATTAGAATATGGAAGAAAAGATAATCGATCCGGTGCCCCGCGAGCTGCTGCTCAAGGAGCTCACGCCGGACAGGCGTCTAAGGCAGACCAACAAACGCGATAATGAGATTTACGTAGTGACATATCAGAACGCGCCCAATGTGGTGCGCGAGATAGGCCGGCTGCGCGAGATAGCCTTCCGCACGGCCGGAGGCGGCACGGGCAAGAGCTGCGACCTCGACGAGTTTGACACCATGGAGGTGCCCTACCGTCAGCTCATCGTCTGGAGCCCCGAGACGCAGGAGATATTGGGCGGCTACCGCTACTTGCCCGGCAAGCTCTTCAAGTTTGCCCCCGACGGGCAGCCTATCCTGGCCACGAGCCACATGTTCCACTTCTCCGACCGCTTCATCCACGACTACCTGCCCTACACGGTGGAGCTCGGGCGCTCGTTCGTAGCGGTGGAGTATCAGAGCTCCCGCCCGGGGGCCCGCAGCCTGTTCACCCTCGACAATCTCTGGGACGGCCTCGGCGCCCTCACCTTCCTCATCGAGGATATGAAATATTTCTTCGGCAAGATGACCATGTACCCCTCCTTCGACCGCAAGGGCCGCGACATGATCCTCTACTTCCTCCAGAAATACTTCGGCGACAAGGACAAACTCGTCACAGCCATCCATCCCATAAGCATCGATACGCCCGCCGACTACCTCGAAAAGCTCTTCTCGGGCGGCAACTTCAAGGAGGACTACCGCATCCTCAACACCGAGGTGCGCAAACTGGGCTTCAACATCCCGCCCCTGGTCAACGCCTACATGGGCCTGAGCCCCACGATGAAAATGTTCGGCACGGCCATCAACGACACCTTCGGCGACGTGGAGGAGACCGGCATCCTGATCGATGTCGACGAGATATTCGAGGAGAAGCGCATCCGCCACATCAACACCTTCGTGCAGGAGAACCCCGACTCGCTCAATATCCTGCGCGATGTGCTCCGCGCCCCGGGCAACAAGCGCACGAAATAGCGCCCCGCCCCACTGATGGCCCCCGCGCCGCTCCTTTCCGCCCGCCGCACACGCATATATATTATTATACGAAATGCCCCGGCGCCCTGAAGCGAGGTAACGGAGCCCGCAAGCGCAATACAATGCGAGGGGAATGCAACCGCGGCGCCAGGCAAAGCAATTGCGGAAGCTACGGAGAGAATTGAGAGGCTGCTTAAATAGCATAAGAAATAAATCCTGCCCTATAGGAATTAGTACAAGGCATGCAACTTCGGTTTGCGTGCCTTGTTTTTATTGTCCCAAATGGGGAGGAATGAGATCGCCAATGCTGGGAATTGCACGCGGTAATATATTGCGCGATAAATAGCTGGGAGGGCAGCGGCCCTCCCAGCTAACGCCGCGCAAATCATTATCTTCTCTCTTAGTCAGGCCGCATTCTAAGCGGTCTCCATACTGATTTAGCGAATTTCCCAACTAACGCCGCACTCATCGATTCTTCCTGCCCACCTCCACGGCGTCTCCAGAGGCGATTTTTACCCTTCGTAACTGTATGGTTTTCAGTGTCTCCAAAAGGCCAAAATTATGTTTGAGACGTTTTAAACTACCTCAAATGTAATTTCCCTCGTCTCAAATGTAAGTATTGGGTTAAGCGGAAAGTTTTTTTGAAGTGTGGGGAAGGTCTCTTTCGACAAGTGGAAAAAGTGCCCGTTTTCGTATGGCGAAATTAGATTAGTCGTACAGGAGTATGACAACATATATAACTATGATTCGTGTTTGCGTATGCGCGAAAATTAGCCGCGCTCATCGAATCTCCTTACCCCCGTTAGAGGCGTCTCCAAAGGCGATTTTTAATCCCTTGCAACGCATTGAAAATCAACGCTCCCCAAAGACCAAAATTACATTTGAGACGTTTTAAAACATCTCAAATGTAGTTTTACTCATGTCCTATGTGAGGTTCCTCGTATGCGGAAAGTTTTTTGAAGTGTAGGGAATGGCCTTTTTCGACAAGTGGAAAAAGCGTGCGTTTTTCGTATGGCGAATTTATATCAGCCGCACAGGAGGGTGACTACATCTATAACTATGATTCGTGTTAGCATATGCGCGATAAATAACTGGGAGGGCCGCTGCAGCGCGGCCCGTCCGCCGCGAGAGAGTATGCGCGAAGAATTACGCGATACACATTTAGGCGCTTTAGCTGGGAGGCCGCTGCGAGAGAGTGTGCGCGAAAGAATGCGCGATGTTATATAGTGGCGTGTTGTGCTTTTGGCCGGGATAATTGCAGCGGCCCGCCAGGCAATCGCCGCGCACATCATTCTCCTCTCTCTACAATTGCGGGCGGGGATGAATGGTGAAAATACGTGACGAAACGCTACCTTTACATTATAAAAGAGGTCGTTTGCGCACTTTTCCGCACCCCCGGAAACCGGAGGGGCAATTTTTAACAATTGTGCCATTTGTCGTTTTTTGTGACCCGGTTGTCGGTATTTTGGAGACATTCATCGATTTTTACACATTGAAATAAATCGATAAAGTGACAAAATGTAAAATTTTTGGGAGCGGGAAAGCTTTAATGTCTCAAAAAACTTTCTAAAGAAACTTTTTTTGATAGAAAAACAATGAGTATCTTTGCAAAAAATATACAAAAGAGGACTTTCAGGCCGGGATAAGCGTAGGGACGCGCGCACAGATATTCCTTTCGTCTGAGACAAAACAAAGAAGTAAAGAGCGAACATTTACATTCGGGACATAACAATACATTTAATATTAAGTTTAATCTAAAAAACAAGATTATGGGTAAAAAATTGATGATGCTTTTATTAGGGGTATTCTCATGCCTCCTGGTAAACGCACAAATCAAGACCGTAACCGGACGTGTTACCTCAGCCGACAACGGTGAGCCGCTGATCGGTGTGAGCGTGAGCATACCGGGCACCACAGTCGGAGTAAACACCGACGCAGACGGTCGCTACACGCTTTCTCGCATCCCGGCGTCTGCCAAGCAGATCCGTTTCTCGTTTATCGGAATGGAAGCACAGACGCTACCTATCAAGAACGTGGTCAACGTATCCCTGAAGTCCAGCGACTACGTGCTTAAGGGCGCAGTAGTCACGGCTTTGGGCATCAAGCGCAGCGCCAAGTCGCTGGGCTATTCGGCCACGGACATCAAGGCCAAGGACATCACCGAGGCCCGCACGACGGACATCATGTCGAGCCTCCAGGGTAAGGTGGCCGGTGTGACCATTTCCTCTCCGACGGGCGACCCGGGCGCCTCCAACAAGGTCATCATCCGCGGCTTCGCCTCCCTCTCGGGCAACAACCAGCCTCTCTACGTGATAGACGGTGTGCCTATGGACAACAGCGTAGTGCGCTCCAGTGACGAGCTCAATCACCAGTACGACTTCGGTAACGGTACCAATGCGGTCAACCCCGACGACGTGGAGGATATGACCATCCTTAAGGGTGCAGCAGCTACGGCCCTCTACGGCAGTCGCGCCGCCAACGGTGTCATCATGATTACCACCAAGAAGGGTAAGAAGCGCGAGAGAGGCATGGGCATCACCTACAACGGCGGCATCCAGTTTGCCACCGTGGCACGCCTCCCGCAGATGCAGAATACGTTCGGCCAGGGCTACGGCGGCGAGCAGGTACCCATCGAGAACGGAAGCTGGGGCGTGCGCCTCGACGGAATGGAGCGTACCTATGGCCGCGTATACGACAACTCACAGAAAGCTAAGAGCTACAAGGCCATCAAGAACAACATACGCGACTTCTTCGACACGGGCGTGACCTACAACAACAGCATCGCCTTCGACGGCGCCAGCGACAAGGGCAACTACTATGTATCTCTCTCCAACGTCAACGCCAACGGCGTTTACCCCACACGTGCGGACGCATACAATAAGTACACCTTCGCCACCAATCTCAACTACAACGCCACCCGCAAGCTCTCCTTCAGCTCTACGGTCAACTTCTCATATCAGAAGCAGAACTTCGTATCCACGGGCCAGAGGCTCAGTCCTATGTTCTCTCTCTACAATGTGCCGCGCGATATCAGCATCACGAGCATGAAGGACCTCAATGACCCCTTCAACACGCCGGGCTATTACTACACCCCCTACAACGCCACCAACCCCTACTACATCCTCAAGAACTACGAGGACCGTGCAGAGACCTACAAGACGTGGGGCAAGTTCCAGGCCGACTATAAAATACTCGACTTCCTCAAGTTCACCTACCGCATAGGTCTCGACTACACGTCTATGAAGACCCGCGACGGTATCCCCAACCTCAGCTCGCTCTTTGCCGGCACGCCCAACTGGACGGACAACGCCGAAGTAGGCCAGCAGACGGGCTGGGTGTACACCCTCGACCGCACCAACCGCGAGATAGACCAGGACTTTATGCTCAACTTCTCCAAGCCCATCACCGATGACATCAATCTCAACGCCATTGCGGGCTTCAACACCAACGAGCTGCGCCGCACCGCAGCCTCGCAGGAGAATACGGGCCTCGACGTACCGACATGGTTCAACACCACCAACTCGGGTAAGACGCCTACCATCGTAGACCGCTTCTACAAGCGCCGCCTCACGGGCCTCTACGGCCAGGTGGACGCCTCCTGGAAGGACATGGTATTCGTGACCGTTACGGGCCGTAATGACTGGTCCTCCACACTGCCCAAGGACAACCGCTCCTACTTCTACCCGGGCGTGACCGCAGGCTTCGTATTCTCGGAGCTGCTGCCCAAGGACGTGCGCGAGTATATCTCCTTCGGCAAGGTAAGAGCCGCATGGGGTAAGACGGGCCGCGACGCCGATTGGTACATGACCGGCACGCCGTTCGCCGTGGCAGATGCAGACATGGGCTTCGGCGAGCTCAAGTTCCCGCTCGGCGGCATCAATGCCTTCACTCTCGACAACACCATGGGCAACAACAACCTCAAGCCCGAGATGAACACGGAGACTGAGCTCGGCCTCAATATGGCCTTCTTCCACAACCGCCTCTCATTCGACATCGCCTACTATAACCGCGTCAACAAAAATCAGGTGCTCTCCATGAACCTCGACCGCGCTACGGGCTTCGGCTGGCGCAACGTCAACCTCGGCAAGATACGCAACCGCGGTGTGGAAATCCTCGTACAGGGCACGCCCGTCAAGACACGCGACTGGAAGTGGGACCTCTCATGGAACTTTACCCACAATGCCAGCAAGGTCATCAGCCTGCCCTCTGAGATAGGTAACGAATCTCTTATTTGGGGCTTCAGCGGCGGCACCTCGCTCTACGCCATCGTAGGCAAGCCGCTCGGTACATACCGCGCAACGGTCTTTGAGCACGATCCCGAGGGCCACATCGTAGTAAGCGCCAACAACGGTCTGCCCGTCAAGGAGTCGAAGCTGAAAGAAATGGGCGACATGAACAACAAGTATGTCATGGGCTTCGGTACCACGCTCACATGGAAAGACTTCTCGCTCACGGCCAACATGGAGGTACGCCACGGCGGCAAGATGTACTGCCGCACCAAGGGTACGACCTTCTTCACCGGTATCGCCAAGCAGACAGTCTACAACGACCGCAACCCGTTCATCATCCCGGGCTCCGTAAACAAGGTGACCGATGCAGCGGGCAACGTAAGCTACGTGGAGAACACCACTCCTCTCAACTACACCTACATCCAGACCTACTGGGCAGACCAATATGACACGGACGGCTCCGACCTCGTCAGCCGCTCCTTCGTGAAGCTGCGCGACGTAGTGCTCACCTGGAACGTACCCGCCAAGTGGATTAACAAGACATTCCTCACCGGCGCCTCTCTCTCGGTATTCGGTCGCAACCTCCTCATGTGGACACCCGACAGCAATACATTCGTAGATCCGGAAGCTACCTCGTTCGGTAACGACCTCGAAAGCCAGTTCGGCGAGTACGGAGCCAACCCCTCCACCCGCACTTTCGGATTTAATGTCAAGCTCAGCTTCTAATAAAAGAACATTTGCAGCATGAAAAAGATATTATTATTGACAAGCGTAGTGCTCGCCGTGCTCTCGGGCTGCGGCAGCCTCGACATCAACGAAGACCCCAACCACCCGGGCGACAGCAATGTATCGGCCGACATCGTCATGCCTTCGGCACAGACCTACATAGCCGGCACATACGGCGACCTGTTCTACAACCTGGGCGGATTCTTCGTGCAGTATTTTGACCAGAACCCCACGGCCAACCAGTACAACAATCTCACCTGGTACAACATCACTCCGGACGAAAACTTGACGGACCGGATATACGCCAACTACTACTCGGGCGGCCTGATGGACATCAAGAAGGTGCAGGAAAAGACCAAGAACACGGCCGACATCTATGCCGCCGAGGTGATGAGGGTATTCGCCTTCCAGACGCTGGTAGACCTCACGGGCGAGACACCCTACTCCGAGGCTCTGCAGGGCTCTGCCAAGCAGATGCCCAAGTACGACGACGGCAAGGACATCTATCTCGGCCTGCTCCGCGAGCTCGACTCCGTGGAGGCTAAGATCAATCCCGAGGAAGCCATGGAGTGCAAGGACCTCATTACCGGCACCTCCGCCGGCTCATGGAAGGGTGATGTCGCCAAGTGGAAAGGCTTTGCCAACGCCCTGCGCCTGCGCATGTACCTGCGCCTCATACAGGGCGGCGTAGACGCTGCCTCTTACACCGAGAAGGCCAAGACCCTCGTGCAGAGCGGCGCTTTCTTCAGCGGCAACATCGAGTATAATCCCGAGTTCAAGGACGAGAAGGACAAGAGCAACCCTTGGTATGAGACCAACAAGAGACAGCTTGCGCCCAACCACGTTGCCGCCATGCCCATCATCTCTTATATGACCGGCACCAATGACCCGCGTATCTCCTACAGCTTTGAGATGGCTACCATGGGTGACAACGCAGGCAAGTATGCGGGCCTCCTCCCGGGTACCCACGCCGAGAAGGGCTTCACCTACGACAACATCGGCTATTTCAGCGCCCTCAAGTACTATGTCACCAAGCCTGTAGAGCTCTTCACGCAGGCCGAGCTGCAGTTCCTCAAGGCCGAGGTATATGCCAAGTACCTCTCCGATGACGCCTCCGCCAAGGCTGCCTACGAGGCCGGTGTAAAGGCCGACTTCAGCACCCGCGGCTACAAAGAGGCCGATGCCGATGCATTCCTCGCCCAGAGCGCTACTTCCTGGGACGCCCAGGGCTCTACCGACGCCAAGCTCCACCTGCTCTACATGCAGAAGTGGGTAGCCCTGCTCTACATGGATCCCTTTGAGGCATGGAGCGAGCAGCGCCGCACTAATGTGCCCGAGTGGAACAAGACCGACGCCAGAGGCATCGCCGCCGACGCCACTACCTATACGGCCGGCAACCTCATCTATCCCTACCGCAACGATTTGGGCAAGGACGTGGCTCCCGTGCGTCTCTTCTATTGCACTGCCAGTATCAACGTCAATAAGAACGCTCCCAAGCAGCCCGCTCTCACCGTTCCCGTATTCTGGGATAAATAATGTAACATCATAACAGACAAATGAGACATACAGATATGAAAAAGATATTCGGATTACTCGTCCTCGCGCTCACTCTCACAGGACTCTCCTCCTGCGACTACGACGGAGACGACGACTCTTATGTCACCCACTACGTCACCTTTGAGCTCAACCAGGGCAGCAAGTACCTCGTCCCCGTGGGCAGCACCTACAAAGACCCGGGCTTCAAGGCTACCGAGGGCAGCGAAGATGTAAGCTCCAAGGTCTCCGTAGGCGGAGACGAGGTAGACGCCAACAGCGTAGGCGTGTACAATGTCACCTACTCGGCCGTGAACAAGGACGGCTACAGCGCATCGGCCACACGCCAGGTAGTAGTCTACGATCCCAGCATCACCACCGACATCTCGGGCGACTATGTTACCGGCGCCGGCAGCAACCGCACCACAGGATCGGTAGTGCCCATCACCGGCTATAAAGTGACGATCACCAAGATAGCCGACGGCCTCTTCTACATCAGCGACCTTTTCGGAGGATTCTACGATCAGTACAAGGGCTATGGTTCCAGCTACGCCATGACCGCTTACCTCAAGCTCAACGCCGACAACACCATTTCGCTCATCTCGAGCCACATCAACGGATGGGGTGACTCGGTGGACGACTTGACCGACTGCAAGTACGACCCGCAGACAGGCAAAATCACCTACTCCACGGGCTATGCATCCGCTATGACGTTCAACATAGTTCTTGAGAAATAAACAACTCTAAATGAAATCACGAATCATGAAGAAATATCTATTATTACTGGCTACTCTCTTCGTAGCAGGATTCATGGCCTCTTGCGACAGCGACCCCAGCGACAGCGGCATCGACGCCGGCGGCACGGCCGTCAAGAAGATGTGCGGCGCGTGGAAAGTGTCCGTATATACCTGCGAGGCCCCGGGCGATGAGAAAGACATCGACTCCTGGAAATGGGAACTGGCAGGTGACTTCGGCGGAGACCTTTTGACCTACAACACCGCCGCCAACGACAAGGACACCCTGTGGGTAGACGACCAGAAAGAGTGCAACTTCGGCTCCGGTAACGACTACTCGCACAATGTGAAGGTAGCTGTCAACTATAAGAAGCGCACCTTCTCCATCGCAGGTGCCGAGAGCCAGTACACCCACGACGCCATCACCATCATCGGCGGCAAAGTACTCCAGAACGCAGCCGTCAACGACAGGGGCGTCAAGGAGGACAGCATCGTCTACTATGTCAAGGCCGCTCACTCCACCATCGGCTATCTGAAAGTATCGGGCTACCGACAGAACTATTGATTGATGCGGTCCCCCACGGGGCCGACACGATTACCTACAGCAGTCTCCGCAACCACGACGTTGCGGAGACTGCATGCTTTTTTGCATATTCACAATCTATGGAGAAAGGGGCCGGAGAAGGGCGCGCGGGACTTCGTTCCAAACACTCATGTCGGTAATACAGTATTCTCCGGACAATATTATAGAGACATGATAACCGGCGCCGCAAAGAGAATGAGGGCCGGGGGCGCTAAACCGATGTACTAAGCATCCCTCTATAGGCTGGCCCCCAGGATAAGAACGGCGACACTCCTCAAGCGCGGCGGGATAACAGCATACACGGGCGTCCGCTACTACAGAGAGGCAGCGGGACAATGCCGGAGCGCAATGGCGGGAGGGATAAGCAGGCTTACTTTGCGGACTGACTGAACGGGACTCCCCCGCAAAAGAGCAAAAAAAAATCGATAATATTTTGCTTGTCATAAAATTATCGCTACTTTTGCAGCCGAAATAAAGCCTTCGGGCTCTGAACGGTTGTCCCCCACCGAGGGAGCACAGGAGCAGAGGCCGGATTACTAAAAACGAACAATAAACAAATAAATAAAAACAAACGATAAACATGATTGAAGTACCCGTAAAAGAAGGAGAAAACATCGAGAGAGCACTGAAGAAATTCAAGCGCAAATTTGAGAAAACCGGCATAGTTAAGGAGCTGCGCAGCCGTCAGCAGTACAACAAGCCGTCGGTAATGCGCCGCCTTAAAATGGAGCACGCTGTCTACGTACAGAAGCTCCGCGCAAACGAAGAAGATTGATACCTCCCTCGTACCGCGTTCTCCATTACAATATATATTCCGCAAGGGCACACGACTATGTGCTTTTGCGGAATTAATTTAAGAGAAGACAGTGTCCAAAAGACGGGAATACTATATACGCCGGTCCTGCTACAGAGGCCGGCATAAACAGTAAGAGCATATATACACACAGGAACGATTGAGAAATACAAACTGATAAGTCGTTACTATCCACTGTGCAGCAAAAGCCGTAGCGCATAAGTCTACCGCACTACAGCCAATAATCAGAAAAATAATGCCGTTCGCAAGCGGAGGCCCGCGAACATAAAACTATAAAAAGAAGAAAATGAAGAGTACCATTCTAAGGGGCATCATGGCCATTGTTATGATAACAGCGGGATATGCCGACGCAATGGCAGACCTAATCACCCCTGTCATTCACTTTGAGGGTGATAAGACTGAATACAGCGCATATCCCGGCACACGCACCTTCGCTTCACCACGCTTTGAGCTGCGCGACGCTGAGGGAAACCATGTCTCTCCCTCTCACTACAACTTCAAATTCGCCGTTGAGGGCGGCAGCAGCAGTACGGGAGTAGACGGGCGGGCCATATCCACAGACCCCGTAACGGGCACGTCTGTAGAGACTGCCTATGGCGACATACACATCGGCGCCAAGGCCGGAAAGACAAAGATTAAGATTACCGCCACTCCCACCGACGCCGCAAAGGACACCTACGACGTAGTGGAGGGCGAGTATACCGTAATCGTAAAAGCAATAACGCCGACGATCAAAATTACCCACCCCAGTGCCTTTACGCTGAGATACAGAAAAACAGACAGCGGGAATATTACCAACACCTCCTCGGCGCTCACCACGACGGTGACCTTTACCGACGTGAACGGGAGAGAGAACAACCTAAGGAAATACTATGACATCAAGACAAGCATCAAGAGCGGAAGCAACATCGTTACCCTCGGCAGCGACACTGTAATCACCTCCGCAGGCAATGACGGCACGGCCGTAGTGACGCTGAGCTGTGTACCCAAGCAGGGCTATGAGACCACCTACCTCCGCAAGGACACTGACATCACCGTCAACGTCTCGCAGCTCAAGAACGGCGAGAAAATCAAAACTAACCTCAGGACCGATCTCATCGAGCCGTACAACCTCGCTAATACCGGTCCTGATACGGGCCGCTCGGATGTAATAGATTTATCACGACACATCAAGCTCTACGACGAGTACGGCAACGAGATGCACTGGGAGATATGGTGGATGTTTAATGACGGCCGCATCAAGATTACCGACGACGGCACCAAGGGCCTCAATATAAATAACCAGCAAGAAGGTGCAATTATTAACTATACGGGGCTTCGCCCGGGTCCCCAGTCAGGCGCGATCACTCTGCATGCCACCTTGCTGACAGGCCAGTACAGCGGGCTCAACTCAAACCTGTACGAGGCGCCGTCACTCGATTTTCATGTGCGCTTCCTGCAGCGCAGCGTCAATGTATACCTTGACCCCGATCCCTCTACGGTAAACATCCGCAAGGGCGAGCCGTTTGATGACTACAAGGTATTTACCGTGACCCGCAAGTTCGTCGACCCCTCGGTCATCAACGGTACCGACGAGTCGAAGATAGTACAGAGGAATGACTGCAAATCCGGCGTATTCGTAGCGGAGGCAGAGGCCGGTGACATCACAATAGCCAAGTACGAGGCCGAGAAGGACACCACCGTCAACGGCAAGGCCGGCATAGTATATTGGCGCAGGACGGGGGACGATACGGACTGGAGCATTACCTTCAACAAGGAGGGACAGACCAAGCTGACCTATCTGCTGGACTATTGGCCCGACCACGGCAAATTTGTGACCGGCGTAAAGGAATATACGTTCAACGTCAAGGAGAGGATAAAGCCCTCCATGCTCATAGAGCCCGACACGGTGGAGATATTCAAGGGCACCACGTCCGTCACCGCCACTACATCCCCATCCATACCGAGCGTCAGGGTACTCGACGAGCTGGGTGTAGACATCACGAACCACTACAAGCTGGCCTACAGTTCAGACGCAACGGGCGTGAGCTTCGACCCCAGCGGCAACATCACTCTCAAGGGCACGGAGACGGGGCTCATCAAGGTAACGGTAAGCGCATCGCCCGCCACCGATGCCGACGTATCGGGCTATGCGCCCCTTAGCGGAGCATATTACATCGTGGTCAACGAGGCCACGGCCGCTGAGGCATTCGACTACACGGTGGTAGACGAGAACGACGCCTACTACAAGGCCGACACCACATCGCTCGGCGCCCTCTACTTCACCAAGGAGGGCAAAATCCTGGGCGGCACGACGATAGACGTCATCCCCGGGCTCAAGGTGCAATTCGGTCACGCGGGCGACACGAGCTGGAAAGCCGCCCGCAGGACTGCCGACGGGCCGATATTGGCCTCTGCCCGCACCGTGACCATAGGCGATGACGGCATTCCGACCGACGGAACGTACTACGTGCTCAATCCCCGCGTCAACGGCTACCTTACAGTTTGGGGCGAGTCTAATTCTACCGCCACGATGATACTCAAGGACAAGACCGGAGAGCAGCAACGCATAGATTTCGCCAACGATGAGGAGTACAAGATGACCTATAAGTATCCTCTCATAGCCGGCCATACCTACTACCTCTACCGCACCATCGACGCTCTGGCCGAAAGCGACATGCACCTGCAGGGGCTCAACTTCACTCCGGCCTTCATCATCGACGAGAAGTCAAAATACCCGGGCTTCTCGCATGCCGAGACGTTCTTCAACGGCTACACCGGCAATCTCCCCGCCATTATCTACCACAAGACCGACGGTGTGGAGATAACGCTCAGCGGTGACCCGAATTTCCCCGCAGAGGCAGAGAACGCAGCCAAGTACGCCTCCGTTGACAAGGACGGGCACGTCTCGATGGAAGAGCAGAAAGCCGTCTCCGTAGTCGATGCCCACGGCTACGTCACCGCCGCCGTCACCGCTCACGACGACCACGGCAGTGTCAAGAAGACCGTGACGCGCCGCGCCAGGTACTCCCTGTCCATCTACAACATCCCCGTATACTTCGTAGGCGACGGTTTCCGCCCGGGCGTGGGCGACACGGTGAGCACGGAGAACATACCCACGGCCATCACCATGACTTTCGGCGGCTGGGACAGCAACCGCGGCTACTTCAGCAGCAAGGACCACGGCGGCTTCGACTCGTGGGAAGCGGCCCGCACTGATGTCTCGGGCAACTCCAAGGCCAACGCCACGGACCACAGCCGTACATACTACCTTTTCCCCTATGCCAGCAAGGGCTATAGCGCCCCCGCCGACGAAGACGAAGCTGCGTTCAACCCCCGCGGCCGCAATACCTTCTCCCTGCCGGTACGCGGCTCCTACGTGCGCTTCGAGCCCCGACAGGACGGCGTACTTATGCTCAATGTCCTGCAGCCGGGCTGCATAGACTACGACCAGCTCTCCGACCCCTACGACAAGGACCTCATGAGCACTGTCCACTGGCGCCCGCTCTACATCGTAGACGAGACGGGAGCCAATGTGGCGACGAGCGCATTCTCCATGGCCGATGACCAGAACAACATAAGCCAAGACGCCTCCGCCCTGCACAGCAAAGGAGCGGACACCAAGTCGGTACTGCGTGCCGCCTATGGCGCCGACGGCGATACCTTCTGGAAATGGGACGAGGTGAAAAAGGAGAGCCGCGAGTACAGCGCAGAGCAGGCCCTGGCCCACTACAATCTGCTCCACAGTGCATGGCTCAAGAACTCGCTCAACGGAGTGCAGAATGTGCTCACCTCTGAAGAGGGCGGACACGTGATGCTGAGCAAGGGCTACGTGCGCTATACCTTCAAGGTCAAGGCCGGTAAGAGCTACTTCGCATTCGTCGAGGGCGCCGGCATGGGTATGTGCGGATTCGCATTCATCCCCGACGGCTACGGCACGGAGAACGCCACCACCGCAGACCGCGAGACTATCATCCTCGATACGCAGAAGGGATATACAGCGCCTTCCAAAGCCTCGGAGGAGAAGACGCAGAGCTGCGTGGTGCTCCGCCGCAAGATGGAGAAAGGCAAATGGACAAGTCTCTGCCTGCCTTTCAGTCTGAGCGAGACCCAGTTTAAGGAGCTCTTCGGCGACAGCGCGCGCATTGTGACCTACGACAGCATCATAGACCGCCGTGCCCAGTTTACGCAGCACGTCTATCGCATGATGGAGGCCGGCCGTCCCTACTTCATCAAGCCCTCCAAGGACCTCGACAATCTCACCGCGCATCACGTCACCCTCGAGGCCGGCATCGACCCCGCGACCAAGGACCATGCGGGCTCCGGCTCCGGCATGACCTTCACCTTCAGGGGCAACTTACTCCCCGACACCCTCAAGCCCTACGACTACACCATCTACAAGGTCAAGGCAGAGGGCGTCAACCGCCTCGGATATAAGACCGTGAGCTACAACCTCAAGCCGTTCCACGCATATCTGGAGAACAACAACGCCGACCCTGCCGCCTCGCGTCTGGCCGTAGACGGCGACATCATCAACGGCATCGACGCCGTGACGGATGATGACAGCTTCGTGCGCCGCGGCGACATCCTCTCATACGGCAACAATGTCTACGACCTGCAGGGCGTGGAGGTAAGGCGCGGCACCACCGACACCACCGGCCTTCCCGCCGGCATCTACGTGGTCAACGGTAAGAAAATACTTGTGAAATAAAGGAGGATCACAATCATGAAAAAAGTATATATCGCTCCGAAAGTCACAGTATTCGTGACGACCATCCACCCGCTCTGCGCGCTGAGCGGCGCCGACTGGACCGACAAGGGCACGGGTGAGAAAATAAGCGACGACCTTGGCGGCGGCAAAGTAAGTGACGACGACGATGCGGCCTCGCGCGGGCGGTTGCCGGGCGGCAGTGGATTCTCCGACGACGACATCTTCAAATAGCGGTAGAGCCCGCTCCACCTCCCCGCCCTTGGCGGCGGAGAGACGATGAACATAAGCTACGCAATCAATTGCGGCAAACTAATCCCATCCGGGGCATTCGCACCTAAGCGAGTGCCCCGGAATTTTGTGTATGCATATTATAATGAATCTCTCTGCGCTGGAAAGCCTTTTTCGGCCGCTGCGAATGCGGCCTGACTAAGAGCGAAAGGAATAATTTGAGCGGCGATAACTGGAGAAATTCGCCTCGCTAGCATGGAGGCCGCTTAGAATGCGGCTTTGCTAAGAGAGAAAGGAATAATTTGCGCGGCGCTAACTGGGGAAATTCGCCGCGATAGCATAAAAGCCGCTTAGAATGCGGCATTGCTAAGAGAGAAAGGAATAATTTGCGCGGCGGTAGCTGGGAGGGCCGCTGCCCTCAGCGGCCGCATGCCCAATAAGGCAAAGCGCGAAGTAATTTGGCGTATAGTATTAGACTCACGAAAGGGGAGAGGCGTATCGTGCATTCCTTCGCGCACTCTCTCGCGGCGGCTGGCGACCGCTGAGGGCAGCGGTCCTCCCAGCTAAAGCGTCTAAATGTGTAGTGTATCGCGAATTCCTTCGCGCACACTCTCTTATGCGGCGGCTGGCCCGCGCTGCAGCGGTCCTCCCAGCTATTTCTCCCGCAAAACAGTTTCGTTCTTTTAATTCCCCCTGCTATTATTCGCCCACAACCTAATCGCGCTTTTCGCATTCTTTGCTAACTCCGCCCAAAGCATAATGGCGGTTTTCATTCTCCCAAGTTAGTTTCGTGAACATGGAGAAAGAATCTTACTACGCAAGTCCTCACACCCCTGCCCCGCCGGTATATATTCATCATTCGAAAATCGCATGCTTTTTCCCGTTTTGGAAAAGGCCATTCCACCACTCCATAAAAAACCTTCCGCAAAAGTCAAAAACTACATAGGACATGAGGAAAAATACCTCAAATGTAGTTTCACTCGTCTCAAACATAATTTTGGCCTTTCGGGGACACTGAAAATCACATAGTTACAAGGGGGTAAAAATCGCCCTTGGGGGAGCCGCAAGTGCGGGTCTGAAGATTGTTGTGCGCGGCGGTAGCTGGGGAAATTCGCCGCGATAGCATGAAAGCCGCTTAGAATGCGGCTTTGCTAAGAGAGAAGGGAATAATTTGCGCGGCGATAACTGGGAGGGCCGCTGCCCTCAGCGGCC
>Ga0256405_10000909_pt1 | contig 89390 bp, 53 predicted proteins | sample RumenRJG_02DNA_FD_189096 | JGI IMG/M metagenome (GOLD analysis project Ga0256405, IMG submission 189096) | Bovine rumen microbial communities from Lethbridge, Alberta, Canada - RJG_02 | ecosystem: Host-associated > Mammals > Digestive system > Stomach > Rumen | place: Canada: Alberta... | reverse complement strand
CTCTAAAATAGGGCATTTTACGGATGCCCTAGGTGTTGGTAAATAATGTTTACTTCTGCGGGGAGAAACGAGCGGCGGCTCAGGGAAACAAGGTGCTGAAGAGCCGGATGTTCCAGCAGAAGAGCTCTGAACTTCTGCCAGGCAGAGTGCGGCAGAATGTAGGGGAAATACTGTTGGGCGAGTTCCGTGCGCCCGAGTGTCTTAGGTGTTTGTGTCATGTTGTTGAATAATTAGTTGTTAAAGACAGGTTTGCATCGTGTTGCAAAACACGACGCGAAGTTACGAAAAATATTCGAGAAAACGGCATAAAATGCTAAAATATTTTGGCATAAGTGCTGATAAGTGCTCATAAAGTCTGATAAGTGCTTTCAAGCGAAATAATTATTTGGAGGTATAAAGGATTTTTATTAATTTTGTAGCGTGAATCAAGAAGAGAAGAAGGCAGTGGCCAGGCTGGAGGCTCGGAAGAGGATCAAAGAGAATAGTAAAGCTTATGTTTAATTAAAAATTCAAGAAAGGAAAAAGCCTATGGCAGTAAAAAATCCACAGTTCGAAATCAACATTCGTAAGAACACCAACGCCAATAACCCGGGGTACGGCAAGTACTACCCGAAGGCAGTAGAGAAGCAGACCATCTCGCTGCGCGGCCTGTGCAACCACATGGCAGAGCACAACTCAATCTACGGTCGCGACATCATCCAGGGCGTGCTCATGAAGATGTCAAGCTGTATCAGCGAGCTGCTCTCGCAGGGTAACCCCATCAAGATCGACGGACTCGGCACGTTCGTGCCCACCGTGGAGAGCACCAAGGAGGGCATCACCAGGGCTGCCCTGCTGGAGGGAAAGTGGAACGCGAACACCTACGTGAAGGGCGTACACATCCGCTTCAAGCCCGAGGGAAGCGCTGAGGACAAGATCACCTCCGTAGCCTTCAAGGATCTCTGTGCGCTCTCTACCTACGGTGTCGAGGAGAAGGTAGACCTCACGCCCGAAGAGACTGATCCCAGCAAGAAGCAGTACATCAAGAAGGTGACGCCGCTGGAGGACTGGATCGCGGAGCAGAAGGCGCAGAACCCCTAAACCAGTGGTAGAGGATGAAGAAACGCATCATTGAGGTAGCAGTGAAGGTGGTAGTAGCTGCACTCACGGCCTTCCTGACGGCCATCACGACCACGAGTTGCATGGGCCACGGACCTATCACGCTCTAAGTGTTACAATCAAATCCCTTGTCAGAGAGAATTCTGGCGAGGGATTTTTTATGCCCTTTTGCGACACTCTTCAGGCTATTTCCTACACTCTGTCGCATATCCCTTACCCCGTCGCAACAAGTCGATGAAGAAAATGCTTTATTTCTTGGTGCGAGGCAAATATCGCCGTACCTTTGCATCACAATTAAGTCCATTTGTTAGTTTATATAAAGGTTTGTTATTTCGATTCTTGTTATTTTGCAATTATTTGTTTATGTTACGTTAAAAACACAGTTAGCGCTCGCAGGGATGCGGGCGCTAACTGCATGAATAAGAATTTATGTAAGGTCAAAGATTCTTCTGATTAATCAGATTGACAACGACCTTTACCATAACATCCTTCTCCTCCGTCTTGCTTTCTGCAATCATCAGAGTCAGAGCCACGAGGGTATTGTCTGCAAGGCGCTTACTACCATCCTCGCGATAAAGGATACCATTATTATTGAGGAACCAAAGGAACAATGTGGCAGCAATGCGCTTGTTACCGTCGCTGAACGAGTGGTTCTTCGTCACCAGATACAGCAACATGGCAGCCTTTTCCTCAACACTGGGATAAAGTTCATCACCCCCAAAGGTCTGGTAAATCTGGCCAATACTACTCTTGAAAGAATCGTCTTTCTCATTCCCAAACAACGCAGAGCCACCAAACTTATCACGCAGACGATTAATCTCCTCCATCGCATTGTCATAAGTAGCATGGAACTTCTCTTGTTTGGTAGTCTTGTCGATGGTCAGACGCTCATAATCATAATTATCGAGCGTGTCGAGGGCATACGAGTAATCTGTCACCACCTCAAAGAGAGCGTTTGTCTCATCAGTAGATAGAACAGGTTGGCTCTGAATGGTACGGCCAATCATGCCCACTAACTGACGTAGCTCTCCAATCTGCTCACTATGTATACGCTGATTGACAGCATAGCCCCTAACAAGATAATCCTTAATGATTTGTCTCGCCCAAATACGGAAAGCTGTACCGCGTTTGCTATGAACACGATAACCAATAGATATAATAACGTCAAGATTATAAAGAGTGGTCTCTTGCGTCTGTAGTTTACCTTTTATAGCACCATGCTGAGTGGTATGTGCAATTTTTGCACTTACCTCTTCTCTAACCAATTCTCCCTCTTTGAATACGTTACTAATATGGCGTCCAATAACAGTTCGATCCTTCTCAAACAACTCTGCCATCTGAGTCTGTGTCAGCCACACCGTCTCGTTCTCCAATCGAACATCGATTTGAGTCTTACCATCTTCCGTCTGATAGATTACAATCTTCTGATCTTCTTTCATATCTTATTCGTTTCGTTTGACAATGTTGCGATTAAGCAAGAGCCATGATACTTGTATCAATGGCCAAGCGTGAGCAGTATCGCCAGCTTTTGCTGGCAAAGGTACGATTTAGTGGGCAAAACACCAAATTTTTACTTGATTATCTCGACATTTATTTCTGTTCTGAACTTCCTTACATAGATGAAATCGGTAAGGGCAAACAACATGTGCTGAAAGAGATTATGGAATTGGCTGATAAGATGCAAGTCCTTTGTCAGCTCAGGATCAAGACCCTCATTCCAATTAGGAGGAGGGCAATCCATTCCAATGAATGTATCAAAAGTATAGTTCTCATCTCTTGGAAACGTGAGGGTCAACACTGAAATGCCGTCAGCATACAAAGGGTTTAATTCTTCATCACAAAGTGCATACCATAAATCTTGCCGATCATCACCTTGTATTGGATGCGAAGCCGGATAGTCATAATCCAGATAAAACTTGGCCGTCAGTTCCATCTCTTCGCCATCACACTCATTTATGGTGTCTATCATCTTATCCCAGATACGATGGGCACGATCATACATTTCATAAAGAGCCTCACGCAGTGCTTCGTTGAAAGAAATAATATCTGGTAAAATCTCAGCCTGATGAGCAAGCAACTCTTTGTTGATGACTTTTTTACGCAAGTTAAGAAGTGTATCGTTACCCAAGTCATAATGACGTGAGTTTTTATACACATGGATGATTTCATTTTCAATCATCTTGACGCTATAGTCACAAAGAGCATCAATTTCAAAGTCTTTTTTATTCATCTTTTAATCCCACAAATTGAGAAAATACTTACGAAACAAATCCAATCCCTCATTGATAATCGGATAGTCATCACTATATACTACTTTATTTGGCCCTACTAATTCAAAAGCATCGATCATCTTCTGAATAGCATTATTCCAAGCATCTATATCCTCAAAGCCTGGTGCATGTCCATGCTTATCGAGTGCCTTAAATGCCTTCAAACGAGGCACTATATCCCTCGCAATATTGTGATACGTTCCCCAGACCTCCTCTATTGGGTAGTCATTCTTGTAACTCCAGTTCTCAGAGTCATCATCTCTCTTTTTCCTTTTCATATTGTTTATCTTATTGTTCACAATGCAAAGATAAAAGAAACCTCTGCCGTTTTGGGGCAGAGGTTGACTTAAATTTCTGTTTCTTATTTCTGACTAATCATTCTTGTTAAACTCATAAAAAGCCGACATATATTCGTCTGGATAATGAGCTTTAAGATATGCTGTCTGATAAGCTATCCATGTATAACAAACCATATGAGATTTGCAGTACGCATAGGGGCCATATTTCTCCCAGTCTGTCCATACCTTCTCAAGATCCTTTGGATCATGTCCATTCTTTCTGCCCCCCTCTATGAACTTTGGTTTCATTTCATCAAGAACTCCTTGTTTCTTTTTGCCCAATGCTTTACGAAGGATGTCGCTCTCTTCAGGAGTAAAGTTAGCAAGGAGACGAGACAAATGCATTATCTGTTCCTGATATATTGTGAAGCCATAGGTTTCCTTTAGATATCTTTCCATACTGGGAATATCATACTTGATTTCTTCACGACCATTCTTTCTCGATATAAATGAAGGCAGATTCTCTTCATGACCTGGAGAATAGAAAACATAGAATGCTACCAAATCACTAAATGTGGTAGGATGTAGTTTATAAAGATTTACCCCCTTTCCTATCGAGTCAAATTCAAATATTCCTTCAACATCCCCCTCTTGGAGCAGTTCAAATGTCTTGGGATCATCAAGAGGGATATTATCCAAATCCATATGAGCATCAGATTCTAACCAAATCAAATATAGTGTTCTCTTTATCACATTTAGTATGTTTAGATCCAAAAAATCAATTTTAACCAGACCAGTTTCTTCAACATACCATCCATCATATTGTGTACAGATGATCTTCTTTTTTTTGTTATCAGGATTATTTATGGTACAAATAGGTGCCCAGTTGCTAATAGAACTGTCACAGATAGCAAGTCCGCAAGCATGAATTCCAATATCACATACAGCATCTTCAATATCCTTAGCATATTTGATTGTATTAGACAGCTCTGGTGATAGTGATGATTCAGCTTCCTGTAGTTGTGGGATACTCTCAACAGCATTGGTGAGGTTCATTCTCTTGTAGTTGGGAAGACGGTAAGGAATATAACTACAGAGTGAATCGGCCACTTGACAAGGCAGTCCTTCCACACGGGCCATCGCTTTGATAGAATTCTTTGTTTCCATTTTTTCAAAAGTGACAATATGGGCAAATTCTACCCATCCATATTTTTCTTCAAGGTATTCTTGTGCGAGCTCTCTTCCTCCTACTTCCAAATCGGTATCAATGTCTGGTAGTACTATTCGATTCAAATTTGCAAAACGTTCAAACAACAAGTCATGTTTCAATGGATCTATTTTAGTAATACCCAAACAATAGGCCACCAAACTTCCTGCCGTAGAACCACGTCCAGGACCAACCATAATCTCGTGTTTGTCATGCATTGCATTAATAACATCTTGCATAATCAGGAAGTATCTACTACTATCCAGTTGCTTGATAACCTGTAACTCGTATTTAAGTCTCTCCTCTACTTCTAAAGATAAAGGCTCACCATATAGTTTATGTGCTCTTGAAAAGGTCAACTGTTCCAGATATTCATGTTCCCCAATTTTATTTCCGTCATCATATGGAATCGGAAAGTATGGCAAGTCTGGTTTGTGATCTATGCTAAACAACTCAACCTTGTCAAAAATCTCAATCGTGTTGGATAGTGCCTCTGGGACATCATTAAATATGGCCCTCATTTCATCACAAGTCTTGAACCATTCCTGTTTGGAGTATCTTACTCTTTCAGGATCATTCAGTTTCTTTTGGTTTCCAATACACGACCATCTATCATGAGCCTCGGCCAGTTCCTGCTCAACGAAGTGCACATTATTAGTGCATACAACCTTAATTCCATACTCTTTAGCAAGGCCAAGCAACAGATCATTTGCCTTTACCTGTTTCCTGTATATATCACGATTGGCTATAACAGCCACATCCTTCACTTCATGGCGTTGCAATTCGATATAATAGTCATCACCAAATATGCTATGATACCATTCTATGGCTTCACGTGCTCCTGAGATATTATCTTTCAATAATTTTGAAGGCACTTCACCAGAAAGACTGCCTGAAAGAACAATTAGTCCCTCATGGTAATGTTTCAAACCCGAGCGGTTAGTACATGGTTTCTCGTCATATCCGTAAATCCATGAATCAGAAACCAGTTGAATCAGATTCTTGTATCCTTGAAGGTTTTTTGCAAGCACAATAATGTGGTAGTTGGGTTCAACACACATTTCACAACCTAAGATAGGTTTGAATGGTTCTTCGCCATTTTCAATTCGTTTCTTGTTTCTATAACAAACCCAATCATGAAACTCCTTAATGCCAAACATGTTACCCAAATCTGTAAGAGCCATGCCAGGCATACCATCATTGATCGCTTTGTTAACTAAATCACGAATGCGCCCCAATCCCTTATAAATCGAGTAATGGGAATGCACATGTAGATGAATAAAATCTTTTGCCATAATTTTTTGATTTTCGATTATACATTGAATGGATTATAAGAATCTGATGGAGGGAAAGGCAGTGCATGGTTCTTTCCATTTATCTTTGACCCCAATATTTCTCCCCCATTTGGTGCATGGTTCTCAAGCATGTTGTCTTCAGGATTCTCAAAGCGAGTGTATTCACCTCGAAATTTTAACAATACAATATCTGTGGCACCTTTTCGATGTTTGGCAATGATTATCTCCGCCATACCACGATAGTCCTCACCATTGGGGCCATATTCCAGATGATAGTATTCTGGACGGTGAACAAACAAAACCATGTCTGCATCCTGTTCTATTGCCCCAGACTCTCGAAGATCTGACAACAGAGGTCGTTTTCCTTCAATACCTTCACGTCCTTCAACACCACGATTAAGTTGGCTTAGTGCTATAATGGGGATATCCAACTCTTTAGCCAATCCCTTTAGTGAACGGGATATCATGGAAACCTCTTCCTGACGATTACTAAAGCGCATGCCATTGGCATTCATCAACTGAAGATAGTCAATCATGATAAGTTCAATTTTATGTTCGCGAACAAGTCTCCTTGCTTTTGTTCTTAATTCAAAGATTGAAAGACCAGGTGTATCATCAATAAATATTGGTGCATCTATTAGATTGACAATCCTCTTATCAAAACGATCCCACTCGTCTCTTTCCAACTGTCCATTTAGTATTTTCTTTCCACTTATCTCACAAACATTGGATATCAGTCTGTTTGTAAGTTGAACTCCTGACATTTCCAAAGAAAAGAATGCTATTGGCTTATGAAGATCTGTCGCAATATTCTTGGCCATTGATAGGGCGAAGGCTGTCTTTCCCATCGCTGGACGCCCAGCAATGATAACAAGATCTGATTTTTGCCAACCACTTGTCAGGTCATCGAGTTTGTGATACCCTGTAGAAATACCTGTCACTTCGCCGTTGTTACTTGAAGCAGCCATCATGATCTTTTCTGACTCCTTGATAAGAGGATTTATATGGACATAGTCTTTCTTCATGTTTGCCTGGGCTATATCAAAGAGAATACTCTCTGCCTCTTGTATTACATCGTTTACATCATTGGTCTCATCAAAAGCCTTCGTGCCAATAGTGCTGGTATACGAAATCAGTTGGCGTGCCAGATATTTCTGAGCGATAATGTTAGCATGATACTCAATATTGGCAGAAGTAGCAGTTCTAGAACTCAGTTCTGCAATATATCCTGGCCCTCCAACATTTTCCAGATCACCCATTTGGGCTAACTGCTCAGTGACAGTGAGCACATCTACTGGCTTTTCCTCGATGCTTAACAGTCTAATAGCATCAAAGATTTTCTGATGGCGAGGTACATAGAAACTCTCTGGACATAATGTCTCACAGATTAAGAGATAAGCCTCTTTGTCTATCATAAGAGCTCCCAACACAGCCTTCTCGACTTCTGGCGCTTGGGGTTGTAGATGTCCTATTGACAAATCTATTGGCGTATTTCTCTGTTTTTCTTTTCGTCTATTATCGCTCATTTATTAAAGGTTCTTTTGAATTAAATGTAGCATAGTTGATGCGGACTTGTCTGCCCAAAGAGGGATCTGTGGCTACAAGGATGTCACTCGATTTGCAATTACCTACAAGGAGCTTGCACAAACGTTGTTCATCCTGAGTCAGTTCTTGGTGCCATTCGCCAGTGGTTAGAACTACCACCATTCTTTCTAACCTGGTATTGATATCTTCCATCTCCAGCAATTCACAAAGATACTTGGCCCCATTGGTATTCTCATCCGCATACGACGTGATTGTTTCTGGACTGAACAAGTCTGACTGAAACAGGCCGCATAATTGATCCATGCTCATATTGTTTCTTTCATCACTCAAAGCCGGAATGGCCTGAACGATGAACCTGCTGATGGCTGCCATACGCTCATAGTAGTGTGCCATGAACTCTCTGCGAAACATCTTCTTCCTTTTAATCTTGTTCATCGATGCGCTAATACACCAGAAATAATCTTTGGCCTTGCTGAACAATTCTTGTTTCTTTGATGGCGCTAATTCTCTAACAGAAGGTATGTACCCACCATTTCTGCGGATGACGGAGAAACACTTCTCTGCACGTGCCTTATTATATACAAAGTCATCCCATCTATCTTTGTGGTAATTATCGAGTTTGAAAAATCTGAATTCTTCCTCCTGATGTTCTCTCACAAAACCATAGAATGACGTATGCCAAATACAACAAGCGGCAATCTCTGCATTGGTAGCCTTGACCTCAGGGGCAATGACGATATCTTTTGTCAGCGAATGCTCCCAATAATCTCCCTCCATAGGGTGAGCATCGAGATGTGGTTCACTGTCTTCGTCCCATTTGCTCATGGAGATATGGCACACGTCAGAATTTGCATCATCATGATGCTTAGGAGTCATCAAGCGCAGCATATCGAAATGAATCTTATACCATTTCAGATTACCCTCCGCATCCGGATGCATCTGCAAAAGACAAGGAGCCACCTCCTCAAAAGTAACACTGTTCAATAATTCTTTGAATGTCATAATTCCGTTCTTTTATCTTTAATATTCACAGTGCAAAGATAAAAGAAACCCCTGCCGTTTTGGGGCAGAGGTTGAATTTTTCTGTATCGAGCTTATTATTGTGTTGTAACTAAAACCTGTAAGTATTACTTCTTTTCCTATTTTGTATTTTCTAATATGTTTTCTCTTTTTATTCCATTCTTAAACGTTATTAATTGTACTTGCTCAGTATTATTATCTTGTGGCTCATAATAACTGGGGCGATGAAAAACGACAAGTCTTTCCCTAACAAATTCCCTGTTTAAGTATCTCAGCACTTTGTCGAAACAAGACTCTTCTGTTCCATCTATACGGACTCGTTCCAACTGGGACAATCCTATTACTCGAATGTTCTTTTCTTTTGCGATATGGTCAAGAAAATGCCAAATAGCAATTAGTTCTTCTTTCCTTTTAAAACATTCTATACCTTTGACAAAATAAATCAATTCTACATAGTCGAGAATAATGGTATCAAAAGTATATCTTCTTGACAAAACGAACGATATATCCTCTATTGAAAGAAGAGGCATATCAAATATGCAACATTTCCATGCAAGAGTATCATCATCTGAAGTGTCTACATCTATATGATCACACCCCATATTGACATAAAGAACGCTTTCCTTATGATAAGTTAACCACTTGGCAATTTTGCATGCAAATATTGTTTTGCCAACACCTGGACCAGATGCCAGAATTGAGACTTTTCCTTTTGGAAATAATTCATCTATCACTTTTATCTCACTTGAAAAACTTTTTTTTTCATTCTGCATAACTTTATTCTTTATTTATTAATCACGATGCAAAGATAAAAGAAACCCCTGCCGTTTTGGGGCAGAGGTTAAATGTTTGTTCGGAGTTATTTTATTCTGGTAAGTCAGTTTCTCGATACTCTTTCATCTTAGACAATAACAGATTAAAGAAATCTACGATTTTACTATCATCGGTACCAACATCTGCGACGAAGTTTGTGTTGGCATCCTTTTTAAATAGTTTCGTCTCATCACAAACTCCTTGCACCATAGTCAGGAATTTTTCTGGATGATTGCCTTTGGTCATAATCGAGAACGAGAATTGCTTATTATTGCAGGATATACCTATTGAAACAGTGCCATTCGCCTTAATATATCTATTATTATTATTATTGCACCAATATTCATAAACGAGGATACCATTTCTATCTATTCTTTTATTTGAGCCTTTGGCTACGATGTTTTGCATGAGTTCGTACAACCTTGAGTCGTTTTTAGGAGCCAAAATAGACTCGAAATTTACTATTGTTTTACTCCTATCTTCTTCATCAAAAGAATTGTCCTTATCATAGAGTTCTTTGTATAAGGCATCAGAAATAACAAATAGTTGGCTCAGCATATTATTGCTATCTTTCTCATTATTCTTTATATCAACAACAATCTTTCGGACTTGCTCACTTATTATTTTTATTGCTTCAGATTTGGTATGCATTGCAATATATGACACCTGAAACTGCAACTCGATTTCTTCATCAGGAGTAATTTTCTGGTCCTTTACCACATCACACAATTTCCTTAGGAATTCCTGGTAGATACGCAATTTCTCCTCGAATACTTTGGTTTCAAGAAGCCTGTATTTTTCCTTGTCTTTTTGTTCAGCTTCAAATTTTCGTTGATCTAAAGTCTGTATCTTTTGGAATTCTCTTTGAGCGTGAGTAGATTCTTCCTCGAATTTCCTTTGTTTCTCATTCAGCTCTTCCTGTTGTTTTCGCTGGAAAATGAGCAATAGCGCAGTTATAACACCTGTAGCTGCAACACTTAACATGGCTGCAATCAACTGTTGATAGGGCTCAAAACCTTTAAATACACCCATGTATGATGCACTTAAAATGATGGTAAGGAATAAGATAAAAACAACGATCAATCCTAAACCATATCCTCCTACGATTTTGTTATTTGTATCCATGATTCGTAAGTTTTGATTGTTATCTACGATGCCAAGTGCGTCCACTATCTTTTGAATAATACAATCCCTTTGAAGTTGTAGCCAAGATGTTTTGACCATCAGAAGCTAATTGAATGAATGAGCCATAAGAACTGCTTGTATATCGACTATGCCAAGTGCGTCCATCATCTTTTGAATAGTAAATACCTTTCGAGGTACACGCCAGGATCTCTGCTCCTAAATTAAATAAATCGACGTATGTCCCAGCATTGCTGCCTGTATATCGCCTATGCCAAGTACGTCCGCCATCTTTTGAATATTCGATGTCGTTCTTTTGAGTATTGATGCGGAGTAGTTCACTTCCGCGCTGAATCATTTGTGCCATATCTCTCTTTCTTAATCCATGAACTCAGTGATGCAGTCTACAACAGTTTGTCTTTCTTCTCTATATAGATGAGCAGAAGGATGTGGTACAGCCAAAAATGATATGCCATTGAATTTTCCTTTGCAAACCCTCGGATTTATCATCTCGTAACTCATATCAAATAACTGGTTATTACGATTGAATCTATTCAACTTATCTAACATTCCTTTTCCGCCTAAGAATATTATTTTTTTTGGTTTTGTAATTCTAATTAATTCTACAGAATAAGGAATAGATTTAAAAAATAGTGGGCTTTTAATATTTTTAGCTCTTTCAGAATTAAAAAATGTGACATTCGAAAGAATAAATTTGTTTTCATCATCAAGAGGATTAACTGGTTTTACGCCTACAAAATAAGCTTTCAGTCTTTGCCAATAGGGCCAGTTTTCTCTATCACTCCAGCTAGAGCCCTCATTATTTACAAAATAATTGCCAAGAATTAGATGATCCCCATCCATGTCAGAACCATTTAACCCCCATCCTGTTGATGTCTTTTGATCTATATAGAGACCCTCTGAACCCGGATTAATCCCTAATATCAAAACAATAGGCGATTCCTTAATTTTAGTAAGGTCAGATTGTGTATAAAAACTGGGTGCTGTTTCACCATAATCATTCGCAATGGACACATATCCTTTAGCTGTTTTGTCAGCCCATTCTCTAAGTTCTTTTTGCATACTCATAATCTTTCACGTTTTGTTTTTTTATAATACAAATATTATTGATAATTCCATCTCTTTCACTTCAGCAAAGAGTCTTCTTGTTTGCCAAACTGCATTCAAACCTTCCATGCAATCAGCTAGTTTTTCAAGTAAGCCTGAAGAATCGGACGAACCACATAACGTTACAACGACTTTCTTTGAAGAACGTAGTTGGGCCAGGTATTCACTTCTGATAGTGTCTATGATGCTCTGAAGTTGCTCTTCATCGTTGGCTCCTTTTCCTTTGATGCGAACTTCATAGACACAATCTGCATCGTAGAGGTCTTTGATATCGTGGTAATCTATAGAAACAAGGCCTTGTTGCTGCAAGATTCCACATACAACAGCATCGATGTTTTTCCATTGATAGGGCCAAGGGCCTTGGCACGCATTGTATTCTGCAATAGCAGCTTTGCGTTTTTCGTCAAAGTCGCGTCCTGCCTGTTCAAAATCTTCATCAGATATTCTTCCGGCATCGTGAAGTTCACCAAGTGCAGCATAGTTGTCATAAAGACTGGGCTTTCTGCAACTTTCAAGGTATGTTATCGACTTGCCTTTGTATTCAGCATAGGCGATTTCACGTCTAGTGCTATCACCAATATAGCCACCCACATTGATGACATAGATTTCATCTGCCAAGTCGATCTTTGCCAGATGCTGGCGATCTAACATATCTTTCACACCCTCTGTCCATACCACATCATCACCAGAATGGCCAAACAGGCCAACGGTAATGACAACGTTTCCTTCAAGGGTCAAGCGTTTCTGAGCCTCCAAAAATTCATCCTTGAAGCGAGTGCTACCACAGAGGGTTATAACTTTAAATCCATTAACCATAAATCTTATTTATTATTTTAGGTGCAACAAAGATACAACTTTATTTTGAAACAGAGGATTTATTAACAATATTTTTAGGTTCTCTGTAAGTCATTTCCCAGAAAAGACCTGCAGCCAATTCCACTTCGCTGATTTCGACATCATCATCTACTTTCACTTCCATGCCAAGCACTTCTATCATGTCTTCCTGATCAGCGACAGCGTATCGAAACCCCTTTTTACCTTCTACTGAGCAATTCATATCTATGGAGGGACTTGTCCATTCCCATCTGGAAGCTAATCTGATATACCATTCTGTTGACTTTGGTTCGCACTCGTTTGCCCAATAGTAATAAATACCCCTGCAAACCTCGATAAATTCAGCAGTCATAGAATGCTCACTATTAACTACGAAGAGGTGATTTAAATAGGGGATCACACTCTCGAAATCATACTTTCTAAATAAATCTAATACTGTCATATCTTTAATCTATTTAATTCACGATGCAAAGATAAAATAAAGGTGTGCCGTTTTGGGGCAGAAGTTATGTGTAATTCTATATGCTATAGACAATCATCGCAAATAGTTTTTTGCCAAGATCATCGTTTTTTCCAAGTCCCCAGCGGACCTCAATTCTTGGTGAAAGACGTCTTGTTACATTATCCAAGCTCTCTAACTCTTTGATTAATAAAGGATGCTCACTTGAGGCTTGAATCAAAATGAGAAGATGCTCATAATCCATCTTGTCAGAGGGCTCATGCTTCAGTATAGCACGTAAAATGTCGCTCATCCTTCTACCTACTTCGTCAGATTCAGAATAGAAACATCGTTTCACAATCATTGTTTCATCATACAGATAAGACATGTCATATTCTCTTATAGGCCTTAGCTGGGAGAAATGTGTCATCTGCCAGATAATTGTATCGATTTCTGCTTTGAAAGCAGAACCATACAAATTACTCACTTCATTGTATGTATACATATTTTAATCCCACCAATTTCTCATTCGATGCTCTAAATAGAGGAAAAAAACATGCCAGGCTTTTTCTTGACGGAGAGAATAGAGTTCATAATAATGACTAAAACGCTTTCTGTTACGCTGGTTGACAATCTTTTCCAACTCATCATAATCATCGGTGTATGATCTTCCTTGGATAATGTTTATCAGACGCATAGCCACTTCTATCTGCTTGGCCACTTTCTTCGCACCAGCAATATGAGTATGCTTACTATTGAAAAACGCCACCATGCGCTCGAACTTGTAATACATCATGTCGAGCAAATAACCATAGTCATAATCTGTCATCTGGGCAATCTCCTCATCAGTGTACTTCGTTTTCCACTCTGGCTGCTCCACCACACGCCGTTTCTGGCCTTTCACCTTAACGGCTTTCTGCTTTTCTTTTTCCCTGTACTTCATAATAAATCTGTTTGTTGATGCAAAGATAAAAGAAAGGTGCGCCGATATGGGGCACACCTTATTAAAGTCTTATCATTATCTTATTTTTTTTATTTCTTTAGATTTCTTCTTCTATTATGAGGATGATAATGTAAAGTGGAAAAGTTGATAACTATAGGATTTCCCTTGCAATCCAGGCACAGGCTTCGGCATCGGCGAGGGCGTGATGGTGGTTTTCGAGGGTATAACCACAGAGTTTGGAGATGGTGTGAAGCTGGTGGTTCTCGGCTTGTGGAAAAGCCTTGCGGGAGGCCACACATGTACAGTGGAATTCATAATCCGGATAGTCCATCTGATAACAGCGGAACACAGCCTTCAGGCAACTCTCATCAAAAGCCTTGTTATGGGCCACCAAGGGCAGACCCTCGATAAGCGGCTCTATCTGCTTCCAAACCTTGGGGAAGACTGGAGCTTCTTCCGTATCCCTGCGAGTAAGTCCATGCACCTGCGTACACCAATAATTATAGTAGTTGGGCTCTGGCTGAATCAGAGAATAGAAGGTATCCACGATCTCTCCATCACGCACAATCACCACACCAACAGAGCAGACACTGGTACGCTCATTGTTGGCTGTCTCGAAATCTATTGCTGCAAAGTCTCGCATCATCAATCCTCCTTGTATTTATTCCACATGTTTTTGGCAATCTCAGCCATCTCGTCGCGGAACCATTTGGGCTCCAGTACCTCAATGTCGCTACCTTGAGACAGAATCTCCTGTCGGAAGTCGAAGGTGGGGCGAAGTCTGACGGTAAAGATACTATACTCGTCATTACGTTCTATCTCTTTCTGCGTCTGATGCAAAGTAAGACTTCTGAGATAGTTAGCCTGCCCTGCTGACACTTTAATCTTAACTGTCTCAACGTCGATGCTCTGATCAGCAATAATGCCAAAGCAATCGTCGAAATAATCAGCAGCGTTGAAATCCTCAGGATAAGTGAAGGTACCTTCTGACGGCTCCAGCTTATGCACGCGATCGAGCGCATAGATCATCATCTTATCATAATAGGGGCTATGGCAGACGAGATACCAACGCTGCTTGAAAGCCTTCAGGCAATAAGGTTCAACCTCAAATGTGTTGGCCTCGTCGCGCCAATAACTCTGGTAGGTCATCTCGAGCACTTGGTTCTTCTTGAGTGCTTCGAGAATCACAGGAAGGTATTGCTCGCCATCAGGAATCTCATCAAAAAGAATCTTGTCCTTGATGCTGGCACTTTCCATCATCAGGTTGCTGACAGTCAGCGTATTGAAGAGCCAGCTTCGCATAGAACCGCTTTTCAGTTCGTCGGCATTCTGGATGTAGTAACGGTATCTGCCTCCTTGTTCGTTCTCGATAATGAGACCAAACATTTCTTCGATGGCGACACGCCATTTGTGGAAAGTTCTTAGGGCCAAGGGCTTCCCCTCGCTCATGTCATTGTCGAGCCAAAGCTGATTGATTTCCTCAAAAGAAATCTTCTTTGCCTTGTAGATGGTCTCTACCAGCCAGACATACTTGTTTAATAGATTCTTTGCCATAATCTCATATTTTTGCTGCAAAGATACAAAAAAGGTGTGAATAATTGAGGCGTAGGTTAAAATTTTGTAGTCGTAGTTACTTTGACAAACGGTGGGCGCAGGGGGTAAACGCGGCGTTTATTTGGTAGGATTATTTGCGGCGGGGGCCTCTCGATGGGGTCAGGGTCACTTGCGGCGGGGCCTCTCGCTAGGGTCAGGACCTGACGAGAAAGTCGCAAGCGACTTTACGTCAGTGCCAGACCCCAGTGAGAGGCGATTGCGGCAGTACCAGACCCCATCGAGAGGCGGTTGCGTCAGTGCCAGACCCCAGTGAGAGGCGATGCGGCGGAAGAAGCACAGAATTTCAGAATTAAAAAAGATTTGATAAGGAAATGAAAAAGCGTATTGTTGAGGTAGCAGTGAAGGTGGTAGTAGCTGCGCTCACGGCATTTTTGACGGCCATCACGACGACTTCGTGCCTGGGGCACGGGCCGATTATACTCTAAACAAATGGGGCTCGCAGTATCAATCTGCGGGCCCCATTTTTCGCGCGCCACTTGCATCAGTTCTTCGGCGAGTCCTCCAACTTACCGCCGCCACCACTCTCGGGGTTGCTGTCGAGTGACTGCTCGTTGGTGTTGAGCCAGTTGCCCCAACCCGTCAGCTTGTGGAAGTCGCACTTCTCGTAGCCTTCGTTGAAGTTGTTGAGCGCGCCGAATTCCGGGGCTGCCGTCTTGTAGTCGATGGTGTAGTAGAGTTTTTGCATCAGGCACACGCTCAGTGTGTAGTGCTCCAAATGCTGCACACTGTAGTTGACATCGCGATAGTGAACGAAGGCATCCTCGAAGGCTTGGTCAAGTCTGGCTGAGATGTTTTCCAACTGGTCGTCGCCGGTCTCCTTAGCCAGCAGCTGGGCGTAGTTGGCCATATCGAAGAAGGGGTACCGCCATTGGTATTTGATCTTTTCATTCCCATCGAGGTGCTCGAAGCGATATACCTGCTTGGAGGCTCGGTCGATGGCCTCCTTCTGCGTGGGATAGAGTGCCATGATGCGGTCGCACAGCTGCTTGGAGGCATCGATGATGGGCTGGAACTTGTCGGTGCGAATCATCTTGTAGTCGCCGTTAGGGAACTTGCCAGGTTCTTCCACATAGCCATTCTGCCATTCTGGTGTGGAGCGCTCGAACATCAGTCCGGCTGCTTTCTCAGCGTCGCCAGTCTCTACCATTCCGCGCACGAACTCCGTCATCAGCCTTCCGTCGCTGTTCAGCACGTGGGCCGATGCGATGATATAGTCGGCAAAGGCGCGTGCCTGGGTCAGCGACTCAAGATTGCCCATTAAGCAGTTGTGGAACATCAGCGTGTTGAAGTGGTCGATGCCCGCAGCCTTCATGGCGTCGTACATCTCGTACATGTCCATCCATTCGCTATTGACCCACTCGTCGGCCATCACGCCACGAGTCTGATTCTTGATCTCATACTTGCCCGGTACGTCGTTCATGGCGTCGAAGCCTGAGCCGTGACCCCAGATGGCAAGAATATAGTCCTCAGCGGGACATTGCAGGCTGCTGAACTCGAGGAACATGCGCATCGTGTTGGGATTGCATATCTTCAGCTGCTTGGCCTGCTCGCCCATGCCGATGGCCTGCATGCCTTCATTCTTGATCTTGTCGAGGTCGGTCTGGTCGTTCAGCTCGAACCACACGATGTCGCCAGGCTGGGCATATTTGCCTCTAAATGGCCTGTCTATCTCGGGCCGGTCCTTACCATATTTATACATGCACACGACGCGCACGTTATTGTGGTCTTTCAGAAACTCCTTGGTCCGCTCCCAGAATCCGTATTCAATGATGTCGTCCATATGGCCGCCGGCATTGCCATAGACGAAGACGGTGTATTTTGCGGGCTGGGGCACCTCGATGACCTCTTTTGACTTGCTCCAGGTGTCGAACTTAGCGGCCATGTCGTCAGGAGTCTTCTTGAGACTCAGGCTGATGGCATCTCCATCGCTAAGGCGCAGTTCGCCGCCCACTATCTGCCACTTGGCATCCATCACGTCCCTGTCAGTGGGCGTCATGGTCAGCGTTCCGTCAGCAGAAGCCGTGTAGGTAAAGTCGATCTTCTCGCATCCGACGGCTTTGTCTTCGTAGGTATAGTAGATGCGGGTATAGCCTGTTCCGTCATCATTAAACACTGTGTTCTGCCATGTGTCGCCATAGTTCCACTTGGCGTAGGTCTTGCCCGACACGTCGGAGCACCAGTTTCCCACAACCGTGCCGCCATTGTCTGTAGCAGGATTGTCCTCGTTTTCACTTGTACATGCGGTAAACACCGAAATTGCCATTGCGCAGCAAAGGGCTGCGAGCGTCAACAGATTTTTTTTCATATCGTCAATTTATTAAGTTATTGCCTAATTTATACTCTTCCGCTCTATGAGCGGAGTTTTCTATCCGTTGCGTTCTTCGTGCTCCTTCATGTAGTCGCGGGGCGACATGCCATAGAAGCGCTTGAAGACGGTAGAGAAGGAGGCAGAGTTGGCGAAGCCGCAGGCATACATCACCTCGGTGACGTTCATGCCCTGGTTAGCCAGCAGGCGGGCTGCTTTCTTCAGGCGGATGTTACGGATGAAGTCGTGAGGTGTCTGCCCTGTCAGTTCCTTCATCTTCCGATGCAGGTGAACGCGGCTGATGCCCACCTCGTCGGCTATCATATCGACACTGAGGTCGGAGTTGTTCAGATTCTTATTGATGCAGTCCATGATACGGTCGAGGAGTTTCTCGTCAGGCGACTTGATGCGAATCTCGTCTACCTGTTCCTCGAGTTCGTCATTGCGCTCATACTTCAGGCGCAGCAGTCGGTGGCTGCTGATAAGGTTGAGGATCGTGCGCTTGAGGATGTCCATGTTGAAGGGTTTCACGATATAGGCATCGGCACCCGTCTCCAAGCCCTCGAGCTTATCCTCGTCGCGGTTCTTCGCCGTGAGCAGAATGACAGGGATGATATTCGTCGAGGGGTTCGCCTTCAGCTTCGAGCAGAGTGTAGTACCGTCCATCTCAGGCATCATCACGTCGCTGAGCACAAGGTCGGGCATGGTGCTGTAGACCTCGGCGAGGGCATCGCGGCCATTGGTGCAGGCATGCACGTCATACTCCTTACCCAGTTCACTCTCCATATAACTGCGTATCTCGTCATCATCTTCAGCGATGACAAGCGTCAGTCTGCGATTGGGCGACACCTTCTCGACGGTGAGATCCGACGGTACCTCTTCAGCCTCGGGCATCACTACGAGCGGTTCCGGCTGTGCTGCAGGCTCTGCCTCAGCCTCGAGTATCATCTCCTCGGGTTTCAGGTGGGCATTGCCAAGCGGGATGGTAACCACAAACTCACAACCCTCCTGCAGGTTATGGGCACTGATGGTGCCGTGATGGAGCTCTACGAGCGAGCGGGAGAGATCGAGCCCTACTCCTGTGCCTGCATGACGGTCGTTCACCGCAGAGGTGCTCTGATAGAAACGCTGGAAGATCTTATCCAGCTTATCCTCGGGAATCTGCTCGCCACTGTCGCGGATGGCAATGGTGGCATGCTGGTCGTCGTGGGTGAGGCGGATGCCTATCTCGCCACCAGCGGGCGTGAACTTAAAGGCATTCGAGAGGATATTCATGATGACCTTGTCGAAATTGGAACGGTCGATCCATACAGGCAGTTTCTCGGCATCGTGGTCGTAGATCAGATTGATGCCTTTCGTTTTCGCCTGTCCTTCGAAGAGCATGTAGATATCCTGAATGAAGGAGACGAGGTTCGTCTCCGACATACGCAGCTGCATCTGTCCCTTATCAATCTTACGGAGATCCATCATCTGATTGATCAGGCTGAGGATACGCTCGGCATTACGACGGATGGTCTCGTAGACACTCTTCTTCTGGGGATCCTTTTCGTTCTTGATGAGCGACAACAGGGGCGTGATGATCAGCGTCATAGGCGTACGGATCTCGTGACTCATGTTCACGAAGAAGCGCACCTTGGCCTCGCCCAGTTCCTCAGCGTGCAGGTGTTCCTGCAAGCGGAGACGCGTCTGTTCACGATGGCGGCGATAGGCGTAATACTGCCAGAGGAAGAGACCGATGACCACGGCATAGAGGAAATAGGCCCATGCAGAACGATACCAAGGGCTGTGGACAACGACCGTAAACTCGCGGAGAGGCGTTTCCCTGTTGTTGCGCTCCGCCTTGACGCGAAAACGGTAAGTGCCCTGTGGCAGATGGGAGAATGTCAGCACATTCACACCTGGCTGCAAACGGATAAACGGCTCGCCATTGATGCTATACAGATAAGAGATGTGTTCGGGATTCTCGTAAGTCAGCGTCGAAAACTGGATGGCAAATGAATTGTCGCTATAGCTCAGTTCGAAGCGCTTGCTGGCGATGATGGTCGTATCCGTCACCTGATAGCCGCCCGATGTGGTCATCTTGTTGGCAGGCTCTCCGTTGATGGCGAAAGAAGTCAGGTTGACGGTTGCATTCCAGCGCCGCTGATTGATATCCTGGGGCTTAAACCAGGTGACGCCACCTGTACCGCCGAGGATGATCGCCCCATGAGATGAAACATACGAGGCACCGTCGCTGAACTCATTTCCCTGCAAGCCGTCATCGACGAAATAGTTCTGGAAACGGCCACTCTGCAGATTCATGCAGCTCAGGCCATGGTCGGTTCCTATCCACATGCGTCCCCAGGCATCTTGTTCAATCGTGGCGATGCCATTATCCACCAGTCCGTCGGCAACCTGATAGTGTTTCAGTTCCTTACCATTCAGGTCATAGCAATAAAGACCAGAAGTTGTACCCACCCAGAGTTTGCCGTCGTATTCGCGGGCAATTCGCACTGGGACACTATAATTAGGACAATTGGTGCCGAAGGTCTTCGTCCAACTGTCGCTCTCGATATCAAGACAACAGATGCCCATCGATGTCGCTGCATAGATGCGCTTACCATCGGGAGAGACTGACACCTGCGAAACGAAATCGTTGACAATGCTATTTACCTTACGATCCGTCTCTGCCTTAGGCGCAGTGGTATAGGTCTTCACCACCTCACCTTTAGCCGTCATGCAGATTACGCCATATTGGAGTGTAGCCAACCACAGCCGTCCCTGCTTGTCTACGGCGATATCCATCACTCTCAGATGTTCGTCGGCAGAGTAATTCACCTTCTGGTAACGCAGCGTCACAGGATCAATCCATCCCATGCCCTCGCGATAAGAGCCTACCCAGATACGCCCGTCAGGACCTTCGGCCAGCGACATGATTGTTGAGGGGAAATTATTGGCCATAAAATGGTGCACCAGCCGCTCATGCTCATCCATATAATAAAGGCCATCCTTATCTGTACCAATCCACGAACCGCCCTTCTTGTCGATAAGCACACTCACGACACAAGCATCGCCGATTACATTACGGCCACCAAGACGCGGCCCCATATAACTGAAACCACGCGACTGGATAGGCTGGCAGTAGATGCCCTTCTGCAGCAAGCCGAACCACAGGTTGCCCTGGCGGTCTTCGGCAATGGAATATACCTTGCTGATAGAGAGATCAACCTCGAGGCTGAAAAAAGGATTATCGATGAGAGTACCCGTCTTGGGGTTGAAGAAAGCAATACCTTTACCATCGTAGCCAATCAAGATATTGTTTGCATGATCGCAGAACAAGGCAGATACCGATCTGCCGCCTGTACTTGCTATAGACACGAAAGTATCACCTTGCTTCTGCAGCACACCTGCATTCGTTGTACCCACGTAGATATGGCCATTCTGATCCTCTGCCAATTGCGTCATCACCAGTTCGGGGCGATCCTCCAGGTAGCGACGCAGCTGCGTGCCATCGTAACAGAGCAGACCATTTTTCTCGGAAATGAGCCACAGCTGGCCTTTATGGTCTTCGAGCATCGCAATGATAGTATGCAGATTAGCTAACGGCCCACCCAACTGCGCAGCATGCTCAGGGTCAGAGAACTTGAGCACACCCAGTCCTGATGTTCCCACGAGCACATCGCCGTTCTTCCGTTCCAGGAAGCAGTTCACGTAACAATGGCCTTCCTGCCCGCGCGCATCCGTCATCTTCACGTTCATAAACGTATTGCCGTCCCAAGTCTGCAGACTGCCATACATGCCGAAATAGAAGAGGCCGTGGCGATCCTGCAGCATCGTGTTCACGTAGTTGCTCTCAAGCGTCTTGTACTGTTCATTCTCCTTCCTGAACACATGGAACTGATAACCGTCGTAACGGTTGATGCCATTACGCGTCGTAGCCCAGAGGTAACCATCCTTATCGAAATACACCTGGGTAACAAAACTGCTGGACAATTGTTTGTCAGGATTGAAAAACTGCCCCGTCTGCGCGCGCATACATGCAGGCAGTAACAGCATACATAAAGTTAGTAGATATTTAGACAGCATTGTTTTGATTCATTTAACGGCTGCAAAGATAAACCTTTTTTTCTAAAAAAAAGAAAAATATGAAACAATTTGTAAAACTATTGAAACATTTTGTTGCGTAACTACCAAAATAAAGTTGTAATTTTGCAGCAGAATTTTCATTAATACTACAATAACTATGTCAAAAAGACTCCTATCAACCACTATCCTACTCACGGCAATGCTGTGTCTCAGCAACATGTTCAATGTAAAAGCTGCCGACAAATTTGTCAGTTTCTCACCCGCCAATGATGCCTGGCAACTTCACGACATCACCCTTGGCTATGCCGCTGGCGAACACAGTTGCGTGCAACGTGCCGCCGCCAGTCTCGCTACCGATTTCGAACAAGTGACAGGCACCCGCCCCGCTTCCAGTGACAATCCCAAGATCCTCATCGGCACCGTGGGCACCAACAAGCAAATTGACCTCTGGGTAAAACAGGGCTTGCTTCCTAACCTGAAGGGCAAGACCGAGAAATTCATCATCAAGACCATCGGCGAGCAGCTCGTCATCGCCGGCAGCGACAAGCGCGGCACCGTCTATGGCATCTACGAACTGTCACGCCAGATAGGCGTCTCGCCCTGGTATTTCTGGGCAGATGTACCTATTGAGAAGCATGCAGACATCTATATAAAGAAAGGTGAATACACCGACGGCGAGCCCGCCGTGCGCTATCGCGGCCTGTTCCTCAACGACGAGGCCCCCTGCCTCACCACCTGGGTGAAGAACACCTTCGGCACTGATTTCGGCGACCACCGCTTCTACGAGAAAGTCTTCGAACTTATCCTCCGTCTGAAGGGCAACTATCTGTGGCCTGCCATGTGGGGATGGGCTTTCTATGCCGACGATCCCGAGAACCTGAAGACCGCCGATGCCATGGGTATCATGATGGGCACCTCGCACCATGAGCCGATGGCCCGCAACCATCAGGAATATGCCCGCGACCGCAAGGGATGGGGCGCCTGGAACTATGCCACCAACAAGCAGAACCTCGACCGTTTCTTCCGTGAGGGTATCGAGCGCATGAACGGCACCGACGATATCGTGACCATCGGTATGCGTGGCGACGGTGATGAAGCCATGGGTAACGGCACGGATACCAAACTGCTGGAGAGCATCATCGACAACCAGCGCCGCATCATCAAGGAAGTCACCAAGCGCCCTGCGAAGGAAACCCCGCAGATATGGGCACTATATAAAGAGGTACAGGACTACTACGACGCAGGTCTGCGCGTGCCCGACGATGTCACCGTGCTCCTGTGCGATGATAACTGGGGCAACGTGCGCCGTCTGCCTACCGCCGAGGAGCAGAAGCGCAAGGGAGGCTGGGGCCTCTACTACCACGTAGACTACGTAGGCGCACCCCGTAACACGAAGTGGATCAACGTCACCCCCATCCAGAATATGTGGGAGCAGTTGCAACTGGCCTACAACGGCGGTATCCGGCAGCTGTGGATCCTCAACGTCGGCGACCTGAAGCCGATGGAATATCCCATCCAGCTGTTTATGGATATGGCCTGGAACCCCACGAAATACACCGTTGACTGCTCGGCTTCGCCGCTTGGCTCTTCCAAGAATCTCCTCGACCACACCAGGGACTTCTGTGCCGAGAGTTTCGGCTGCGATCAGGCCTGCGAGGCAGCCTCCATCCTGAACCTCGTGAGCAAATACAACGGTCGCATCACTGCCGAGATGCTCGATGCCAAGACCTATACCACCGACGAGTTTGCCCAGGTGGTAGCTGAATACCAGGCACTCGAGGCCCGTGCCCTGCGCCAGTTCATCACCCTGAAGCCGGAATGCCGCGATGCCTACCGCCAGCTTATCCTCTTCCCCGTGCAGGCCATGGGTAACATCTATGAGATGTACTATGCCCAGGCGATGAACCACGAACTGGCTGCTGCGGGCGACCCCGATGCCAATTGTTGGGCAGAGCGCTGCCGCCAGGCCTTCAAGCGCGACTCCCTGCTCTGTCTGCAGTACAACAAGGAGATAGCCGGTGGCAAGTGGGATGGTATGATGATCCAGAAGCACATCAGTTACAAGGACTGGAACGACTGGTATCCCGCCGATGTATGTCCTGATCTCATCGCAGTGGATACACCTGCCCAAGGCCCGACGTTCACACCGAAGGACGGTTATATCAGCATCGAGGCCGAGCACACTTACAGCCGCACTGACGCCACGGCAGCCAAGTGGACGGTCATCCCCTTCATGGGGCGCACACGCAGTGCCGTCGCCCTCATGCCCTACACCACGGGCACTGACGGCGCAACGCTCACCTACCGTTTCAAGGCCGATGGTGCCAAGACTGCCAAGATTCACGTCATCACCAAGTCTACCCTCGACTTCCTGGACAAGGGTGGTCTCGTCTACGATGTGACGCTTGACGGCAACAGTCCTGTGAGCATCAACTTCAACGCGAACCTCAACGAGAAGCCCGAGAACATCTACAGCATCTACTACCCCACCATCGCCAGGCGCGTCGTGGAGAAAGAGGTAGAACTGCCACTCGCAGCCTCACAGGATATCCACACGCTGACCCTCCATCCGCAGGATCCGGGCATCGTGTTCGAGAAGATTGTCATCGACCTGGGCGGTTATCAGCCACAATACCTCTTCGGCAGAGAATCTCCTAAGAGTTACAAATAAGCTTTGCTTGATACGTATCGCAAATTATCTGTAACACAACGACAAAGGCGTTTTGTAGTTTATGCGTAACTTTGCACCGTCAAAAATAGCTAAACCACAAACGACAATGAAAAAACTATTATTATCAACGATTCTCGGGGTCTTGGTTGCCCTGACGGCTAACGCTCAGAAACCAGACCCCAACTTTTACATCTTCCTCTGTTTCGGACAGTCAAACATGGAGGGCGCTGCACGCCCTGAGGCTCAGGATATCGCCAGTCCAGGCCCCAGATTCCTGTTGATGCCTGCCGTCGATTTCCCAGAGAAAGGCCGTAAGATGGGTGAGTGGTGCGAGGCTTCTGCCCCACTCTGCCGCCCCAATACTGGTCTGACACCTGCAGACTGGTTTGGCCGTACACTGGTAGAATCGCTGCCCGAGAACATCAAGATCGGTGTCATCCATGTCGCCATCGGCGGTATCGACATCAAGGGATTCCTCCCCGACAGTATCCAGAGTTACATCAAGCGAGCACCCAACTGGATGAAAGGCATGCTCGAAGCCTACGACAACAATCCCTACCAGCGGCTGGTCACTCTGGCCAAGAAGGCTCAGAAGGATGGTGTCATCAAGGGTATCCTGATGCACCAGGGTGAGACAAACACCGGCGACCCGAAGTGGGCTGGTATGGTGCAGCAGGTTTACGACAACCTCTGTGGCGACCTTCAGTTGAAGCCCGAGGAGGTGAACCTCTTTGCCGGCAACATCGTGCAGGCTAATGGCGAGGGTGTATGTATTGGCTGCAAGAAGCAGATTGACGAACTCCCCAAGACCCTCCATACCGCACAGGTGATTTCCTCCGACGGTTGTACCAATGGTCCTGATAAACTGCACTTCGATGCTGCAGGCTACCGCGAACTTGGCTGCCGCTACGGTGAGGCCGTAGCCCGTCACCTGGGTTTCGAGCCAAAGCGCCCCTATATCGAGATGCCAAAGGCCATCGAGGTACCTGCTGACGCTTTCATCGCCGAGACCACGATTTCTGGCAATGAGTTCCCGAAAGTCGACAAGGAGCATCGTGCCTACTTCTATATCAAGGCCCCAGAGGCCCGCAAGGTCATCGTCGACATCTGCAACAAGAAATACGACATGCAGCGCGACGACAAGGGCGGCTTCATGGCCGTTACCGATCCCCTGCCCGTAGGTTTCCACTATTACTTCATGAATATCGACGGTGTCAACTTCATTGATCCTGCCTCAGAGACCTTCTTCGGCTGTAACCGCGAGTCGGGCGGTATCGAGATTCCCGAGGGTCCCGAGGGCGACTACTATCGTCCGCAGCAGGGCGTTCCCCATGGTCAGGTGCGCAGCATCTACTACTGGAGTGAACACTCTACCAAGAATGGCCATCAGCCAATGGTCAATGGTCAATCGTCAATGGTCAATGGAGAGTGGCGCCACGCGATGGTTTACACTCCTGCCGAATACGAACTGGCCAAGAATGCCAAGAAGCGCTATCCCGTGCTCTATCTGCAGCACGGCATGGGCGAGGGTGAGACCAGCTGGGCACTGCAGGGAAAGATGCAGCACATCATGGACAACTCTATCGCCAAGGGCGAGGCAGTGCCTATGATTGTAGTGATGGAGAGCGGCGACATCAAGGCTCCGTTCAACTTTGCCGGAGGCGGCAGCAACGAACAGGGCCGCTCACAGTATGGTGCTTCGTTCTATCCCGTGCTGCTCAACGATCTCATTCCCTATATCGATCAGAACTTCCGCACGAAGAGCGACCGCGAGAACCGTGCGATGGCCGGACTCTCATGGGGTGGACACCAGACATTCGACATCGTGCTTCAGAATCTCGACAAGTTCGCCTGGATGGGTACCTTCAGCGGTGCCATCTTCGGTCTCGACGTGAAGACAGCCTACAATGGTGTGTTTGCCAACGCCGACGAGTTCAACAAGAAGATCCATTACATGTATATGAACTGGGGCGAGGAAGACTTCATCAAGAGCGCCGACATCGTCAAGCAGCTGCGCGACCTTGGCATCAAGGTGGATTCGAGCGAGTCGGCAGGCACAGCCCACGAGTTCCTTACCTGGCGTCGCGGACTTCATGAGTTTATCCCCCATATCTTCAAATAAGACACAAAAATGTCACATCAGGGTCCTGCCCTGGTGTGACAAATTCATTTAGGGTAATGATACAAATGACAAAGTATGTGATACTGGAGAAATAGTGCATTATATAAATTATGTGTAACTTTGCACCGCAAATAAATCATTCTAACTAATTCAAAATACAAAATCAATGAAACAAACATTTAAACTAGCAATTACTGCTCTGTTCGTGGCGGTGAGTTCAACTGCCTTCGCACAGTGGGGACGCCCAGTAGACTACTCGGCAGGTCCCGGATTGAAGGATGCCTACAAGGACTATTTCACCATTGGTGTGGCCGTGAACCAGACCAACGTGACTGATCCTGCACAGATTGAGATTATCAAGAAGCAGTTCAACAGCGTGACTGCAGAAAACGACTGGAAGCCAGGCGAGATTCACCCGAAGGAGGGCGAATGGAACTTTGAGAAGGCCGATAAGATTGCCAACTTCTGCCGCGAGAACGGCATCAAGATGCGTGGCCACTGCCTCTGCTGGCACTCACAGTTTGCCGATTGGATGTTCGTCGACAAGAAGGGCAAGGAAGTCAAGAAGGAAGTCTTCTACCAGCGTCTGCGCGAGCACATCCACACGGTGGTGAACCGTTATAAGGATGTGGTATATGCCTGGGACGTGGTGAACGAGGCGATGGCCGACGACGGTCCTCAGATGTTCCGCCCCGATGCAAGCCCCTATCGTCAGAGCCGCCACTTCAAGCTCTGCGGTGACGAGTTCATCGCCAAGGCCTTCGAGTTTGCACGTGAGGCTGATCCCGACGGACTGCTGTTCTACAACGACTACAGCACAGTGGACAACGGCAAGCGCGAGCGCATCTACAACATGGTGAAGAAGATGAAGGACGCTGGTGTGCCCATCGACGGTATCGGCATGCAGGGTCACTACAACATCTACTTCCCCGACGAGGAGCAGCTCGAGAAGGCCATTAACCGTTTCTCCGAGATTGTAAAGCACATCCACATCACCGAACTCGATCTGCGTACCAACACCGAGAGTGGTGGACAGCTGATGTTCTCTCGCGGAGAGGCTAAGCCGCAGGAGCCTTATATCGCAACACTTCAGGAAGACCAGTATAACCGTTTGTTCCGTATCTTCAGAAAACACAAGGATGTCATCGACAACGTAACCTTCTGGAACCTCAGCGACAAGGATTCTTGGCTGGGTACCAACAACCATCCGCTGCCCTTCGACGAGAACTTCAAGGCTAAGCGCTCACTGCAGGTAATCCGCGACTTCGACATCGCACGCGACAACTACGTGCCGAAGAACGACTGGGTTCCCAACCCCAAGAACCAGCCTGGACAGGAGTATCCACAGGTGAACAGCGAGGGCTTTGCCCGTTTCCGCGTAGTGGCTCCCGATGCCAAGTCTGTCATCGTCAGCCTCGGCCTTGGCGGTCGTGGCGGCACCGTGCTCCGCAAGGATAAGGACGGCGTATGGGTAGGCACCACAGAGGGTCCGATGGATCCCGGCTTCCACTACTATCACCTGACTATCGACGGTGGGGTGGTGAATGACCCCGGCACACACAACTATTTCGGCAGCTGCCGTTGGGAGAGTGGTATCGAGATTCCCGCTCCTGATCAGGATTTCTATGCACTCCGCACCAACATCAATCACGGTAACATCCAGCAGGTTCGTTTCTTCTCAAAGAGTCTGGGCAAGATGCAGGTAGCTAATGTATATCTGCCTTATGGCTACGGCAAGCTCGTAAAGGGCAAGCAGGAGCGCTACCCGGTGCTCTACTTGCAGCATGGCTGGGGTGAGAACGAGACAAGCTGGCCTGTACAGGGACATACCGGCGAGATTATGGACAACCTGATTGCCGACGGCAAGATCAAGCCCTTCATCGTGGTGATGGCCTACGGTCTGACCAACGACTTCAAGTTCGGTACCATCGGCAAGTTTACGGCCGAAGAGTTTGAGAAAGTGCTCGTCGACGAGCTCGTGCCCTTCATCGATGCCAACTACCTGACGAAGGCCGACAAGTGGAACCGTGCGATGGCAGGTCTCTCAATGGGCGGCATGGAGACGAAGCTCATCACGCTGCGCCGTCCTGAGGTATTCGGCTACTGGGGTCTGCTCAGCGGTGGCATGTACATGCCCGATGAGATCAAGGATCCGAAGGTCGTGAAGTATATCTTCGAGGGTTGCGGTGACAAGGAGAATCCCGAGGGTATCAACAAGAGCGTAGAAGCACTGAAGCAGGCAGGCTACAATGCCGAAGGTCTGATCTCAGAAGGCACTGCCCATGAGTTCCTTACCTGGCGCCGCTGCCTCAACAAGATGGCTCAAAGCCTCTTTAAATAACTCATTTTCAACAAAAAAACGCGCTTTTTGAAGGTATGAAACAAATGCGAAACAAATTGTAACAAGGAATAAAGTCAGTTTCAAAATTATGTCGTACCTTTGCAGCAGATTTTAGAGAATAATTGTTTTAGTTATATTAGTAGTTAGTAGTTTTTCCTTCTCCAGGGCATAGAAAAGCGTTTCTTGTCCTGGAGTCTTTTTTTAAAGATAAGCAAACGTATGAAGAAAACGGTTACAACGATCCTATTAGCTGCCTGTGCGCTCATCCCTACGAAGGCACAGACACAACGACTCTGGTATGAAAAACCCGCCAGCCACTGGTTGGAGGCACTGCCCATCGGCAATTCCCATCTGGGTGCGATGGTATATGGCGGTGTGCAGACAGAAGAGATACAACTCAATGAAGAGACCTTCTGGAGCGGTTCACCTTATAATAATAATAGTAAGGAGTCGAAAGTCCAGCTGCAGACCGTGCGCGACTCTATCTTCGCCGGAAAGGAAGAGGGCGCCCACAAACTGATAGACCAGTATTTCATAAAAGGTCCTCACGGCATGCGCTACCTCCCCGTAGGCAGCATGAAACTGAACTTCCTCCGTCAGGGAGGCGCGACGAGCGTCTACCGCCGCACGCTGGATCTCACGAGCGGCACGGTGCAGACCGTCTACCGCATCGACGATGTGGCTTACGAGCGTACCTGCTTTGCCTCGCAGGCAGACAACGCGATTATCCTCCACATGAAAGCGAGCCAGGCAGGAGCCCTCTCCTTCACCATCGATTTCGACAGTCCCCTGAAGGCCACCAGGCAGGTGAACAGCCATCAGCTCTCAGCCATCGTCGAGGGTGTGGAGCAGGAAGGCGTGCCTGCCGGATTACAGGCCGAGTGCCGCATCAGCATCACGTCCGACGGTGAGGTTATGGACAATGCCGAGAACATGCGTGTGAGCAATGCCACGACGGCCACCATCTATATCACCGCTGCCACCAACTTCGTGAACTACCACGACGTGAGCGGCAATCCCACGAGAAAGAATATCCAGACGATGTCGGGCATCATCGGCAAGAGCTATGCTAGGCTGCTCAATGATCACTTGAAGAAATATCAGGCACAGTACAACCGCGTCAGTCTGACACTGCCCGATAGCGATAAGGAAAAGCTGCCGACAGACAAGCGGCTGGAGACCTTCGACGATACAGACCTCGGACTGGTAGCCCTGATGATGCAATATGGGCGCTACCTGCTCATCTCCAGTTCACAGCCCGGCGGACAACCTGCCAACCTGCAAGGTGTGTGGAATGACAAGCTGGAAGCCCCCTGGGACTCAAAGTACACCATCAACATCAATGCCGAGATGAACTACTGGCCCGCGCTGGTGGGTAACCTCGCAGAGACCCAGCAGCCGTTCTTCGAGATGATCCGCGACCTCAGTGTGACGGGAGCGAAGACCGCGCAGGAGATGTATGGCTGCAAGGGATGGATGGCCCACCACAATACCGACCTCTGGCGCATCGCAGGGCCTGTAGACGGTACCACTTGGGGCATGTTCCCCACGGGCGGCGCCTGGCTCACCACGCATATCTGGCAACATTACCTCTATACGGGCGACAAACAGTTCCTGGAGGAATACTACCCTGTGATGAAAGGGGCTGCCGACTTCCTGCTTGACTACCTGACGGAATATCCGAAAGACGGTGCCGTCAAGCAGGCCGCAGGCTGGCTCGTCACAGCGCCCACCGTATCGCCCGAGCACGGTCCCGTAGGCAAGAACACCACCGTGACCGCTGGCTCGACGATGGACAATCAGATAGTCTTCGATGTACTCTCGCAGGTCCTTGCCGCCGCTAAGATCCTCGGCAAAAACGATGCTTCGCTCATCGCGCTACAAGCCTCCCTCGAAAAACTCCCGCCTATGCAGATTGGCCAGTATGGCCAGTTGCAGGAGTGGATCATCGACGGTGACGACCCCAAGGACGAGCACCGTCATATCTCACACCTCTACGGACTCTATCCCTCGAATCAGATCTCGCCATTCACTCACCGCGAACTGTTCACGGCCGCTGCCAACACCCTGCAGCAGCGAGGCGATATGGCCACAGGCTGGAGTCTGGGCTGGAAGATCAACTTCTGGGCACGCATGCTCGACGGCAACCACGCCTTCCAGATCATCAAGAACATGCTCACGAAGATCCCCTACGATGTAGAGTGGGGTCCGCGAGGCGGCACCTATCCCAACCTCTTCGATGCGCACCCACCCTTCCAGATCGACGGCAACTTCGGCTGTGCGGCAGGTATCTGCGAGATGCTACTGCAGAGCCACGACGGTGCCGTACACCTGTTGCCAGCCCTCCCCGACGCCTGGACAGCGGGCGAGGTGAAGGGCTTACAGGCACGCGGTGCCTTCACGGTGGATATGAAGTGGCAGGAGGGTGTGCTTCAGGAAGCCGCCATCACCTCGAAGATAGGCGGCACGCTGCGCCTCCGTTCCTATCAGCCCCTCACAGGCGAAGGTCTCAGGGAGGCCACAGGCGAGTGCCCCAATCCGCTGATGGCACCCGCAGCCGTCAAGCAGCCCCTGCAGTCGAAGAAGCTAAAGGAGCTACAGCTACTGCCCGTGCCGCAGGTGTATGAATACGATGTGGACACCAATCCCGGGCAGACCATCCGCGTTAAGTCAGTACCTACAATAAACTAATAAGAATATGCAACACATCCTGAAAACCAACAAGGCGCTACTAGCCCTATTGTTCGTTTGCTGTGCCAGCCTGAGTGCTTCGGCACAGAAGTATCCCCATCAGAATCCAGACCTGAGTGCCAAGGAGCGCGCCAAGGATCTCTGCAGCCGTCTGACACTCGAAGAGAAAGCCATGCTGATGCTCGACGAGAGTCCCGCCATCCCGCGCCTCGGCATCAAGAAGTTCTTCTGGTGGAGCGAGGCCCTGCACGGTGCCGCCAACATGGGCAACGTGACGAATTTCCCGGAACCTGTAGGCATGGCCGCATCGTTTAACCCCGCCTTATTATATAAGGTGTTCGACATTGCCAGCACCGAGTTCCGCGCCCAGTACAACCACCGCATGTATGACCTCGGCGGCGAGGACATGAAGATGCGCAGCCTCTCGGTATGGACCCCCAACGTGAACATCTTCCGTGATCCCCGCTGGGGACGCGGCCAGGAGACCTACGGCGAGGATCCCTATCTGACGAGTGTCATGGGCGTACAGGTGGTCAAGGGTCTGCAGGGGCCCGAGGATGCCAGATACCGCAAGCTCTGGGCTTGTGCCAAGCACTATGCCGTGCACAGCGGTCCTGAGTACACCCGCCACACCGCCAATCTCACCGACGTGCCCGTGCGCGATTTCTGGGAGACCTATATGCCCGCTTTCAAAACTCTGGTACAGGATGCCAAGGTGCGCGAAGTGATGTGCGCCTACCAGCGTCTCGACGATGATCCCTGCTGCGGTTCTACACGCCTGCTGCAGACCATCCTCCGCGACGATTGGGGCTTCCAGTACCTCGTTGTCAGCGACTGCGGTGCCATCAGCGATTTCTACGAGAACCACAAGTCATCGTCAAGTCCCGTCCATGCCTCTGCCAAGGCCACATTGGCAGGCACCGATGTGGAGTGCGGCTTCGGCTATGCCTATAAGAGCATCCCCGAGGCAGTGCAGCGCGGCTACATCACCGAGGCAGAGATCGACAAGCACGTCATCCGTCTGCTCGAAGGTCGTTTCGATCTGGGCGAAATGGATGATCCGAAGCTCGTGGAGTGGTCGAAGATCCCCTACTCCGCCATGTCTACGAAAGCCTCTGCACAGGTAGCCCTCGACATGGCCCGCCAGTGCATCGTGCTCCTGCAGAACAAGGGCAACATCCTGCCGCTGAAGAAGAATGCCGAGAAGATAGCCGTCATCGGCCCCAATGCCAGCAACGAGCCTATGATGTGGGGTAACTATAACGGTACGCCCAATCACACCGTCACCATTCTCGACGGCATCAAGGCCAAGCAGAAGAAGCTGGTCTATATCCCCGGCTGCGACCTCACCAACGAGATGGTGATGGAGTGCCACCTCGCTTCCGACTGTGTGGCTCCCGACGGCAAGAAAGGCCTGAAGGGCACCTTCTGGAACAACACCGAGATGGCCGGCAAGCCCTTCACCACCGAGTACTATACGAAGCCCGTCAACGTGACCACCGCCGGCATGCACGTCTTCGCCCCCAATCTGCCCATCGAGGATTTCTCTGCCAAGTATGAGACCACCTTCACCGCAAAGGAAGCAGGCGAATACGTTGTCAACGTCGAGGCCACCGGCCATTTCGAGCTCTATATCAACGGCGAGCAGAAGTTCGTCAACCACATCTGGCGCGCCACGCCTACCCGCACCGTGCTGAATGCAGCGAAAGGCCAGCAGTTCCAGATTGAGGTGCGCTTCCAGACCGTGAAGACCTGGGGTGCCTCGATGAAGATCGACGTAGCCCGCGAACTCGCCATCGATTATCAGCAGACCATCGCCCAGCTCAACGGCATCGACAAGGTGATCTTCTGCGGCGGCATTGCCCCGAGCCTCGAGGGCGAGGAGATGCCCGTCAACATCGAAGGCTTCAACGGTGGCGACCGCACCAGCATCGAACTGCCCAAGGTGCAGCGCGAATTCCTCAAGGCCCTGAAGGCTGCCGGCAAGCAGGTGATCTACGTGAACTGCTCAGGCTCTGCCATCGCCCTCGAGCCAGAGACCGAAAGTTGCGATGCCATCCTGCAGGCATGGTATCCAGGACAGGAGGGCGGCACGGCTGTGGCCGACGTCATCTTCGGTGACTATAACCCCGGCGGCAAACTCTCCGTCACCTTCTATAAGAACGACGCACAACTTCCCGACTATGAGGACTACTCGATGAAGGGCCGCACCTACCGTTATTTCAACGATCCCCTCTTCGCCTTCGGCTATGGCCTGAGCTACACCACCTTCGAGATCGGCGATGCCACCATCGACGGCAAGGATGGCAACTATCAGGTCACCGTCCCCGTGAGCAACACAGGCCAGAAGGACGGCACGGAGATCGTGCAGCTCTATATCCGCGACCTTGCCGACAAGGAAGGACCGCTGAAGAGCCTTCGCGGATTCCAGCGCGTCGACGTGAAAGCCGGACAGACTGCCAAGGCCACCATCACACTCGACAAGAAGAGTTTCGAGTTCTGGGATGCTGCCACCAACACCATGCGCACCAAGTCTGGGCAATACGAGATTCTCTACGGCTCCAGTTCGCTCGACAAGGATCTGAAGCGCCTTTCTGTCAAGTTCTGACGCTCATCCATCCACAATCCGATGAAGAGACTGACTGAAAAGCAATCGCGCCATTCCCTGACCACCCAAGTCGTTACCTGGGTGGTAGGGTTCGTATCGGTGCTTTTCGTCACCGCTCTCTTCATCATGTTCTACTATGCCCGCCAGTCCATCTATCAGGAGGCGATGGAGAAGGCCCGCCAGACGCTGCGCACCACAGAGCTGCGCATCGACAACACCCTGAATGAGGTGGAGACGGCCACGCGCAGCATGCACTGGACGATCGAGAAGCGCCTGAACCGCCCGGAAATCATGGACAGTCTCTGTCGGCAGCTGTTGCGCGAGAACCCCCACATCCTGAGTTGTGCCATCGCCTTCGAACCGGGTGTCTATCCCCAATACGGCACCTTTTACGAGGTGTATGCCCACCGCAACCCCACCGATTCCACACAGATCGAGATAACGGTTAACGGCGGCAAGAAACCTTATACGCGTGAGAAGTGGTACTTCATCCCCCTCCACCAGGAGAAACCCATCTGGATCGATTCCTTCATCGATGAAGAGCACGGCGAGGCCACCATCATCACCTCCTATGGTATGCCGCTCCACGACAAAGACGGTGAACTGGTGGGCGTGCTGTCGGCACAGATCTCGATGAAGTGGTTTGCCGATCTGGTGCTCTCGCTGAAGCCCTTCCCCCACTCCCATGCCTCGGTGATGGGTACCGACGGCCATCTGATCATCCACCCCGACAGCACCCTCGACGAGCATGAGGCTTACTTCGCTGAGGCCTTCAACGATCCCACCAGCGACGGTCACATGGCAGCCATCTCCATGAAGACGGGCCACATCGGCCATAGCAAGATCCACATGGGCCACAAGCAGGGTTTCATCTTCTACCATCCCTTTAAGAATGCCGGGTGGAGTGTGTCCATCGTATGCCCCGAGAGCGACATCTTCAGTTCCTACAACTCCCTGCTGCAACTGACGCTCGTCATCAGTCTCATCGGTCTCCTGCTGCTCGCCCTGTTCTGCCTCTTCATCACCCATTACCAGCTGAAGCCCCTGCAGCACCTGGTGGATGCAGCCCGCCGCATGGCCAATGGCCAGATGGATGAGCCGGTGAAGGTGAGCCACCGCACCGATGAGGTAGGCTATGTGCAGAACGAATTCCGCCGGATGCAGCAGAGCATCGCGTATCAGATTGCCGACATCACCCATCTGACAGATGTGCTCCGCCAGCGGAATGAAGACCTGAAACTCGCCTACGACCATGCCCGCGAGGCCGATCGCATGAAGGACGCCGTCATTCTGAACATGAGCGACCGCATGGAACAGTCCGTCAAGGCCATCCACACCACTGTAGCCGATTTCCGCCAGCATGTGTCTGATATCGACGCCGAGGAATGCCGCCAGATGGCCGACAAGATACAGAAGCATACCGAGATCACCACCGAGCTGCTGGACAATCTGCTCGACATCGCCGATAAGAAAGAGGAGGATTGCCAATGATAGAGATGAGGAAACATATTCGCCAGTCGCTCTCCACCAGGCTCTGTCTCAGCATCCTGTTCGTCGTGGTGCTCGTGTTCTCGCTGTCGCTCGGATTCCTCTACTGGCAGTCGCGCAACATCATCCGCGCGGAAGCCATCGACGAGGCATCCCACGTGCTCGACAATACGGCCCTGCGCGTCAAGGGATATATGGTAGAGGTAGAGACGGCCACGCGCAACATCCTGTGGCTCGTCAACCTCCACACCCACGACCAGGACTCCCTGCTGAAGTACACACACCGCATCGTCGCCAACCATCCCAACACCAACGGCTGCTCCATCACGATGGAGCCCAACTTCTATCCAGGCGAGGATTACGGCTTCTCAGCCTATTCCGTCCACCTCGACGGACATTCATCTGCCTCAGGAAAGGATTCAGTGGTCACCGTGCGCGAAGCCGAATACGATTATTATAATAAGGTGTGGTACAAGATCCCGCGCCAGAAACGGCATGCCTGCTGGGTGGATCCCTTCGACGACTACAATGCCGGCACCCTCTCAAACCCCGAGTTGATCGCCTCCTACTGCATCCCGCTCTTCGACAGACAGGAGAAGTTCATCGGCGTCATCTCCACAGACCTGTCGCTGAAGCGGCTCACGGAGACCGTCAACGCAGAGCATCCCTACGACGACTCCTACTTCATGATGCTGGGCGCCGACGGCCACTACTTCGTTCACCCCGACACCACGAAACTGCTCAAGCAGACCATCTTCACCGGCACCGATCCCAAAGAGCACACCGACATCGTGGCACTGGGCTACGAGATGACCAACGGGCGCACAGGCCACATGGAAGTGGAACTCGACGGCAAGAAGCACATCGTGCTCTACCACCCGCTCGAAGGCACGGAGTGGAGCGTGGCCCTCGTCTGCCCCTCCAACGAGCTGCTCCGCGGCTACAACAGCCTGAACTACATCCTGCTGCCCCTGCTCTTCATCGGACTGCTGCTGCTGGCCTGGGGATGCCACCGCATCGTGAGACACTTCGTACAGCCGCTGGGACTGCTCGCTGCCGAACTGCGCCAGATAGGTCACGGCGACTATGAGAAACGCCTGCCGCCCAGTGAGCGCACCGACCTGATAGGACAGTTGCAGAACAGCTTCTGCCAGATGCGGCGCAGCATCAGCCAGCACATCCACGAAGCAGAGCAAACCAAACAGGAAACCGAGCAGCGCACCACGGAACTCGAGCAGGCCACCCAGCTGGCGCGCCAGGCCAGTGAGCAGAAGACACAGTTCATGCAGGACATGTCTCACCAGATCCGTACACCACTCAATATCGTTCACGGATTCTCGCAGGTGCTGCGCGACGGAAGCGAACTGATGGCCGAGAAAGACAAGCGCGAGATGGCCGATACCATGTATGTGCAGACCAATGCCCTCGACTACATGGTAGGCAAGCTGCTCACCGCCTCGCTCATCGAGAGCCAGCAGACCATCAGCACCGACGACACCGTCAGCTGCAACGATCTGGCACGCGAAGCCTTCGACAGCGCCAGCAGCCTGTTCACCCATACCGCAGAGATGCACCTCGACAGCCATGTGGGCGATGAACTGACTATCCAGACCAATCGCCATCACCTGCTCGTGGTACTCACCGAACTGCTCGTCAATGCCCTCCACTTCACCAAGGAAGGCAGCATGACCATGCGCATCGAGGCCACCGCCGATGCCGTGAACTTCACCATCGAAGACACAGGCCCCGGCATCCCTGCCGACAAAGCCGACTTCATCTTCGACAAGTTCACCAAGATTGACATGTTCACCGAAGGTCTTGGCCTTGGCCTCTTCCTTTGCCGCCGCGTCGTCATGCTGCTCAACGGCACCCTCACGTTCGATCCCAGCTATACCAATGGCAGCCGCTTCGTCGTGAGCCTCCCGTTAAGCCATTGACAGACATAAAAAAATGGGTGCGCATTCACTGCGAGCCCATTCACTGCTAAACAAATAATGTTTAACCTTTCAATAAAATCCTTCCCCCTCTCACGAGGGCTTAGAACCTAAAACAATCTATTAACCTTTTGACGCCGCAAAGATAAGCATAATATTTGAAACAACCAAATATTATTATCTTAAAGAATCTGAAAAATCCTCATCATCCCCATTCCAACGGCTATTCCCGTCAAGTATTATAGGTGTGTACGCTGGAGCCTTGGGCAGAGGGAAGATAATTGATGCCCCACCAGCACATCTGCAAGAGGACGAAAGAGACGATGAGCATCCAGAGAGCAATGCGCTCACGATGGTGTGGAAGGTTACGATAGTGCACATAGACAAGATAGGCCAGCCAGGTGATGGCCGCCCACGTCTCCTTGGGATCCCACGACCAGTAGTGCCCCCATGCCTCCTTGGCCCAGAGAGCACCGAAGAGCATGCCAATGGTAAGGAAGGCGAGGCCTACATAGACGAGATTATCGGTGATGTCTGATTCTTCATCAGCAATGGGCTGATTAGCGTTTTCCGTTGTTTTCTTTTTGATGAAAAGCAGATAGACGGCCATCACCGTAGCTGCACCAAGTACGGCGTATGCAAACATATAGACAATGACGTGAGGGGCGAACCAAGGACTCTGGAGGGCTGGCATCAGCGTTTTGTCGTGAATCTCAGGCTTAAACAGGTTCACGCAGATAAACACCAAGGCAAGAATCGTGGAAAACGTGAGTATCCATTTGTATTTCCATCGCGAATAGACAATGAAACCCGCCAATGGCAGGAAGAACGAATACCAGAGGCGTGTCTCACCCATTGTGCGAAGCGGCGGACGCTCCAGGGAAATCCACATGGAGAGAATAAACGAGAAGAAAACGACCAGTCCGACGATGGTTGCCGTATAGGCAAAACCAGTTTTTTCTTTCCATGCCGCCCATGCTCCTATAGCCCAAAGCAGGATTGCAGCCATTGCAAAATAAATAAATTGCTCCCAGCTCATGCGCGTCTCCTCCCTCCAATTACAAACATACATACCGCTCCCGCCAGCATCATGTAGATGCCCGTATATACCAACGGCAACCAGGGGTCGCTGACAATCTCTAATATAGAAATTTGACTCTTAGCACCCATCTGCGTGTCGTAGCCGTATTGATAAATTTTCCAACCGTCCACCTCGCAGGGCTTGTTCACGTCAACCGTGGTCTCGATGTTCTTGCCCGTCTTGGTCAGGATCTGAATCTCTGAGGCAAAGCGCTTGGGGCTTCCGTCGTCGTAGGTCTCCATAATAAACTTCTTCAGTTCAATGGCTATGGGCATCTCCTTGACAACTCCCTGCTGAGTCAGCGCCCGCCATTCAGGCTCGCCAACGGTGGTTATCATCTTTACGCGTTGCATGTCGGCATTGCCAAGCGTGGCGGTAATAAGGGCTATAAAGAGGCCCAAGTGATTCAGTAGGAAAGGTACGTCGCGCTTCCATGAACTCAAGTGCATCAGCCGGCGTAAAATGATGACTCCCAGAATGACCGCTATATACACATAGATGAGCACGAAGGGCCAGAACGACAGCATATTGTTCAGCCAGGTGCCATCTTTCAGCTGGCGGGTGAGTCCCATGATGATGGTCAGCACTACGGCATACACCAATGCTGGTATGGCGGCCTGGTAAGTACTTACGAACTGGAAGGCATACACCCGCTTTCTTAATAAAAATAGGACGGCGATGATTGCCAGGAACCCTACCAATACAATGCCGTTGGCAGGCCAAGCAAACGAATCCCACGCTACATGACCGACGCTCAACTGTAGTGCCAGTCCTGCAATGATAAGGCCTCCTCCAATGAGGAAGCCTTCTTTCATATTCCAAGGTTTAGTCCACATATCCAAAGATATTTGCTGCAAAGGTACAACAAAAATCTTAGATTTCAATTAATTTGCCTTTTTTCTTTGCTTCCTCAATCCACTTGGGTTCGATTTCCTGTAGGAAGCGCTGTTTGTTCTCATTCAGTGCCTTCATGTCGAGGCCGATGGCAGCCTGAGCCTTTGCCTTGGTGCTATAGTCAGGCACGGGGATGGCATCAGTATGCCCATGCTTGGCTGCAACGCGGGCAATAAGCAGGCGGGCCTGCTGGGCGTAGTCAACCGAATGAGAGAGTAGGCGCACCACCTCTTGTGGTGCATGGAATGTGGCACCATGAGAGGCGATGGCATAGTCCCAACGCCACTGGCTCTTTCGGAGCAATGCCTGAATGGGAGTCAGCTCAGCCTCGGTAGCACCCTTGTCGATGATAAACTTTGTCTCGAAGTGGGCACGGGCAAGCTCTTGCTCGGCACGGGTGCGCACCTCGTTACACTTCTCCTGGCGCTCATACACATTTTGGCGCAACACCTCTGCATCCTGACGGTGACAGGTCTGGCAGGTGCGGTCAATCTTGGCCAACGGTGATTGTATCTGGTGGTCAGAGAACTTCACGCCGCCCTCCTGCTTATAGGGCATGTGGCAGTCAGCACACGACACGCCGCGCTGGGCATGTATGCCTTGTTGCGACATCTCCCAACCAGGATGCTGGGCCTTCAGAATCTTGGTCTTCGATAGCGGATGGATATAGTCGTAGAAACCAATCTCGTCGTAATAATCCTCAGCAGCCTCGCAGGTCAGCCCCTTGTCGTGCGGGAACACCAGGTAGTTTGCCTTGCCGGGATTCTTCTCGTCGTTAGGCTTGATGAAGTAGTACTCCACATGGCATTGGGCACACACCAGCGAGCGCATCTCCTGATGGGACACATCTTTCACATTCAGACCACGACGGGCAAAAGCTTCGTAGAGGGCAGGGCGGGCAGGGCGCAAGTCCATCGTGCGGGCATCGTGGCAGTCACTACAACCAATGGGGTTCACCTCGTCGGCACCCAGCTCGCTCCACTTCTTGGCGTAGAAGTTAGCGGGGTCCATGACCGATTTCGAGGCGCTGAGCTCACGCATCATTCTTGGCACGTCAGGGCCCTTACACGTCCAGCACGTAGCGGGCTGCATGTCTCCGGCGATGGAGTCGGGCGTAATCTGAATGCCAGGATTGCCTGTGCGCAGAATCTTGCGCATATCCTCTAAGGCATGCTTGTGTCCGCGAGGGGTGTTATAGTGGCGCGAGAAGGCATAGCCAGCCCACAGCACTACCATCTCAGGACGCTGCTCGAGCACGTCAACCTCTTGCGACGAGTTGTACTTCGACTTGAACGTGGTGTCCTCCGTCATTGCCCACGTCTCGTACTCACGCGGATAGTCGGCCTTGAACTTCTTGTTCTGGGCCACAATCGAGTCCTCAAACACGGTGCGTTTGTTGTTGAAAACGCTGGCCACCTCGGCCCTGCGCTCCATCAGCGACGACACAAGCAGTCCCAGGATAAAGACTACTGCCATAGATCCTCCGAAGAGTATCCAACCTTGCCATTTTTTCAATTGCTTTGCCATAATATTTCTTTTTTACTTATTTGCGATGTTAGTTGAATTTTTCATTTCATCATGTTCTGAAGCCATTCCGGCACAGGCGATGGTGGCAAGGGAGTCACCCCCTCGGCTCCAGGTGTTGCCATCAGCGAGTTCATGCCACCGTGGGGCACGTTACGATGACAGTCCCAGCACACCTTACCGCCCTGAGCCTGCTGTTGCATGTAGCTCATGCGCCCCGTCTTCACAAACTCCGTGTTCAACTGCTGGTGACAACGAATGCAGTTATCCATCACCACCTGCCCTGTCAGCGCCTCGGCCATCGGAGCTTGACGTTCTGAGTGCATCACGAAATAGGCCGTGTGCTTCAGTCCGTCCATCGCCTTGAAACCATACTTCAATGCCAAGTTCTGGTGGGGCACATGACAATCGTTGCACGTGGCGTCTCGACCGTGTGAAGAGTGGCTCCACGTGGCATAGTAGGGTGTCATGATGTGGCAGTTGACGCATGCCGCCGGATTGTCGCCAACAAAATAAGTATGCGCCCTGAGCAGATACATAAACAATCCGCTGAGTCCACAGACTACACCCGCCACGAGCAGCATGCCTACTTTCTGCCTGTAGGAGAATTTGTCTTTAAGTACTAATATTTTCTTCCAGCTCATTCGTTGATGGTTCAATTTATTCGGCAAATGTAATCAATTTTGAGGACATCAGTTGGTAACAACCGTTACCCGAACCATATAATGATTGTTAATTTTTGGTTTTATTCACACTTTTTCCTTAACTTTGACCCCATATAAAAAAGAATATGGACATTGATACATTACAGGGGCTGAGACGATGCCCGCTTTTTAATGGGCTGACGGAGTCGGAGATTATCGACCTGATGCACACGGTGCGTTATAGGGTCGTACGGTGTTGCAAGGGCGAATTTCATGCCATCGAAGGCTCTGTTTGCCAATATGCCGACATCATTATCCAGGGCGAGATGGTGGCAAGCATGATGGGTTCCTCTGGACGTATTATCAGGGTGGCAGTCCATCAGTCTGGGAAACTTCTGGCCCCAGCCTTTTTCTTTGCTTCAGATAACCAATACCCCGTCACCATCGAGGCTACTGCTGATACCACCGTCTTTCGTCTGATGCCTGCCGATCTTGAAAATATTCTCAGCCATGACCCGCGACTGATGATGAACTACATCAAGATACTTTCAAATGTTGTTTCTCAACTGACCAAGAAAGTTCGCATGCTCTCCATGAGTGTACGAGAAAAGGTGATACTTTATCTCGAGGAGCAAATCAAGCTTCAACAGTCGAAAGATGTTCTTCTGCCTTTCTCCCGGCAGGAACTGGCTGACCATTTCGGTATCCAGAAATATTCGTTGCAACGGTGTCTGAATGAGCTGAAGCAGGAGGGTGCTATCCTCGTTGAAGGGCGACATGTCAAAGTCTTATCGTTGAAGGCTCATTTGCGACGATAGGGGTAAGGCTATAGCTGCAGATTCATGCAATTACTGTTTCTCGGTCATGTATTTCCAGTAGCGGCGCGGCATGTCGTTGAGCTGCTTGCGGGGATTCATGCGCTCCTTGATGCAGATGGCCTTGAAGTAGGTGCGCCAGAGGTTCTGCAACAGCTGATCGTCGCTGCTGAGCACGGCGGCATCGAGTTTGCCATCGGTAAGGCTGAAGGGCACGACGGCCTCGTCTTCAAAGGTGATGCGGATCACCTGCTGCCCGTTGTAATGGAAGCCGTAATGCCTGCGGGCATCATAGATGAGCCACGACTGGTCGTTGAAACGGTCGCTGAAATGGTCGGTGACCAGGGGCAGCACATCGTGGTCAGGCGAGACAACGGCGAGATAAGTGCCGTCCTTCGCCTTCTGGAATCGGATGAACTGCTTCATGCGCAGTTGTTCATGGAGCACGCGGCGGGCGATATTCGTCACGGCCAGCACATCGGCATCGGCAAAGTTGCGGGAGATGTCGCCCTGACGGAACACCTTGCAGATATAGAGGAAGAGGGGCTGGGGCAGTTCCGGGAGTTCCGAGAGCCAGCTGACGGAGATCAGCTTCATGGCCTCGCGCGGCAACCGTTTCTCCAGGCCTGTCCATACCCGACGGGCTTTCTCCTCGTCGGCGGATACGTGATAGAGATGGTCGCAGAACAAGGGCAGGGCATCGCCTGCCTTCAGCAGCTGCTCGGGCTGTTCATGGAGGGCAAAGGCATCGAACACGGCGGTGAGAAGCCCGTCCATCGTTCCGTCGAAGGTGTAGACCGTCATTCGCCAAAATCGAGCTTTAGTTGCTGTTCCTCCGCAGCGCGCTTCTGCTGTGCCTTCGAGATGAGCAGCGGGCGCAGGCGCTCGGGGTGGAGCTCATTGATGCCCACGATGGGCACGGAATAGGCCGACGTGAGCTCATAGCAGGTGATAAAGTACTTGGCCTTCTTCATCACCACGCCCATCTTCTTCAGGTCGTAGGACGTGAGACGGTTGAAACGGCGGGAGTTGACGATGAGCCACGCCGACTTCGTGCCAAGGCCAGGCACGCGCAACAGCTGTTCATAGTCGGCGGTATTGATATCGACGGGGAAGGCTTCGGGATGGCGCAGGGCCCAGGCGAGCTTCGGATCTACCTCGAGGTCGAGATTGGCATGCTGGTCGTCGACAATCTCATCGACCTTGAAATGATAGAAGCGCAGGAGCCAGTCTGCCTGATACAGGCGGTTCTCGCGCACCAAGGGGGGCTGCTTCAGGACTGGCAGGCGCGGATCGTAGGTGTTCACGCTGACATAGCCCGAATAGTAGACACGGCGCATGGTGGGCTGTCCGTAGAGCATCGACGACATGTGGAGGATATCCTTATCCGACTCTTTCGTGGCACCGACAATCATCTGGGTGGACTGGCCCGCCGGTACAAATCGTGGCGCATAACGGTATTTCTTACGGTCCTCCTTGTTCTCCAATACCCCCTGCTGAATCAGCTGCATCGGCTGGAACACGCTCTTGTGGTCTTTCTCAGGCGCCAGCAGTTTCAGCGACTCTTCCTTGGGTATCTCGATGTTCACGCTCATACGATCGGCATAGCGCCCTGCCTCGTTGAGCAGTTCCCGGGAGGCACCGGGGATGCTTTTCAGATGGATATAGCCGTTGAAGCGGTGGACGGTGCGCAGGTCGCGGACGATAGCCGTGAGCCGTTCCATCGTATAATCGGGATTGCGCACGACCCCACTGCTCAGAAACAGCCCCTCGATATAGTTACGGCGATAGAACTCCATCGTGATCTCCTCGAGTTCGCTGACGGAGAGGGTGGCGCGCCTGATATCGTTAGAGCGGCGGTTGATGCAGTAGGCACAGTCGTACTTGCAATAGTTGGTGAGCATGACCTTGAGCAAGGAGATGCAGCGCCCGTCGTCGGCAAAGGAATGGCAGATGCCCACGCCACCGACGGTGGAGCCTACCATACCTTGTTTGCCTTTGCGCACGGTGCCGCTCGACGAGCACGACACATCGTACTTCGCCGACTCTGCGAGGATCCGCAGTTTCTCCATGGTCTTCTCTGTCAACATATGGATGCAAAGATACAATAAAGGTGCCCCATAAGTCGGGACACCTTCAAATAATTAACATTTTTTATCCTACGACATCAGTGTTTGCGGAAGTTCCACTTGGAGTTGTCGCTGTTGAAGTCGTATTTGGCAAGCGTCGGGGTGGAGTCGCCTGCGGAGTACAGGCAGAAATCCTCGTTGATGCCTGCCTTGCCGGGAATGGCCTTCGGCATGATGCGATAGGTGCCGTCGGTGAGCTGCTCGATGCGCCACAGCTGCTCATCGGCGCCAGTATAGGTGGGAACGGTGGTCACCTCACAGTCGGCAGTAGCAGCCAGGGCGCGCTCCGTACCCTCAATCGTAATCTTAAAGTAAGAATTGCTGAGATAGCCGCCAGCCTCATCGACGGGAGTGATAGTCCAACGCTGGTGGGGACGGTACATGTAATCACCGATACGGGCGGGGATATCACCTTCAGGCCAAGTACCCTTAACTTCTTCCAATGTCTGGTTGGCAATGGGCTTGACGGGCTGTTTCATCTGGTCACGGTTGAACCATCCCTGACGCTCCTGCGCCATGCGGACGAAATCGACGGCGAGTTCGAGGGCATAGCCGCGACGCTCACTCAGAATGGCGAGGTTGCCTCCCTTGAAGTTATCGCCAGCCACAGGCCAGCCATTCTTCCAGACGAGTGGACGGACGGCGAGCGTAGAACGGCCACTGAGCTCGAAGTCTGCCTCCCAGTGGAACGACATCACCTCGACACCCTCATCGACGATATAGCGTCCGAAGTGTCCGGCACCACAAGCACGCTCTTCGGCGGCAATCACCATCTTACCGCCGCCGTGGAACATGTCGCGGCCTACGTTGTCGAGATAGGGACCCTGGACGCTCTTGGAGCGGCCTACAACAATATTATAGGTGGAGTTGACGCCATCGCAGCAGGTGCCGTGGGTGCCGAGCAGGTAGTACCAGCCATCGCGGTACATCAGATCGGAAGCCTCGCAGTCGATGGCGATATCCTTCTCCTTGTTGCCCTTGACACGGAGACCAGTCTTGGGATCGAGTTCGATGAGACGGATGGTGCCGAAATAGGTGCCGTAGCTCACCCAGAGACGGCCTGTCGTGGGATCGAGCAGCAAGCCCGGATCGATGGCATCCTGATCCTCCATACCGTCGGAGTAGCAGACTTCGATGGCCTCAGACCACTTGAAGTCGGGCGACTTGGGATCGAGGGTCTTGTTCCACATCGTGAGGATACGGCCTGCATGACCGCCACCGAGACCACCGCCCGTGGCACCATAGATGCAGAGGTAACGGTCGCCAATCTTCAGCACATCGGGGGCAGCACCGCCACCGGGACGATCAGCGCCACTATGCCAGCTCCAGCCGTCGTCAGAAATCAGGCCACCGCCGCCAGTGCCGAAGGTGTAATACTTGCCGTCGCACTCGGCCAGTGTCGAGGGGTCGTGGATATAAGGTTCGCCTGTCTGCGCCATGACGGGTGTCGTGGCCATGTAAAAATTAAACAATGATATAATGAGAAATATACGTTTCATAAAGCGTCGAATTTAAATTGTTACATTATTGAATTATTGAATTTTTACATTGTAGTTAGTGACAGGGTTACCTTTCTCATCGAGGAAGCGGACGCAGAAGTCGCTCATGCCGGGGCCGTTGATGATGGCACCGCGCAGGATGTTGCGGCCTTTCTTCAGGGTAAGACGGGGCGACATGCCATCGTCCTTCACCATACGGCGGTCGCCGGAGAGCAAGAGTGCCTCCTCGCCATTGAGCCACCACATGGAAGCAGAGTTGGAGCCTACAGCCAGGCGGACATTCTCGATATCCTCGTCGCAGTCGATGATGGTGACTGCCCAGAAGAGGACGCCATAGACCTGCTGTCCCCACTTCTCGGCGAAGCGGAAGAGCTTCACGTTCATGTTCTCACTGTCGAGGGCGTGCCAGGTGAGCGTCTGACTGACGGTCTTCACCTCGGGCTGTGCAGGTGCTGCAGCACCGCGGCCAAAGCCTGCGGGAGCCTGCTCCTGCTTGAAGGTGGCCTTCACCTTCTGGCCGTCCTTCGGCACGATGGTCTGCTGTCCCTTGAAGTATTCGCGGTTGAAGTGCTCACGCAGATAGCTGTCGGTAAACACGGTATTGCCGGGGTTGGGCTTGTCGATGGGTTCCAGCAGCAGCCAGCGACGGATGAAGCCTTCATCGTCGGGCTTGGCAGGCTGCGCCGTAGCCGGTGAGAAGTACTTAGGACGATTCTTGAACTGGATCCAGTCTATGCTGACACCGGCATCACCCTCGCTGGTGATCACGAGATCGGAAACGCCCTTCGGGGTAAATGCCAACGGTGCCGTCATCGTCAACCACTGGTTGCTGAAGTCGCGACGGAACATGGCAGGCATGCCTGCGGGTGTCTCGGGCTTCACGGTCATATCGATCTTGGCCAGGATCTTGCCGTTTGCACTCTTCTCACGTACGCAGAAAGAGGTATTGTCGCTGGCTCTGGCGGCAATCACCAGATAGCCGTCGGTGAGACAGTCGAAGTCGATGTCGTTGTAGCTGATCCAGCTGCCCTTGTTGGGAAGGATGGCCTCATAGCCGCGGAAGGTGTTGACGGTGTCGATGAGTTCTGTGATCACATCGCTGCTGGCACCGCTATAACGGTCGATGTCAATCTTCTCCGTTGCCTGGTTGATGCCTACACCGCGCATGGTCTTACGAACCTCCTGAATCGTACCGTCGGCATTGAACGCAATCTCCTCGATGCGGACAGAACGGCGCTTGTCATCGCGGGGTGAGAAATCATTCCAGTGGTAGAACAGATACCACTGGCCCTTATACTCCACGAGACTGTGGTGGTTGGTCCAGCAACCGTTTTCATGTTCGGCCATGATGATGCCCTTGAAGTCCCACGGTCCGAGCGGTGACTTCGACATCGCGTAGGCCAGCGTCTCTGTGGGGTTCTTGCCATCGCTTGTATCGCCGCGCACCCAAGGGAAACTGAGATAGTACCAGTCGCCGCGCTTGAAGGCGAAGGGGCCCTCCTTGAAACCTTCGGGCAGACCCTTCATCTCCTCGCCGCCAATCTTCATCGGGGGCATTTCGGGCATACCCTCACGCTTGGGGAACTGCACCTCCTGCAACTCACCGTCGAGTTCCAGCATGTTACTCTTCAACTTGGCGCCACGGATACCCATGCCACTCCAATAGATATAAGCCTGTCCGTCATCGTCGATCAGCACACAGGGATCGATACCGGAAACACCCTTGATGGGCTCTGGCTGACAGGTAAAGGGGCCCTCAGGCTTGTCGGCAGTAGCCACACCGACACCAAAACCACGGCCACCCTTGGGGCCATTGGGGAAGTAGAAGTAATACTTACCGTTCTTGTACACACAGTCGGGTGCCCACATCGAATAGCCGGCGGGATTACCCCAGGGCACATTCTCCTGGGAGATGATCATACCATGATCCGTCCAGTCGGTGAGGTTCTCCGAAGAGAACACATGATAGTCGGCCATGCAGAACCAGTCCTGACGCTGCCCAGCAGGGGGCACAATGTCGTGGGAGGGGTAGACATACACCTTATTATTAAACACGCGTGCGGTGGGGTCGGCCGCGAACTGATCGCGGATAACGGGGTTTTGTGCCACTGCAAAAAGTGGTACTCCCATGAAAATGACACTTAGTAATTTTTTCATTGGCGCTGAAAATGAATAGTTAAATTTACTGTTGCAAAAATACGAAATTTATATCAATTAGAATCAGTTTACCGCAAATGGTTTAACCAGAAGTTACATATTATATAAATAATGATACAAATAATAAACAATAAATCACAATTAATTCGTAACTTTGCAACCAAATTAATCATATAAGCATTATGAATTTCTGCAGATCATTGTTATCCGGATTATTTCTTGCCTGGGCCTCGATGGGAGCAGCCCAGCCTTCAACCATCTGTCATGAAGACGGAACCGTCACTTTCCAATACAAGAACGACCAGGCGAAGGAGGTGCTGGTGGACGTGCAGTTCGCAGGTCGCAACCCCATGAAGCGCAATGCCGCGACTGGTCTATGGGAGGCGACGCTAGGTCCTGCAGCCCCTGACATGTATCCCTACTGCTTCATCGTAGACGGGGTGAGCGTGATGGATCCTGAGAATCCGCAGTATTTCCCCAATGAAGGTTTCAAGAACTCACTGCTGGAGATACCGGCGAAAGGCGGCAAACTGGCGCACGACATCCTCGACGTGCCCCACGGCAGTCTGGAGTATATCCACTACTACTCCAAGAGTCTGGGTGCCACCAATCAGGCCGTGGTGTATCTGCCACCGAAATACAAGGAGAATACGGGGAAGAAATATCCTGTGTTTTACCTGATCAGCGGCACGACGGATACGGAGGAGGTGTACTACAAGGTAGGCCGCGTGAACTATATCCTCGACAATCTGCTGGCTGAAGGCAAGGCCGAGGAGATGATTGTGGTGCTGCCCTACGGCAATCCCTACAAGCTGCTGCCATCGGTGCCCGACATCGCCGGTGTGCCCCAGACCATGTTTGGCAAGGATGTCTTCAGTCTGGATCTGAACGATGACCTCATGCCTTATATCGAGCATCACTACCGCACCATCAACGATGCCGACCATCGTGCCATCGGCGGTTTCTCGCGCGGCGGCAACCAGGCTCTGCACAATGGACTGAGTCATCTCGACAAGTTCTCGTATCTGTGCAGCTACAGTTCGTTTACCTCTACAGAGATTCCTGGTGTGTACGACAATGCCGCTTACACAAACAGCAAGATCCACCTTTTCTGGCTGGGTGTCGGTACGGATGATTTCCTCTATGGCAATGCCCGCGACTATATGGAGTTCCTCGACAAGCACGGCATCACCAGTGTGAAGGAGTACACCCACGACAAATTCGGCCATACCTGGATGAACGCCAAGTATTTCCTGAGCAAGACCCTGCCCCTGCTCTTCAACCCCAAGGCATCGGCAGAAGCAATGAAGAACGCACAGCCTGCGAAACCCGCCACTGGCAAGGAAGCGCAGTTTACGCCCGGGGTGATGGCCAGACTGTTCCCGAAGCCCATCATCTCGCCCGAATACAAATACGACAGTGTGATTTTCCGTATGAAGGCACCCGAGGCCAAAGAGGTACTGCTGGCAGCAGAGATCCTGCCGAAGCCCAAGGCTATGGAGCGCGACAGCGACGGTATCTGGAGTACGGAAATCGACGAGCATATCTATGAGGCTTTCACCTACTACTTCATCGTAGACGGTACACCCGTGGCCGATCCCCAGAACATGTACCTCGCCCCACTGAAGGGCTTCAAGCCCAGCATCTGCAACAGCCCCACCAATCCCTTCCACTATTCGAATATGGCCGATATCGCACACGGTGTGGTGAGCTACGACCTGAATACAGGAAAGGCTTGCTATCGCCCTGCAAGCGGAGAGGCCAAGTTCATGATACAGCTGATTCCCGGAAAGGACGATACGATGGAGAGCTGGTTTAAGATTGGCGGTGCCGACGTGATGGCCGATAAGCTGATTGCCGCGAAGAAACTGCCGTCATTCTGCATCATGACGGGCGATGCCTGCTGCAAAGGCAAAGACCAGCAGTGTTGCGACAAGGCAGGCCAGCAGTGCTGCGACAAGAAATACACCATTAAGGCCGACGACTACAACAGCTGGCCTGAGCGCAGACATGCGCTGGAGTCGCTTCTCGACTCGCTGATGCTTCAAGCAGCCGTGAAGGGCGAGATCAGTATGAACCTGCCCCTTTTCCAGACAAAATACACGGCAGACCCTTCGCCACTGGTGGTGGGCGACAGACTCTTTCTCTTCACCTCCCATGATGCTTCGCCCGAAGACATCCCCGATGTGAACGAAAAGAGTTCGGCAGGTTTTTTCATGTACGACTGGCTGCTGTGGAGCACCACCGATATGGTGAACTGGACAGAGCACGGTGCCGTAGCCTCGCTGAAGGACATTCCCTGGCGCAGCCGTGAGAACGGGGCCTGGGCCATCCAGACGGTAGAGCGCAACGGCAAGTATTATCTCTATGCCCCACTCCACGGGCACGGTATCGCCGTGCTCGAGGCAGACTCGCCTTACGGCCCTTTTAAGGATCCCCTGGGCAAACCGCTGGTATGGGACCAAAGCAACTGGTATGACATCGATCCTTCAGTCTATACGGATGACGACGGACAGGCCTATCTGTACTGGGGTAATCCGCATACATTCTATGCCAAACTCAACGACGACATGACATCGCTGAAGAGTGAGGTGGTGAAACTGCCGCATATCAAGCATTATCAGGAGGGACCGTGGTTCTACAAGCGCAACGGGCATTACTATTGCGCCTTTGCCAGCACCTGTTGCCCCGAGGCTTTGGGCTATGCCATGAGCGATTCGCCCACAGGTCCCTGGGAGTGGAAGAACTACATCATGCGCCCTACGCTCCGCGACCGCGGTAACCATCCCGGCATCTGCGATTTCAAGGGACATTCGTATGTCTTCGGCCAGAACTACGACCTGATGCACCTCGATACTTTCATACACCACGAGCGCCGCAGCGTCTCTGGCACAGAGATCACCTACAACGAGGACGGTACCATCCAGCAGGTGCCCTACTGGCTTGATCAGAAGCCTATGAAACAGCTCTGCTGGCTGAATCCCTACGAGCGGGTAGAGGCAGAGACGATGGCATGGGGCTACGGTCTGAAGAGTGCCAAGATGGGTATCGAGAACACAGGTGTCGTAGCAGACATGCCGACATCGACAGGAAAGAAGAACATGTACATCTTCGACATCAATGACGGGGAGTTCATCAAACTGCGTGGTGTTGACTTCGGTGAGAAAGGTGCCAAGAAATTCAGCATCACCGCTGCATCGACGGGAGCCTGCAAGGTGACTCTGCGCGTTGACGGCCAGGAGGGAAGCGTCATCGGCGAAGCAGAAATCTCGAAGACGGGAGACGTGGAGAAATACAAGACCTTCAGTGCCAAGACCACTGATGTGAAAGGCGTTCACGACCTCTACCTCTGTTTTAGCAACACAAACGGTGACACCCGCCTCGACTGGTGGACTTTCAACAATTAAGCGCATGAAGAAACTATCTATAATGATTCTGGCCTTGTTCACCTTTTCGGTGGCAGGGGCTCAGACCGCAGCTTTCGGTGACGGGAAGCAAAAGCTTACCGTCAAGGCGGTGGCCAAGAATGCTTTCAGGGTGCAGTACACGACCACAGAGTCGGCTTCCATCTTAGACGAACTGCCGGATTGGGCGTATGTGAAACATGACGAGATAGCCCATCCTGACATCAAAGCCGAGATAGACCCCGCCAAGCAGACCCTGACCATCAAGGATCAGCAGGGGCGCGTTGTATTCACGGCCATACAGCACCAGTTGAAAACGACAAACGTGGCAGGAACGCCTGTGATGGAGGCTACCCTGGCATTTGCCTCTCCGAAGGATGAAAGTCTTTTCGGACTCGGACAGTTCCAGGATGGTTACAGCAATATCCGAGGACTATCACGACGTCTGACACAAGTAAACACGCAGATCAGTATCCCGATGCTCTTGTCGAGCAAAGGCTACGGCATCTTATGGAACAACTACGGACTGACGGAATTCAATCCTTGTGAACAAAGCGTCAAACTGACAAAAAGTGCTGAATCCGGAGCTCGTGAGGTGGTGGATGTCACCTCTACCGAAGGCGGCAAGAAAGAAGTCCGCGAACGCCATATCTTCGAAGCCGCCATCGACTTGGCAGAAGAGGCTGACTACGCATTGCTGCTCGATGTCGGACAGAAGATGGCACGCCGACATAACCTCAGCATCGATGGAGAAAACGTCATTGAGATGCAGAACCTGTGGCTTCCACCGACGGCGTCTACGATTGTCCATCTGAAGGCTGGGCACCATCTTCTGAAAGCCGAGCTCACGAAAGACGATGCCCCCACTCTCTTTTATAGTAAGGTAAAAGACCAGACCATCTTCCGCTCGCCGGTGGCGAAGGCGGTGGACTATACCGTATTCGTAGGAACGCCCGATGAGATTATCGCTACCTATCGCGAGCTCACAGGTGCAGCCCCCCGCATGCCACAATGGGCACTCGGCTACATCCACTGTCGTGAGCGTTTCCACTCCTCCACAGAGATTCTCGAGACTGCCAATCGCTTCCGTCAGGAGAAGATGCCCGTAGACATACTGGTGCAAGACTGGCAGTATTGGGGCAAGCACGGATGGAACGCCATGCGTTTCGATGAGGATTTCTATCCCGATCCCAAGGCACTTACCGACAGTCTGCACAAGATGGATATGAGACTGATGGTCAGTGTATGGTCAAAGATAGACAAGCAGTCGGAAGTAGGTCGCCAGATGCTGCAAGACGGGTATTATATCCCCGAAACCGACTGGATAGACTTCTTCAATCCCGAGGCAGCAGCCGCCTATTGGAAGAATTTCTCAGAGCGACTGGTACCTTTAGGCATCGATGCCTGGTGGCAGGATGCGACAGAGCCTGAGAATGACGATCTCGTGGGAAGGCGCGTCAACAACGGCAAGTGGCCAGGAGAACTGGTGCGCAATGTCTACCCGCTGATGGTTTGCCGCACGGTCTATGAAGGACTTCTGCACGATGCCCCAGAGCGCCAGCCTATGATCTTGACGCGCTGCGGCTTTCCTGGCATCCAGCGCTATGGTGCCGCATTATGGTCAGGAGATGTCGGTAACGACTGGGAGACCTTCCGTCGCCAGATTACGGCAGGACTCGGCTTACAGGCCGCAGGTATCCCCTGGTGGACCTATGATGCAGGCGGCTTCTTCCGTCCACAGGATCAATATACGGACAGTGCCTACATCGAGCGCATGCTCCGCTGGATAGAGACGAGTGTCTATCTGCCGCTGATGCGTGTTCATGGCTATATGAGCAACACAGAGCCCTGGAACTACGGCCCCGAGGCACAAGCCATCATCGCGGATTGTCTGAAGGAGCGTTATCGCCTGAAGCCCTACATCGACAGCTGTGCCGTAGCCATAGCGGAACAGGGGGGCACGCTGATGCGCCCGCTGGTCTTCGACTTCGCCGACGATCCCGAGGCCTTGAAACAGAAATATGAATATATGTTCGGACCCGCCCTGCTCATCAGTCCCGTCACCGAACCAGGAGTCACTTCCTGGAAGACCTATCTGCCAAAGAACGAAGAAGGTTGGACAGACTATCATACAGGACAACATTACGCCGGCGGACAATACGTGACGACAACCGTCACCAAGGCATATATCCCCGTCTTCTTCCGAGGAAATCAACACATTCACACAAATATCAAACAATGACAACTATCCCCATGAAGCGTATCCTGCTCATACTCTCACTCACGACGATTGTTACCCTCCGATTAAGGGCAGATGTAGATCCGAACTTCTACATCTACCTCTGTTTTGGCCAGTCCAACATGGAAGGTCATGCAGAGCCTGAGGAAGTGGACATGAATGTCGATCCTCGTTTCCAGATGCTGGCTGCAGGGGATTTCACCAGTCCCATCCGCAAAAAAGGCGAGTGGTATACGGCCACACCACCCATCGTGAGACAAGAGACAGGACTGGGGGTCACCGACTATTTCGGACGCACCATGGTTGCCGCCCTGCCTTCTGAGATAAAGGTGGGCGTTGTTAATGTGGCTTTCAATTCTATTGCCATCGATGGCTATATACCAAACCAGACTGACGAGTATTTCAATTACATGAGCGATAGCGAGAAAAGCATCTTAGCCTATTACGGCAACAAACCTTACCAACGTCTGGTCGATATGGGCAAGAAAGCACAGGAAATGGGCGTCATCAAGGGCATTCTGCTCCAGCAGGGCGAATCGGACATGGGACATGAGGGTTGGTTGAATAAGGTTAAGAGCATCTATGAGTCACTTTTAAAAGACCTCAATTTGAAAGCTGATGAGGTGCCGTTGTTCGCCGGTGAAGTGGTTCCTGCGGAATCCCACGGAACCTATGCCGTCTTCAACAACGTCATCGATGTCCTCCCAGAGGTTATTGCCACTGCCCATGTTATCCCAGCCAAAGGCTGTGCTGCACAAGACGGGAATACTTACTTCACGGCTTCAAGCTGTCGTACCATGGGCAGGCGCTATGCCTGTGAGGCTCTGCGCGCACTCGGGAAGGAGCCTGTTATCGATCCTAAATATGCCATCCAGAATGATCAGAGAAACATCTATGCACTGACCAGTCTGGACGAGGTCGACGATATACAGATAAGAGTAGGCCGCAGCAAGGTGCTGTCACTTTGGGGTACTTTCGCCGACGGTCATCGTGAAGATCTCTCCCATGACGCCAAGTTCTTCAGCAATGATTTCACGATGGTTGGTGACACCTTGACGGCTGACGCAGAGAAATCCGGAACCGTCGCGGCGATCTATACAGACTTCCTTGGCAATAGGCACACAAGGATTTTCAATGTCACGGCGAAGGATATGGGACCAAACCATTATCTTGTCGTCAACAATGGTGAAGCCAGCAAAGACTTCTGGACCAAACAATGCAACACCACGCTCATCCAGCCCATGAAAGCTGGTAAGACATACACCATCAGGGCACACATCAAGTCGGAAAACGCCGATGGAACCATGTGGCTCATCTTAGCCAATAACGGACAGATACAATACCCTGACCCCGTTGTCCCCACTTCATTGCTGCAGGAATTCGAATGGAACGTCACAGCCTTTTTCGACATCGAGGATATCCAGTTCGAATTCGGTGGCATCAGTGGCAAGGTGATCTTCGACGACGTCTCCTGTGTGGAAAAAGGAACAGACGATGAGATGGTTGCCAATGGCGACTTCGAAAGCGATAACCTGTCCCAGTGGACAGTTGTAGAGGGGGAACAGACCTTTGCCATCGAAGAGGAAGTGTCAAATGTTGTAACGGGTTTTGATCCGAACTTCTATATCTACCTCTGCTTCGGGCAGTCGAATATGGAAGGAGCTGCCACCGCCGAAGAAAGAGACCTGCATGTCGATCCCCGTTTCCAGATGATGGCAGCCCGCTGGTTCGACAAGCCGCGACGCACGATGGGAGAATGGTATACTGCTACACCGCCCCTCGCCAAACCTAACGGCTGTCTGGGTGTAGCCGACTATTTCGGCCGTACAATGGTAGCCGCACTGCCTGATTATATAAAAATAGGTGTGGTTAATGTGGCTATCGGCGGCATCAGCATCGAAGGATTCATGACCGACGAGGTGGAAGAGTATCTGGATGATACGGCAGGTTTCGTCAAAGAAGCTGCTGCCGCCTATGACAACAATCCTTACCAACGACTGGTCGATATGGGTAGGAAAGCCCAGCAGTATGGTGTTATCAAAGGCATTCTGCTACATCAGGGAGAGTCGAACAACGGCGACGGGAAATGGCCAAGAAAGGTCAAGCAGGTCTACGAATCACTGCTGAAAGACCTGAACTTAAGTGCAGATACCGTTCCATTGTTTGCAGGTGAAGTAGTGGGTACGGAGTATGGCAGCCCCTGTGCCTTGAACAATGCGGTCATCGACTGGTTGCCTGTCTATGTTCCGACTGCTCACATTATTCCATCCAACGGCTGTGCGCCGCAGGTAGACAAGATGCATTTCACGGCTGAAAGCTATCGTATCATGGGCAAGCGCTATGCCTATCAGGCACTGCATACGATGGGCAGAGACGCTTTAGTCGACCCCCATTACAATCTATCCGACGACCTGAGAGCTTTCTACACGTTGAACAGCGTGGATGAGGTCGACAATGTGGAACTAAGGGTGGGGCGCACCAAAAAGATGGCATTATGGGGCCACTTCGCCGACGGCCATCTGGAAGAGCTGTCCAACGAAGCTGCCTTCACCAATGACGACTTTGACATAGAAGGCCAATACATCACAGCCAAGAAAGAAGCAGAAGGAACCGTCATGGCAGACTATACAGACTTCTTCGGACAGGAACATACCACTGATTTCTTTGTCAAGGCTGTAGATATGGGGCCTAACCGCCTGCTGCTGGTCGATAATGGTGAAGAAGGCGAGGAACTCTGGGACAGACAGTGTAACACCATCCTGGCACATCCTGCGACCATCGGCAAGACCTATATCCTGAAGGCCACCATCAAGTCAGAGAACAGCAACGGCATTTTCTGGCCTGTCCTCACCTGCCCCAAGCCCGAGGGCGGCAATGAACTGCAGTATCTGGAATATATCACGCCCTCACCGCTGTTCCAAGACTACCAATGGGAATTTACCGCGGAATACGCTTTAGAGAAACTGCAGTTCGAATGCGGCAGGATCGGTGGAAAGATCTATTTCGACGATGTTACCTGCAAGGAGGCAGAAACGGGCACTGAACTCATCGTCAACGGTGATTTCGAGAAAGATGACCTCTCAAAGTGGGAAGTGCTCGAAGATGTCCAGACCTACGCCATCATTGACGAAAGGGAAGCTACCGGCATCCAGGAAGTCAAAATGCCATCCATGAGCAATGACGTCACTTACGACCTTAGCGGCCGACGGGTAGAGAATCCTTCGAAGGGCGTGTACATCAGGAACAATAAACTATTCATAATCAAATAAACCAATAACCCTAACTAACATCATTAGTGTATGAAAAAAGCAATTTTCTTATTGCCCCTGTTGGCAATGTTGGGATGCACGGCGCCCAAAGTGGAAAATCCTGTTCTGACCATTGAGGGTGGCCAGATTCAGGGAGTCCTGACAGAGAATCCAGGCGTATATGTCTATAAAGGTATACCCTATGCCGCACCGCCTATCGGCGATCTGCGCTGGAAAGAGCCACAGCCAGTCGTGGCCTGGGAAGGTGTCCGCATCTGCGACAAGTTCGGCCATCCAGGCTATCAGGGTGTCCACTATCCGGGATTCTACACCTCAGAATGGGGCTACGGCGACGAGGCTCCCTACAGCGAGGACTGTCTCTACCTGAATGTCTACACCAAAGCCCCTGGCGATGTCGACAAGAAACTGCCCGTGGCCCTGTGGATTCACGGAGGCGGCTATCGTGAGGGTTGGGGATCAGAACCCGAGTTTGATGGTCAGGAGTGGGCCTCGAAGGATGTCGTACTCGTCTCCATCAACTACCGTCTGGGCATTTTCGGCTTCATGCCCTATCCGGAGCTGTCGGCAGAGAGTCCTCACCATGTATCGGGCAACTATGGTATCCTGGATCAGATCCAGTCGCTGAAATGGATCAAGCAGAATATTGCCCAGTTCGGTGGCGATCCTGATAATGTCACCATCTTCGGACAGAGTGCCGGTGCCGGCAGCGTCAAGACGCTCTGTGAATCGCCACTGGCACGCGGACTCTTCCACAAGGCCGTCATCATGAGCGGTGGCGGCATCAATGTGCCTGCCAAGGATGGCGAAGAGGCCAAGCTGGCTACGCCTAACGTGAAGTTCTTCACCTATAACCCCACCCTGCAGGAGGCTGAGGCAGAGACCAAGAAGGTGATGGACTGGGCCGGACTTACGGATCTCGCCAAGCTTCGCGCTGCTTCCACAGAAGTGCTCTATACCGTTGGCACCATCTATAACGCAGCCACCAAGAGCGATGTCATCATCATGCAGCGCCCGATCGTCGACGGCTATGTATCCCTGAAGAGTTTTGACGAGGCCACCCGCGAAGGCAGCATCGCCGACGTACCTTATATGATTGGCTACACACTCAATGATATGGGTTCGATGGGGCCTGGCATCGCCGAGTTCTGCAAGGTTCGTCAGAGCCAGGGGGTTAAGGCCTGGGCCTACGAGTTTGCCCGTCCTCTGCCCGACGACGGCAAGCATCCTGAGATTACCGACCGTCTGAAAGGGGCCTTCCACTCTTCAGATCTCTGGTTTGTGTTCAAGAGTCTGAAGCACTGCTGGCGCCCCTGGACCCAAGGCGACTGGGATCTCTCTGAGAAAATGCTGACTTACTGGACAAACTTTGCCAAGTACAGCAATCCCAACGGTAAGAAAGACGGCGTCTGGACTCCTTGCACAGCTGAGGATCCCAAATTCATGCTCTTCAAACTCAACGACAAGGATGCCGAAGCCTCAGAAATGGGCGAGCCAATCCTACCAAACTAACTGGGAGTTTGCTACCGAGAAACTCCTGGTTTCTCGGTAACAAACCACCCTTTTGTCGTAATGTAACTGTCATTCAACCGTAATGCGAGCACCCTTCAACCGTAAGCGGAATTAAGAACGAATGAAATTGCAGATAAATCGGCTAAACCTAACATTTTCCTCCAAAAGCCCTTTAAACAAAGGGCTTTTGCCTTTTCAACAGGTAACACAATACCTAACACATACCTAACACCATACCTAACACTCGCCCCATGTTAGGTATGGTGTTAGGTATGTGTTAGGTATAATGTTAGGTATAGAAATCATCAACTGCCTGTAAATGAAACGTTTAAGGCGAAATATGTTAGGTCTCTGGGGATTATGGCAGTTTTTTGCAACTAAAAGCGATAAAAAAGAGAAATAAAGCAACAAGAATCCTCAAAATTTCAGAATTTTAATGTTTCCAATGTAACTATAGTGCTATTTTGTGTAACATTTTTGCAATTTGTTACATTTGATAAAATCCGTGATACAAATTATAAAGTCTTTAAGTTAAAATTATAATATCTTTGCAGCCGAAAACATTCGTGTTTAATAAAACCGCACCTAAATATCAATTAGCTAATAAATTAAATAAGGTATATGAAGAGATTTACGAAACTGCAAGAGGTTAATTGCAGGCCAAATGTAGGAAACCCATTCTGCGGCATCCCATAGGGAGGCCTCCAGACATTTACCCCCTAAAAGAGATAATCACAATCTACATCAATAATCAACAATTATCTAACTAATTAATTAAATTATGTGGAATTTTAAATCACTGCAAAAGCCGTTAATGGCACTGTTCCTGCTCTGTTTGTTCCCCTTGGGAGCTATGGCTCAGAGCATCGTGAAGGGAACGGTGAATGATGAAGCAGGTGAACCGGTCATCGGTGCAACTGTAAAAGTAGTGGGCGCCCAATCAGGTGCTATTACCGATTTCAACGGTAATTTCTCTGTGGAGGCTGGTTCAAATGCTACCTTGGAAGTATCCTATGTGGGATATGTTTCTGAGAAAGTAAAGGTGAATGGCCGTAACAACATCACAGTCGTACTGAGAGAAGACGCTCAGATGCTGAACGACGTCGTGGTCGTAGGTTACGGTACCATGAAAAAGAGCGACATTTCTGGTTCTGTTGCAACTATCAACAAGGAGCAGATGGAGCGCAAGGTTCCTGTTAACATCGCTCAGGCCCTTCAGGGTGCTGCTGCCGGTGTGCTGGTGACCAATCAGGATGGTGCGCCTGGCACAAAGTCAGCTATCCGCATTCGTGGTATCGGTACCATCAACGGTGACGCTAACCCTCTGTATGTGGTTGACGGTGTACAGTGCGGAACCAACGCCGATTTCGTGAACCCCGCCGACATCGAGAGCATCGAGGTGCTGAAGGATGCCTCTGCTACCGCCATCTACGGTTCTGCAGGTGCTAACGGTGTGATCATGATCACCACCAAGCACGGTCAGAAGGGTAAGATGAACGTCAATATCACTGCTGATATCGGTATTCAGACGCTTCCTTACAAGCTGAAGACTCTTACTGGCGATGCTTATGCCCGCTCAATCCGCGAGTCAAAGGCCAACGACGGCCAGACGCTGAACAACCAGATCTGGTCAGAGGCCTATGACGGCAAGCGTAACTATATCGACTGGCAGGATCAGATGTATCGCACTGGTCTGAAGCAGCAGTATGGTATTTCTGCCAGCGGCGGTAATGAGAAGACCCAGTATAACTTCTCTATCGGTTACCTTGACAACAAGGGTATTATCGTGAACACCAAGTACAACCGTCTGACCGCACGTGCAGGCGTAAAATCAAAGGTGAACGACTATATCGAGTTCGGTGGTGACATCAACTATATGTATTCTACTATTCAGGGTAACAACATCGGTCTTGGTAACAACCAGAACCTGTCTTCACAGCGTGATATCGCCCAGATGGCTCCGTCACTCGACTACATTGACGATGCTTCAGGTGAGCATATCAAGGTGAATGTGGTGAACCCAGACGGCACCTATGGTGCAAGTAAGGCTCCGACACCTGACGGTTGGGAAGGTATGACCGCCGGTGCACAGAACCCCTATGCCACCCAGATGGAGATCGGCCGTGAGACCCGTAACTCACGCGTTTCTGTCAACCCCTATATCGATATTACACTGCTCAACCTGAAAGAGCATAAGCTGAATGTCCACTCGATCGCTTCTTGGACTGAGTCACACAGTGACAACGATGAGTTCTCTGGTATGTACAAGCGCTACAATATGATCGGTGGCAAAATGACTCCAGTCAACTACGAAGGCCGTGACAAGGAGTACTACAACTTCGGTCTTGGCCAAAGCAAGGGTCTCTCTAAGAGCATTGAGACTTATCTGACTTACAACTGGAATACATCTTTCCACAACCTGACAGCCATGATCGGTAACTCTGTCAGCCAGTATGAGGGCTCTTGGGTCAGCGGTAGCGGTCATACTTTCCTCTCAGAAAAGAACCGTCAGATCTCTCTGGCAGAGACGATTAATCCGAGCAGTGGTGGTTTCAACGCTGAAGTAAAGACCATTTCTTACTATGCACGTCTGGTGTATAGCCTCTTTGACCGTTATATCATCACAGGTACCGTACGTCGTGACGGTTCTTCAAACTTCTCTTCAAACAACCGTTGGGGTACCTTCCCGTCAGTAGCCGGTGCATGGCGTATCTCTGAGGAGAAGTTCATGAAGGATGTGAAGTGGATCGACAACCTGAAGCTCCGTGTGGGTTGGGGTCAGACAGGTAACGCCGGTGGTATCGCTGGCCGTTCTACATACGCCCTGACTGCTAACAACACCAAGTACCAGTTCTATCAAAATGGTGCGGGCGGTGGTTCTACCGGTTCATTCAATCGCCAACAGGGATTATATGCGCCTCTGGTGGATCCTGATCTGAAGTGGGAGACCAACGAGCAGCTGAACTTCGGTTTGGATCTCGGTTTCCTCAACAACGAGCTGACCATCACTTTGGACTACTTCACCCGTAAGACCAAGGATCTGTTGATTGATCGTCAGATTCGTCCGTCAGCCGGTAACTCTTCAATCTACACCAACTTCGGTCAGATCAACAACTACGGTTTCGAGTTCTCTGTCAACTATAACAAGCGTCTGAACAAGGACTGGACCCTCAACGTGGCCTTCAACGGTTCTACCTTGAAGAACGAGATCAAGAAAATGGGTGTTGACTATCCTTCAACCTGTGGCGGTAGCAACAGCACCTATTCTGCAGAAGACTCCATGGACGGTTCAAACGTCGGTGCTGTCAATGGTACTGGTTTCCTGTGGGACAACCACTCTATCTGCCGTGAGGGCGAGGCCGTAGGTTCTTACTATGGTTATAAAGTTGCTGGTATCATCACCAACGACGAAATGCTGGCTAAGGCCAAGGCTCAGGGACAAGACAAAGCCCAAATGGGTGACTTCCTCTTCGTGGATACTGACGGTAATGGCACACTGAACGATAGTGACCGCCAGATTCTCGGCAACGGTCTGCCTTCATTCAACTATGGTCTGAATGTCAGTGCTACTTATAAGAACTGGGACTTCAGCATCTATACCTACGGTGTATTCGGTATGAAGATCCTCTCTTACTCTAAGATGCGTTACAGTATCATGAACCCATCTGATGACTCTTGGACACCAGCCCTGCTGGAGGAAAGCTACAATAATATGTGGAGTCCTACCAATCCTAACGCTTCATTGGCTCGTCTGACCCGTCTTGATGACAATAAGAACGCCCGTGTCAGCGACGCTTGGATTGAGAACGGTGACTTCTTCAAGATCAGCAACCTCCAGATTGGTTACACGTTGCCACGTGACCTCGTCAAGAAGGTACTGCTGCAGAATGCCCGCGTTTACTTCGCCATTCAGAACCTCGCTACCATCTCTGGTTATGCTAAGTACGGTGATCCTGAGATCGGTCAGGGTAGTGTGATCTACACCGGTCTTGATACTGGTCGTTATGCAACACCTCGTACCTTCCAGTTCGGTGTGAACGTAACATTCTAAACTTGGTAGTTAAGTAGTTAAGAAGTTAAGAATAAAAAGTTTAAAGAACAACAAATATGAAGACAAGATATTATATTTTCGGAGCTGCGCTGTGCGGTATGATGGGCCTGGGCCTGACATCCTGCAACAATGATAAGTTCCTGGACGTAACACAGTATGACATCGTGGATCTTGAAGCACAGTACAATAGTGATGCAAATGCCCGCCTCAGCTTGAACGGTATCTATGCTTACAACAACGTCAGCCAGCAAGATAACAGCTGGGGCTATAAGCCTAATCTGTTTACTGGTAGCCACCCGACCATGGATACCCAGTGTACGGGTTGGGACGTAAAGTTCCTCAACCAGACCTGGGATGCCAACGTCGGTGAGCTCGGCGAGGGTTGGGCACACGCCTACGCAGCTATCTGCCGTGCGAACCTTTATCTGTCTGGTTTGGAGACTGCAGAAGGCGTCACCGAATCTGCAAAGAAGTTGTGCGAAGGTGAGGCCCGCGCCCTCCGTGGCTATTTCTACACCTGGCTGGCTACCACTTTCGGTCGTGTACCAATGCTGAACACTGGTGAGGACTTCAACAACACGCCCAACAAGGCTGCTGCTGAGACCTACGAAGAGATGTGGGACTTCATCATCGAGGACTTCCAGAAGGCTTCTGAGCTTTTGGACTGGAAACCTTTCAACGATGAGTATGGCCGTTGCACCAAGGGTATGGCAAAGGCTTACCTGGCTGACGCCTACATGTGGAAGGCTTACCGTTGCCCTGACCAGGCTGCTGACTGCTATGCCAAGGCTAAGGCTGAGTTGAAGAGCATTATCGACAGTGGTACCTATGAGCTTTCTACCAACTTCGCAACCAACTGGGATCCAGCTGGCTTCTGGAACAAGGAATGTATCTGGGCCATGTGTTCAGACGAAGGTAATGAATGGAGCAGCTGGGGCAGTGACCGTACCATCACCTTCTGTAATCCTAATATGTTCAAGTGGTTCACCGCTTGTCCTGAGAACGGTGGATGGGGTTCGCAGTACCTCTCTTGGGAGTGGTATGCTTGCTACGAACCCGGTGACACTCGTCGTGATGCGTCTTGCGCAACTGGCCACGTACCTGCTGACCAGATGGCCAAGTATGGTATTGAACCGTCAAAAGTCGTTTATGGATTCCATCCTTATCTGAAGGACTCTCTCGGAACGAAATATAGTGAAGCCGCAGATCCCAAGTATAGTCAGGTTGTTCATCCTTTCAAGAATGCTGAAGGTGTTTGGTCAGGAACCAAGACTGAGCAGTTCCACTTCACCAACGGTGAGTTCGCTCCTGCTATCTGGACGACTAAGATCTGGCGTAATGCATATGCTGATGGTAACTCTTGGGGTACACAGATGTGGTCACCGACCATCATCTACGGCAAACGTTATGCTAACGTGCTGCTCGACTATGCAGAGTGCTGCTTCCGTACTGGCCAGGATGAAGAGGGCTGGAAACAGCTTGATATCCTCCGTAACCGTGCTTGGGGTAACTTGACCGTCGGTCAGGACTACAGCAAGTATATTACCCACTTCAACAATGTCTATGATGCATATCCTTGGCAGGGCAATAATGATCACCCACATGCAAAACCACACATGGATGCATATCCTGTTGGTGTCCTCACTGCTACTGTGACCGTTCCTTCTGCAAAGGAATACTACACCAAGCTGCAGGCTACACCTAACCGTGTAGGTTACACTCACAAGTCTGAGGCTTGGAAGGTGGCTGTGAACGAGGAGCGTCGTAAGGAGTTCAACTCTGAGTGGTGTCTCTGCCCAGATATGATCAAGTCTGGTTATATTCAGGATCACATCGACTATAATTATCCAAAGGATAACGGAGGTGACGATTACGCTAACTATCCTTGGTCTAAGCGTGAATTCGACTTCGATGTCAACAAGATGGATATGCCTATCCCGGCTGCTGAGCTTATGAAGAATACGCTTCTTAAGCAGAATCCTGGATATTAAAAAGAAGACCAACAACAATAAGACTTTTTAGGTTAGTTTTATATAGTAGTTTAGTAATTAGACACATTGTTTTGGTATTCATGGGTGCTGCGTCGAGACGACGCGGCACCTTTTTATTAATTAACAGAGATGCAATGTTAGACCTTACAATTCTGAATAATTTCATAATCGCCCGATGAAAATCATCAAAATCACCCGATGAAAATCATCAAAATCACCCGATAGTATTTTGAGCTATCATCAGAAATGCTTATATTTGCACTCAAAATAAGGTAAAGATGGATTATCTAAGAAGAATAGCTGACGGGCAATTAAGCTTGCGCCTTGAAGCTTTTGGCGCTGTTCAGATAAAAGGTCCCAAATGGTGTGGTAAGACTACTACAGCTGAACAACAGGCTAAAAGCGTCATAAAGATGCAGGATCCAGATACTCGCAGTGGCTATCTAGCTACTGCAAAGACCAAGCCGTCCCTGTTACTAAAAGGTGAGACTCCTCGACTGATAGATGAATGGCAGGTTGCTCCAGTATTATGGGATGCTGTGCGATCGGCCGTTGATGAACGACGAAGTAAGGGTCAGTTCATTCTCACAGGTTCAACAGTCATTAAAGACGATAACCACGAGATTCAACATACTGGCACTGGTCGCATATCACAGATGAGCATGTATCCTATGAGTCTCTACGAATCGTTGGAATCGAATGGGATGATCTCTCTGCGCCAGCTTTTCGATAATCCCAACTATGACATTGACGGCATCACTTCATCACTTACTATTGAGCAATTGATTTATGCTGCATGTAGAGGTGGCTGGCCTGCATCACTTGACGACATGAGTCTTGAAGCCCGTTTACTGATAGCCAAGGATTATGTAAACATTATATGCGATGAGGATATTTCGAGGGTTGACGGTCGTCAACGTAATCCAGTATTAGCGCGTTTAATACTTCGTAGCTATGCCCGTAATCTCTGTACTTTAGCCAAAAAGACGATGATGCTTGCTGATGTTTCTGTTGAGATGGAGTCAACAGCTATGTCTACTTTCGATGATTATGTGCAGGCACTTGAACACTTGTTTGTCATAGATGATGTCGAAGCATGGTGTCCTGCTATACGTTCGAAATCAATGATCAGAACCGGAAAGAAACGCTGTTTGGTTGACCCCTCTATTGCTGTAGCATTATTAGGAGCCTCGCCCCAAACCCTGGAACTTGATCTTAACACCTTTGGTTTTATCTTCGAATGCCTTAGTTTCCGGGATTTGAAAGTATATTCACAAGCTTTGGGTGGCCGTTTGTCATATTACCACGACAGAATGGGATTGGAGGCTGATGCTGTTCTGCATCTTAATGATGGCCGCTATGCTTTGATTGAATGCAAACTAGGCAGCCAGGAAATTGAAGATGCAGCTGAGCATCTTTTAGAACTAAAAGAATTAATACATGAGGCAAATGAAAAAGGGGATCAACCAAAGCTCAGGTTGCCCGACTTGCTTATTGTTTTAACTGGTGGCGAAATAGCCTATACTCGTACCGATGGCGTTAAGATTATACCGATAGGTTGCTTAAAAGACTAAAAATTTGGCCAAATAAAAAAACTTACGTATCTTTGCAGCATCAAAAAAGAATCATCAAGGCATGAAGGCAAAAGATCTTGTAACACGTTATTGGCGCTGGGCTATAGCTACCGGGTTTGCTATAGCCGTCTTCTGCCTATGGTATTTCAAATACCCGCACATTTTATCGGCAAGGGAACAGTCAACGCTCTTTATCTGGGACTGGATGTATGTCGAAGACAGACTCGCCATGCCGTGGGGCTGGGCAGAACTGGCTTGGGCCTTTATCCAACAGTTCTTCTTCAACACGCTGTTTGGTGCAGTCATTATCGCTGTGCTCTGTATGCTGGCGCATGGAGCAACCTATCTGCTGCTTCATCTCGCGACACTGAAAGCACAAAAGCGACATCCCGCCGTGTCTTCCGTCATCTTTCTTGCAGCATTCATCCCCGCCATCATCGTCTGCAACCTCCCACTCCATCCATTAGGCGGCACAGAAGAGGAGATGGAATATGACTACCTGATCCGCAAAGGAGACTGGACTCAGATTATCAACAAATACAACGAGCAGACGCCGCAGTCGCTCGCCTGCAACAGTGCAGCGGCATTGGCCATGTTCCAGACAGGTCAGATAGACCAGCAGGCGCTTGTGCTTGGTGTTCCGATGACGAAACAGGCATTGAGCGGCAGATCTGCGGCTTTCATCATGAGCGACATCTACATGATGACAGGCATCATCAGCATGTCGCAACGCAGTGCCTTCGAGGCAATGGAATCTATCGAGAACTACAATAAGAGCGGCCGTTCACTGGTACGACTGACGGAGTGCAGTCTGATCCTCAATCAGCCAGAGATCGCCCTGAAATATATCGCTGTGCTGGAAAAGACCATCTACTATCGCAGATGGGCCCAGAAGATGCGCCCCTTGGCAGAGCACCCTGAGCTGATAAAGGATCATCCGACCTTCGGACGACTGCGTGAACTATGCGAGAAATCGCCAGATACATTCTTTATGTAATGAGAAAGACGATGAATAGACTATATTGCCTTGTGATATTGCTGGCTGTGTTGTCAGGATGTACTTCCCATCCGGAGAACGTGACAGAGGCCGATACGCTGCCAGCCATCTACCCTGACTATATCGATGTCACCATTCCTACAGGCATTGCGCCGCTGAATTTCTCTATGGCCGATGACAGCGTCACCACCATCGATGTCACCATCAAAGGAAAAGATGACAAGACCATACAAGCCAACGGATCATACGCCGATTTCGACATAGATGACTGGCACCAGTTATTGGAAGAGAACAAGGGCGGAACCTTGGCTGTCAGTGTCTGCGCTGAGAAAGAGGGCCGTTGGACACGTTATCGTGACTTTACCATCAACGTCAGTCAGGAGCCACTCGGTGAATGGGGCATCACCTATCGCCGCATCCCGCCCAGCTACGAGATATACAGTCACATGGGACTCTTCCAGCGCGACCTTTCCAATTTCGAGGAGACCGTGCTCATCGAGAACCGCGAACTGAATGGCACCTGTCTGAACTGCCATACAGCCAATCGCACGAATCCAGACCAATACGTGTTCCATGCCCGAGGCGATCATGGTGCCACCATCATCCACCGCAACGGCAAGGAAGAATACCTGAAGGCCCGTAACGATTCTCTCGGCGGTGCTATGGTCTATCCATACTGGCATCCGGGTGGCCGATACTGTGCTTTCTCTACCAACAAGACCTCGCAGATGTTCCATACGGCGAATCCGAAGAAGCGCATTGAGGTCTATGACTCCTCGTCAGACGTGTTCGTCTATGATACGGAGACGCAGACAATCATCCGCGACACGCTGATCATGAAGAAATATTGGGCAGAGAATACCCCAGCCTTCTCGCCTGATGGCAAGTGGCTCTATTTCACGACAGCCCGCCGACAGGTTTACCCCACCGATTATGACAAGGAGAAATACAGTCTCTGCCGCGTCAGTTTCGATGAGACAACGGGAAAGATCGGCACGGAAGTAGATACCCTCGTCAGTGCTGACAAGACGGGAAAGAGCGTCACATGGCCCAGACTATCCTATGACGGACGCTTTCTGATGTACACCCAGGCAGACTACGGTTATTTCTCCATCTGGCATCCTGAGGCAGATCTCTGGCTACTGGATCTTGAAAGTGGGGAAACACGGGCGATGGATGAAGTCAACAGCGCGCGTGCTGAAAGCTTTCATAATTGGAGTACCAACAACCGCTGGTTCCTCTTCACCAGTCGTCGTGACGACGGACTTTACACACGCGTGTACCTTTCTTATATAGATAAGCAGGGAAAAGCCACCAAGCCCTTCCTGTTGCCACAGCGCAATCCGAAGGAGTTCTATCAGAGACTACTCTATTCCTATAACACCCCTGATTTTGCTTCGCGTGCTATAGAAACAAAACAGGAGTCGCTCATCAGACAACTGACAAACGACTCCCGTATAGCTACAAAATCTGTCTTAGCGCACTGACCACTCAAAGAGTCCTGCCGCATTATCCACAGGCAGCGTCACTTCAAGGCGAAGTGCCTTTGTCTTCACGGGATCAAAGTTCACCGTGCAGGCTGAGCCTTTATCCGTAGGATAACCATCGGCACCCGTTACAGGCTGCCATTGTCCCTGGGCATCCTGATAGAGGATACGCCATGACTGCGGCACGCGGCATCCACCCCAAGGGCCATCATCATACCAATAGACGGTAGCACTCTGGACGGTACTCTCCTGCGGGAACTCATAGCCGAGCCACTCGGTGCAGTTCTTCTTAGGCCACCAGTGGGTATAAGGCACGCTGCGGTCGTTCTCGTCCTTCGGCACCAGACGGTCGTTGATGCTTGAGAGGGCAGGCATCCGCTCCAAAGAACTGCTGACCTTACTCTCTGAAGCAAGTGTAGCAGGCTGTGTGGGATTGGTGGCACTCAGATCCTGAGGCAGCCATACACGCATCTTTCCGCTGCCACGATGACACCATGCATAGTAAGGTATCAGCGTCAGTGTCTGGTCTGTTGCTTCGAGCTTACCCTGCTTGTTGAAGTTCAGCGTCTGGGCACTGGTCGTGAGTGTCTGAATGGGAGTTCCTGCAATCTCGCCCTTACCCAGTGTGAACTGAGGATTCTGATTGATGAGGGCACCCATGATATCAAAGTTGTTGTCGGGATGTTCGGCACAGTAAACCAGCGGACCACGCTCTACAGACACCTTGCCACGATCTGCCTCTACCTTATTATTTGCGCGAACGGTACGAGCCTCCATGTCGAAATGGATCTGCACCTTGTCACCCTTCTTCCACTTGCGGTTGATGGTATAGTAGCCGTCGTCACTGACAGCACCTGCCTCCTGACCATTTACCAGAATCTGATAGCCAAGGCGCTTGCCATCGGAGTACTGATAGAGATTGCTGGGCACCACCTGATTCTTCACCCATCCCGGCACACGGATCTTCAGGGCAAACTGCCCTACGGCATTCTGGTCAATGGTCACTGCAATATCACCATTCCAGGGGTACTCCGTGGTCTGGCTCAAAGCCACCTTTTTGCCATCGACGGTAAGGTTACCCTTATTAGAGAGGAAGAGGTTCACGTAGACGTTACGATCCTTCACAGCATAGATGTAGCCAGGCAGTGAGGGGATGAAGCGGCAGATATTACTTGGGCAGCAGGCGCAGCCAAACCAAGCCTGACGCTGGTGCTGTCCCATCGACTCCAAGGGGTTCGGATAGAAGAAGCCGTTGCCTTCGAGGCTGACACCTGAGATCAGACCATTGTAAAGGGTGCGCTCCAACACATCATAATATTTAGAGTCACCATGGAGCAGGAACAGACGATGGTTCACATACACATTACCAATAGCTGCACAAGTCTCACAATAGGCACTCATATTAGGCAACTCATAATTCTTGCCGAAAGCCTCACCATTAGAAGTAGCACCGATACCACCGGTGATATAGTACTTTTTCGATACGATATTATCCCAGATGGCGTCAATGGCCTTGATATAGTCCTTGTCACCTGTCAGGGCTGCGACATCTGCCATACCGGCGTACATATAGGCAGCACGTACAGCATGTCCTACGGCCTCATCCTGTTCGATGACAGGCTTATGAGCCTGAGAATAGTCGTGGGTAATGGTGGTCTTGCCACGATAGTCAAGGAAGAACTTGGCCTCGTCAAGGTATTTCTTGTCGCCAGTCACGAGGTAGAGCTTTGCCAGTGCCATCTCTGCAATCTGGTGTCCGGGAACGACACAAGCCTGTCCTGGGTTCGGGCCTACCTCCTTACATACGACATCGGCATAACGGATAGCGATATCCAGGAACTTACGGCTGCCTGTAGCCTGATAGTGGGCAATAGCGCCCTCCACCATGTGGCCGAGGTTATACAGTTCATGGCTCAAATCTTCCTCCATGCTCCAGCGTTTCTCACCAGCCCACTCGTGAGGGTGCTGAGGATTCTGTGTGCGGCTTGTGTAAAGATAGCCGTCAGGCTCCTGTGCAGAAGCGATGACATCGAGCACAGAATCGATATAAGCCACAAGTTTCTTGTCGGGATAGGTCTGCAGGATATAGCTGGCACCCTCGATTGTCTTATAAGGATCGGTGTCGTCAAAGGCCAGACCACCTACCTTAAATACTTTTGAGGGATCCTTCAGATGCGCTGCAGCATTCGAGAAGTTAGTGTAACGGCCTGTCTCTTCACACTTTGAGAAGGCAAGGGGGATGGTCACCTTACGGCTGGCCTCCAGCCTCTGGCCCCAGAAGGTGCCAGATGTTACTTTCACTGAGGTAAAGGGCACCGGGTTGATGGGATAGCCGTGTGCCTGCTGTTGCTTTTTGGCTGCAGAAACGGAAAGTGTCATCACTGCCGCCAGTACGAAAATCACAAATCTCTTCATATCATTATTCAATATTAATAATCAGTGGTGCAAAGATAGGCATTTTCTTAAAAACCTGGTAACAATATCGTCTAAAGTCGCTGATAATATCGTCCAAAAACGCCCTTTTCATCGACATTTGGACGATTGTATCATCATTTTGGACGATAATGACAGCGTGTTTCGTTAATTTTTTATTATTTTGCAGCAGATTTATTTAACTATTAACGAACGTTATATACAAACCAAAACCAACTGTATGGCAAAGAGAGCATTATTATTAATAGGTGTAGCCACATTGACGCTTTCAATGAGTGGCGCTACGAAACAGCCTATTGCTCCGATTCAGGAAGTATCTTTCACACAGGTACACCTTAACGACGGTTTCTGGACACCGCGTATCGAGACCAACCGAACCATTTCCATCCCCTCCGCCTTCCATGAGTGTGAAGTGAACGGACGTTTTGACAACTTTGCACTGGCCGCCGGTCTTATTCAAGGCGAGCACAAAGGTGATTTCTCGTTCGACGACACCGATCCTTACAAGGTCATCGAAGGAGCCAGTTACTCACTCGCCGTCCATTATGACGCCAAACTGGATCATTATCTCGACTCCGTCATCAACATCATCGCCCAGGCTCAGGAGCCCGACGGCTACCTGACGACCTGTGTTACTAATAAATGTACGCGCCTGAGCGGTTGGTGGGGCACCCACAAATGGGAGAAGATCAACTCGCACGAGCTCTATAACTCCGGTCATCTCATCGAGAGTGCCGTAGCCCACTACCGCGCTACAGGCAAGAAGACCTTCCTCAACGTGGCCATCAAGAACGCCGACCTCGTCTGCAAGACCTTCGGTCCTAACGAGGGACAGATTCACCGCCCGGGCGGTCACCCCATCATCGAGATGGCCCTCTGCAAACTGTATAAGGTGACTGGCAACAAGAAATACCTCGAAGGTGCAAAATACTTCGTCGATGAGACAGGTCGTTGCACAGACGGCCACACCCCCAGCGAGTACTCTCAGGACCACATGCCCATTCTGCAACAGGAGGAGATCGTCGGTCACGCTGTACGTGCCGGCTACCTCTATTCTGGCGTGGCTGATGTGGCGGCCCTCACTGGCGACAAGGCCTATTTCGAGGCTTTGGAGCGTATCTGGGAGAACATGTCATCAAAAAAACTCTTTATCACAGGTGGTATCGGCAGTCGTCCTCAGGGCGAAGGCTTCGGACCAAACTATGAGCTCTTCAACCATACCGCTTATTGCGAGACTTGCGCTGCCATTGCCAATGTGTATTGGAACTACCGCATGTTCCTGGCCACTGGCGAAAGCAAATATATAGATGTTTGCGAGCGCGCACTATATAATAATGTGATGAGCGGTGTCAGCCTCAGCGGCGACAAGTTCTTCTACGACAACGTGCTGGAGAGCGACGGTGAGCACGAGCGCCAGAAATGGTTCGGCTGTGCCTGCTGTCCCGGCAACATCACCCGTTTTGTGGCTTCTATCCCCGGCTATATCTACGCCCAGCAGGGAAAGGACATCTTCGTGAACCTCTATGCACAGGGTAAGGCGAAGATCGGCAATATCGAACTGGAGCAGACCACCGACTATCCTTGGGATGGCAAGATCCGCATCAAGGTTACAAAGGGCAGTGGCAAGTTCGCCATCAAACTGCGTATCCCCTCATGGCTGAAGACTTCTCCGACTAATAACTCTCTCTACAAATATAACGATGCTGCCCCTGTCTACGCCATTACAGTGAATGGCGTACAGGTGGCCGCAGAAACCGACGGCTATGCTACCATCCAGCGCAACTGGAAGAAGGGCGATGTCATCGAACTCGACTTCCCCATGAACGTGCGCCGCATCGTGGCCAACGACAATGCCGAGGACGATCGTGGCAAGGTGGCCTTGGAGCGCGGTCCCGTTGTGTTCTGTCTGGAGGGTTCAGACCAGGCTGACGGCAAGGTATTCAACAAATACATCCTCAATTCCTCCGACATTCAGGCGCATTTCGAGCAGAATCTGCTTAACGGCGTTATCGTGCTTGAGGGCAATGCCAAGGAACTCCAGCAGGATGGTGAGATCAAAGACGTGAAATTCCGTGCCATCCCCTACTCTACATGGAACAACCGTGGACCTCAGCAGATGGAAATCTGGATTGCCAACACCCCCACACAGGCTGTGGCAACCCCGGCAAAGACCATCGCCTCGCTGGCACAGACCTTCTCAAACCGTGGACCCATCCAGAACGATGCCCCTGAGACCGCACCCACAGACTCTTGGGCAGGTGGTGTGAACGACCAGTGGGAACCAAAGCGCAGCAGCGATGTTTCCAAGCCCTACCACTACTGGTGGCTGAAGCAGGGATCTACAGAAGCCATCTCCTATCAGTTCGACAAGGAATATGAGGTGAGCAACGTACAGGTCTATTGGCTCGACTTCGACCACTACGACGGCAACTTCCGCACCCCGGAGTCATGGACACTCTATTACAAAGATGCCCAGGGCGAGTGGCAGGAAGTAGAGGATCACAGCGCCTATACCGTTGCCAAGGACTGTTACAACAGCGTCGACTTCAAGCCCGTCAAGACTACAGGCCTGAAGATCCTCGCCAAGCTGCGCAAAGGCGAAAGCGGCGGTGTCCTGGAGTGGAAGGTCAACTAAATCCACGTAAAGAAAATATTAATTCACAATATGTATCACTTTTATAAACCTAAAAAACAAATTGGTATGAAGAAACATTTCTTATGTTTGCTCTTTCTCGGCGGAGCTCTCGGAGCCTACGCCGTTGAAAGCACATCACCAGCTGTGACTGAGGTCACTCAGCAGGGTGTGACAGTGAAGGGTGTTGTCAAGGACGCCAAAGGCGAACCGATTATCGGCGCCACGGTGACTGAGAAAGGCACCAAGAACGCCACCGTTACTGACTACGATGGTAACTATTCTCTTAATGTGTCGAGCCGCAATGCTGTGCTCGTGGTTTCTTACATCGGCTTCGTCGCCCAGGAGATCAAGGCTGGCGGCGACGTGACACTCCAGGAAGACAATGCCCTCTTGAACGAGGTTGTTGTCATCGGTTATGGTACCCAGCGTAAGGGTGATATCACCTCTGCTATCACCAGCGTGAAAGCCGAAGACTTCGCACAGGGTAATATTCGTGACGCCGGTGACCTGATCAAGGGTAAGGTAGCCGGTCTGACGATTGCCAACGGTTCTGGTGACCCCAGCGCCGCCTCTTCAATCCGTCTGCGTGGTATCATCTCGCTCGAAGGCGGTAACTCTCCCCTCGTGCTCGTCGATGGTTTGGAAGGCAGCCTCAATACGGTGGCTCCTGAGAACATCGAGAGTATCGACGTGCTGAAGGATGCCTCTGCTGCCGCTATCTACGGTACCCGTGGTGCCGCCGGTGTGATCCTCATCACCACCAAGGCCGGTAAGCGCGAGACCCGTACCACTGCCAACTACAGCGGTTATCTCTCACTGGCATCATTCGGCAAGAAGCTCGACATGATGGACGGCAGCGACATCCGTGCCGGTAAGACCAACTATACCGACCGCGGTTACGATACAGACTGGATCGATGCCGTTTCACGTACAGCCCTGACTCACAACCACAATGTGAACATCAGCGGTGGTAACAAGAGCACTTCTTACAATGCCGACTTCACCTATCGCGACCAGAAGGGTGTGTTCATCGACACCTATGCCAAGGAGATGCACTTCAACGGCGGTGTGAGCCACTGGATGTTCAACGACATGCTGAAACTGCAGTTCAATATCCTGAAGCGCTGGCACGAGAACGGTCCTGTGGATGCAGCCGGTCAGATGGTATATCGTCAGGCCCTGATGCGTAACCCCACTGAGCCCATCTACGCTGAGGACGGCGACTATTACGAGAACTTCGGTATCAACTACTACTACAACCCCGTGGGCATCCTCAAGGAGCACACTGGTGAGTATAAGACCGAGACCACACGTCTGACAGGTAATGTAACCCTGGAGCCGATTAAGGGTTGGCAGACAAACCTGATGCTTTCTACTGAGCGTTACAACGCCCACGATGAGGGTTACTACACCTCTAAATACTATGGCCAGAAGAACAGCTATACCACTGGTTACGCTTATCACAGCTATGCATACAACAAGACGAACAATCTGGAGCTCACCTCTACCTATAAGCACCAGTGGGGCAACCACCGTTTCGAGGCCCTCGTCGGTTACAGCTACCAGTATCAGGTAGACGAGAGTTTCTACGCTAACAACACCAATTTCCTGAACGACTTCTTCGAGTACAACAACATGGGTGTTGGTCAGTACCTGAAGGACGGTAAGGCAGGACTCGGTTCTGGCAAGAGCGATGACACGCTGGTAGGTTTCTTCGGACGTGTCAGCTACGGTTACAGTGACAGGTACAATGTGCTGCTCTCTCTCCGCCGCGAAGGTTCTTCAAAGTTCGGTGAGAACAATAAATGGGGTTCGTTCCCCTCTGTATCTCTCGGTTGGACCATCTCTAACGAGAAGTTTATGGAAGGCACTCGCAGCTGGCTCGACAACCTGAAACTGCGTGCCGGTTTCGGTGTGACTGGTGTCATCCCCGGTGCCCGTTACCTGTCTCTGACGACATGGGCATTAGGTACACCTTACTACTATGACAACGGAATCTGGAAACAGGGTCTGAAGGTTGACCAGAACCCGAACCCCGACCTGAAGTGGGAGAAGAGCACCGAGTATAACATCGGTATCGACTTCGCTGTGCTCGGCGACCGCATCTGGGGTAGCATCGATCTCTATCGCAAGAAGACCGTGGATATGCTCTGGATGTATGACGTGCCCGTGCCGCCAAACCTCTATCCTCAGACAATGGCTAACGTCGGCGAGATGCGCAACCAAGGTATCGAGGTGGCCATCAACGCCATCCCTGTCCGCACGAAGGACTTCGAGTGGAAGACCACTGCCACCTTCGCGAACAACGCCACCAAACTGCTGAGCCTCAGCAATGACCTCTATGAGACGGCTAACCGTCACTATATCGCTTACCTCGGCGAGCCTATCTCACTCTCCACACAGATTATGGAGGTGGGCAAGCCTCTCGGACAGTGGTATGGTCTGAAGTCAGTAGGTGTCAGCGAGAATGGTCTCTGGATGATTGAGAACCCGACAACGGGTGCCATCGAGGAGTTCAACGACAACATGCTGACCGATAAGGAGACCTACTATCAGAACCTCGGCAATGCCATTCCTAAGGTAAACGTAGGCTGGAGCAACACCTTCAAGTATAAGGATTTCGACCTGAACATGCAGTTTACCGGACAGTTCGGCTTCAAGATTCTGAACGAGGCCCGCGCTTACTACCAGAACAATGCCGTAACCTACAACCGCTTGAAGGATGCTGCAGAGGCTCCTTACGGTGATGGCAACGTGCTGAAGCCCGCCCAGAAGCAGACCTTCGTCAGCTACTACCTGAGCAACGGTAACTTCTTCAAACTCTCGAACCTCACGTTAGGCTACAACATACCTCTGAAGGAAAACAAATACATCAAGGCTGCACGCGTCTATGCTTCTGCCGACAATGTGTTTACCATCACTGCCTACAACGGTCTGGATCCGGAGCTCTCCAATGGCGATCCCCAGTACTCTGGTATCGACCAGCGCGACAAGTATCCGACCATCCACACTTATACATTTGGTCTTAACGTAACATTCTAAAAACAGATACGACAATGAAAGCAATATATAACAAAATCATCGTTTCCGCTATGGTAGGGGCTGCAGGCCTGACCATTGCCGGATGTACAGATTTGGACGAGACGATATACGACCGTCTGGCTTCCGAGAAGTACGAGTTCACGGATGCCGACCTCGAGGCCACCATTGCCCCCGTTTACGGCAGTCTGCGCGACGTGTATTGGGGATGGTTCGGCATGGCCGACATCATGGATGAGAGTTCCGACGTATGGGGTATTCCTAACCGTATCGGTATCGGCTGGGGCGACCTTTATATTTCTATGCACAAGCATGAGTTCAACTCGGGAATCGGTCACTTTGAGGTGAACTGGGACAACAACTATGCCGGTGTGAATGCCTGCAACCAGATTCTGGCCAATGAGCAGGTGGCTGGCAGCGAACTCATCAAGGCTCAGGTACGTGCCTATCGCGCCATGTACTACTACAATCTGCTCGACCTGTTCCGCAACATTCCTCTGGATACGACCTTTGTTCATCCAGAAGGTTGGACGCCCGAACAGGCTGATCCTCAGGTTACCTACAAGTGGATTGAGAGTGAGCTGAAAGACGTGGCTGAGAATTGCGGTGAGGATGTATCCCTCGGCAAGTTGAGCAAGTATGCTGCCTACATGCAGCTGGCAAAGCTCTACCTGAACCACGACGCCTGGTTCCCCAATGCCAAGGATCCTTCTTACTATCAGAAGTGTATTGACTGTCTGAACGTTATCATCAATTCAGGCAAGTTCGCTCTGGCTAACAACTACAGCGATAACTTCATGGAGGACATCAGCACCTCACCTGAGATCATCTTCGGTATCGTGTTCGAAAACAAGTATGCCGGTGGTAACTTCATGGCCAACCTCTGGATCCACAATGCAGGCCGTGCCCGCTGGAACTTCTCAGGCTGGGCTACAGGTGGTGGCATCGTGTTCCCACAGTTCCTTGATATCTATGAGGAGGGTGACACCCGTTTGGAGAACACCTGGACAGGCGGTCCGCAGTATGCTATGGACGGCAGTCCCATCCTGCTCGACGGAGAACCTCTCGACTACACACGTGAGCTGCACAGCATCGACAATCCGGGTTGCTACCCGATGGAGAGCTGGCGTCTGGTGAAGTATGAGATCAAGAGCGGTGACTTCGGTTCAAGCTACGACGACGTGCCCTACTATCGCTATGCAGATGCCTTGCTGATGAAGGCAGAGTGCCTGCTCCGTCTGGGCGGCTACAACGGTGAGACTGAGGACGATGCTGCTGCACTGGTTACTCAGGTTCGTGCCCGTAACTTCAAGGCTGATCCCGCCAAGGCCAAAGTAACTGCTGCCATGCTGAAGGGTGGTAGTAAGTACAACTATGGTCATCGTGAGAACACGGGTGAACTCGGTGCTGAGGACAACTGGGTAGAGAACTACCAGGGTGGTGACGACATCGAACTCGGTGGACTGCTCGACGAGCTGGCTCGTGAATTTGTCTGCGAGGCACACCGTCGCGATGATATCATTCGCTTCATGATCAAGGGTACGGATATGAACGTGTATTGCGGCAAGTCTTGGTTCTGCAAAGATCCTGAGGCTGACCGTCACACCGACATCTTCCCCATCCCACAGACTGCTCTCGACGGTAACCCCAACCTGAAGCAGAACCCCGGTTACACTGCAGCTAATTAATAACTCATTAATCACTAAGAATTATGAAAAAGAACATATTATATATAGCAATGGCTTGTTTCGCCTTAGGCTTTACCGCTTGTAGCGACGATCCCGAGGACGCAGTCAGCAAGCACGTCTATGGTCCCGACGAGGCACCTTACCTGCGTGCCGATGCCAATGCCACCATCGCCTATACTGCAGAATTCAGAGAGGGACACATTACGCCCCAAGTAATCTATCTGAAGGACTATGCCGAGCAGATCCAGACCAAGATGAAGATGACGGTCGATGACATGATTGCCGGAGTTCAATCAGGTAAGGTGGTATTCTATAACATCAATACCGCCCGCGGTATCTGGAACAAGACTGCTCCGACCAAGGGCAGCAACGGTTGGTGGTACACTGATGGTGGTCTTATAACTGATGCATCAAATGGTGCAGGGAGCATTGAATTGGACATAGCCCAAAAGGCTCTCATTGTGAGCGTTCCTGATAATACATCTGCTGGTCTTAACTTTGTTTCTAATGTGGGCTTTGCAATTGACAATGGAAAAGACTATGATGATTATGTCAGGTTCAATCTGGAGGTTAAAGTCACAAATCCAGGCCTGGTTCTTGTCAACGCCACTATTCCTGCCGGAGATTATAGTGCATATACGATTAATTTCAATGACTACGCCTCAACGATTGAAACATGCACAGGAATGTCAATCTCTGATTTCATCAAGGCTTGCCGAGATATGGAAGGTCCTGTTGCCATGTATATGGTTGACCAAACAACTGGCGAGTGGAATATGGACGGTGAATACAATGTCAGTGGCAGTGGTATAGGCTATTGGCTGAATGAAAATCTAGAAATAACGAACTGGGGTGTTGAAGGCTTTACAATATTCATTGAGACTCAGCCCGACGGTGACACATGCAATATCGGTCGTGCACCAGAAATTGAATCAGGCAAAGAAATGACGCTTGACTTCGTATATGCAGTAAAGGATGATTTATCCAAGTTCTTTGAGTTTAGAGTTAATGTTGTATTTGAGTAAAACAAGAGGTGCCAGTTAATGGCTTAAGAATATTATAGAAATTATGAAGCAACTTACAAGACTTATGAGCAAGGGCGCCCTCGTGGCGCTCCTGGCTCTCGGTCTCTCCGCTTGTTCAAAGGATGATGAAGTCGTTGTAGGCAACATCACCATTGCGGAGAGTGAACTGAACAAGACCGTGGCATGGGACGAAGTGGAGAGCTCCATCACGTTCACTGCCAACAGTGACTGGACGGCCTCGGTGAGCGACGTGACCACCCGTGCCGCCAATACTAAGATCGAATGGCTGACCCTGACCGTGAACACAGGCAAGGCCGGCGAGGTGAAAATGCCTTTCTGTCTGACGAAGAACAGCTCTGAGTTCTACCGCGATGCACAGATTGAGATTAAGTGTGGCGACAAGACCTCTGTGATCAATGTCCACCAGAACCAGAATCCCGATGCTGTCCACACGATGGACAAGTCACAGGTGGAGAATTTCGACAAATACATCTGCCCTGGACCTTGGAACGAAGGTTTTGAGAAGGGTGTCGACTACATGTTGCGCGACGATGCCAAGTGGTCGTTCTGGCGCATGAAGCAGAGTGAACACTTCTTCGTATTCTGGGAGCCGGGCTTCGGCTATGACCCCAACAGCAGTGAGGTTCCTGCCGCCCTGCGTGTGGATATCGACGACCTGCTGCAGAAGGCTGAGCAGTTCTATACCACCAATGTTGAAAAGCTGAAGATGGTGACCGTAGGACAAGGCAAGTCACAGCTCGACAATTACAAGATGCAGATCTATCTGCTCTATCAGCAGGACTGGCTGGCTACCGGTTCAGGCTATGACAACCAGATCGGTGCCCTTTGGGTGAACCCGTCTACCTGTCAGCCTGTCGGCTCTACCATCGGTCATGAGATTGGTCACTCCTTCCAATACCAGGTGGGCTGCGACAAACTGCTCAATGGTCAGGCTGAGGAGACGGATTATGGTATGAACGGCGGATTCCGTTACGGTTTCGGCGAGAACGGTGCCGGCGGCTGTGCCTACTGGGAGCAGTGCGCTCAGTGGCAGTCGTTCCAGGACTATCCCGAGGAGTGTTTCACGCAGGAGGCTCATCCTTCAGTATGGCTCCGCAACCACCATCGTCATTTTAACCACGAGTTCATGCGCTATGCCTCTTACTGGCTGCCTTACTACCTGACACAGAAGCACGGCATCGAGGCTTACGGCCGCATCTGGCAGGAGTCTACGTTCCCAGAGGATCCCATTGAGACCTATGCCCGTCTGTTCTGTGGCGGTGACATCGAGAAGTTCTACGATGAGTACTACGACTATGCCGCCCGTGCCGTCACCTACGACTTCGACGCCGTACACCAGTATCTCTCTCTGAATCCCGGTGCAGCCAACTACTCTACCAACATGCTGCCGAAGGATGGTGGCTTCCAGCCTACCTACGACAACTGTCCGGGTACGACAGGTTTCAATGCCATCGAACTGAATGTGCCTGCAGCAGGTACAAAGGTCAAGGCTGACCTCAAGGCCGTGGCTCCTGGCAGTGCCCTCGTGGAAGGTGATGCAGGCAAGGTAGTCAATGGCGACGGTGCTGCTATCGGCAACGTTACGACTTACAACCAACAGTCGAACACTTCTTCAGCCTACCGTATCGGCTTCGTAGCTGTTAGCGGCGACAAGGCTACCTACGGCGAGATGGCCAAAGGTCAGGATGCAGTAGCAGAGATGGAGGTGCCCGCAGGTACAGATAAGCTCTACCTCGTAGTAGTAGCCACTCCGACAGACTATCAGCGTCAGGGCTGGGACGACGACGAGACCAACGACCAGCAGTGGCCTTACAACGTGAAGTTCGAGAATACGGGTGTAGCCGGCTTCATCCCCATCCCCGCAGGCGATCCTGAGAGTGTGGAGGTAGCCGCTGTTGACATCAACGATCTGGATGCAGCCAACGATACATGGCTTGACCTGAGCCACAACCTCTTGGAGGGTGGTCAGATGGAGGCCATTGCCAAGGCCTTCAAGATGCAGCCCGCTGAGATTATCGCCGCCATCATCCCACGTGGCGAAGAGGCTGTTGCTCCCGCAGAGGGTAAGATTGCCTTCGGTCTGACACAGCCCGACGGTACCATCTCTTACGACTACTCTGCTAATGGCATCGGCTTCTGGATGACTGCCGAGGGTGCTCAGACATGGTGGGGCGAGAACCACGCCTTCTATTTCGAATACGATGGTGCCTACACGCTGAACATCGGTCACCTGCCCCCGGATCCCGAGGCAGAGACCAATGCCGTGAACCCTGGCGACGTGCTCACCTGCAAGCCTACCCTCATCTACACGAAGGATGGCAAGGAGTACACAGCCGTCATCACGCTGAACTTACACTTCTAACCCTGTTTTTTAGGTCCGGGCGGGGAGTGCAGTGCTGAAAGGCACGCGTGCTCCCCGCCTTTCGTGTCTGATTGCTTCCACTGCCACCACTCCTTTGGAAACGATGGCAGATGGAGATAAATAGCACAATATTTAGACGATTATATTATCATTTTAGACGATTATGACAGCGTAATAGCCCAATTTGTCGTACCTTTGCAGCCGAAAATCGAAATAGAGTCATGAAGAAACTACTGACACTCGTTGTGACAACCCTGCTGCTGGCAGGATGCTCCTCAGAGGGCGACCTGCCAAAGCCGAGACAGGTGACTCCTGTCACACCGGATACACCAATAGAGACAAAAGACACCGTGAAGCCCTCAGAGACAGAACCGGCGCAACCGACAGCCAGCTTCGCCGCAAAGTACCGCGTGGCAAAAATCAGCATCAACGTGGACGGCAACATGGCCGTCACCAGCAAGGAGAAGGCCGACTACCGTGGTTGCACAATCAAGATAGAGAGCGACACCGCCGTGTGGAACTACGAGGGGCGAGGCCGCATCCGCGGGCGCGGCAACTCCACCTGGGAGTGGTATCCGAAGAAGCCCTACCGCCTGAAACTCGACGAGAAGGCGGAGATACTCGGACTCGCAGCAGACAAGGACTGGGTGCTGCTGGCCAACTACCGTGACCCGACGCATCTGATGAACACCTTCGTCTTCGAGATGGGCGAACGGCTCGGCATCCCCTTCCCTAACCATACGCGGTATGTGGAATTGACAATCAACGGCGACTACAAGGGGCTCTACCAACTCACCGAACAGGTGGAGCAGGGCAAGAGCCGTGTGAATATCGACAAAGAGGAAGGTATGCTGCTGGCCCTCGACGTGGACGACGGTCCGGAGAACGCGCCAGGGGCAGAGGATAATTTCTGGTCGGAGGTGTATCGCCTGCCTGTGTGCGTCAAATTCCCTTCCTCCGACGAGGAGAGCCAAGGGGATGAGGCCAAAAGGCTTGCCCGCGAAGCGTTCGCCGCCCTCGAAAACACCATCCTCACCCACGACTACGATGCGCTGGCGAAAGTGATGGACATCCCCGTGATGACCGACTACCTGCTGATCCAGGAATTTATATATAATGTAGAGGTGGCCGCTCCCCGCAGCATCTTCCTGCACCGCGACAAGGGAGGCAAGTGGACCTACGGGCCGCTGTGGGACTTCGACGCTGCCTTCGACTTCGACTGGGGACAGATGACGACGGGACACTATTTCTTCAAAGACTATCGCGAGACGGTGCTCGGCACTGATCCCGCCCGTCACATTAGCAACTACGACTATACATCGAGTTTCTTCACTGACATGTGGAAGAACAAGCAGTTTGTCAGTGAGGTGAAGGCGCGCTGGAAGCAGGTGAAGCCCCGTATCATGGCGGAGTTCTGGCCAGAGACGAAGCGCTATGCCGAAGCCTGCACCGAGGCCATGGCGCGAGATGCCAAGCGCTGGCCTATCGACAAAAACTATCAGACGGAGATCAACCGTATGGAGAAATGGTTGAACAGCCGTGCTGTATATATGGATAATATTATTAACAACTACCCAACTGGCAATTAAAATGAAGCGATTTATCTTACTATCCGTTTGTTCTGTATGCCTGAGTACAATGCAGGCTCAGAAAAAGATCTATATCCCAGAGGACCTGCGGGGAATGGATTTGCAGGCCGACACGTCGCAATGGAGCTTCAAACGGTCAGCACAGACCGACGACCTTATCTTTATGTGGGAGCGCGGCTTCGGGCAAGATGTCAGCAATCCGCCCATGCTCGAAGGCAAGCCGATGGCCTTCAACCTCAACAACCTGATCGACTGCGTACAGTCGTTCTACACCTTCTTCCGCGATACCTTGGCATTCGCAAAACCAGGCAGTAAGGCAGACCAGTATAAGATGATGGTCATGGTGATGTACTCACTCGACGGTACGGCATACGGCGGCACCTACGACAACTTCATCGGCAGCCTCTGGGTGGCACCCAACCGCATTCAGGATACGAAGATGAACTGCATGGCCCACGAGCTCGGACATTCTTTCCAGCTTCAGATTCCTGCCGACTCCGTTGGCGATGCCTGGGGCGGCTCCGGCTTCTTCGAGATGACCTCTCAGTGGATGCTCTGGCAGGTAAACCCCGACTGGCTGACGGACGAGAACTTCCACTTCGAGGCGTTCAAGAAACTCACTCACAAGGCATACCTCCATTTGGAGAACATCTACCACTCGCCCTACGTCATCCAGTGGTGGAGCGACCTGCATGGCCGGAAGTCGATAGCAGAATTGTATCGCCAAGGAAAGATAGGCGAAGATCCCGTGCTGACCTATATGCGACTCTACGGACTCTCGCAGGAAGAGTTTAACCGCGAGATGCTGCGTGGTTACCAGCATCTGGTGAACTTCGACTTCAAGCATGCCCGTAAGGAGACTCGGCAGTATGCCTGCACATTCAATACAGAACTGACTCACGGCGACGGCTCTTATAGGGCAGGAGGCGGCTACCGTCCGAAGGATTTCCCCGAGGAATACGGCTTCAATGCCATTCTGCTCGACAGTCTCGTAGATATCCAGAAGCCCATTGAAATCACTGTGAGAGGTATGGGTAATCTCTATGCACTCACGGGTATCACTACCGACGACGAGGAAATCTACAGCGATATCGATGCCGAACATTTTGCCGTGCCCGAGGGTAAGACGCTGAAACACCTCTACCTCATCGTGATGGGTGCCCCTGAGAAGCATTACATGATTCCCATGCCCACAGAGGAGAATCCCGAACCGCCAAAGGCAGAGTTAGAGACGTTCCCCTACGAGTTCTGGGTCAATAACGAATAAGTAGAGGAGCAATTAATAACTTTTAGCAAAAAAGATTTGTCGGGAAAAGGGGATTTTCCTACTTTTGCAGCCATGAATCAAAATGGATAGTTATCATGAATGAAATGACTTGGGAGTTTATTCTCCGTATTTTTGTAGCTGCTCTGTTGGGTGGCGCCATTGGTCTTGAACGCGAATACAGGGCGAAGGAGGCCGGGTTCCGCACGCATTTCCTCGTGGCCTTAGGAGCCGCCCTGTTTATGGTGGTGTCGGCCTATGGCTTTGATGGCGCGATGTACACGCCCGAGCATCGTTGGGATGTGTCGCGCGTGGCAGCACAGGTGGTCAGCGGTATCGGTTTTATCGGCGCCGGTACGATCATCTTCCAGAAAAACGAGAATGCCGTTCGCGGTCTGACGACAGCAGCAGGCCTCTGGGTGGCAGCAGCCATCGGTCTGGCCTGCGGAGGCGGTATGTATATCCTTGCGGGGGCTGCGACATTCCTCGTACTCGTCGGACTGGAGGCTTTCAACTTCCTCCTCCATAAGTTCGACAAGCATCGCGTGGATAAATCCTGAGACAATATACTAACTTTTGCAACGCCATGAGGCAACTGCTATTGCTAGTCACCTATGTCCTGTTCCTTTTGCCCTCTCAGGCAAAAGACGATTATTCTATGCGATGGGATGCCTCACTGGCAAAGAGCCGCTATCGTAGCATCACGATGAACGACGGACTGGCGGCCAATGCCGTGCGCAACATCGTACAGGATCAGTATGGCTTTATGTGGTTCGGCACCGACAACGGCCTTTGCCGTTACGACGGCGTGCAGGTACAGCTCTTCCGCATTGCAGAAATGGGCATGAACCAGTATATCTCTGCCCTTCGCGCAGGAAAGCGGGGTATCTATGCCGGTACGGCCTCAGGCGTCTACTGCTACAGCTTTGAGAAGAACATGTTCGAGCGACTGCCGATGGACATTCATTCTGAAGTGACATCGATGTCAGTAGACAAGGAGGGCAACATGTGGATCTCGACCGTTGGGCAGGGCATCTGGCGCTACACCCTGAGCACCGGACAATCCAAGCAGTATGCCTCATGCGGCACCCAGCAGGCTGTCGCGCAGGTTCTTGCCGACAACAGCAATCAGATCTGGGCCTTGACGAACTGGGAACAGCCGATGCTGCAACGGCTGAATCGGTTGCACGACAGGTTTGAGGCCGTGAACGTCAGCAACGACGGTGGCTACAGTGCGCTCAGGATGCTACAGACCCGAGACGGCCGATTATGGCTGGGCACGTGGGAACACGGACTGATCCAGTTGCATAGCGACGGGCAACTCGAACAGATATTCTCACCGGCAGAGGCGAATGTCGGTATCCACATCCTCGCCTTGTACCAGCGGTCTGATGACTGTATCTGCATCGGTTGCGACGACGGTGTGATCTGCGTAAACACGAAGACCAGGAAGTGGTGGCGCCTGCAAGACGAACTGCAGATTCCACCCAACGAGACGAACGACCGCTTCGTCTATAGCATCACCAGCGATACCGAGGGAGGTCTGTGGACAGGCTCCTTCTACGGCGGCGTGAACTATGTATCACCGATAGGGAAGCGCTTCGAGGGATTCTCTGTCGCCAATGGTCTGACGGGTAACGTCATCTCCCGCTTCTGTGAAGATCGTCATGGGCGGGTGTGGATAGCGAGCGACGACGGTGGTCTGATGTGCTATTCACCGTCGGAACAGCGTTTCATCAACTATCCCCATCAGGACTATCTGTCGAAGCGCAACGCGCATGCCCTCATGGTAGACGGGCAGGATCTGTGGATAGGCACCTATAGCGATGGGGTCATCGTGCTCGACACAGAGACGGGCAATATGCGGCATTACATTCACAGCAACGATCCCCACTCGCTCGATAACTACAGCAGCTATGCCATCCACCGCGACAAGGCAGGTAACATCTGGGTAGGCACCATGCAGGGGCTGAACCGCTACGATCCGAAGACCGAGACCTTTGAGCACCACGGCCGGATCGAGGCGATGATCATCGATATCGACGAAGACCATGAAGGGAACCTCTGGCTTTCCACAGAGGGTTTGGGTCTGTGGCATTATCAGCCCAACACAAAGCAATGGAAGACCTACCGCTATGCCGACAACGATCATCACACGCTGTCGAGCGACGAAGTACACTGTACACTTGTGGCCGAGGACGGTAGTCTGTGGGTGGGCACCAGCGGCGGTCTGTGCAACTACGACAGCAAGGAAGACCGTTTTGAGCGTATCCACCTGGATATCCCCAATCAACATATTACCGGCATCATTGAGGATCACGGGGCTCTGTGGCTCTCTACAGAACGGGGCATCATCCGTTATGAGCCTTCTCAGAATACCAGTCACGAAACCTATGAGAACGTGCTGCGCTTCTCTTACCACGACGGACTCGTCAGTGAGCACTTCCAGCCCAACGCTGCCCTGCGTACCAGCGACGGGCGCATCTTCTTCGGCAGCACCAGCGGCTTCAACACATTCTACCCCTACAGGATCAAGGTCAACAGTGTGATACCCCCTGTGTATATCACCTCGATGAGCATTCTGAACCACGAGGAGCATCATGCCAACGGGCTCCCGCTCGACCTCACGCTGACCAAGGAACTCACCCTCGGCTACAGCGATGCCAAGATGGTGAGTCTAGCCTTTGCCTCACTCTCCTACTGTTCACCCGAGAAGATTCAGTATGCCTACATGATGGAAGGCTTCGACCGCGACTGGAACTATGTGAACAACCAAAACCGCGCCACTTATACCAATCTGCCCGCAGGTACCTATATCTTCCGCGTGAAGGCAACGAATAACGACGGCATCTGGAGCGACAAGGAAGCTACGCTGAAGATCATCGTCCAACCACCTTTCTGGTGGAGCTGGTACGCCAAGATTTTCTACCTCCTGCTATTGGGTGCGATCATCTGGCAATACGTCCATTTCCGTCTGAAACTGGCCGAGCGGCAGCACCAGCAGGAGATAGAGCGGCTGAATGCTGAGAAAGAGAAAGAGGTGCGCGATGCCCGTCTGAACTTCTTCACGATGATTGCCCATGAGATACGCACTCCTGTGTCGCTCATCATCGGCCCGCTGGAGAAGATCATGAAGAAAGGTAACGCATCCGACGATATGAAGGTCATCGACCGCAATGCCCACCGGCTGCTGGAACTTGTCAATCAGCTGCTCGACTTCCGCAAGGTGGAACAAGACACCTTCATGATGCACTTTGCCCCGCAGAACATCTACGAACTGATCCTGTCGGTCAGCGAGCGCTTCGCACCGACCTTTGAGCAAGGCGGCAAGCACTTCACGGTGGACTATCCCGACACGCGGTTTACGGCTATGGTCGACAAGGAGGCTGTGACAAAAGTGATCAGCAACCTGCTGACGAACGCCAATAAATACACGAAGGACGACGTACGGCTGAGTTGTGTGGTAGAGCCCGACGGTGAGCACTTCCGCATCACCGTGAGCGACAATGGTGTGGGCATCCATGAGGAAGACCGCAAGCGCATCTTCGACCCCTTCTTCCAGGCACAGGACAATAAGCCCGGCACTGGTATCGGCCTCAACATCGTCAAGAACATTGTCGACCTGCACCACGGGAAGATCAACGTAGAATCCGAAGTGGGCAAAGGCTCCACATTCACCATCATTCTCCCTGTCACGCAACGTGAAGAAAGCGAGCAGCCTCTGGAAGCGAGCAGTCAGAGAGCACAGGCCAGGGCCGAGCGGATTCAAGAACAGAAACAGCCTCAAGACACGACTCCCGCCTCTACGACACAGACGATGCTCATTGTCGATGACTCCGAGGATATGGTCAGCTTCCTGAGCAGCAACTTCAAGGAGAATTACCAGGTGATTACTGCCGGCGACGGACTTGAAGCTCTCGACCAGCTGAGTAAGCACGAGGTGAACATCATCATCAGCGACTGGATGATGCCGCGCATGGACGGTGCGGAGTTCTGCCGGCGTGTGCGCCGTGACCCCACCACAAGCCATATCCCCTTCGTGATGCTCACTGCCAAGACCGACGACGACTCAAAGGTGCAAAGTATGGACGTCGGTGCCGATACTTATATTGAGAAGCCCTTCTCCGTGGAATATCTGAAAGCCTGTATCCGCAACATGCTCGACATACGCCACCGTCTGATGGAGAAATTCTCCACCCAACCGCTGGAGCCTGTAACCGAGATTGCCTCGAACCCCAC
>Ga0256405_10000908_pt1 | contig 89445 bp, 144 predicted proteins | sample RumenRJG_02DNA_FD_189096 | JGI IMG/M metagenome (GOLD analysis project Ga0256405, IMG submission 189096) | Bovine rumen microbial communities from Lethbridge, Alberta, Canada - RJG_02 | ecosystem: Host-associated > Mammals > Digestive system > Stomach > Rumen | place: Canada: Alberta... | reverse complement strand
CTAAATAGAAATATTAATAATTTTTTTTATTATCTTCTATAAATTCATAAAATTTTATTTCTTCAGTATTATTATCAGTAGAAATAATATCATAAAAACTTTCTTCTTTATTTTTAATATTCTATAAAAAAGAAGTTTGTATTTTACTATAATTATTCATTTATAAGCTCCTTTCTTAAATCTTGCTAAACATAATTAAAATCAACCAGCTTAACTCCATTAATCGTCATCTAAATATTTGAAGAAGTATTAAATGAAAAAGATATTTTATTAGCTATATAAGTAATTAAAAGCTAATTTTCTAAATCAACAATATCAAATAAACTATTTGGCTATAAAAAATATTGTGATATTGCTTTTAAATTAACCTATGAACTCATATAATTATAATTATATATATAATTATTAATTAAATCAATTGCTGAAATAGAATTAGAACTAATTTTAAATAATTTATTATCTTTTTTTGCTAATCTAAAAAAAGGTATTTTATTACGCTTTTTCGCAAATGATGTGCTATAAAAATTCTATATAGCATTTTCATCTTTAGTATAATCCTTTTTATAATTTAAAAATATATTATCTAAAGTATAAAGATTTATAACAGAATTAACATTTTCTTTTGTCTAAATATATTCTCTTGGTCCAATATTCTAAATAGCATGACTTTGACTAAAGGTTGTATCATCCAAAAAATCAAACCAAAAAATTAAACTTGAAGGATCATTATATATTTTTTTATTATAATTGGTATCTTGATCAATTTCTTTATTAATATAAGCTAATTGATTATTGGCTTTTGCCCATAAAATTAATCCATTAATATCTTCTTCAAAATTTTGTATATCTGTTAAAGATTTTCCCTATTTATTAATAGGATATTTTTCAATTTTTTCATAAAGAATATTATCTTTATTTTCTATAAAATTTTGATAAATAGTATCTTCAGTTTCAAATGACTCTAATGCTCCATGCTTAATATTTGTATTAATCTATACATATAAATTAGTAATATCATAATAAGTTCCTAATATTTCTGATTCAGTTTTATTTTTATTTAGATATTTCCAAATTTTATTATTGATAGAATTCATTTTATCAATACCAGCTTGAGTTTTCAAATTTATATTATAAGAAAGTAGCCAAAGCAAATTTTGTTTTCCAGCATTCCAAATTTGAATTTCTTTAGTATCAACATCTTCGCTAATTAAATAATCTTCATCATTATATCTATTAGCAACTTCATACATTTTTTCTAAAATTTTATAATTGGTTGCAATAATATCATTTAATAAACCAACATTTTCATATTCGGCAATACCATCCTAATTTAATTTTTGCTTATACAAATACTAATTTTCTAAATTAAAGCTTTTAATATCATATTCTTGATTTTCAAGTATTTTAATTGTAGTACCATTTTCAAGTATTTTAATTGTAGTACCATCTATTTTTATATTTCTTTTTATTACATTTTTTTCACTTGTTTTTTCTTTATCAAAATAAATTTTTGGATCTGTTAAATCAATCGTATAAAAATTATTTTCATTTAATACAATATCATTATCAGCTTTTATTGGTTCAGGAACATATAATTCTCTCCAAAAACCATCTAAATCTGTATAATATCTCTCATATCCAGTAATACCATTTATATATTCTGGATTGTTTTTTTCTACCATTTGATAAAAATCAGAAAGTTGATTAAATTTTTTATAATCCTAAGCCATTTGATATATTATTTCTCTCCAATCTACCTATTTCCAAGTAGATTCATCAGACCAATCATTTTCTTTTTTATTAACACTATAACAAATTGATTGTTGCTATAATTGCATTTTTTCATTATATAAATTAGGATATTTTTCTTTTAACTCTTTTTCTTTATCTTCGTCAATTAAAATACTAATGTATTTTTCTGGTTTTTTATCAATAGCTATTCTAACATGAAATTGCTGATGTAAGTTATTTTTTTTACCCCAAACCGTAAAATCATTTTTTATTTTTGATAAATCAATTGATTCGGTTTTATTTAAAATTAATTTATCAGTAAACTAAATATTAGGTTTCAAAAAAGAGACATAAGGATTTAAATAAGATTCTACTTGAGCAAATTGTTCCTATTTTTTAAAAATAAAATTTCCATTTAAATCATAATAATATTCATAATTATCTTTTCCTAATATATTTAAAATTTTATTTAAAATAGATACAACATTTTCGCCCGGGGCGGCAACCAAATCATCTATATAAGTTAATTCAGCCAATTCATATCCTATAATGTCTCCACTATTACATTTTTTAATATAGTATGGACCATCCATCAATTGGCCACTTCCATTTTTATTTAAATAAAAAGAAGAATATTCTTGTTCTGTATTTAAAATAGTATATTTTGAAATAAAAAAATCTTTATCTGTTAATTCAGAAAGTTTTTTAAATTCATAATTAGAATTATATATCTGATAATCAGTATTAAATACATAATTAACAACTATTATTTTATCATTTTCTTCTTTTAAAAAAGCATAAATTGGTTTTTCTCCACAATAAGAAATACTATTTAAACCATAATCATCTAAATCATAAATAAATATTTTTTCATACGGCTCGTGTCCATAAGTATGAACCATTTCACTAATAATTGTTTTTATTTTTATTTTATTTTTTATAAACTTACCTTTTATATTTGTTTCAGTATTTATAACGCCAAATTCTATTGTTGAATTAAAAGTTCCCCCTAAATCCCCTGTTAATTTAACCATTTTATCCTTTGCATTTAAATTTAAAGTTACTCCCTGAGCGGTATTATTAGTTGTAAAATCTGTTAAATAATAAATCCCCATAGGAAACCAAATAATTTTATTATCTAGATATTTATTAGTAAAATTTTCAATACCTATTTCAATTTTTATCTTTGTATTTAAAGATAAAATATTATTAATATTAGATAGAGAATTTAATAAAATAGTTAAAGAACAAGTTCTTCGAATTGCACTAGTCCCATCTAAATTAATAGAACCATTCTATATTAATCCTGTTAAATTATACAATATATTTTCATACTAATCTAAAGAATAAATTTGACAAAATATTTTTTGATTTTTCTATTCACAAATTTTTTTCAAAAAGTCTATATCTTGTAAATAATTTTCCATATGAATCACTCTCCAATTACTTTCTTAGCTTCATATGTTGTATAGCTTAAATCTGCAATTAAATTTTTACCTATCCATAAAGAATTAATCATATCTAAATTATCTATTTCAATATATCCAAATTTTGGAATTTGATAAAGCTAATTTGATTTTATTTTTTGCGCTAAAAAGAAATTATAATTATCATATTCAACAAAAAAAGAAGAATTTAAAAAATTATTTAAATCTTGTAAATTTTTTGTTTTTAAATAAATTTTTATTGATTTAGGTATTGCAATCATCTAAGAATTAATTTTAATTTTATCATATAAATAAGAATGGATATGGATTTTCTATTTTTGATCAAATATATTATTTCCTATAATAAAAAATCCATTTGCATCATCTATTTTATTTACTTTTTCATAATTTAAATTATTTATTAATAAATCAGAATCAATATTACTAATTTTAATTTTATCACTATTAGCTATTAAATAGTCTATAGATTCTATCTAAATATTTTTTGTATTAATTTCTATATTATCTATTAAATTAAAAGGCTATAAAATTTTATTATTATTCCAGCTATAAGTAATTCCTACTTCATTTTTATTTAATTCATAATTAAAAATAAATGATAACTACTATAAATTCTAAGCATTTGGAATAAATAATTCTCTAGTATTACCAATTAAAATTTCATTTAAAGTAGTTTTATTCTTATATTGAAGAAAGATTTTAGTTTCTGAATCTAATCCATATAACTGTATATCGGTTATTTCTATATTATCAAAAAGTATATTAACTTTCTAATCATTTGGCGTTATCTATATCTAAAGATTATTTGATAATATTTTGTTAAAAACTCCATTATTTAATTCAGCTTTTTTATAATATTTTGTTATATTTAAACTTTCAATATTTAAAATTTTATTTTCAATTATTTTTTCTGAAAAAATGTTATATTTCTAAATATTTTCATAATTATATTCAGCCATTTCATAAGCAGTAGCCTAAAAAGAATGCAACATTCGTCCAAGAGAATCAATTGGTGTTAAACTAATATTTGTTAACTAAACAATAAAATTTCCTTCAGTTGGCGTTTTTAAAACTTTATATTTATTATTATTTAGCCAGTTTAAAATATAATTTTTATATTTTCTTTCTTTCATTATATTTTCACTGACCAAATCAGTATCAACAAAATCTTTTAATTCATTATTATTTTCATTAAATATTTTATTATCAATATCCATCTAAAAACTAATTAAACCAGAAATAGGCATTTCTTTATAACCCAACATACCATTTCTAACAATATATGGATATTTTTGTCCTAATGTTTCAACCTTATTTTCATTTTTTGTAATTTTAAAACTAGATATTTTAGGATTAAATTTTATTTTTAAATTTAATTCAGAATCAATTAAAAACATATCTTCAAAATCTGCAATAATATAATTACTTTCTATCATCTAAGTTTTTATATTATTTATATTAACCGCTTTTATTCCATATTTATATTTTATTCCCTATACAATCTAATAATCTTTAAAATTAAAAGTTTTTATACTATATTGATTAATTTTAAATTTAGTAATGTATTCCCATTTTTCAAAATTAGACAATTCATCAGCTCTATATAATTCATAATAATTATTATTAAAAAAATAATCATTTTCAAAAGTTTCATTAAAATATGGAATAAAATTAATTTTTATATATCCATTCTCATAATTATTTATTAAATTAATTTTTGCGGGAAAAATAAGAGGATATACATCATAAGACTAAATATATTTTTCCTTTTCAAATTCTAAATTTAAATTTGTTTTTCCATAAAAAATAATTTTATATTGTTCGCTTAAATTTAAATTTATATTTTTAAAAAAAATTTTTGTAACATATTCCTTACTATTAGTTGTTGAATCAATTTCTATTTTATTATTTTCCGCTTCATTTAATGTCCAGCCCTCATCCTATATTATTTGGCCAGTTTCATCAATAATCTAATATTTATAAAAATTTAATAAATTATCTTTTAAAAATGTTTTATATTCTAAAAAATAAATATCTTGTTTTTTATCATAATAAATTTCATAAGAATAATCTGTTATGTCAACAATTCTACTAATTCCATAATTAGAATAATATTCTTCTTCATTATATATTCCCTTTAGCTATATTTTATAATATCTGTTTTTGGCAAATCTATTAATAAAATAAATAAAACTAATTGTATCATCATCAACCGAAAAATCTAAATCTTTAAGCATAGCATCAATACAATTATATGTAAATTGTTCAATTTTTCCATATTCTATAAAATTATTAATAATTCTTCTTAAAATTCTAGGATTTATAGAACATAAATTTAATTTTTTCTCTTCAGTAATCCAATTATTTTCATTTTTTTCTTTTTTTATAATTTCATTTAATGCTTCTGCAAGGCCATTATTCATATTCCAGCAATTTTCTTCATTCCATATCCATCTATAATTATTTCCATCATTTTCTTTTATTATATGTCCAATTTTATCTCCATGCTGAAAAGATACTAAAGGTAATTCAAAATTATATTTTATCTAATTATTCTAAATGCTTTCATTATTTATTTCTTCATCTTTTATAATCTCATTAGTTTTAATATCTATTAAACTTAACCATATTGAAGAAAAATTTACTGAACTATTATAATTTAAATTAATCGTAGTTTCTTCTATGGTCTTATAAATTATTGGCGACAAATTTTGATCTATATCTATATAAATATCATTGTGATTAACCATTCTATCCCTCCTTTAGCTCTAGCTTTGTAAAGTTTCGTCCAAGATTATTAATTATCTTAGTAAAATTATTATCTATATAAAATACTTTTTCTGGGCGCAAACATTGACCAGAAACGGTTAAACTTCCATGTGCATTATTCCAACCAGTACCAACTATATTTCCTGTTCCAATAGATAAATGAAAATGTGGTCCAGTTACATATCCAGTTGTTCCTTCTGGTATTATCGCCTATCCTCTCGTAAAGGTTTGTCCTTTAGATAAAATATTTATATCTTTATCTTCTCCATGCATTATCATTATAGTAACAATATCTTCTAAACCATTAGCCATTTTTACTTTAGACGTTGAAGTTAACCAAATAACATTTGGATCATAAGAATTAGTTTTATCTCTATGATAAATACGAACAATTTCCATTTCATTACAAGGACAATAAAATAAGCTTCTATTTTCACTTGGATCTCCGCACTCATCCCAAGGATAATCTGTATGATAAGTATCATGATCAAATCTAGATATATTCATTTTTTTTGTTGGATAAGTTAAATAATTTTTACCAATATTCTAATTTGAATTATTTTCAGATAAAGTCGAATTAATTATTACTGAATCAGAAGAAAAATTATTATATATACCTTGCTGTCTTACTGTACTTAATGTTGCTTTAATCTAATTAATATCTTCAAAAGATAGCTTACTTAAAATATTTTTATCTAAAGAATTCCATTGCGGCTATTCTGAAATATCATTAATTAAATTGTATAAATTTTCCTATAAATATAAATGCTAATTATAAAAAGTTATCCCTGTACCAGATAATTCCATAAAAATTTTTTGAATTACTGGAATTAATTTTGGAAAACTAATTATTTTTTCCTCATAAAAATCAAATTTATTTATTTTTTTATTTAATTCAACAATTGTTGATTTTATTTGAAAATGTTTTTTATTTTTTCCATCATTTTCTTTTAAATAAATTTCAATTAAATAATAAAATATAATTGAATTTTCATTATTATTATATTGAATTCCTAGAAAATTCTAAGGAATTTCATAAGAAATATTGTCTATTGAAAATATTTGTTTTTTTGCTAATCTATTAAATATATCTACCTCTGAGATATTTTCACTATTTTCATTATTTCCATTATTTTTTAAAAAATTAAAATTAAAAAAGAAATTAGTTATATCATTAGTATCATTAGTATCATTAGTATCATTAGTATCATTAGTATCATTAGTATCATTAGTATCATTAGTATCATTAGTATCATTAGTATCATTAGTATCATTAGTATCATTAGTATCATTAATTTCTTCTTTATAAATAATCTAATCATTAATAAAGCTTAATTGATGATCAAAGAATAAATTATTATTCTCTAAATTTAAATCTTTTATTATTATTTTATAATCATTTAAAATTAAAAAACTATAAAATAAATTCCAAAAAATTGAACAAGTTTTTTCCCAAACCGCAACTTCTTTTTTTGTTATTTTTATATCTTTCATATCTGCCATATTTAAATACCTCCAATAAATATTTTATTTTGAATAAATATTAAACTACTAACTTAAATATAATTATATTTAAGTTAGTAGTTTAATAAAAATATTTAAAATAAAATATTTTGGCTTCTATAATAATTATAATAATTTTTAGCCTATAATGCTCTTCTGTTTGTTTCAGACCCATTCCAAGAAGTTCCATTAGCTGGTCGTTCGTAGACAGTACACCAAATTCGAGCCACTTTATCTGCTAATTCTACACTATTTTCTTCTAAAGAAATTTCATTTAATTTATTTAAAATTGAATTTTCAAAATTAACCTATAATTCATGCCTCATAAAATTTAGCTGCTATTCAATAGATGGTGTATTTGTGCCGCTATAAGAAAATAAATTATTTTTCCTCTCTAAATGCCACTATAAAATACCATATGATGTATTGTTATCTCCCCAAACAGTTTCAATAAACTCAGATTCAGCTTCTATATTAGGTAAGATGCCACAAATTACAGATAAACTAAAGCCCATAATATCTTTTAAATACTTAAAACATTTTCCTTCATTTGTTCTATTTTGTGCATAAAGTACGTCATCGCCGCCGGTCCATGATTGACTATTATTTATACCTTTTTTCCCGCTAGTACCAAAATAAGGAATAAAATTAGAATAATTATTAAAATTTGAAGACTCATTTTCAAAGTCTTCTACCCCTATATCTTCAAAAGGTAAATTTATTTTAAAAGTTGTTTCATCATTAAACTAGCTTAATAAAAAATCTATATTGTTTGAAATAATATCATTTTCTTTAAAATCATTAGATGAATTATTTAAAAATTCAGAAAAATTATTTAAAGAAAATAAATTATTTTCATTATCTAATTTTAAAATTATTAAATTTTGACTAGTATCTTCTTCTATATTAATATTTTTTATTTTTTTATTATACCAAAATAATGCTTTATAAAATAAACTAGGAATATAATTCACAATATTAGATTCTACAATAATTACTCCGTTTTGACTAATAATATTTCCACTATTTAAATCTATATATCCGCTATTAGATTTATAAGTATTAAAATTACTTCCTATTAAGCTATAATTATTATCTCCAATATTCAATAAATTTTTATTTGAATTATCTAAAATAGATAAATAATTTGTTGTTTCGGCTGAAGAATTTATTAACACATTCTAAGAATTCAAAGAAAAATTTTGACTTTCCAATTTTCCAGTTGATAAATCAAATAAAGTTCCAGTTTGTTCTTTTTTATAATTTCCTGTTTTTATATATCCATTTTCTCCATTTATAATTAAATCTTTGTTTTTCCCCAAAGTTAATAATCCCTAATCAACTAAAGAATAAGTTTTTTCTCCATTGATATATCCATATATTCCAGTATTTTTTGGCAAAATATCTGTATTTACATTATCAATAATAGGTCTTTCTATTAAAACTCCAGAAAACTATTTATTACTATTTTTCCCTCCAAAAATTCCTTGAGAACTTAAAATATATCCATTCTATTCATTTTTTACAATGGTGGACTAATCCCAATCATTAATTAAAGAAACTGGAAACTAATTAACCTATGTAATTATAGGAACTATAAAAATATTATCTAACCAATCATCTACAAAAATTGAATCTATTTTAAAATCAATAACTTCTTCGCTAAAACCAATAATTTCTCCTCTATCGTTTTCCTTAAAAATATTTTTATTAACAAATATCTTATACATATGATTTTTTAAAAGTTGCTTTGAAGATAAATTTATCTAATTATTTTCTTCAAGATTAAATTCTTCATCAACAAAGATTTCATTAAAACTTATTCCTTGTATAGAAATATTTTTTTCTATTTTGCCAAGACAACCTATTCCAGTATAATAATCATTATTAAAAGGATTTTTATACCAATTATTTGCAATATTATTTTCATCTTTTAAATTCTAAAGCTAATAACAAACATTTAAATCTGGTGGAAAAAAACTTAAACAATACATATTATTTTTATAATCTAAATTTTCATTTAATTTTTGATTTAAAACAATATTATCTTGATTTTCTAATAAATAATAATATTCATATGTTTCATCTAAAAAAACCATCGAATTGAAATAAAATTTATTAAATCTTAAATCATTTTTTAAAATTCCTGTAGCAATATCATAATCATTTAAAGGATCTTGTTTAAAATAAAAAGATGATAATAAAGTTAAAGAATATGGTGAATCAGCAACATGAATTTTTTTATTTTTTAAATATAAACCATTATAAATATTTTCTTCTGAAATAACTTTTATAAATTTAATATTTTCATCTTTATTTATATTATAATTAAATATTGAAAGACTATTTTCTATAATGCTTTCTATAGAGCCACAATCTAAATAAATTAAATTATTATCTGTTATATCTATATAAATAAATTCTTCTGAAAAAATATTTCCTATTCTATCTAAATCTAATTCATTACAAAAATTTAAATTATAATCTTCTTCTAAAAAATTATTATCTAAAAATATTTTTTTAATAATATCTGTTTTTATAGTATTTTTATTTTTATTATCGTCGTTATTTAAAGTTATTGCTGCTTGCCAATAAGAGTTATCCTATTCGATATCTATATATTGTATTAATTCTTTAGAATCATTATAATTTAAATACTATAAATTATTATTTTTCTTAAACAATTCATCTTTATTATTATTAAAAGTTTCTTCATTATTTATAGAGAAAAATTCATATTCATTATTATCTGAGTTGCATTTATAATATGTTTCTTTCGGATCGTAAACACTATTCCTATTAATTTTAACATAATTATTATTATCATCAAGAATAAAATTTAATTCTTTAAAAATAGAATTAATTATATCATTCATTTCAGATGATGTAATATTTATTTCAGACGTTGTACTATCTACTTCAGACTCATCATTAATTTTTATAACTTTTTCAGTAATTATCTAACCAAAAAAATCTTTAAAAAAAGAGAAAAAAGTTTTATTATTAATCTCTTCTAAATCTAAAATACTGTAATAAAAATTTTTTAAAAAATCTTTTTGAATTTCTTCATTTAATAAATTTAAAATATCATTATCATTTAATTCAAAAAACTAATCCGTTTCATTTTCTTCTGATCCAATAGAAAAATAATATTTATTTTCTTCTGTTTGTCTTTTTAAATAATATTTATTATCCTACTTTTCTAAACCTATCGTAATCAAAGATTCATAATTACTTAAATAAGAATAAATATTAGTTAAAAAATTATTAATCTATTTTACTAAATTAACCTTATCCCAAATACCATTATTAGCATCAGTTAACTTCCATATTTCTAATGGCATTTTATTTAATTTTTTAATGCTGTATAATAATAATTGTTTAAAATTAAAAGGATTTTTAAAAATATTTGCAGAAAGACCATCTATTCCTTCATCATTATGAAAAATTTGAATATTATTTAAAATTTTAAATTTATTAGTATTAAATTTTATTGGTATTTTTAAATAAATTTTATCCTAATTTTCTATTAAATCTTTTCGTTTTGTATCATTAAAAATTTCTTCACTATATTCAATTTTTTTATATGAAGATTTTAAATTAATAAAATCTTTTTCCTATTCTATATATATATTTGAATTAGTATTAGAATCAATAACTTGTTCTAGAATTATCTCATCTTCTGCAATATTTTTAAAATTATCTTTATCAATATTTATTTTTTCATATTTTTTTTTGCATAAATTAAAATTCTAATTATTTAAAAAATTCAACTGCTAAAAAGGAATATCTTCATAATCAAAACAAAATTCATTTTCGCTAGTATAATTTAAAACCGTTGGACCTGAAAATAAAAAATTTTCATTAGTGGTCAATCCAATAGATAAAAATGCTTTTAAATTATATCCATTATAATTTAATTCTGCCTCTAATATTGTATAATTCCCATAATCTCTTATCTATTTTAAAAAATTGCTCTGATTTTCTATTTTATTTTTTATATTTAAACCAATTTCTATAGAATCAGGAAACAATGATTCTTTTTCTGATACCCATTTTAGCGTTTTCTTATCTTTTATCTAAATTAAATTATATAAAATATCATCTTTATTATTAAAACTTTTTATAGTCCATTTTATTTTTTCTTCTATATTTTCACTAATATTATATCCATCAGCATTTAATACTCTAGGAATAATTTTAAGACTATCATCTTCAACATAATTATTATTAAATAATAATTTTAAAGCAGGAAAAGTTCTTGTCCCCTATGACTAATCTAATACTAATGAAAAATTATATGGACTACCATTTGTATTAAAAAATCCACAAGAAATTGGATAATATTTAAATAATGTTTTTGAATTAATTGTAAATATCTTTCCAAGTTCTTCTAAACTCTCTGTTATTAACCATATTGTATAAAGGTTATTTTTTTCACAATTAATTTCATATGTTTTTCCTAGTTCTAATTTTTCTGAATCTGTAAAACTATTAATTATAGATTCTTCTAATTTATAATTATTTTTCTAAGAAGGATGAAAAAACTAATAAAAAATTTGATCATCTTCAATACAAACTTTAGCAATACAAAAATAATTTTCATTATTGATAAAATTAGAAGTAATAGTCATCTTTCCATCAAACTAAAAAAACGGAAAAATATATTTATTTAAATTTGAACCATCAGAATTTTCTAACTAATAGTTAGAAAATATATTTAATTCTTTTTCTAAATTTTTTGCAGCTTTAGTTTTAAAATTTTTATCTAAAGACTCATACTAACAACATATATATTCAATATTATTTGAAATAATATTGTTATTTAATTTAAATTCTAACTATTTTTTATTTTCCTCTATTTTAGTAACTACAATATTACTATTCTCAATCTAATTATTAGAATTACATTTTATTTTCTAACCTTTTAAATTAATTATATACCAATCATCTATATTAATATCTGGATTTGTTAACTTAATAATTCGATCTTCTTTATTAAAAGACTCTATAATTGTTTTATCAATGTTATATATATTATAAAATCCATTATAGTTATCATTTATATATAAATAATCTTTATCTTCAAATTTTTCAATTAAAAGATTTTCATCAGAATTAATATATTTTAATATATTACTTGAAACAATTCTATTATTTATTTTTGCTTTAACTTGTAATTGACTATTTTGAACCTATTTTTGAAATTTAAAAGTATGGATTAAATTAAGAGATAAATTATTAGGATGTTTCGGATTCCAAATTAAAGCAGTATCTATACTCTTATTATTCTTTATAAATTTAGTAAAAGAATTATTAGAATAATTAAATATAATATTATTTTCTTTAAAATCTAAAAGAAAATCCCCATCATCTTTCTTTTTAATATATATATTATATGTTTCTATTGGTGCTATTCGTATATCATAAAATTTTTCTTGAGTTGATAACCAAGGAATATTTTTATAACTTTCTGCTCCACTTTCTACCCTTATCCAACTCTTATCTTTTGGTATAAGACAGTCCCCATTGTCGTCAAGATTTTCTAGTATAAGGAAATCCCCGTTATCGTTAAAAATTGTAAATTCATATTCTGGTAAAATATTTATTCCTCTAAAAAAATTATTTGGAATATCCTAAATAATTAATCTTTTTCCTTCTGCCTCTGGTTCAATATTATCTAAATGTCTATATTCGTAATTGTTAAAAATTAAATTATTAATTTCTAAAATATCTAATTCAGTTTCTTTCCAATTCAATTCTTTCAATAAGTCATTTTTTTCATTATTTAAATTTTTATCATTAGGAGCAGTTCCTAAAATATATTCATACCAACCAATTTTAATATTATCTTCAGGATCAAAAGATGTTATTCTTTTAATTTGTTTTTCATTATTATCATATTTTAAAATTTCTAATCCAATTAAAGTATTTTCTAAAGTATTATCATAATAAAAATTAGTCATTTTTGGAACAAATGGAGTATTAATGTACCTTGGAGAATCTTTATCCTAAACTGGATAAATATCTACAATATCTTCTCCACTATAATTTATTGCATCAAAACCCAAAATAAATTTTAAATTCTATACTTTAACAAATCCTTTTTTAATATTTTGTTTACTAAAATCATCATAAAAATTATTATCAAAAATAAATTTTATTTCTATTTTATATAAATCTTTAAAATTATTAACTAATAATTCTAAAGGAGTATCAAAACAATCTTCAATTGTAATTGGAATAATAGAATTATATGGTTCCCCAGTAATTAAAGTATGCGGCAATACTACATTTGAAATAATCTTTTCATCTTTGGAAATAAAATCTATATTAATACTATAAGAACCAGTAGTAGCTAAAATATTAGAAATAAAATCACATCTTAAATAACATTTCTAATATCTTTGATTTTCTAAATCTAATGGAAAATATTCAATTTTTTTCCAAGATTCATCTATTATTTTTTCTTTTTCTATAGGGCTTATTTCAAAAAGATGAGAAAAATCATCTGCAACAGTAAAATTATCAAAAATCCATAAGGTATTTTTAAGATTATTAAACTAGTTATTATCACTTATTTTCTGTAAGCTATATACTCCATTTTTTTTAATAAAATAATTAATAGTAGAATTAAAACTATCACTTTCTTTTACTTGTTTAAATCTTGTTAAATATATATTATAAACAGTCTATTTTTCATTTAATAAAGTATATGTTGTCTCAGAATTTAACCAATAAATTTTATCTTCTGGAACTTTTGGTTTATTTAATAAATTATCTGAATCATTATAATAAAACCAATACTAAGAATTCTCCTCGTCTACTTCTTTACGCTCATAAATGGCAAACTAATATTCCGGTTTTAAACATTCTATTTGAATATCTCCAATTAATGAAATTTCTGGAAGAATTAATCTTTTATTATAAAAGTTATCATTTCCCAATTCAAAGCGGACTCTTGCATTTCGATATTTGCTATTATCATTTAATCTTTCTTGAATTTTATCTAATATATCCTCTTTTCCATAATAGTAAGTATTATAAACTAAATTTACCCATTCTGGGCATAAAGTTGTTATAGGACTAATAATAGAATTAACTCTATAATTAAATAAATTTTCAAAATTATCTTCATCTGTAAAAGCTACTTCAGACTCATCTATTATTTTTTTTAGATATACTTGATATTCTCCGGGGCCTAAAACATATTCTGTATTTGGTTCTAACCAAATAATATTACCAGCCGGATTAACATCAGAAGACTTAATACCTTTTTTCCCCTTTTTTAATAAATTAGTGTTAATCTATAACTCTTGAAAATAATAGACATCAGCATTTAATTCAGATTCTTTTTCATAAATAGCAAAACGATAGTTACTATTAGTACATTTTATTTTTATCTGACCATTTATTTTTACAGAATAATCTTCTTTTAATAATCTTCGAGTATTATCATTATCAACAGATTCTAATCCAATTGGCATTAGTGCATAGCTTTCAATATTATTTAACTTTGCCAGTTCTGATTCTATTATTGAAAAATTAAAAGTAATATCATCTTTTTCTTCATCAATTTTTTCTTTATCAATATTTATTTCATTTAAACTAATAATCTAATCGCGTGGATTAGCATCTACTTCCTCTTGTTCAATATTCTTTTTACCAGAAATAATTTTTGTTTCACTATAATCTCCATTTGGAATTGTTATATAAACATAATCTCCAACTTTTAAATTAATTAAAGCTGAAATCGCTTCAAACTCTACATTATCAATTTTTACAATATAATTTCCAAGAGAGTTATCAAAACGTTTAGTAACTACACCTAATACAGTTTTATCAAAACCCATTTTGTTAGCTACATTTTTAACAATATTTTCAATACTTTTTAATACTTCATTATAGCTATCAATCATAATCTCTCTCCTTTTACTCATATTATTTTTCTATATATTATAAAAAATAATATAAAAAAATTAAATTAATTTGTCCAAAAAAAAATAAAGGGAAAACAATTTAATGTTTTCCCTTTATAATTACTAATTATATCTATTAATATATTGTGCGGCCTAAAGCGCTAATTCACCAAAAGCCTATTCAATTTCTTCGCGGGCGGTAACCCCTGGAAAGCTAGCATCTATATGTACTTCCTAAGTAATCTCTTGATTTTTAGATAAATCTCTAAAATAACTTGAAGATATCTAGTTAGGTAAATAATTCATTTTACTTGCTAAATCAGGTAAATTTAATGTCGATGAAAGATCTCTAATAACATTAACCGCAGATAACATATTTTCAGTATCTTGTTTATTAAGAACTAATTCTTTTTCATGAAGAATTGCTAAACGACCATCTGCTCCCCAATCCCCAGTATATCTAGACGATGGAACATACATACCAGTTGCTCCAGAGGCAATACCCCCTATCCTAGATTGATATAACTAACCTCCTCGAGTAGGACCCGATATGGTTAAAGAAGTTATTTCCCTATCCCAAATTGAATTTAAATAATTCTAAGAAGAATAGTTTGGATTCGGTACTTTTCTTTTACAAAGAGTACAATAAGTTTCTTTTACCGTTGAATCAACCCAATTGTCAAATTTATGTGGCTCTAGATATTCATCTATATTTCCAGATTTGTATTTTACTCGTCTGTAATGATATTGCTCATTACAATATCTATATGTTTCAAAGTCATCTGATGTATTATTATTTGATCCATTAGCAGTTTTAGATATAGATCCAAACATATTAGCAAACTAAGAATATATATTACCTAATCCGGCAGCATATTCTTCCCTAGTCATATTTTCATTTACATTAACATTTCGAGTAACATTGGTCTAAGTTACTGTGATATTTGGATCTGGATAATTTTCTAGTAATTTCTACTATAAAGTAGCTAGAGCCCCAGTAAAAGCATCTGTTTTCTAAAATAGTTCATCTAATTCAGGCCCAACTCTCTACTAAAAAGATTCAACTGCGTTTGCCGCCTTATTATAATCTTCTTTTGAAGATTCAGCCATTTCTTTAGTTGTTTCTGCGATGCTAGAAATTTTAGCATTAATACCATTTTCACCAAAAATTATATCTTCTAATTTTCCACTAAAGTCATCAAAACTCATACCATTAAGCTACAAAGCTTCTTCTGTTTGATTATAATAATCTGTCCAAGCAATAGATAACTAATCTAAAGCATTATCCATTTGACCAGTAATATAATTAGTGGCCTCATCTATACTATTAAATCCATTAAGAATTCCGCCAACTAAAGTATCTTTAAAATTCAAAATAAATGCGCGCTATCTATTTTCTTGATTAGTGTAGTATATATTCATATATTCCTAATCATCTTTATATAACTATTGATTATTCTTCAATCCTTTATTTAATTCATTAGTTATATACTACATTCTCTTTTGATAAAAAGCATTTATTTTATTAAGTTTTTGCTCATAGTTTTTATCATTTTTATCTAAACTACCTAAAGCATTTTCCCAATCCTATAATATCTAAAAATAAGACTCGCTTAAGGTATTAAAATAATTTTCTGTAGTATCCTATAAAGCATATAATTTATCTTCATAATCTTGAAGTTTATCGTTTGTTTCTTCTTCATTTGCAGTATATACATAGCTATAATTACCAGAAGAATCACGCTATAAACGAACCGTTGTTTTGGCAGCTTGCGCGTCTTCAAGTGCTATTTCCGCTAATCGTAAATCATATTTTTTCTGCATATATTCAAGATCATATTCAGATAACTATACACCTTCACGCATCTTTGCATTAATTTCATCTTGTAAATCTTTTAATTTTTTAGTCTTACTAACATCATTTATTTTATCAATTTCTTTTGCTAAATTTCTATTTAATTTATTTAATTCATAAATTTTCTTATATTCTGGAACATATTCGGCGGCAATTGTTTTTCTCTAATCTAATAAACTAGACATTTCATCAAATGAATTAAAAGCATCAGAAATAGATTTTTCAAAGTCTTTAAAAATTCTTTCTCTTGTCGTATCAAACAAATCAGAAATTTTATTTAATATATCTTCCCAAGATGAATAAAAATTCTCTTCTAATTCATTAGATGCTTGAGTTAATTTTTCAACCTCTTCTGTCCAGAATTTCTAATCTGCTTCAGATGTGGCATTTTGTAAATTAACCTATGCAGTTTTTAATTCTTCTTGTGCCGCGTTCCATCTTGCTTTTAATGTCTAAATCATAGAAACAGAAGAATTAATTTGTGTCTAGGATAAATCAATTAAATTCTTAGTGCTTAATCCTAAAAAGTCTAATCCTAATATATCAATTATATTTCTATAATGACTTAAAATAGAATCGTAGTGTTCCATTAAGCCCATCTAATATTCTATTTTATCATTCCATTCATCATATACGCTAGATAACTATTGTTCAATTAAATCTTTCAAGTCTTTTAACTAATCATAAGTATCCGCAAGACCATCTGTATATTCTTCTAATTCATCAACTACTTCATCTATATTATCTAATTTTAGAAAAGCATCAACATTACCATTTAAATAATTAGTAATATCTTCTTCACTTGCACCAGCTTTAGCTAATATATCGTGAATTCCAGTAGTATAAGTATCCCATTTATTTAAAATATTATCATAATTTTGACTAGCTGTTGAAATAATAGCGGCTTGACTAAATGCTTTATCTTCTAAATGACTAACCAACCATTCTATATATTTTATTTGACGATCATCAACCTCTAATTTTACTTCAACAGTGGCTGTGATTTCTTCTATTTCTTTGTCAAATTGATTTCTTAAATTCTCAGCAATATCATATAAGCTATTTTGATATTCTTCTAAAGAACTTTCATAATTTGAAATATATTTTTTAATATTATTAAATTTTTCATCATCTATTCTACCAGCGTTAAAATCAGAAACAGCCTAAGCAATAATTTCATTAGAATTAAGTAGTCTCCCCTCTTCATCATAGATGGCGCCATAAGCATTCAAATAAGAAGCATCTTGTTGTAAATATTCATAAGCTTCATTGGATTTTCTTTGCAATAATTCTCCATACTCTTTTAATGCTTGTTGTTCAGCGCGAATTGCGGCAATGCGACGACCGCCCCAGGCGCGGTCTTTAAGAGTAGATAATTCATTCATTTTTTTAGTTAAATCATCTATTTCCGCATTTACCTCATGGTATCTATCTATTTCTTCTGATACTTTTTTAGGAGTAGTATCTTTTTTACTTCCTCCACTTTTTCCACTACCAGTTTTTAAAGGAGGAAGTGAAGTTGTCTATCCTCCACCAGTATATTTTAAACCTTCTGAACCAAAAATTGGTAATCTTGCCTTATTTTCAATAGTATAACCAATTTTTGGAAGTGAAATTCCTAATACATCAAGACTTAAACTACCATTCATTTCTCCCATTGGAAGAGGATCGGTCCAGCCAGTAGGAGTCATTTCATATCCAATCTATTTCATTGCTTTAGCAACATCTTCTGCGGCAATTTGTCCATCTTGAACAAGTTTATTAATAGTTTTAAAAAACTCTTCTTGACCTTCCATTTCAAGAGTTGCTCCAATAGTTAAATCCTAATCCTAGCTATCAATATAATTAATAAAATCATAAAATTCTTTTTTACTAGTTTCATCAATATCAAATTCCATGATTGTTTTTTGAGCGGCTAAGTATCCTAATTGTCGAATTGCTTCAGCATCATTTTCAGCCACAGCCTTAATTATATTCATATTTTGAAGAATTTCATCAAATGAAAAATCTGTATCCAACCATTCATTTATTGATCCTGCTAATTCCTCAATAACTGTTGCCTATTCTGCAGTTAATTTTTTAGTTCCATTAATATAAGCTTCCTAATTTGCAGTTAATTCTTCAAAAACTTTTGCATTATCTTCTAAAACTGTTGAAATATTTCGAATAGCATTACTTGTTATTAAAGTCTATTTAGCAACTTTCTAAGCTGTTTCAGTTGTCATCTTTGCTTCAGTATTATTTTTTTTGATACTATCAGTATAAGCATTAAATGCCTCTGTCGACATTTCAACAGTGTTTAATATATCCTAGAGCTCTTCTTTTTCTCTAGTCTCTATACCTTCTGCCCAACTGGCTGAAGCTTGCTAATTTATTTTTCTTTTTTCACTATCCGCATTCTCTAAACCTTCTTCTAAGGTATCTCTTAATTCAGAAGATATTAAATTTTTATTTTTATTATAAATATTCTTAAATTGTTCTATCTCAGCAAAAGTTAATTTTGTAAGATCAGCTTCCCTGTCTTCAGCATAAGCAGCCATTATTTCATTACGAATAGCTTTCATACGTTCTTTTTCATCTTCTGCTTCTGCTGTAGTACTTTCTTCTACTTCTTTATTTACTTTAAAACCAAAATTTTCTAATTCTTTAGCATATTTTTCTGATTTATTAATAAAATCCTCTTGTTGCTATAAAATTTCTTTATAAACCTAAGAAGTACTAACTGCTTTAATAACAGCATCCTAACTTATTTCATCCTCTATTGTATCCCATTCGCTGCTATTTTCATTAAATTTTTTAATTTTCCAATTGGTTCCCCACTTATCAGTGATTTTATATTTTCCTTTCCAATCATCACCATAAGTGATTCTTAAGTATTCTTCTGCCAATTCTTTTTCATGAAACCATAACTTATCTTTGTTCTCTTTTTCATGTTGAGTATATAAATCTGATTTTTTATTTAAAACATTAGAAGCCATTGAAGCTAGAATAAAATCTTTATAATCACTATTTTCATATCTTTGATTATTTAATAATTCAAGATTTAAACTTTCTTTTATCTATGCTTTTTGTCTCTATAAATTTTCTTCATTTGTATCTAGCCATTCTTTTAACTATTCAGCATTTTTAGCCATTGATTTAGCTATATCACTTGTAATGCAATCTATTTGCTCTAATTCTTTTGCAAATTCTTTTTCTTTTTCTATAGTATAATCTTTAGTACCAACCTAATATTTTGCAAAAAGATCTCTTTGTTTTTTATAGACTTCTCCAACCGCTTCTAGTGCCTATGTTTCTTTTTTGCTAGAACTTCCAGTACCAGCTTCTGTTATAGCACCACTTATTAATCCTACAACTGTACCAGTAATCGCACCAATAGCTCCACCTAAAACTATTCCAAGCGCAGTCCCTACTGGTCCTAAAGCTGTTCCGGCAACTCCAAGAATTTTTGCTCCTAAGGCTGCTCCACCAGCAATTCCAAGTGCTCCTCCTCCAAGGAATCCAACACCACCAGCTGCTGCTGTATTGCCAATACCAGTACCCCAATCATCTGCTGTACCGGTTAAACCTTCTCTTTCAAAATTAGTGCGCTAACTTACTCTTTGAGCTTCATCTGCTATAGTTTGCATATTATAAGCATTAGCCTTTGTCCTATTCGCATTTTCTTTAGCCTAGTGCTATGCATTTTCTAAATCTTTTTCATCAAAGTAAATTAATCCATTTTCTCCATAATGATATTTTAACCCAGACAAAGTTTTTATTAATTCTAACGCTGATTCATTTGTAGATTCTAAAACATCTTTAAATTCCTATGTTCCAGAAACTAATTCATTTAATTTATCTTTACCAGTTTTATAATTTTCAATTGTATCTGATAATTTTTTATATTTTTCAGCAGCTTCATCTGCCGCATCTCCCGCAAGTTTAGAAGCTTTACTCGCCTATTCTGCCGCATCAGCATCTTTATTATAAGCTTTTACTTGCCAAACGATTGCTGCTGTTAAAATCGCTGCCGCAGCTGCCACGCCAAGAAATGTTGGATTTAATAAAGCATGCACTGCTTTTGATAGCTTTGCCGCAGCAATCTCTTTAAGTTCTGCAAAAGTTAATTTATTAGTCTATTTTTTTAATAACTCAGTAGCCAAAGCATCAGCCATTTTAGCTTTTGTTTCGTCATCGTTCGCTTTAACTACGCCATTAGTAACTATAATTTCTACTAATTTATTATGAATATTTTCATAAGTATCTTCTGTCTATAATTGCTATAATAATAAATTTTTTGATTTTTTTAAATTTTCTTCATCTATTGCAGCATTTGCTAATGACTAAACTTCAAGTCTACTAAAAATAGCTCCTAAAATATCATTCTCAGATGCCTCCAATAATTTATTAATAGCAATTGTTGAATGAATATTCGCATTAAAAGTAGAAAACGCTTTTAATGCCCCAGTAATTCCAGTAGTAAAACCAGTTATTATCATTGGCATAGACATCATAATACTAGATATTTTTTCCCAAGAACTTAAATCATTGTTTTTGAGTGTCTAAACGGCAGATACTGCTGATCTAATTCCCATAGAAAAACTAGAAACTGTTCTTGCCGCATTAACAATAACAGTGCTATAATCTTTAATTTTTGGCGCAATAGTATTTAATCTTTTCTATAATAATTCATAACTTGCCCCAACAGCTTCATTTCCATGGGCGGCCCTTAATTCTTCTTCTGTAAGATTTCTTCTAGTATTAATTAAATTTCTATATCTATCAACAATACCTTTTATTGTTACATCTTCTATATTTAAATCTTTTAAAACTTTTTCTAAAGCATTTACATATGAATCCGTCTCTCTCTATAAAGTAGTTAATTTATCTTGACTCTATTGATATAACTTATTTATATCTACATTTTCTATACCTAAATCTTTTAAAACTTTTACTAATTTTTCATTAGCTAAAGTTAAACGATTTGTTGCTTGAGTTTTTTCTTCTGTACCCTCAGCAGCATTTTTTTCTTGAGCTTTAGCAATATTAACTTCATCAATAGCTTCTCTTAATTCTTTTTCTTTTTTAATATTTTCATCAATCTATGCGGTTGCCGCACTATACTAATTTTTTTCTTCTTCTGTTAAGTTATATTGCTATAATTCATTAATTTCTTTTAATTTATTAATTTTTTCTTGTAATGCTTGCTGCTATTTAATTATCTCCTATTTTTCTTCTTTTTGCTTAGCTATTAAATTATCTATTTCTTGAAGCTAAATTTTATATGAGTCTTCGCTAATTTTCCCCTAATTTTTACTTTTAGTTAGTCGTCCTTTTTGTCCAACCAATTGTCTTTCTTTATTTATGGCATCTTTTAACTACTGCTCAAGCATTTCTTGGTCTTTCGAATAAAGCATATTTGCCCTAGCTTCTCCAGAAATAGCCTTAGTACTAGATATTCCCCCGCCCTTATATTCTTCCAATTCTGTTATTGCCTAATCATGAGCTAATCTAGCATTTTTAAGGCTTTCTTGTACAGTTAAATTTTCTTTTTCTCTTAATTCCTAAATCTATACCAAATTTTTATATTCTTCCAATTCAGCTTCGCTAATTCTATTAGCGTTTTTAGCAATAATATTTTGTAAAGAACTAATTCTTTTAAAAGTTTGTTCCTAAGCCTTAATATATTCAACGTCTTCTGCATGTATAGGTTTTTCTTGAATACTCTTTGTACTAAGATTATCAATCATTAATCCTACTTGCCTTGCGCTTTCTTCCTTTAATCCAGCGACATTCTAACCTTTTGTTACAATAGTCTAAATACTAAAACTAATATCTCTAAGTCTATTAGCAATAGCTTCTCCACCAATAGAAAAAACTAAAGTACTAATTGTTGATAATAATCCGGGTAATCCACCCATGCTTTTAATTAGTTTATCTACAAAACTGATAATTTTTGCCAAATGATCATTTAAATTTATAAAAAATTTATCATCAATAATTTCAGAATAAATACTTTCAATAGCCGCTTTTACTCTTTTATTGGAGGCTTCCCAAGATTCTGCATAAATATCAGCCTATTCTTGTAATGCTCCTTTTGCGCTAGCTTCTACCTATAAATTTTTCTTAAAGAAATCAGACTATTCCATTAATGTCATAAATTGGGTATATTGCCGCTAACCAGCAACAGTCTAAGCCAAAGCTACTTGCTAATCTTTAGATAAGGTTTTCCATTTATCCATAGTTTCATCTAAAATAGTATCCATTTTCTTTAATTCACCATTAGAATCTTTAATATTTATTCCAACAGTAGCTAAAGCTTCTGAATATTTTGTTAAATCTGTCCCATCTTCTAAAGAATCTCCAAGTTTTAAGCTCTCTAAACGAGAAAATAAAGTTTTTAAAGCCGTACCAACAGTATCTGCGGACATACGCGTTGTAGCCGTAATTGTTGTTAAAGCAGCTGCCGCATAATCAAAACTTAATCCAATAGTATCGGCTACACCAGCAAATTTTTCTAATCCCTATGAAATCTCATCTGAACTAGAAGCTGTAGCTGCGCCAAGCGCAACCATTTTATCTGCAAAAGACTCAAGATTTTCTCCACCTTTTGCAAAATTATTCCATACTGCAGTCATCTAATCAGATACAGTTTCTGCACTTTGTCTAGTCACATTAGCCATTTTAATTGTAGTATCTGCTCTAGCTAACACTTCTTGATCTGATAATCCCTATTGGTAATAAATCAAAGCAGCATCTGTATAAGCAGTAGTAGTAGTACTTAAAGCTTTTGCCGCTTTATTTGCGTTCTAAGCAAATTTTGCCATTTGTTCTGAAGACTATCCAGTAACAATTCGTATATTATTTAATGATTCATTCAAATCTTTAGCATATCCATATGCAGACTACACGGCTCCCATAACAACATGTATTGCAGTAGAAGATATCTACCAACGAGCAGTTCTTTTTAAAGTATCCCATAATCCACTAAATAATTTATTTATACGGATTACTGGAATTTCTGCATTTTGTATAGAAGTTGCTAGCTAAATAAAAGCTTGCTAGCCTGCTGGCCCTAATGAACTCAACTGAGCTCTATACTAACTTAAAGTCATACCGCTTTGCTAAAGCTATCTAGCAAATTTTGTTAAATCTAAATTTCCAGTTTTAATATTTGTTGCAGCATCTAATTGAGTTTTTAATTTTACTGCGGCCGAACTTGCCTAATTAAGCCCCTAAGTAATAGTCTATCCAAAAGAATTAGTAGTCATTATGGTGCTTAATCCCATTAAGTCTGTTTTTAAACTATTTAACTATTGACGTGCGGCGCCAATATCTGCAGTAAATCGTAATCCTACAGTAATTTCTTGATTAGGCATTAAAAATCTTCTCCTTTCTCTCTTGTTTTATATAAAAATAAAAAGGCCTTCTATATGAATAGAAGGCCTATTCCTATTAAATAGGAAAATATATTAAGACTAATTAAACAAATTAGCCCAATTTACTTAGTACATCTCTTATTAAATTTAAATTTTCTGGATCAGCAATTTTAGATTGTATATCAGAAGCTTCAAGGTTTAAATTATCATAATCTGTAACTAAGGCTTGCATAATTCCAAGTGCGGAATTGGCATATTTATATAAATTTTTAATAGTGTCCCAAATTGTATCAGTAATATCTTTTAATTCATCTGGATCCATATGACTAAGAATTAATTTCATTAAACCACTTCCCTCAACTAAATCATAAAGCTTAAATAGATCTTCTTTTTGTTTATCTGTAAAACTTATATTTGTATAAGAGAATAATACATCTAATTTTAACCAAAAATTAACTTTAGTAATATTATAAAATCCCTTGTCGTCTGCCGAATTATTTATAACTCTTTCAAACATTTGAGTTTTCTCATCAAGCGGTAAATACTATTTTACTTCAACTGCTTGTCCATTAAAATCAAAAGTTTTTACCTTATTATTTTTTGTAAGCTAAAGCTTACCAAATGCAACTTTCGCCATATATAAATCAATCTCCTTTATCTCATTTTTCTAAATATATTATATAAAAAATTTTTAAAAAAGTCAAGACATATTATACCAAATTGGTAAAATAGATTTAGGAATCTATAAGTGAATTGGATAATAACTTACTAATTTTAATAATTTTAAAATTCTAGCATAAGCGCTATTAATATCTGGTTTTTCTGGATTTATTAAATACTAATCCCATTGTTTAGTATAAGGAATATTTGATGAAATAAATCGTTCTAAATTATTATAGTTTGATTTTAATAAATTAATATAATCATCTATAAAATAAACTTTATAATGACCAGTAGTTCCACTATTATCATTTACAACAAAAACCTAGGCTATTGCTGAACTTCCTACACTAGAAATTTTTCCATTATCAACTTTTCCTTTTAACACTCCTCCCGCTATACCTTTTAATGCTAAAGAGTAAATTAACATTTTATTAGCTTCATAAATTTCCCATGGTTCGGCCTAAGCAGAATATGAACTTATTGATTTATCAACATTTTTATTTTTTGAAAATTCATTTTTTAAAACCGCAGTAATATTTAAATAATGGTTCATAAATAAATTATATTCTTGTAAATAATATAAAATATTTCTACCGGTTAAAATAGTAATATTGGGATTAGAATTTGCTGATAAATTATAGTTTTTCATACTGGTATTAATAGATTCTCCATCTTCCATTTTTATCACAAAATCAACTTTATCCTAAGTCTATCTCAAATCAGCTGAAGCTTTACCAAAATGTCGAAAATAATGCTAATCATTAATTTCCTAAAGCCCATATTTTAATCCCTATACTGCAAAATTACTTTTATCCATAAGAGCTACAGAAGAATTAAAACCCGTCTACTATATCATCAAATTAGAATTATTAGGATTTAAAACAGTTTTAACAATATCATCTATTAATTCTTTTTCTGTTTTATAAGTTTTTTGCTAAATCATACGACCTATAATTGTCGGAGCCAATTCTCCTATTTGTCCTATTAGGTATGAAATACTATATGACTTTAATGAATCAACTAAAGCATTTACTTCATCAATGAATCCTCCTATAGACTTATTTCCTTCTTTTAAACTATTAAATATATTATTATTTTTAAGTTTCAAATCGTTTTCTATATTTTTATTATTCTAAAATTTAAAACTGCGTTTTTTCTTTTGCTCATTTGTAAAATCTTTTTTTATATCTATCCATATATTATTTAATTTATTAGCCTATGCTATTAAATCATCTAAATTCTGAAATGACGCTTTCTATTTATCTGTTAAATTATTAAGAAAAGATAATGCTTTACCCAATCTGTCATCAATACTTTTAACCTAAAGCATATCAGAATTATTTTTTAAATTATTAAATTTATTAAAACCGCCTGCTGACTATAAGTTTTCTACCCCTAAATTAGATGTAAAATTAAAATCATAAATACTAAATTTAGCCTACCGAACAGCTTCTAATATATGTTGTAATAATTCATCAGAATGAATATTTAAATCTTTTGCTATTTTCTAAAAACCAGAATTTGGATTCCAAAAATAATTTAAATATCCTTCTAATTCTTTCCTTTTATTTGTTTTTGCGTTTCCAAGCCCTTGGGCTCTAGCCTATGAAAGTATTAAATTTCTCTATAAACGAAATACAGAATAAGGGTTTGGAGGCGATGCAAGATGTTCCTTATTAGTATGATTTAACCCATACCATAAATAATCATTATATTTTGCATGTATGTATTCACCAATTTTATTTGAATCTGCTTTCATATTTCCTTTACCTCCGCGAAGTTCTAGTTCTTATAATCTTTTTATCTAGACTGCCGCCTAAAAAAATAAAGGGAAGAGAAATAAAATTTCTCTTCCCCTTTAGTAACCAAACAATAAAAATAAATTATTTATCTTTATTATTATTTTCTTGCTTTGCTTGTTTAATATTTTTTTCTTTTTTAAAATTTTGATTATCTTCAATTATTTTCTCTTCTGGCATTTCAATGTTAGCTTTTTGATTTATGTATGTTTCATCTGGAACAACATAACCAGTATTTCTTCTACCGTGAGTAAACATAATTATATTACCTCTTATGAGCTTATGGTTGAACCAGGGGCTCCAGTAATATTATCTTGAGCAGAATCATAATCATATTTAGACCAAGTTTCAGTTCTATAAACCTGATTTACACCAGTTTCATCTACACCAAGTACTTGAATTCTTGCTAAAACTTTTTCTGTGCTATCCCATCTGGTATAATCTGGAAATGCATCCATTGTAAAAGTAAAGCTAGATGGATCGCCCGTTGAAGATAAAGAAAATGAAAAGTTAGACTATACTTTACAGCTTGGAATAATAAATTCAGCAGGTAAATCTTTTCCAGTGCCCTAATCTCTCCAAAGAGTAGAAGCTTCCAAGTAATAGGTACCACCAAATTTATCTGGAGTTATATCAATTTGCATAGCTCCTTTAGTATGTTGAGTATAATAATCAACCATAATTTTTTCTGCATTAGCTATTCTTAAAGCAGTATTTTGTTCAGTTTTGCTTGTAGCAGTATCTCCTCCATCATAAGTAGCAGTTTTTCCATCTTCTACATACTAAAAAGAATTACCAGTCGCAATTATTATTGGATATTTACCATTATATTTATTATTAGGAGAAGTTTTTAAAGCTCCTTTTTTATATCCAGTAGAAGCTGATTCGGCGTCAGCCCAAAAAGCATATCCTGAACCAATCGTTGCGGTATCTGCAACTCTTTTAAATAAATATGGTTCAGACTATACTTCTCCATGGCTATCTAAAATCATAACATAAATAGTAGGATCTTTTGCCTCTTCTGTTCCTTTGGTATAAACAACTGGATTCTAATCAACGAAAGCATAAACATTATCACCAATTTTTTCTATACAATCCGTTACTTCGGCAACATGCTGTGTAATTGGCGCTGTGGAACTAGCCTCTATTAATCCAGCACCAATCAGAATAGAAAGACCAATAGGAGAAATTAAAGCATCTTCCATTGTAAAAGTTACTGTTCTTTCGCCATCCCAACTCATTAATCTCGCATTACCACGACCACCTTGAGCATATACTGTAGTTGCTGCACCTTCAAAAGTAGAAGTCTTTAATGTATCAAAATAACAAACTGGTTCATTTTTATAAAATATTTTATTACCAATTTTCTAAGCTGATTTTGCGCGAAGAACAACATCACAACATTCACGTACACCAAATTTCATATATGTATTTCCTCCTTTGTGAAATATTATTTTTTTAAATTAATACATATTTTTCATCCAATTTTCAGACTATGAATTCATCTAAGCACCAGCCAATCTCGCGCGAATATCTATATCATATTCAATATAAAGACCAAGACGCTATAACTAATCATAAACCATAAAAACTGTATATTTTATTAATTCTGTCACTGGGATATGTAAACCAGTAGACAAAACTGAAATATAAGTAGTAAAAATACTACCTTTATTATCACCTTTTTCGGCAGCAACCCTCTAACGTCCTTTCATAATCTTTTCTGCAATCCGTTTATCTTCTGCATCTGCAGGATTATAATCTTCACTTGATTTTCCACCTATACAAAAAATCGTATTAATTGTTGCCTATAAAAAATCAAAATTATTACTATCAACAATAATCATATCTTTCTTTTCTTCACTAATAATAATGCTATTTGGAGTAAAAGAGATTTTTTTATTAGGCAATAATAAAGTTAATAGTTGTATTACAGCATTTTTTTTACTTATATTTTCTTTTTGGCTTATTATTGTCATAAATATTTGAAAATTATTTGTAGTAGATAAAACAGACTCGTCCAAATCGAACATCATTTTATTTAATGTAAGCATTTGTAATCCAATAAAAAAATCTTCTTCGCCAATCATTGCAATTTCTTCTACTGTTGGCTGATGAAGTGTTAATTGACATTCTGGTATAGGATAATCTCCGCCAGTCATTAACAATAATCTAGTATCCATTATTCATTAAAAATTTTATTAAAGTTATTAATTAAATCAATATTCTCTTTTGGATTCAATGCATCTTTTTGATCTTCAGTGCCATGAACTGTCTAATACATTAAGCATAATCCGGCAAACTCATCTGTTAATACCATTTGATTTGCACCTACAAATTCAATATCACCCAATCCTGTTAATTTTTTTCCCTAAATCATAGTATCTATTTCGGCGGCAATTTTATATGGTCTAAGGCCAAAATCTTTTAACTACCATTGATTAAAATGACAAATAATATCAAATTCAATCATATTATCTCTAAATTCAGGATTTCCGCTTGGAGTAAATACATCAAAATTAATTAAAATATAATTTAATACATTCTAATCTATTAATAATTTTGGTACTAATTTAATATTTTTATTAAATAACTCTAATGCTTTATCCTGCGGCACATTTGGTCTGTCTAAACAATCAGGCGATGTATAATATAATAATTTTTTTAATCGTTCATTTTTTAAAATTAAATCAACAATTAATTCTAAATCTTTTTCTCTTGCTAAAAAACTAGCCTTTGGGAATTTATAACTTTCAATTTTCATTTTAGTTATTCTCCTTTTTCTCAAAACAAGGATTCAACAACAATTGTTTTTGAATACTCGCCATACTTTAACTCAAACTATCCACTATAACTTTTTGTCCACTATATTATAATTTTTTTAGGATTGTTTGTATCTAATTTATAAATAATAGGAGCATCTTTAGCAGCCTCTATATTCCATTCGCTGCTATCTTCTCCTAAAAATTCATATGTATAAACAGTTTTAGGCTTTATAAAAGTATCTCCAGATATTAATATATCTATTGTTGAATCATTAGGATTTGTAATAGGCTCTATCTTTGCTCCGACTATACCTGCATCCACATCATCTTCTGTTTCATTTGCATAATATTCTACCCCATTGATTTCTAATATGCCTGGCATACTAATCCAATCAATAGCTTCAACTCGCCAACAAACTTTATGTTCATCAGTGCCATCTTGTAAATAAAATTTAGTATATCTTTTAAAATATTTTAAAGTATAATCGTTTTTTGGCATCAATATATTTATTGAATGATTTGGCGTATCAACACTAATCCCATGTTTCTAAATATAATCAATTCTAGTTTCTACCGGCCCTCTAACCGCACAATATGTTTTATGCTACCCAGTTTCATCTTTCCATTCAATCTAATAATTACATCTTCTAATATCGCCGCGGAAATAAGCTAATTCATCTAAATCCTATAAATAAATAATCCAATAGGTTCCCGTATTTACCCATTCGAATATATCTCCAGAGTGAAAATCATACTCAAATCCAATAGAAAGTATCTTGTCATCATAATCTTGTTTTAGTTTGTTGGGATTTATGAGTGCTCGGACCGCCGGCGCCTCTCCCATATCGTCTTCTGGACCAAAATTGTCCTAAGTATTTTTGCGTACAAAAGCTCTTTGATATGAATATAAAGTAGCTTTATCTAAAGAACGTCGCTTATCTTTAATCATACGATTATCTTGCATATTTCCACCCTATTCTCTAAGTCGAGCCCCCATAAGACCTACAGAAGGTAATACCCCCCTTTGCTAAGAAAAAACACTTTTCCTAACAGTTCGATTCATTAATTCAGTTAATGGTTTCATATTTTTTCAAATCCTATAAAATAGAAATTATTTCAAACACTGTTTTTCTATATAAATCAAAATTATATTCTTTAATTAATAGCCCCTCTAGTTTAGAAAGACTTGATAAAAATTGCGGGTTTGATGAAAAAATTTCATTCAATCCCGCAATTTCTAAAATAACAGTATTTATCTATTTTCGCCAATCCTCATTATTTTCTGCCATCGGAATTAATTTCCATACTTGATTTGTTAATCTATTTAATGTTTTTGTTAATACTTCAGAAGTTATATTAAAATTATATTTAGTCATCATAATAATAATTCGTTTTTTTAAAAACGTCCCAATTAGATTCATATTTACCATTATCATTTAAACGGCGCCTATGATACAATCGCTAGAAATGATGAATCTACTATTTTACTTTATCCTATAAAGTAATTAATTTAGATAAATGATTTGCCTATGAAGTCATTTTAAAATCTGCACCGCTATATTTCATTCGAGTATTTTCAATAGATGTAATCTATCTCTAAAGCCACGTATTTAACATAATTTTTGCTAAAATTAAAATTTCTTCTTGGGTTAAATTTTCTTCAAAATAACTTTTATCTATTAAATAAATATCTTCATCATTTATCTATTTTATAATAAAATCATCTTCCTATAAATTTTCACTTAAAACTTCTTCTGTATTAATAATATAATTCATAAGATTTATTTTTGGAAATTCAAATTCTGGCAGCGCCTAAATCAATAAATTCTATAAATCTCTATGAGTATCTTCTGGGGTGAGCTCAATATACAAGTCATCGGTAATATCTCCAAGAAAGCGATTATATATTTCGACAAATTTTGTTGCCATTACTGTCGCCTCCTAGAAATTAATTATTTTATATCTGCTGTTTTATAATTTACATTTGTTCGGCGGCCAGTGTTCGCAACAGGTCTAGGTCTTGCACTCTCTTTAGCTGGAGCCGCCACTTCTTCCTCTTTCTCTTCTTGTTTATGCTGCAAAGCCGCATCAACATCAAATCCAATTTTTTCTTTTAAGGCTTGACGTTTATTATAATCTGAAAGAGGTAATGCAACAGCATATGTTTTAATTAAATCAATTACACCAATAGGAGCAAAATCTAAACAATCAAGAAATGCATCTAGACTACCCGTTAACAATAAATCTTTAATCTACTGTTCATTTAAAAAATATTCTGGTTGAGCATTAATATTAAATTCTTGAAGTGCGGCCTCCGTTTTAATTTGTAAAAAATTTTCCATTAAAGCGCGAGCGCCAGGTTCATACATAAATTTCACTAGTTCTTTATAGGAAATTTTCTATTCCTCACCTGGCGCAAATTCACGCCGTATATTTACGCTAGGAATCTAATAAACTACTCTACTAGTACTTCTATTTTTTACAATAAAATATTTTTCATTTTTATTATTTGCCATAATAAATAAACTCCTTTTTCTCTTTAAATATTAAATTTTTATTTTAATGGAAAATGCTATTCCAATCCATGTTTACAACTTCAATTTTATTATTTCCAACGAATAATTTATAATTACTTGAGTTCATTTGGAGAGAATCAAATTCTACAACACTAACTTCATTTTTCCCATTCTTCATCTCAACATAGCTTGGATAAAAATAATAAAGGTCTGGACGCCACTCTAATCGAGCAATAATTCTTACCATCTAATTATTTTTTATTGCTGTCATAATGTCTGATATAGATGAAGATAAAGTTGTATTATCAATAGAATACACTTGTTCTCCATCTTGTGTATCTTGTGACAAAATGCATGTAACAGTTAAATCTCCACCGCCAGAACCACCATTAACAATTCCATCTTCAATACGGTTTAGCTCTTTAACAGTAAGCTTATCGCCGCGTTTCCAAATTTTCTTTTTAAACATTTTTAATAATCTCCTTCTTAATTAGAAATTATTAACCATTAATTTCGACTCCAGCCGCGTCGGCGCCAAACCAACTAGTAACACCCTTTACACCATCATTGAGATGCCAAGTATCCATGTCACCTAGAAGGTCAGTATCAACATAAGCGCAAATATTATTAGTAAGCATAGCAACTACGCCAACTTTTTTATAAACCTGAATTTCACGAGAACGATCATAGCCATTGAATTCATCAACAATTGTTTGACCTTCCATGGCAATCTTAACAGGTTTAGAATCAGCACCCGCAGGAATTACCCAGGCATAACCGGGATCAATGACCTTGCGCTCATTAGTCTCATCTTCAAAGCCTTGAGGAAGAATCACAACTCTACGGCCTTTATAATCAGCAAGACGGCCAGTTCTATAAAGTTCATCCTTCATGGCCTCGGTGTATCTCCAAGCCTCTTTAGGAATCATACGAACAGCAAACTCTTCGGTGCAATAAATAGTGGGTGTGCCATAAGCGGCGGCAATTTGAACAAGTTTATCAAAAGCAGCTTCATCAAAACCATTCGCCGCAACTCTATTGGCGGGAGGAAGTTGATTAATGGAAGCCTTTAAAGCAGCGCCAACTTCTTTATAAATAAGTTCATTAATGCCTTCCATAACAATACGAGTAACCTCAGCGAAGTCAACACGACCATCAAGGAACTCTTCAAAACCAATCTGGGCGGCGCCGCCGACTGCAGATGTTGGGACCTCGAAAGACTCTTGCGCTTTACCAAGTTTAAACACTTCGTAAATACCAGCAAGACCTACGCGAGTAATGAATTGTTTTGCGCGATTATTATTAGTTAACTTTCTACGGAAAATAGGCTTATCTCCCTACGCAAATACTTTAACTTCAGCAAATTGATTATATGCTTCAGTTACGATTTGAGGAAGAACATCATCTAAAGTTTCCTCAATAACTCTAAAAATTAAATTTTTATTTTCACGATATTGTGCATAAGTACCAGCTAACTCTTTAAACTCTGCACGAAGAGTATCATTAAGAGCCTCATAAGAAAGGGATTGTCCATTCCAGCTATAAGCAACAGGATTCTAAGAATCTGCCTTAGCAACAACCTTAGCAAGTGCAACTAAATTATTTCTATCTAATGCCATTGTTTTGTCTCTCCTTTCCTATATTTAATTAAGCAATACGCATAATCTTAACGCCTTTTTGACCATCAGGCATTGTATAAACTTTTACGACTTGCCATTTCATAGTATCATTAGTGTCGAATTCAGCTTTAGCATTATTTTCCTTCACTAAAATACCATCAGTCTTGCGGACCTTAAGAATATCATTTATGGCTAGCTCTTCTTCATCAATAGTATTAGTCGTATAAATATCTCCAATATTTGTCTTAAATACACGAGGTACCATCTTAGTTCCCTCTGGCATCCTCTTTTCAGTGTATCCGCGAACAATGTGGAAAGGATCGTTAGTCTAGAAAAGTTCATAAATATCAGTGGGCTCAGTGGTTACTTTATCATAACTATAAGTCTTGTCAATTTCATAATAAGTAGTATTTTCTTCAAAACCATCTGTTAAAGTAGCTTCTGTATACTGATTATTTTCTTTTACATAATAAGTTTTAGTAGCATCGACAGCAGTATCAGTAGTTACTTTATAAAAATTATAACCAGTGTTACCGTCGGCATCTACACCATTATAATAACGACTCTAGAATCCAGGCTTATCTGCCTCATAAGGACTATAAATGCGAGCATTGTAATCATTCTTCGCCATCACAAATTCGCAATCTGCTTGCTCTTCTCTATATAATTTTATCTCATTATAAACAAGCATCCATTCGCCAAGTCCAGTAAAATCAACTACCCCATTAGCATAATCATATTTTACAAACTGACCTTGATGAAGTTTTGTAATTGCCTTATCAGCAGGCAATTGAGCATAAATTTGACCAGTTCTTTGAGCTGATAGATGATTAGGTTCAACTTGACCATATCCGCGCTAAATAAATTTATAATCTGGAGTGCCAAGTAAAGTATCTAATCTAGTGTTGGTATTAAAACTCATTTTAGTTTCCTCCTTTATTAAATTTTACTTTTTGAATTATTAAGAACCGCTTTTATCCATGCTGGAGTATTAGCGTCTTCAATACTAGTTGCATCTAGATTAAATGTTAAAGAAGAAGATTCTTCTTTATCATCGTCTAAACTAAAATTAACTTTATTTCTTACACAAATAATAGATAGTTTCGCTTCAATATCGTCAAGAGAATATTTATCAATATTTTCAATGACATCTTTCTTTTCTGCATCAGATAACATATAGAAAGAATTAATCATAGCTTCTTTATCTTTTCTTTCAGTTTGATTTTTAAATTCTGTTAAACTAGCAATCTGAGCATTAAGAGTATCAATTTTCTCATTTAGAGAATTTCTTTCGGAAACTAATGCACTATAATTTGTTTGAAGTTCCACATATTCTGGAATTTCATCTAAAACATATTTAGCTTTTTTGTCCTTTTTCTTTTCATCTTCGTCTTCTTCTTCAGAAGAATCTTTCTTGTCGGATTCTGATTCCGTAGTTTTGTCAGAATCATCAGAGTTATCTTCTTTTTTATTCTCTGTTTTTTCTTCCTTATCTTCTTCATCATCTTTATCTTTTTTCTTAAAATTCACATCTTCTTCAATTGCCGCTGGAGCTTCTGCTTCGGCAGTAACAGAATCAGCAATCTCAAGGACTTCATCTACTTCTTGCATTGTCTCTCCTCCTTTACTTATATATTTAGTCATTTCTGTTATCATAGACTGCATTTTCTCATAAAAATCATCTTCGAAAGCAAATTTAGTAATACTAGAACCTTCAAAGCAAGGTTCATACTTCTCTCCAAGAATACATAATTTAGAAAATACTGACTCATTTATTATAAAAAATTTGCCCTATGTTTTATCAGGTTTTGTCCAAAATGCTTTTGTTAAATCTTCATCCAATTCCATTGAATGATTATTTCCTTTTTCAATTACTCGTTTTGACTCAGGATATTGGCCGGTCCACAAATATCCTTCTGTCATAAGATATTCATGTTCTACTCCATCATCTAAAAATTTTTGAAACCAGCACTTAGCTCCTAAATCTACAAAACCATAAGGACGAGTTGTATCCTTTAATTTAATCTTACCATTTTCAAAATAGATTTCTCTATTATGTTCTTCAAAATCTCCGGTTTCTTCATTATAAAAACCAACAATTGGAGAACCTGGTAAAGTATTTGCCATTTGGGTGGCAACCTCCTTGGTAATAATACTTCTATTACGATTAGGAGATTGCCCCACATAGCATACTTTTATCTAACATTTTGAAATTAAAGGATTTACAGGAACGACATTAATAAATTCACAAGGGACTTCCATTTTAATGCTTGTATGTGCCATTCTTATTCCTCCTATTAACTCATAGATTCTTTATTTCTTATAGTTTTCTCACTTTTCTAATCATCTGGCTTTTCTGGCCTACCACTCTCTTTAGTTTCAGTTTGAATAACTTGAGTTTTAGTTTCTTCTGTAGAATTTTGAATTTTTGACTAATTATTCTAATCCTTTTTGCCCAAAATATCTGAGCTGCTTAAAGTAGAACTCATAAGCGGAGGAATCATAATTTCAGTTAAATTTAGAACTTCATTTTCAAAGTAAGCCGTATTAATAATAGAACTTTGAGAATGACCAAGAGCAATTTGCGGTAACATCTTAGAATAACCTAACTAAACTTGCTCTTTATATAATTTTGACATATCTTTATAATTATACTAAGTAGTTTCCAACATAAAAAATCTAAATTTAATTTTTTTCTATGCACCTGTCTTGGCGGAAACCACTCTATCAAAAAACACTTCAAATTGTAATAATAAATTTCTTACTGTAGATTCATCTTCTAAAATAGATTTATCCAAAGCTAAATTACCGTCAGTATTAAAAATATTTTTAGATAAACCCATAGCGTTATATACTGTCCGCTCAACCTTATTCAAATCATCTTGAGTCGCAGTAGTATTTTTATCTGATAAATCAATTGAATCAACATCAGCAAAAGTTGTTACAACATCTACTCCAACCGCACGTCGTAACATATTAACAGTGGTATTATGTAAATCTTGAGCTTCTTCAATATCAAAAATTAAATCACCATTTTTATCTGTAGGTAATTTTTGAATAATAATTTTTAATAATTTCTACATCTATTTTTGTCTGTCTAAATCTTGAGCCGCGTCTAAATCAATAATTGCTGGTATTGCACTAATAAAAATTGGTATATCTGTATTGTTTAAATTAAATTTAATTGTTTTATTCGAATCTAATAAATACCAACCAGAACTTCTATAAAAATTTTGATTAGGATAAAATAAATTATCATCAGATAATTTTCCTTCTTTATAAAGAATATATCCTTTCTAAAATTCTTTTGGAAACATTTTTAATATTTTTAATCTATATTGAGTATCTGGAAATTTATCGTCAAAAAACTACATATTAAATTCAACTGTTGGTATTCCTTTTACTGAAAAACGTGTTCTGCAGTAATTAGGCGGTAATTCCTAAATTGATAAAGCATTGCCCTCTTCGATAATATATCCATAATATGCGCCATTAAGAATTACTTTTAAAGCAATTTCACCACACATTTTCTTAATATGCGAATTATCTAAATAAGTTAATCTATTCACAAAATCTGTAATAATTTTCTCAGTATTTAATTTTTCATCAGTATATATTTCTGGTACCACATACCAATCATATCTATATAAATTAGCATAATAATCACAAGCGCGCTAATATATACCGCTAATGCTATAAAAATGATTTGATATCTCTCTTAACTTAGGTAAATTTTTTTCAAATAACGCTTGTAAAACGTCGTGCTTAGATATACCTTTACAAGTTTTCTATAAAGAACCAAAAGTAAGAATAGCATCTTCTAATTCTTTTGGACCCACTTTAATTTTGCCATACTCAGTATATAAACGTGCGGGATCTCCTAAAAACATATTAAATCCTTTACTATGAATAGCTTCTTGTCTAGTCATTTCTTCTGCCAAACCGTTCACCTTCTTTCTTAATATCCAGCTCTGTGTAATATATAATCATAAGAAATTAAATTTTCTTCTGTATATGGAATTTCAATTAGCTTTATATCATGAAGGGCACAAAATCTTCTTTTTTGATTATCATTATGTTGCTATTGATAAAGCCCGCGTTTTCCGCCAAATTTACTGCTAGCTTCATAATGCTGTTTACCTTGATATTCAATAAGAAAATCAATATTTCCATCATCATCAAAAACTGCAAAATCAAATCTTAGAGGGCGGCCGCTTGTACTAGTTAGCCCAGGGAAGATATATTCTTCCTTAAATACAAGCCCAGCATCTTCAAGAATTTCATGAATTTTAATTTCTCCTCTTGACGCTTTCATTTTCTGACCTCCTTAATTCATAAACATAAAATCTTTTACATTAAATTTCTTTTTCCGCTTCTTATTTTCTTCTTCTTGTTTAATATAATATAATCCATATTCAAAAGCTGAAAATTTATCCTTACGGACGCTTTTATTTGCTTGTTTCAAAATAATGTTTAAACCTTCATTTTCTTCACGCAAATTTAGCATCTCCTCACGTAATATGGAAGTTAAGGTAAATGGTTTTAAATAATCTGCCCGTTCTTCGGGTCTCATTTGCTAACCTTTAGTTTTTCCTAATAATTTTGTTTTAGCAACACGCTCGTCAATAAGTAATTTTACTTTGCCCGCCTACAAAGCTACTTTAGCATTAGAATGTGCTTCAGTATTAATTGGGGCGGTTGCTTTAATAATATATAAAGCATCTTGTTCAGTATCCGCAGTACGATACTTTTTATAATACTGTTCTTCGTCATTGTAAATACCAAAATCAGGATAAATATCTCCAGTATCTGGGTCGGTCTATTTTTTAACAAAATAATCTATTAAACCAATACCAAGACCATTACCATCAAGAACAACTCTACGAGCCTTATATTTATAAAATAATTTTTTAATTTTAATACACTAATCTTCAAAATGTTCATCAGTTAGAGTAAAAATATTAACTAATGATTTAGTTGCTTCACCTACCGCTTGAGGCGTTACTTTAAATACACAAATAACAGTATCGCATCCCTTGCGGCCAACATCTACGCTAAGAATATAATATGCCTAGAGCGAAGACCGCCCCGACGCTTCATATTCTGGTTGTTGCAAAATACGGTTTCTATCAAATACTTCACCATCAAAGAATGAACCTTCTGCGGTTCCAGACCATTTACTCTCATATTCTCGAGCAAAAGAAGCATCGTTAAAAGTACCGTCTCGTTTCATATCTAGAATAAAGTTTCTATCTTGTAGACCGCATAATACCGGTATTCGCCAAGTTCCGCCCATGACAAAAGCCTTATCCGGTTCTGTAATCATCCAGATAAGAAACTAAATAAGCTTATCATAAGCGAACTCATTTTTCCAACCAGCTGTTGTTCCTATATATTCTAAAAGATTCGCTACATCTTTTACGCTTTCGCCGCTGTATATTCCTATACAGAGTAGACTATATCACCATCTACAGCATTATCTGTTTAGATGCCCCCTACTTCGGTCATCAAACGCTTATGACCTACTCTCTTTCGAGATAGTCGTTGAACCTTCCTTAAATTATAAGGCTTGGCTGCGGATTACCTGGTCTAGGCTTCCCCGCAATTCAAGGGGTTATTCAATATTAATTTCTTAATAAGGTCGCTAATTTATCTTTTTCAAGCTAAGTTAATTTATCATATTGAATTTTATAATCCTAATAAGTATCTCCTCTTAAAATACAATAAATAGTGTTAGAGCTGTTTACATTTAATTTTGCCGTTAAATGATTTATGTCAAAAGGACGTTTTAATTCTTCGTTGAGAAAAACTAAAAAAACCTATTCTTTTGTTAATTGTCTTTTAGAATTTAATTTACTGCTATTAGCCTTTAGCTCCAATAAATTACAACTATCACAAAAAATCTAATAAATTTTTAATCGCTCTTCTTTAGGGAGTTTTTCATATTCTTCTTTATACTAATTATGATTAACTCCTCTTTTTATCCTACTTATTGTTGTTCGACTTACACAAAAAATATCTGATAAAACTTGTCCTGGTCTAGACATAAATTCTAAAACAGATAAAATTGTAAGAATATCACTCTCTATTAAATGACTTCCACCATTTGATGGACCAAAATTTCCACCTTCATTTTGATTATATCCATTTTTATAACTATCATAATATTTTATAAATTCTTTTTCTTTATTACTAATTTCTTGATAGGAGACATCTCCTTGAAATTCAATATTAAATGAAAAGCTTTTCTCTCCATAAATATTAAATTCTTTTTGTAAAAAACTATTATCATGTTTATTTCTTCTTAAGTCATTAAAATGTCTATTTCTGCGTCGAACTATATTATTAGTTAATCCTATATATTTTTTATGGTTTTCAGTATTTTCAATTTTATAAATATAATACATTTTTTATTGCTCCTTTATTTTTATTATTTCATTATATAATAAAAATTAAACACAATAAATTGTAACTTTTTGCCCAAAAAATTAACGAAAATTTGAGACTTATTTAAAGTCTCTTCATCATGCTTAGTTCCATCCATACATAACCTCGATACATTCATAGTAGGAAGAATAACTTCCGAAAGAATAGTTCCATCTACGCCAACACTTTCTTCTACAAGTCCACCATGACGACGTTTACCTCTTGATTTCTCACTTGCTGCAATATTATCAAAATAAGAACCATTCTTAAATACATAACAAACATAGTCCTTACCTTCTCGCGTACGCCCTGGCCGCCTATCAATCTCTCGGTCAAGTGCAGGGATAAGACTACATAATTCATTTACTTTTTCTTTTACAATACCCGCAGCCTGCTCTTTACCACCAGAAGTAACAAACAACTTACATCGCGGATATAATATACATCTAATCATTAATACTAAAATTGAAAGGAAAGATTTAGAGTAAGCACGGGGGAATACCATGTAAACATATTTATATCGCATTGCCGCCCGCAAAAATACTCTCTAATAAAAATAAAATTTAAAATCCTATGGATTGCCCATATCTAAAAGAAAATCAATAAATATATCTGGGTATTCCCGCCAGAAGGCTATGTACTTTCTCGCTACTGGCACGATGGCCATAACACGCTCTTCTGATAAACCAACCTTTTTTCTATCTTGGCTGGCCGCACCTAATGCTTCTTGTAAAGTCATTAGATTTTACCCTCCATAAGATTTCTTAATACTTCTTCATCATGAGCAATCTATTCTTCTTCACTTTCTTGTAACTCTGCATAATCATCATAGGTTTGGAACATTCTATTTTCCTCATCTTCAAATAATTCATTTTCTAAGAAATCATCATCTGATGCCTAATCCGCATCTTGTCGAGCTTCATTTTCCTTATCCTTTTCAATTTGTTTAACAGCATTTTCAATAAGTACGCCAAGATTCATTTCTTCCATAACAAGATTTCTTGTATAACCCTATAAATCCTAAAGTACTCTATCAACTTTATCTTTTGGTTGATCAATATAATATCTTTCAATAAATCCTTGTTTTTCACAAATAGTAACTAATTCTGAAATAGAATCTAAGAATTCACCATTTTCCGCCTTATTCTAAGCGGCAGTAAATTTACCCGATTTCATTAACATATCATACATTTTAATAGCTTTCTAAGCTCCATCCATATCTCCTATATTTAAAAGCTAATCCGCCTTTAAAGAGACGCGGCAAATCTTTCTTAATGTATCAATATGGCCGGCAGTCTAGATATCATATGACTCCATCATTTCATTATATAATTTTTCTAACTAAACCCACTCTTCTGGTTTATACTATTTACCCCACTTTAGCCGCAATGCTACTTTATCATCTTCAGTTAATTCAATTCCCAAATCCTCTTCGGTAATTTCATTTTGCATATCGAAATAATCTAAACCGGAAGAGTTGTCAAAATCAAGGGGCGGTGGAGCTGGTGGCGGCGGAGGGGTCGGTGCCTTTCCATCCTCGGGTATTGTTTCACTTGCTTTAGCAGTAGCTTTAACTATATCTTCTTGCTAATATCCCTAGGCTTTCATAGCATCTTCCATTTTTTTATTTGCCATATCCTGTAGAAATTTAGTATCTTTCCATCTAAAATCCTTATGTTGCTTTAGCCGCATTTTAGATAGATATCTTCCTAGAATGGTTACCCCAGTAACTTTTTTAGGGTCTCTCGCATAATTCATCATTAGCTTGTTCCATTCATCGGGTACCCAAGGGACATCCGCCTCTTCAAGAATCCAAAGAAAAGTTTCTGGATTCCAGTTATCTACATGCATAGTTAAACATTTTTTGCATTGATTCATTAATCCATTTTCTGGATATTTTTCTAAATTGTTTGAACGATAAAATTCTTTTTCGTCCATTGTGCGATTACATTTTTCGCAATAGTGACTAGCCATAAATATGACCTCCTTTCTCTCGTTAATATATGAAAATAAAAGATTTGTTTTTAACAAGGTTGTCCAGGAGGATTATTGTCATTAAAAATTTTTGAATCTTCATAAGTAAAATCGCGATAGCCCCTAAGTTTCATTTTAGCAATATAACGTCCTATAATATTTGAATTTTTCCCATAGTGATTAATTAGTCCATCCCACTCTCGCTTTACAAAAGGTATATCCAAAGTTTTTAATACTAATAAGACTTCTGAAATATTATTAACATCAAGTAAATCTTGAATACACTATTTACAAATATTTAATTCAATTGTATTGTTATGAGAATTATAAAAACACATATGCTATTTTTCTTTAAGACAAGTTTCACCGCATCTAGTGCAAGTTTTTCCTAAATCTAAATAATCTTTTAAATAACTCATTTTTATACCTCATTTCTTTTTTTTGTTACGGCATTCTTTACAAATGCTGTACCAACCATCAAGGCTACCACTGTTTTTACTAAAGTATTTGCCAATTGCTAATTTTGTTTTTCCGCATCGAGTACATTTTTTATATTTTCCAGGCTTAATATTTAAAAAATACCAGCTAAGAAATTCATCTTCAGCGGCACTAGCAATAAGGCTAGGTATCTTTTTACGCCAAAGACTAGAGATGTACTCATTGCTGTAGCTTAAACCAAACTCGGTCTAGAGCGTTTGCTGGATTGCCGCATTTTGTACTTTGTCTACTTTTAATTCGACAATCCGCTCATAAACGGGATAATCTTTTAATGCTGTTGTCGCTACTCTGTCAAAATCTTCCATTAAGTACCATGTATCTGACTCAAAGTTGCCGTCTCCATTTTCTTTTAATCCTGAATAATTAACAAGGATAGCAGAACAAACTTTGGGGTCACATAAAGATACGCCGCCTGGAATAACATGACCTTCGTCATCAACAGTATCAAAATCATCTAAAGGTATCCAATTCTTTGATGGAGTTAAATATTTTGTTACTACTGGCTAACGAATCGAGTCTTTTACAACATACTAATCTTTACGCAATTCAATGATTGCTTGTTTAGCAACATAAAGATCACGCCCGCTTAAAGTAGGAACAATACGCTCCCAGCTTTCTATGGCATCTCTTATCTATCTTAGTTCTGGTATTTCTTCTAAATCTTTTTTTGAAATTGTTTTCTTCGGTTGAAATATTACATGTTTATTTTCTGTAATTAAATTATAAATTCCATCTTCACCGTTCTCGAATTGGGAAACAAGACCTTCAAATGACATTTCGCGTTTATTAATAGTAACCATACGATTTTCGGTTAATATCTTTTTTTCTTTTCTTTCTTGTTTCTCCATTCCTAGAATCAAATAATCGGCTAGATATTCTAAATATGTAGAATTTGGATTAGGATTTTCTTCTAATATCTATTCGACTAAATGTTTTCTATCTTCTGGAGAGTCTAAAGTATAATCTAGTTTTATCATTACTTTCACCTCCAATATTTCTAATTTTATTTTACAAAAAATTTTTCCAAAAGTCAAGTTCGATAAGTTCCTCTCTGCTGGAAAAAAATAGTTGATTTTTTTAAAATTTTTTGTTATAATGATGATAGAAAAAGTAAAGAAGGTGCGGCAAATGAAGATATTAGAATTTTTAAAGAAACATTGGCGGGCGGTGGTCTGGACCTTGGGAGCACTGGGACTAGGTCTCGGCACTTTCAAATTTTTTCGCCGCTTCCGCATTAGAATAATTGACGCAAATTTTAGAGACGAAGAAATGCTTTTTGAGCATGTGCGGCTTATTCAAGAGTATCATGTTTTTGAAGATGCTAAAAATAATGAAGACCATCAGCAATATTTAAATACTGCTTTTTATCCAGACCATAATTTGGTTATTTTGGTGAGTTATTTTAATCGAAAAATTTTTGAAGAATCTTATTTATCAATGGGATTGTTGGATAAAGAAAATATGGCGACAATGTCTGATGATGAGATAGCAATTCCCGCCGTATATTGCGAAGATGCAAATATTAAAAAAGTAAGTTTTATTGATGGTGCAGTTCTTTATGTACCGGAACACAATGTTGAATTTGAAATAATAGATGAAGGAGACTTAGATTATGACATTTATAAGTGAAAATACTACGAGAAAGGTTGATGGCCTAGGTCGTATTAGTATTCCTAAAAGTTTAAGAGATAGATTTAATATCAAACAAAATGATGAAATCGAATTTAGCGTATGTTATGCAGGAGATATAACATATATAGGCATGAATAAGAAAAATGATACTACAAAAGCAGAAATTGTTGCTGCAGAACTCGAATCTCTTGGTATTGATATTCCAGATGCGTTAATGGATATGTTGCAGTAATAAAGAGAGGAAAATCTTTCCTCTCTTTTTCTTTTTTCTATAAAAAAAGATAGGAACGTTTATTATTGAAAATTAAAAATATTTCGTGATTCGAAATTAAAAATGCTCTGAGTGGGAGAAATGGCGTGAGAAAAGCAACTCAATGGTAAAAAATGGAAATTATCCCATTTTACCACCCCGGCATACTATACAAAAAAAGTACATAAGTCTATTGTCTGTATTGTGCAAATTGACGAACGGGACAAAAAATACTACCCCCTGGAATAAAGACAAAAAGCAGTTGTTTTGTTCAATAAAACAACTGTTTTTTTTATGCTGAAAAAGAATTAAAAAAAAATTGAAAAAATGCGAAAAAAACACTTGACAAGCGTTTCATGGTGTGATAGTATAGTGATGCAGTCGGGAACAACGACGGCAAACAAAACAATAAAAGAGAGGTACTAAAACATGGACAAGAACATTTTTGAAAAGGTATTCATTGACGCGGAAAAAGAGACGATCCGTCGTTATCTTGAAACTTTGACGGAACAACTGAATAATGAGGATTTCAGCGGTATTGAGACCTATGCAGGTTATCTGCTGAAAAGCGCGACAAAATTAGCCGCTTATCAATCCGTTTCAGAAATTGCCTTCGCGGGCAAAAACTAAAAAATAAGGCGCGGCGGCGTGTAAATCTACCACCGCACGCCGCCCATCATGGAAAGAATGGAGGTTTTTACCATGTTTAACAACGTTTCCCTTTTTGACCTTTTAGCGGTTATGTCAGAGTCAACCATCAAACGCGCGTTTTTCTCTGTATATACGGCTGACCGTGACGGCAATATGCGGAGAGTCAGAGACAAGGAAAGATTTGATAGCTTGCCCACGTGTGACTTACGCGTGCTTAGACTGACCGGACTTTATGCGCGTGATGATAAGTTGTATATATCTGTTACTATGGATTAACATACATAAAGGCGGCGCGTAAATCTACCACCGCGCGCCGCCTATACATAAAGCAAGGAGGGCTTTATAATGTTTATCGTCAACTACACAAATTACGCAGACCGTTTCAATCAGCAGAAAAGAACAGAGTTCAGCACAAAAGAGGAGTTGGACGCCTTCATCAACAGAGTGAACAAGTATTTCTTTGATATAGTCATTGACAATATCGTCGAGCTCAAGAGCAAATAAGGCAAGGGGGAAAGTAAAATGCTTTACAATGTTTATATTGTGGAAGGTCTTGAATATCTTTATATCAAGACTATGAACGACGAAATCCAGGCGCTTTTGTTCGCGGCAAAAATCGGCGGGCTTGTTATTGAGGAGGAGGTGTAAAGGCGCAAGCCTTTACACCTTGACAGAAAGAGAGAGGGCAACACAATGAATAGTGAGTACATTAACGCGCTAAAGCGCAAGGCAACACGGCAACAAGACAACTACATCGACGCGGCGATTGATGACTACATCGACAGCCTGAACAGACAACAGCACAACAGCAACAACGACAACAGCAATAAATAAAAGCGTCAAATAAGCGGCGCGAAAATACTTCATCAATCGCGCCGCTTACTTAATAAAGGGAGGACAATACAATGAAGGGCGACACTATGAAAAAAGACTACATCAACAACGGAGCGGCTGACGCCTTTGCGCTGGGCTTTATCTATGAAGGGCTTGTTTATATGCGGTTGGCTCGTTCTTACAATCATACTATGCAATACGCAACTTACGATAAGACCAGCAAAAAGCACGGACGCCTGGCTTGCTTGCGCTTCCGCCCTACGGCAGAGCAGAAAAGAGACCTTGTGAATAATTGGACTGTTCGCGTTCTCTGCACGATTGAACAATTGGACAGCAATCGCAGACAAGGCGAAAACAGAGGGCACGCTTTTGAGAGATTAGCGTGTGAAGCGCTGGGCGGTTTACCTTGCGAGCGCCGCGGTTGGTGGGAAGGCGCCGACTTCATCGCAAAAGATGAAACCTATCAAGCAAAGTTTGAGGGCGGCACGTTCTGCACGGCTAAACAATGCCGAGAGCATAGAGCATAAATAAGACAAAGCCAAAGCGCTGGGGGGCAACCCTCGGCGCAGCGGCGCGCCGGCGACCGTGCACCACGCCGGCGCGCCGAGTTTACAAAAGCAGACCTTCCGGTAAAAAATGGCAGCCAAATGGAGCCAAGTAAGAGCCACTAACTCGATCCCAAAAGCCAGGCTTCAGACTACGATAGCGGTTCATGTGAACCTCTGATCGGTTCAACCAGTAGCATAGATGGTAAAAAATGGTAAATCTGCCATTTTCTATTTTATTTTCTAATCAATTCCATTTAAGTGCGGCAATCGCTTATTTTAACATTTTTAATTGATTTGCGCGATCTATCATTTTTAATAATAAATAAAAATCAATTTTTTTCAAAAAAATACTTGACAAATCAATCAGCTTGTGCTATAATAAAGACAACAAAGAAAAGAGAGGTATTGAAAATGAAAAAGTTTATTTCTGTTGTCCTTATTGCTACTGTTCTTTTGGTTTCATTCTTTGGTCTGTTTCATCTCGGCAAGACAAATCAAAATCGTTACTATGCAAAGGCTTGGTGCGAGTTTGAGAGCGAAAACGCGAAATTGGTTTTCACCTTCGACGATAACGATTTTGTATGGATGCTTGACAAGGGCGACAAAATCCCAACTACCGATAAAGTTATCCTTGTGATGGACAGCAACGGAACAGAAGAATACAGCGATGACATAATCATCGACTATTCCGAAGATAAATGAGCGCGCAAGCGCTCGTTTCTTTTTATAGAATGAAAATATAGAAATGCTGTCTCGCCAAAAAATAATTTTAATTTTTCTAAAAAAAGTATTGACAATCCCATAATTATGTGGTATAATAAAGATAGAAAAGAAAGAGAGGTAAACAAAAATGACAGAATACGAAAGAGAAAAAGCAAGGCTGATTGCGCGGGGTTTTGAGGTTGAAGCCTATGAAGGAATTGACAGAGAGACAAGAGAAGAACACCTGGTGCTTTCCTACTGGGATGCACACACACTGATAGAAATGATTTTTGACTTAGACGGATATTATCTGTATAATCATGAAGTAAATGACTGGGATTTTGTTTAATAAGCGCCGCAAGGCGCTTTTTCTTTTCGGAATGAAAAATAAAAATTTTGAATTTTTTTCTAAAAAACTATTGACAAATCCCGAAACTTGTGCTATAATAAAGACAACAAAGAAAGAGAGGTAAACAAAATGATTAACATTAGAACGCTTCGCAAGCTGAAAAATAACGATGGGCTGACGCTGAAAAATGGAAAGCCAATCTACTACAAAAGCGGTTGGCAGGTTGCTACTGAAGGCATTGAAACAAGAGACCAGAAGGAAGCAATGAAAGCAATTAAAACATACGGCGGCAATTGCGGGATTTGGTTTTCAGATGGTATTTATTATATTGATAAAAGCCACCGCGTAAACACAAAACGCGAAGCAATGGAGACCGGCAGAGCCTGCAATCAAATAAGCGTTCTGAAATGGGCAAACATGAGTTTAGCGTACTGCTAAACTCTTTTTATTTTTTATTTCATTTTCGTTTCGGTTTTATAACTAAAAATGAAATAAAATTTTTTCCAAATTAAAATTTTCGAGCTGCGCGCCGACGGGGGTGGCGCGCAGTGTTTGCGTTTAGTTATTTTATACAAAATTTTTTGGCGATTTCACTTGAATTTTGTGCAACATGCACAAGTCCCATAAATGGTACACGAAGACCCGCTGGGGCGGAGGTGGTTCCCCAACGGGTCAGAAGTAATCTAAAGGGGCAAGAGGGGTCAAGGGATCGACTATGTGGGTAACATTTCGTCCACCTACAGGCTACAGTCCTCTCGAACCTTTCGCATGCTCTTGTCGGTGTTCTCCCCTCTTGACAGTTATAAGTATACCATAATAAAACGTATTTGTCAATACTTTTTTCAAAAAAAAATCAAAAAAGTTTTTTATCAAAAACACTTGACAAATATCGTCTAAGATGATATAATAAAGATAACAAAGAAAAGAGAGGTAACAAAAATGTACGAAGCCAAAGTCACAAACATCGACACCCGCGAAGTTCTCGCCACCTATTTCGTAGCAGAAGAAAATTTCGATAAGTTTACCGATTGGGTATTTGAAAATTATAATCCCTATCACGTGTGCGTTGAATCCAAACTGCTTCCCACGTGGGAAGTGAGAGAATAAAAAAATAAAAAAAGTTTCAAAAACCTCTTGACAAAGAGGTTTTTTTATGCTATAATAAAGACACAGAAAGAGAAAGAGAGGTAAACAAAATGTACGAAGACTACTACGACGATTATCTGTTCGAGTCTGCGATGGACGAGCTGACCACCTACGACGAGGGCGATGATCCATTTTTGGAATGCGGATTCGATCCATATGAGGGATGTTACACCTGGGACTGCTGAGGCAGTCCTTTTTTTGTCGGCTCGCGCGCGGTCATTTCCATTTCGCGCGAGCCGAGTTTGCGCTTCGTCATATTATACAAAAAAACCAAAAGAAATCGCACAATTTTGCGCAAAACGTAGAAAGTCCCAAAAATGGGACTACCAATAGGCAAATTCTAAAAATAATGCTTGCAATCTGGTTTAATACATGTTATAATAAAGACACAAAAGAAAGAGAGGTAATTGAAATGTTTGAAGTTTACAACCACAGAATTGATTGGATTGATTCCATTACTGGCGACCATTGCTCTGACTTTGTCACTGAAGAAACGGCTCGGTGGGAAGTACAGAACGACCGCATGAATGAGATTTACAGCGTGACCCGCATCATTGATGAAGAGGGCAACGAAAGCGAAAATCTTTTAGAAAATTTTCGCAATTCGTGAAAAAAATGCTTGACAAATGCGGAAATCCATGTTACAATAAGTACAGAAATTGAAAGAGAGGTAACAAAAAATGATGATGACTTACGACGAAGTGATGGCTCTGCTTGAAACCCTTGGCGAAGATGTTTCGGTGTTCACTCACGACAATGTAATCCACGTGACCGTGGAAGACTTCGAAGGCTTCGACGATGACTGGTGTGAAGTAATGCGGGACTACGACGAAGACGCGGTGGACGAAGTATTTGAGGCTCTGGAAGCCCACTGTGCTGAAGTGGTCGACGATTTCTACACCGACTACTACTTCGACGGCTTCTCGGTGCGGGTTGGCTACGCTTCCTACGACATCTAAACCCCATAGGGCGGGCTCTGCTCGCCCTCTCTTTTTGACTTGACGAACCGGCCGCTTACGTCCAATACTTTCCCGAAGCGGCCGGTGTTCGCGTTAGTCATTTTGCACAAAATTTTTTCTCCTGCTCGATGCAGTTTTTGTGCAATATGTACAAATCCTGAAAATAGTACACAAAGACCCGCTGGGGCGGAGGTAGTTCCCCAACGGGTCAGAAGTAATCTAAAAAGTCAAAGGGTATTCATGTTTGAATAGTCATTCCCTGGACACCTAACCTTACGGTTCTTAGAGGGGAGTTGCACCCACGTCCCTTTGACAATTATAAGTATATCACATTTTATGATATTTGTCAAGAGGTTTTTCAAATTTTTTTTGAAAAATTTTTAGAGGGCGTCCCACAGATACCTATTCGCCATTCCATTCAGCCGCTACTGAACTTAAAGGGTTTTGTTCTCTCCCCTTGACAGTTATAAGTATAACATAAAGAAGCGTATTTGTCAATATTTTTTTCAAAAAAAATCAAAAAAGTTTTTTTATAAAAAACGCTTGACAAACTGCATCCTGTGTGGTATAATAGTACCAAAAGAAAAGAGGTAAATAAAATGCGGAAACTTTGGAAAAACAACACTTTTTGGGAAATTGTGGGATATTCTACGCTTGCCCTTTGCATCTTTGGGCAAATCTCCGTGGGGTATATTTACATGGTGGCTCAGATTGCTTACCTCGTGGCGAATGTGTTTTCCGTCGTGCGTGACTTCGCCATCGACCTGCCCCGCGCAAATAAGGTGCGGGATGTGGTATTCACGGGAATTACTGTTGCATTGATTGCAATAAAAATTTTCTAAAAAGTTTGAAAAACCGCTTGACAAAAGCGGTTTTTTATGTTATAATAAAGACAATGAAAGAGAGGTAATAACAATGTCAGATTTCAGAAACGATTTACTCACCCGCATGATTCACCTGTACGGCTTTGAACATCCGCTTGTAGTTAGTTTCGCGGAAATGTGCGAGAAGTACACCGATGAAAAATCAAGTGCCTACTGGGACAAATGTCTCGAAACTGTGGTTGATTGCCACGAAAAAAATCCATACTTTCCAGAGGAGGAATAAAAATGAATTATTATAAAGTTGAAATGTATAACTATGAAAAATGCTTTTCTGTTTTCATCACAATAACAGCCTGCGGGCCAAATGATGCAAGGCAAATTGCAAAATACCTGCTGGAACAAATGTGGAGAGAATCTGATGACTGGACAATTGATTCCATTAGAGAAGAAAAAAATTTTGAAAAAACTCTTGACAAACCAATCCGAATGTGATATAATAAAGACAACAAAGGAAAGAGAGGTAAACAAAAATGACAAGAACCGAAAAGAAGTATGAAAAGAAAATTATGAAACTGGTAAAGCAGTATTGCGCAGCTACCACAGTTATGCAAAAATCTTTGATTTGCATGGAGGCAAATAACTTTAAAGGTGAATGTGTAAGACTTTTACTCAATGATAAAATCAGTGATGATTTTTATAAAGAAATATTCTGCATTGGTGAAACTAACATGTATAATCATTTCTTAAAAATTTTAGCAGAAAAAATTGAAAAAACCTCTTGACAAAAAAGGTTTTTTATGTTATAATAAAGACACAGAAAGAGAAAGAGAGGTAAACAAAATGAAAAATACTAAATGGGTAGATATCCGCATCGGAGAAAATATTTTTACTGTGCGTTGCAATCGTCTTGACGATAGCACTTTCGGAATAATTGTTTCGTTTGATGTTTACGAACAACACCAGCACCCGACCAACTTTTTCAAACGGTTTCTTGAATTTTGGTGTTGCAAGCAATTTGCAAGCGGGAAATGGATTGAAAGTCTTTCCGATTATGGCTTGCAGGAATGTATTCTTGACACTTGCAAAGGTGTTGTAGAATCAAACGAAAAACATTTTGACGCCCTAAGAGAATGGGAAAATTTATAAAAAAATCAAAAAACCTCTTGACAAAAGAGGTTTTTTATGTTATAATAAAGACACAGAAAGAGAAAGAGAGGTAAGACCAAATGAAAGAAAGAGTTTATGAGTATCTGAAAAAAAATCCTGGTGCGCGGAAACGTGATATCGCAAGTGAATTGCATATTTGGGTATGCGATAAATATTTATCAAATATCCTTTATGAATTGCTGCACGAAGGGCGCGTATTTCGCAGGCTTCATAAAGACCCTGCAAATATGGAGTTCTATGATAAATGGTATGTGGTAGATGAATAAGGGGCGGCAACCCCTTATTTATTTTTTATTTGACTTTTTAAAAAATTTTTGTTATAATAATTATAGAAAAATGAATAAGGAGGAAATGGCGTGCAATGGCAATTTCAAATGATTTACTGAAAGCCTTGCTTCTACTTGTCCGATATTGTGCAACATAGCAAAATTGTGCTACTTGTCCAATAAAAGATTTTTGCGACAAATAGATTCAGGAATGGTAAATTTTACCACGGCCCGGGACACTTCGTGTCTCAGTCGAATTCGCACGACAGTACCCTCTGAGAAGATTTACACCAGTTTTAAGCGGAATTAGGTGTAATTTTTTTGTCCCAAAATGCTCGGTCGCGCGCCTACGGCCCAGGCGCGCGATTTTTGCGTATCACTTCCATTATAGCATTTTTTCGAACCAAAAATCAATAGGCAATCTGCACAAACTTTATCCCGTATCTTTGTGCAATATTACTACTTGACTTTCCTGGATATTTATAGTATAATAAAGACACAATAAAGAAAGGAAGTAAACAAAATGGAAAAGAATGTTTATGTTGTCAATTGTGAATGCTTAGCAGGTCAAGGCGTATACTATGATATGAATGCCGTTTTCTCAACGATGGAAAAAGCAAAAAATTATATTGCTTCTGAAATTCATCGTTTGGGTGGTACTGATATTATTGTAACCTATGATGAATCCAGCTATTACGAAGTAAAATTTATCAATACTTATGTAAACGCGATTAAACATCAAATAAAAGAAGAAGTTTGTATTTGTATCACCGAACATGAGATTGATATTGAAGATTAAAAAAAATTTTACAAAACCTCTTGACAAACAAGAGGTTTTATGTTATAATAAAGACACAATAAAGAAAGAAAGAGGTATCAAAAATGTATTACGATCAGTGGGGCAATGAATACAAGACTATGGAAGAAGCAAAGGCGGGAGTGGTAAAACAATTTAGTACGCGCGAAATCGCCGCCGAACTTTATTACCACATTGATATTGATAGTCTGCTGGAATGGTGTATCGGCAACGCAGATTTTCATAAACAGTTTGCTGGCGAATTTGAAGCCACTGTAAACCAGCTATGCGAAGAATATATTTCCGAAGAAGAGGTGTAAAGGGAAAACCTTTACATCCTTTTTTCTTTTTACTGTCCCATTTATGGGACAAGGCGGCCGCGCCTTCACGACCATGGGGCGCGGTTTTTCCACATTTTACCATCTCTGCCATTTTCCGGCAGAAATGTCACTTCGTCAAGTTGCACAATTCCGATCCCGAAACCTTGTGCAATTTGACTATTGACAATGGCGGTAATCCATGTTATAATGTAGACACAAAAGAAAGAGAGGGAATAAAAATGTTGGATTTCTATTTTGTTGTTAGCTTCACCACCGACCGCTATGAGGAATACATCCACATCGCCGCCCCTACCGCTATGTGCGCCTGGGATTTGCTTGACACCCTGCTAAAGTCCCTTGAATGGGACAACATCAACTATGGGGAAACTCGTTTGATTCCTGTCCGCACCTTCCAGAACGCAAGCGGAAACTTTTTCAAAAATATTTGAAAAAGGGCTTGACAAATGACCAATAGTATGATATAATAGAGACACAATAAAGAAAGGAAGTAATAAAAATGAAAGTTATTAACAAAAACATTGTGATTGCAAAAAGCATTGATACGGGCTCAGTTTTTCGTATCGTAAATGCTGATACGGAACAATACTTCATGAAACTGAGCCGTGAGCGTATTCGTGAGTGCATTAAGGATGAAATGAATCCTACTTCAAGCGAAATGGCGCATTTCATTTTTGCAGTCAAATTAAACAATGGAGAATTTTGTAAACTGAATGATGAAATTCTTTGTTGTGTTTATGGAAATCCTACAATGATTATTGAAAAATAAAAAAGAGCGGTTTTCCAAAAAAAATGAAAAAAATATAAAAAAATTTGGAAAACCGCTTGACAAATCAAAAAATCTATGGTATAATAAAGACACAGAAAAGGAAAGGAAAGGTAAACAAAATGAAAATCAAAATGGTATGCTTCGACATGGATGGAACGATCGCTGACCTGTACGGCGTGGATGGATGGCTGAATGACCTGCGCAACGAAAACCCCCGCCCCTACATCGAAGCGAAGCCCATGTGGGACATGGCGGCCCTCGCAAAGGTTCTTATGAACCTCAACATCGAAATCCGCGTCATTACTTGGTTGAGCAAGGACAGCTCCGAGGAATACAAGGACGCCGTGAGAAAAGCAAAACTTGACTGGCTGAAAGAGCAGGGCTTCCCGTTCGACAAATTCCACGGCGTAAGATACGGAGCGACCAAAGCGGACAGCGTTCGCAAGTACCTTGCAGAAGATGAAACCGCAATTTTGATTGACGATAACGCCAAAATCCGGAACGGCTGGACGCTGGGAGAAACTATCGACCCCACCACCACGAACCTGATTGACTACTTCATGGGGCTGGCGGAGTAATCCGCCCCCCGTGGCTAAAAAAGAAAGGAATGGTAAAAAATGGAAGATCACGACATTATTTTCAAAGTATTTTTCGGTATCTGCATTATCGGCGTAATTGTGGGATTACTGGTAGCAATTGCCGAATTTGCCCTAAAAGGTTGGTTTGTTGTCGAGGGCGTGAAAGCGGTGGAAAATGCCAGGGGACTGGCTGGCATTTTCGAGAAGATTCTCCAGTTATTCCGGTAACTACCATAAAAGGTTTTTGAGGGGATTCCTACCAAAAATTCCCATCCCAACCACTTCTTGTATTATTTGTACCTCCTTTCCGGGAAACCCATGGTTCGCCATGGGTTTTCTGGCATTTTGTGGCAGAGGCGGGAGGGTGTCCCATAAATGGGACTTTTCGGCGGCGCGCCCACGGACCATAGGGCGCCGAATTTCCAGAAAATGGTAGGCCAGCCATTTTTTGGTAGAAATGGTAATTCCGACCGGACCCGGCAAAATTTCCCATAAATGCCAGGCCCTGGGCGCGCATAAAAAATGTATAAATATACATTCCGCCTGCATAAACATTCATTAAACTTTTTTCAAAAACCCCTTGACAAATGGGGTAAGCTGTGATATAATTAGTCTTGTCAAGTGAGGGAAACGATGGTAAGCCCCAAATGACAGAAAGGAAAATTGAAAATGAGTATTGAGAAAATCGACCACCGCAAAAAGTATATCCTTGTACTGGATATCGAGACCGCTAACTTCATCGACGATGCTATTGCCTATGACATTGGCTTCGCCGTTGCAGATCGCAAAGGTAACATTTACGAGACCCGTTCCTTTATGGTGTCCGACCTTTTCTTTGACTACGCCGACCTGCTGAAAAGCGCCTATTATGCGGACAAACTGCCGTCATACTGGATTGACTACGCCAACGGCAAACGCGCCCTTGTCCAGTTGACCACGGCAAAGAAAGTTGTTGCAAGGCTGATGAAAAAATACAATGTGACTGATGTTTACGCCTACAACGCAAGCTTTGACCTGAACGGTCTGAACCGCTCTATCCGCTATATCACGAAAAGCGAACAGCGCTACTTTTTCCCCTATGGAACAAATGTTCATTGTATCTGGAACATGGCTTGCCAGACTATCCTTCAGCAAAAAGCGTTTTTCAAGTTTGCGCTTGAAAATGGGCTTGTTAAGGAAAACGGCAATCTTATGACGAGCGCAGAAGCCGCCTACCGCTATATCTGTAAAGACAATGACTTTACAGAATCCCACACCGGTTTGGAAGATGTGATGATTGAAACCGCCATTCTTGCCAAATGTTACCAGCAGCACAAGAAAATGGAAACTAAAATCAGCCGTAACTGCTGGAAGATTCCGCAAAAAAGTTTCCGCGAATTTGCAGAAAACACTTGACAAACAAGCGGAAATGTGATACAATAGATAATGTCAAGAGGGCGAGACAAGCCCTTCGCCCTCTTGAAAAAAATAAAAAAAGTCAAAAAAAGGGCTTGACAAATAGCACAAGATGTGCTATAATAAAGACACAATAAAGGAGAACGACACTCCACAAAAAACGAGAAAGGAATTGATACTATGACTAAGACCACCAAGAGAGACAACTTCAACGCCATTATCGCCGTTCTGAAGGACGCAGGCAAGGATGACCTTGTCGCCGTTATGGAACACGAGATCGAGCTGCTGGACAAAAAGTCCGCTAATCGCTCCACCAAGCCCACGGTGAGACAGGCGGAGAACGCCGAAATCAAGTCCGCAATCGCCGATAGCCTGAAGGCTGGCAAGTGGTACAGATGTGCCGAGATTAAAGCCCTTATCCCCGCGCTTGCGGAAGGTGAAGGCACGCAGAGAACGGCAAGACTCTGCAACGACCTTGTAGGCGAAGGCGTCCTTGCCAAGACCGTTGACAAGAAAGTGGTTTACTTCGCGCTTGCGGAGTAAACCCCAAAGACAAACGGGGCGGGGGTAAAATCCCGCCCCACCCCCTAAACTGGAAGGAGTGGTAAAAAATGGATGAAGAAAAAGTCGCTTGTTTTATGGCTACTTTCGGAATTTCCGAAGCGGAAGCAGAACAAATGATTGCAGACGATGAAGCAATCGAAAGAGGGGCAGACCTTTTCCCGCTGACCGCTGAACAAGAAAAAGCAAGCAAAAAGGCAAGGGCTACGGGCTCACGGGCTTACACCTTCACCAAGCGGGAACGCAAAGCAGATAATGACAAGCGGGCACTGATTAACTTTTTAGACTGTTGCTTACGTGAGGACTGCTATAAAGCTGACGAAATCACCATAACAAACCCCGAAAGACAAATTGATTTTGTCTATAATGACCGAAAATTCCGAATTGTGCTTTCTGCCCCAAGAGCGCCCAAATAAGGGCGCTTTTTCTTTTTCTACCATTTCTCCCATTTTCTGATCGGAATACCAAGATGTCCCATAAATGGGACTTTCGGCCGGGCCTTCACGACCATGGGGCCCGGTTTTCGTCATAATATACAAAATCCAGATTTTTTTCCGGCAATCCTTGTGCAATATTCCAACTTGACTTTTTCCCAAAATTTTGGTAAAATATAATTGTAAAAAGAAAGGAAGGTAATCCAAATGAAAAGAGTTAATGTTAGTTATACTGCGGTGGTTGATAAAACCCTGGAAATCTCTGATGAATTGTATGAACAGTTGAAAAACTGGGATAGCCTGGATGATGTTAGTGTTCCCTATTGGGCGTTGTGTGCGGAATTTGAAAAGCAAGGAATGTGTCCGGAAATTTACATTTCTGACATGAACTCTGTTGAAGATGCGGAAACCGAAGAAATGCTTTTTGAGTATTAAGGAGGTAATTAAAATGAAAAAAATTATTGGCTCTGTAATCGCATTGGTTGTTATACTTGGTTTAATAATTGGTTTAAGTTATTGCCAAAGCCAAAAGCAAAACAATAGTTATAACAATGGTATTTGTCCTATTTGCGGGACTTCTTTTCACTTTGTTAATGTCACTTATGAGATTTATAAAGGATATAAATATATTTACGCTTGTGATAATGAGCATGTAATCATTTGCTCTGAAGAGCAACATGCCCACTGAAAGGAGAAATAAAGAATGCCGTCTATTTATTATACCTATTCTCACAACTCTTTATCTGTTAATCAATTTTTATTGGCTTTAGGTATCAGCCTTGTTATTAGTTTAATAATTTTTACTTTTTTATCAAAAAGGCTTGACAAATAACCAATAGTGTGCTATAATAAAGCCATAATAAAGAAAGAGGTGCTTCAAATGAAGAAAGAATTTTATCGTCTTAGTTATTACATTAAACCTACGCGCTTTACCAACGCTATTACGCTTGAAGAATATTGTTTCAAAACAAGAGAAGAGCGAACCGCCTTCCTTAGTGACCGTGGAAAATATGGTAAAAAATGGTGGGAACATTTGCCCCTCGTCGAAAGATGTTTTTCTATTGGGCGAGAGGAGGAATAAAAATGGATTGGGTTAGCCCCTGCGGAAGTTGCGGACGCCGTTCCGCACTCAATGACGATAGCCAGCTTTTTGAAAAATGCTGTTGTGAATGTGATTATCAACGCCTGTTGGAAAAAGAAGAAGCGGAGGAAAATGAAAATGAGTATTCGGAGTAATTGCCCTTGCGACCTTGACGGCGTGTGTCCCTACGAAAGCGAAAGCTGGGGTTCCTGTGAATACTGGTGCGGTTCAGAGGAACCCCAGGACGAGCCCGATGACTGGTTTTACGATGATGACCCGCCTTCCGCAGATGAAGTTTTAGGATGGGACGAGTAAAGTCCCATCCTTCGGACTTTGGCCGGGCGCCGACGGAAGTGGGCGCCCGAATTTTCCATTATACCACACCTTAGCAATTTTGTCAAGAGTTTTTGCGAAAAAAGTTGCACAAATTCAAATCCCAAAACTTGTGCAATATTACCTATTGACTTTTGCGCCTGGGTGTGATATACTATAAGTGTTCCAAGGGGGACGGGGCAAGGCTCGCACGATAACGGTGACTGCCCACTGTCCCATACAAGGGACGCCGAAAAAAATCAAAAAAAGGTCTTGACAAACCGCTGAATCTGTGGTATAATGAGTATGTCAAAAGGTTAAGAGACGCCGGGAAAACAAGTTATCGCTTACCTGTGTTTTCCGCCAAAGCGAAAAAAAATAAAAAAAAGTCGAAAAAACCTCTTGACAAACCCCACAAAATGTGGTATAATAAAGACACAAAAGGGAAAGGAAAATCCCCAACACCAGAAAGGAATTGATACTATGGCTAACAAGGTTACTAAGAAGGACAACTTCAACGCTCTGCTTGCTCTTGAGCAGGTTCAGGCAAATCCCGCCCTTGTGGATTTCATCAACCACGAACTTGAGCTTCTTGCAAAGAAGGCTTCCGCCCCGTCCAAGCCCACCGTCCGTCAGGCTGAAAATGCGGAAATCAAGAAGGCTATCGTAGCCGCTCTCGCTCCTAACAAGTGGTATCGCTGTGCAGAAATCAAGTCCCTTGTGGACGCTCTCGCAAGCGGCGAAGGCACCCAGCGCACCGCCCGTCTGTGCAACGACCTTGTGTCGGAAGGTTCTCTTATCAAGACCGTTGATAAAAAGGTGGTTTACTTCGCGCTTGCGGAGTAATCCACCGCCCCACGGGGGACGGGGTAAAGTCCCCCACTTTACCAAAAAATGGAAAGAAGGGATTTTATGGCAAATCTGGAAAGTGAAGTCAAACGACTGATGGCTGCCGGTATGAGCGAAGCGGAAGCAAGGGAAACCGCTCTGTATGACATGGAAGTGGAAGCCGACAAGCCGACCGAATTTGACTTGACTGCCGAACAGCAAAAGGTTGCTAAAAAGTACACCGCCACAGGAACGAAAAAAAAGACTGAATACCAGTTTTCCAAAAGAGAAAGAAAACCGAATGAAACGAAACGGCATATTATGGGAGATGTCAAAACTTTGTTCCAGGGATTAGAGCTGAACGGCATCTGTAAAGGCGTTTGCTTGTCAAATCCTGAACGCACACTGGATTTTGAGATGGGCGGAAAACAGTACACGCTGACTTTGACCGAACATCGACCCAAAAAGTAAACAAAAAAGAGCGGATTTGCTCAAAATCCGGGCAAATCCGTTCAAAAAATGGTGAAAAATGGCAGAAAAAGAATATTTGTATGTGGGTCATTATACAGACAGTGAAGGGAATTTTATTCTGAAAATCGGCACGACCAACGACCTAAAGCGCAGAGCACAGGAGCACACCCGAAACTACCGCAGGGCGAAAATGTACAATCTACCAAAAACTGACAGTTTTGTCTATGATTGGTATTTGCCCTTATCGAAATATAATACGCTCCGTTATGAGGACAGGAACCGCCAAAAATGGCAGGAAATGGGAATCGGAGATTTCGTGCGCAACGATCGTTTCAATTGCGGTCAGCGGAAACCTTCACAGGTTCAGGTGACCATCCGTAAGACATACACCATCACCCTGTAAAGCAAAAAAGCTTTACAGGGCTTTTTTTGATTCAAAATAAGTGTAAAGTAAAAAGCTTTACATCGGCGGCGCCTCCACGGCCATAAAGCGCCGAATTCCCAAATTTTACTATTTCAGCCATTTTTTTCCATCTCAACCAAATTTCGCCACTCCTTCACTATTATCCCAAAAATGTCATCGGGCCGCGCGGGATCGCAGCGGCCAAAGCTCCGCTCTAGTCCCATATGCCAAAATTTCTAGGCCAACTGTCGCCGCCTCCATATGCCGCATAAAATTCCCGAAACCCTAGTGCTCAACTAGGGTTGGGCCGCCCATTTGACTTTAAATAAAATATATGTTATAATATTAAAAAAAACCATAAATAGTTCCGCCGCTCTCACCGTTGCTCTAGCATATGCACCATTTGGACTGTGACTAGGCAAATTCATTTAAAACATAGGGGTTTCGGAAAAATATACGCAAGGTAAATGCGACATTTAAATTTTAGCATTTTCACTTATTTTCTGTTGAGACGGTGCGGCGAGGGCCTAGTGCTCAACTAGGGTGCGTGCCCCTATACTCTGCAAAACCGCCAAAAATCTCTTTCATAGTCCAGAAAATATTAGGCAAGAGTATTTCGGGGCGGGACAATAACATTTGCTTCTGGAGCGTTTCGAAAGATTGTCAACCGGAACATTTACCCCTAGATATTTACTTAAAATTTTAATCTGTGGGCCAAAATTTTTTCAGAAGCCAGGAGCACAGTATCTAGTTCGCAACTAGGGTGCGGCCCCCACTTGACATTTTTAAAAAATTATTATATAATATATATAGAAAATAAAATAAAGGAGAAATATAAAATGACAACTGAAGATATTCTTGCGATGCTGCGTGACGGTGATTCCATTGAGGACATTGGTAATCATTTTGCTAAACTGATGAATGCGGCAAAGGCCCAGTACGACCAGGAGCAGGAGAAACAGAAAACAGTCAAACTGAATAAGCTCACTAAAATCATTGCGGATTTCATTAATTGGATTGATGAATACGTAACTCCGGTTCCTGATGATGAGGACCCCGAAGCCTTGGCGAAAGACCTTATTAAGACTCTTGACGCCACTAAGAGCTTTACTGATAAGCTGTTCGACAATCTTGACAACCTTGATAGTGTTAACATTACTACCCTTGACAAGCTTTTCGACCCGAAGAAAGAAGTAAAGGCGGCAAAGCCTAAGATGGATGCGGACTTGCAGAGTCTTGTAGATATGTTCCTTGGGCAGTAAGACGCCGTTGGGCGAGTGAAAAAGTGGCTCTCAGCCGTGTCTAAGAAAAAATAGACTAGTGCATGGGGGCCCACGCCTATTCACAATTTTTGACAATTTTCAATAATTTTTCAACAATTTCTAATAATTTTTTTAATTATTTTTAACATTTCTTAACCATTTCTAAATAATTATTCTCAACAACTCTTAAACAACTTTTAACAATTCCTAAATAATTTCTAACCTATAAACCCTTTTATCATTTAATTCTTTAATAATATTTATTATTTGACCAACCCTTTCTAAAAGCTTCTAAGAATTTATATATTTTCAAACTCTTCCGCTTTTATTATATTTAATAATTTCTTTTCAATCGACTACTTCTTAAAGCTTTTAATTACATAGATTACTTCTTAAAAAAACTCATTTCAAATTCATTTTTTGAAATGGGTTTTTCATTTCATTTTTGGGCGGCTGCCGGCAATTTTCATTTTACTTTAGCCGCCGCCCTCTTTATACCCCCTAAGAGCTCTCCGCGAAGCGGAGAGCTCTATGAATGTTCTAAGTAAGTAAAAGTTAAAAGTATATAATATATATTATATAATATATAAAAGTAAGTAAAAGTGCGCGGAGCGCCATTCTATATATATATTATATAGGTAACTAAAATTTCAAATACTATTAGAAATTTTTCAAATACCACTAGAAATTTTTCAAATAAATATTTAAAACGATTCCTCAGTCTCACCAAGTCAAATATTGCAACTCATTCTTTACCCAATTAATTCGATATATAGATTTCTCCTCTTTAGCATCCCAAGTTAACTCAAAAGATAATAATCCCATGTTCTACAATATATCAAAAGTATCTATTATAATATGATTATTACTACTTGTAGAATCAGCAATTCCAATATAATTTTTTATTTTACCTAAACTAATAAAATAATCTTGCTATCCACAAGCAAGATACTAATTATATAAAAAAACATAAATACTAATTGCACGCTTCTATAAAACATTCATCATTTTTTCTAATGTTCTATATTCAATTAAATTAGCATCCTCTGGAGCGAGTAAAGTTATATAATAATAATCATCATCTTTATCTTCTTCATAAATAAGTCCCCATTCTATTAACTTCTTAAAATATTTAGAAATACTATATTTACTCATAATTTTTACAATTTCTCCATCAGTTTCTCTTGTAAAATCAGATTCAATTTTTGTAAACTTTACTTTTTTCTTATCTATTTTTCTTTGAGCACTAGTAGGACCCACTCTTTCGCTATTACACTAAATCCAAGCGTAAAGTAAATCACAATAATCTTTTTCACAAGTTAAAGTCTTCATAGAAGGAACCTATCTACTCCCCATATTTTGCTATCTATAATTAAACATACTTTCACCACCTTTCTATTATATATAAAAATTAATTCAACAACATAAAACAAAGTTGACCATAAACTTTTTCAAATAAACATTAGAAAAAATTCAAATACTTTTATAGAAATTTTTCAAATATTTTATATAATTTTTTGACCATTTTATTAGAAATTTTTCAAATAAACATTAGAAAAAATTCAAATACTATTAGAAATTTTTCAAATAAATATTTACTTCTTCAATTTTTAAAGCGGCAATACCTTGCCCTAAAACGCGAGCAACCTATCCATTTCCGCACGTTTGACATTTCAAAAAAAATATTCTATAATATATATGAAAAATAAGAAAAAGGAGAATGCTTATGTGCTTTTATTATTATGAAGCAACAGTTTATGATGAAACCTATAAAGAATATACAGAAGCCGGTTATACTGTTGGTGAAAATTATTGGAATGCTATAAATCATCTTACTGAATATTATGGCGAAGATGAACTTATTAAAGTAACTCTTGAATATATTGCGGATAGACCTATACTTGTACTGCCAAGTGGAGATTTGATTGCGAAAAAAGGACTTAAAGCTGCTATTAAGGAAAATAATAATATCTAATGAACAAGTTCATAAATCCAAGATGTGTAAAATGCGGGCATTATAAAATGGGGAATTGTCTTTTGGATAATAAACCATCTAAAGACACTGACCTTTGTCAATATTATACAGAAAGTCCATATATATGTGAATTATGCGGAAGACATTTAGTCCAAGAGGCAGTTAACTATACTTTTGGAACAGAACCCCATTTAATTTGCATCAATTGTTTCCAGCAAATTGGAACTTGTCAAACTTGTAAATGCGGCAATATTTGTCGCTTTGAACAAGACCAAACAGTTCCAGAACCTCCATTTGTAATGCACCAAATGCAAGAAGGTCCTGCAATCATCCAAAAGCAAATCAAAAATCCTAAACGCATCAATCTTACTTGTAGAGTAAATTGTCCTTGTTTCATTAATGAACAGTGTAACCGTGAAATTGGCTCGTGTGATAAATACGAATGTACCGTATCTAATTGGTAAAATTCCGTTAATCCGAGCGGCAAATAAAAAGTTTGTGAGAGCGAAAAAGTAAATAAAAGAATACAAAGGGCGAAACCGATAATAATTTGAACCATATTTTTACCTCCTTATACCTATATTATAACAAAAAAAATTACCAAAGTCAAGGCGGCGGGAATAGACTATGTACCGAACAGTATCTAGTCTTTCCACCTCCTCTTTGATTTTATTAAAAAAATATAATATAATATATATAGAAAATAAGAAAGGAATAAAAATTATGTTGGACGAAAAATATGCTGACGCCGTTTGCGAAATTCCAGCAGACCGTCTTTATAATCTTCTTATGGCGGAAGCCGAATGGCTTGCTCTTAGCAACAAAGGTGTAGACACCTGGGAACATTATGGCGAAGCATTAAAAGATTATGTAAAAAATAGTCTTGAAGATAGAAAAGAATATAGCGAATTGCTTACTCCTGTCCCCAAAGAAAAAACTAAAACCTTTAAAGATTTTGCTGATTGGGAAAGTACTGAGATTGTAAGACAGTATATTAAAGGAGATAACAAATGAAAAAATATAATTATAAAGTTTCTTGTTATGATGACCCCACCAATCTAAGATTTGACGACATTGGCATTGTTTTTGTAGAAAGCGAGGCGGAAGCTACTAAATTTGTTTATCAAGAATATCTCGCTGATAATACTTATGTTAAAATTGAAGAATTAAAGGAGATTGAAAATTAAATGTTTTTTTATTTGGATACTTATAAAACTTATATAAATTTCTTAAATATTACTAGTATTTCTCCAGCAGATAATGATGGATTTTATAAGATTAAAATGAATGATGGAGACCTCTATATTGTATCAGATACAGAGGCTTACCGAATTAGATTATGTGCAGATATGTACAATAGATAAAACCAAAAGGAGGAATGACTTATAGGGCTAGACAATGGGGTTGAAATAACCTACAATATTGGATTGTTAAAAGGAGAGAAAATTACTAATCTTTCTGTTCCTTATGCATTGCGTGAAAATAGTATGTCAATGCATGTATATGTGAACGAAAATGAAACTCTTCTTGAATCAGAAGTTGTTTATTGGCGGAAATGGTGGGGTTGCCGCAACGAAGTCGTCAATTATCTTGATCATAAATATAATACAGATAAAGATGCTTATCGTTGGAAGCTTGATACAGAGGATTGCCGCGAAATTATAAATATTCTTTATGAATTTGACAATCCGGATACTTGGCTTGATTATGGGCAAAGTATTTGGGATTACACCGACGATAATATTCATGACCAAATTCAAGGAGATATTCAAGCTCTTAAAAATATTATTGCTTTAATGGATAAAAAAGATCCTAGATTTGTAAAAGTTGAATTCTATGATTCATACTAAGGAGGCGGCAAATGAAATATTATAAAGTTTCTGAAAAAACACTACGATGGTATCTTAAAGATTTTTTGATGTATAATGCCCTTAAAAACGGCGGATTATATGAAAACTGGAATACAGCTTTTGACATTCTTTATGATACTATGTGGGATGATGATGAAGAATATGCAATGACTCACAGTGATGTTTTTGATTATTTTAAACATAAAGCTAATAATATACTTAAACATATGGAAAAAAGAGGATTAATGGAGGAGATAAAATAATGACTGGCGGTTGGATTATTGCAATTATTGTTTTTGTATTGATTGTTGGTGGTTTTAATATTTATTTAATTTGTACTAGAGAATGGGATGGCGGCGGTTTTATAATGTCACTGCTGTCCGGTGCACTTGGCTTGCTATTGACAAGCATAGTAACACTTTTTTTGTTCGCGAGTACTGATACATATTACAAAATAGAACCTATTGAATGTGTTAAAACCACTGAAATTTATGCATTAGAAGATAATGTTACATCTTATGTTTATCGTTATTGTGCCAACCGTAAAATTACTTATAGCTATATTTATCAAGATGAATTAGGTATGAAATCTGAAACAATTAAAGATACACATACTTATATTCGGTTTGGAGATAAGAATACTCACCGTCTAGAAGAGTGGCGTGGCAGATTCACAAATAAATTTTATAGTTGGTATTTTGGTGATGAAACTGTTTATATTTTTGTTGTTCCAGAAGGTTCAGTAATTCAAGAATCTTATAACATAGATTTAAAGTAAGGAGATAATATAATGGTTTTAGGCGGAATTGCTTTAATTATTTTTATTATTAGTCTTTGTGTTGTACGCCCTTGGGGCAAAAGATATTGGTCTGATAATAAGATATATTTCGATATAAAAGATTTTGGTTCTGCGTTTCTTTTAGCTATTGTTCTTACTGGTCTTATTTGGGTTCTTAATTTAATGATTCATAGTATCATAGAAGGCTATGAGTTTGGTAATAACAATATAGAATATTTTACAGAAGTAGAAACAGAAAAAAAATCATTGACAGATGATGGGGTATATTTTGATGTCTTTAATGGGAAATATTATATCCATTATTATGGTAAAGAACAAATTCCTTTAATTTATGAAGTAAAATCTAATGCTGATGGTAATAAAAGATTGCATATTTATACAGATGTATCGGGAGAACCTCCTATCGTAATAATTCATACTTATAAAGCTCAAAGTTGGTTAGCAAAAAATATGTTTGTGCTAACACAGGATTATTTAATCTACGATATATATTTGCCATCGCCAGACCTATTACATATTATCGAAAACTAAATTAAAGAGTGATTGATTTATTTCAATCACTCTTTTTTGATTTTCTTATATATTTATTATATAATATATATAGAAAGGTTGTGAAGAATAAATGACTTTTGAAGAAAAAAATAAAGTTTTATATACCGCACTTCTTTTGGCAGGCGAATATGCAAGAGAACATCCGCCCGGAGATATTCTTGGATTAGAAGCAGATGAAGTAAACTACTTATATGCCGATACAGAAAACGATCCGTTTGGTGAGCGTTTTGTTAAATATTGGATTTCTCAAGCTATTGAAGAGCGGAAAAAAATAGAACAAAATAATCTTATTTGATTTTTTTATAAAAATATAATATAATATATATAGAAAATGAAAAAGAAAGGAATTAACAAATATGTTTGACGCACTTACGAAACTTCCGGAGACCCTGAGTCAGATTTTTAATATCGACCAGATGGCTGAAGAGACTAGAAAGAATGCTCTGAAGATTTATGTGAAAGAAATCGTTGATGCTTATACCGACGAAAAAGGCATCACTTATAATCATGTTTATTCCGCCAACCTAAACCAGCGTGATGTGCGGAAAAGCCCTTTGACTACTCTTGATAAGTATGTCAATGACCAGGCTCATACTCTTTCTCTTATTGAAGCTCTTCAGGAAGTTATTGATGTCGGTAAGATTGTTTACGGGGCGGATACCGTTAACGTATATGCCTATGATGGTATCGTTATCTTTGAAGCCTATTTCCCCAATGGAGAATTTAAACTTCACTTTGGGTATGAGGAGGACTAATACATGATTGACAAAATCTTTGATACTCTCTCAACGAAAAAGTTAAGCAATGAAGATAAACTCATCGGCATTAAAATGCTTTTCGAGCATACTTTAGAAAAATTTACTGCGGATGATAATAAGATTTATGCTACCGCTTATGAGAATTATCATTATCTGAATGAAGAAGAAGTGGCGGCAATGCCTGTTTCTGAAATAGACGATATCGTATATGAAGAAGCTATGGATTCTGATGATTTATTTCTTTCTTTGCTTCTTTTGAAAAACTTTTCTACTATGAATTGGGGGGCAACAGAAGCTTCATTTGTCCATAAAGATGGAGTAGCAACCTTCAAAGTGGTTTGCGGCGACCAAAGTTTTGAAAAAACTTTCAATATCGAACTTGATTAAAAGGAGGTAGTAATAATGGTAGCCAAAAGTTATCAGTCATATCCGATTGTATGTGACCCTTATAAAATCGGTACGCGTATGTATGTTAAAGTGCGGAAACCCAATGGCGATATTGCCCAGGTTAGATTTTATTCTGAAGAAGAATATAAAAAATATTATGGCGAAGCCAGTCTTGAGCAGGCCAAGCAGAGCCAAAAGGATGCATTCGGTTTTACTGATGGCTTTATTACCATTATTAAAGGCGACAGCTATCCTTTTAAAGATTTCTTGAAGGCGGAGGGTGCTAAATATAGCAAACTTTGGGGCTGGTATTTCGGCTCTCAGCAGGATATTCCGCAACTTGCGGCATCTCTTGAGGCAGTCCGCCTTGACTGGGACCTTGTAGGCCAGGAGAACGGTCTTCTTAAGTCTGAGTCTATTATAAAGGCGGAAGTCGCTAAACTCCTCTATGAGCCGAGTGCTTCTAAGTTCGTGGGCGAAATCGGTGACCGCATTGAAATAGATGTTGTGGTTAAACGAGCCGTTCCCCTTGAAGGTTACTATGGCGGCGTTATCTTTACTTTTGAAGATGATGATGAAAATGTTTTCGTCTGGAAGACTCAGCCGCGTCCGATTGAAGTTGGTTCTAGAATTAGACTTCGCGGAACTATAAAAGCACATAATATTTTTAAAGAGGTTCAGCAAACAATCCTTACGAGATGTACTGTGCTTAATTAAGGAGACGCTATGATTTATATTGTTATGTCTTTTGTATGCTTCGCTATCGCTATTATGACGAATTGGATTCTTTATAGCGAAGATTGGACTATCATTGTTAAGATAGCTTATTACATTATTGTATTATGTGGCATTCTTTTCGGTTCTGTAGGACTTATTTATATTACTTTTCATTAAAGGGGATAAAAATGTCTTTTGTATTCATTGCTAGTATTTTTGTTTTTATCGCAATATTACTTAATCGAGTTCCGCAAGATAATTGGACAACTCCGCTATATTGGAGCTATTATATTGCTGTTGGTTTTGCCAGTTTATTTGGGACTTTGGGACTGGTTCAAATATTGTTTTATTGATTTTATTAAAAAATTATTATATAATATATATAGAAAATGAGAAAGGAATTGATATTTTATGGTTGGACATCCCTCTGAAGCTCTCTTTTGGGCACCTGACCCTCGTGATGATTTGGCTTTCACTATGTATGCCATTAAAGAAGAAGAGATTCGTGATACTAAAGACCAAATTGTTGTTGGTCTTGTAAGCGGCAAATATGCTCCTGGAGCAACTTTTTATGGTTTTAAGGAAGCGATGATAGGACTTTTTCCTATTGCTGAAAATTTTACTGATAAAGATTGGGATGATATTTATGCCGTTTGGTAATTTCTCTAAGGAGTTGAATCTATGACTATTAATTTTTTAACAATCAGTAAAGATGATTTGCTGTTCGCGTTTAATCATTACAACGAATATATAAATAAGGGGTATGAAAAAATTCCTTATGCAGAATGGCAAACATTAAGATATGTTTTGCAAAGTCCTAAATATAAAGAGTTTCATTTTTATTTTAATAAAGAAAAAACTGTTTATATGGCTTTTGATGATTGTAATGATGTAACACATTGGGGTTCTATTACAAGCACATCTAATAAAGATTTTATTATCTATCTCCAAAAAGAAATAGATGTTGATTTTTGGATTATTGATGATATTTTTTATTATGATGCCAGCTATAAACCTTTTGATAGGTGGCTAAATAGAGTCAATATTACAAATGGGTGCAATGAACGTGACTATTTAATTCTATTAAACATTTATAACGCTTTTTTCCATGACCCATTGGATTATCATGAACTTCCCACATATGTTAAAAACGTATTGCGAGATAAGCATTTAAGCTATTTCCATTTAATTGATACACATTCTTTTGAAATGGAAGATGGCGAAGTGGTTGTAGAACCCGGTGAAGTCATTAAATTTAAGAATAAAGAATATATTAAAATTGAAAAAGAAGAAAGGAATAAAAATAATATGAATACTTCTCTGTTTAAGAATTTCTCTTTTGGTCCTCTTACCGATAATACTAAGGTAAAGCTGTCTATGTACGGTCTTGCAGTACAGAATAGTACTGGCACTTGGGTCGCTTATGATAAGGCTCAGAACCGTATTGTAGACGTTGATATTCTGTCTTTTGACGCAAACGAATATCTGTATGTCATGCCTGTTGCCCTTAATCAGGTGGCAGTTGGTGACACCGTAATCCACAATCGTGTGCCTGTGATTGTAACTGAAGTTGCACCCAATGGAGCAACTATCAACGTTGTAGACCCTATGGCTGGTGAATCTAAGGTTGTTATGCCTACCAGAAGCCCCTTTGGTTTTGACTTTATCAGCAAGGTTGTTAATCTGCTGGGCGGCTTCCTTGGCGATTCTCTGGGTGCAAGTGCGGATGCTCCTTTCGGTAATATGCTTCTGCCTCTGCTTCTGAGCAGCAATGACTCTGGCAATCTGAAAGATATTCTGCCTCTTCTGATGCTGGGTAATAGCGGCAATGGTATGAATACTCAGGCCATGCTTCCTTTCCTGCTGTTTAGCGGCAATGGCAAGTCTATTGACCCTATGACTCTGCTTCTGGCATCTGGGGCATTGGGTAATGCGAACCCCTTCGCTGCTCCCGCCGCCTCTAAATAATCATTCATTTTCTGTAATCAATGAGTCTCTCTAACCAAGAGCTTGAGAGACTCATTTGACTATATTAAAATTTTATGATATAATATATATAGAAAATGAAAAAGGAGAATGATATCCAATGACTCCACTGGAAAAATTGACTGCGGAAGATAAACATTTAATTCAGGCATATATCCGCAGTTATGGAGAGGGCAGCGAAAATAATGAAACTGAAATGATAAAGACAGAAAGAGAACGCGTGCCCATTGATTATCTCTTGCGTATTTGGAATAATCAGAAGAGTTATTTCCTTGATAAAATCTTTGGAGATAATCTTATTATCAAAAGACCGATTGAATATGCTGCACCCTATGAAGACCATCGAGACGAAATAGAGCAGCTCCTTCAGCATCCCGTTTGTGAAAAAATTTGGAAGCGTGGATATAATTGTAAAGATTATTCTAAGTTTCTTTGGGATGCGGACGATGGCGTTGATTATGAAGATTATGTCAGTTTCTATAATGCTTTCGGGGAACTTATAAATCCTTATGAAAAGTTTGATATCAAGCAGGCTGGAACATTTAACAAGTTTATCAAATTGACTGGTGTCGAAGGCGATGCTTGGGATAATATTTATTCTGGCGAAACTTTCTCTATTCAGCTTCCTAATAAAAAACTTATCAAAATTCCGCATGGCACAAAATGGATTCGAGCAGTTATTAAAGTTGCGAGATATCTTGACATTGACGAGGATTTGATTGAAGATTTGCGGCAACAGCATTCGATGTGCACAAACACAAAAATACTGAAAGGTAATATGTGTTTCTCTATTCATCCTCTTGATTATATGACTATGAGTGATGCTAACTTTTCATCTTGTATGAATTGGATGGAAAGAGGAGCTTATCGTCGTGGCACTGTTGAAATGATGAACTCTCAGTGTGTTGTTGTTGTATATCTTGAGAGCGAGCGTGAAAAGCTTGAATTTTGGGACGGTATAGATGGTACTACCGCTTATTGGAATATGAAAAAATGGAGAACTCTTCTGATGGTTACTCCTAGCCATATTACCTCTATCAAAAGTTATCCCTATGAGTGCGATGAACTTTCTGTTACTGCGGTTAGTATTATGGCTCAATTGGTCGAACATAAATACGATGAAATCATTTACAATAGTGAAACTTCTGAGTTTAGTACCCGCTATTGGAAATGGACTAATAATGAAACAGATAATTGCTATGAAATTCAATTCGGAGCGGATGGAGCAATGTATTGTGATATGGGTTGTACTACTCATTTCATGATTCGCAGTAATCATTTCGACTATAATAAATCAACTTATTTCAATTACTGTGGACCAACAGAATGTATGTTCTGTGGAGAAATTTGTTCGTCAGATGACTACGGTGATGAAAGCATACTTTATTGCCGCGATTGTCAATCTTCTTATGGTGATGAAGATATTTGCTATTGCACCGAATGCAGTCGCCGCCTTTGGACAGAAGATGCATATTGGTCTGAATATGCAAATGAATATTATTGCCCTGATTGCTATAATAAATATTTAATCCATTGTGTAGCTTGCGGTGATAATGTTCCTATTTATCAGTCTGTTCCGATTGTATTATCTTATAAAGGTCTTGTCTCTAAGAATACAAAATGGAATATTGCTGAATTTATTGACGATGAAGAGCGGCCACTTCCCTCTGATCTTGGAATTTGCAAAGATTGCGTTTGGAGAATAAGAGACCTTCTAACAAACGGAGAGTTGCTTAATTCATCTGGTTGGCGGACTGCCATGGTGAAAAGCTGGATTGAAGATACTGAATGTTCGCTTAAGAATTTAAAATTTAAGGTAGCAGATAATAAAGAATATATTGAGCTGCCTTATGACGAAAATAACCCAAAAAAGCCCATTCATTTGTATAGAACATTTAATATTTGGGACAAAATAGATGCTCGAAAAGTCTGGGATTATCAGGAAAAATGGCGGGAAGAAGAGAACCCCACCTAATAACAAAGAAGAACCTCTTGATTTTTAAAAAAAATTATTATATAATATATATGTAATCAAACGAAAGAGATTACAAAAAACAAAAAAAATTAAAATTAAAAAGGAGAAACAACACTATGGCAAACACTGTTAAGGTTACTAAGAAGGACTATTTCACGAAGGTTATCGACTTGCTCAATGGAGCTCTGGACTTTGGTTACAATCCCGACGAGGATGTGGACGCTGTGATTGCGTTCTGCGAGAAGGAGATTGCAACTCTGGATAAGCGTTCCGCTAAGGCTAAGGAGACTGCGGCTGCTAAGAAGGCTGCTTCTGACGAGCTGTATGATGCGGTTGCCGCTGTTCTGCCTGCTGATTTTACCGCGATTGATGACATCACCGCTCTGGTCGATTTCCCTGAAGTGACCCGCAATAAAGTTGCGAATCGTCTGAGCAAGCTTGCTGCGGCTGGTGCTGCTGAGAAGGGCGAAATCGCTGTGACTGGTGCGGATGGTAAGTCCAAGAAAGTCGTTGCTTACAAGGCAATCGGCTAAGGAATAAATCCCCCCTTACCCCCTTTCATAACCCGAGGTAAAACCTCGGGTTTTTTGTTATATATGCGTAAAATGCCAGTGCAAGTGCAACTTAAGTCTGCTCGCCGCGCCGACGCTAGTCCCCTACGTCTCCCGGATTAAAAACAGCTCTGGGAAAAATTTGACATAAAAGAAATTTTATGCTATAATAATATTATAAAAGGAGGAATGTATATGAAATATGCCTTGTCAAGTAGACAGACTCCCGATTATCTTAAATTAGCTGATGAAATTAGAGTTGAATACAGAGATAGGGAGATTATTTACGATTTTATCGAAAAATATCCTGATAAAACTTATATTCTTGAAATTCCTTATTATGTTGCAGAAGAAACTATTGATTTTCAAGAAATTATTACTTTAAACAAATTAACGCAAAACCTTATATGTCGGCTAAGTCGTGTAGAAGATATTCAATGGTGCCGCGAAAACGAAATTCGTTGGTTCTATGGTATGGTTGTAGATAAATGGGAAGATTTAATCTCATTAGCTTATACTGATGCGGAATATGTTTTAATAGGCGGCGACCTGTTCTTTGACTTACCTCGGGTTAAGGGATTCGGAATTCCAATTCGGGTTGTTCCTAATGTAGCCTCAGTACCACAACTATCTACATTTGCCGCCCTTGAGTTTGATATTTCTATCGTAGGAGATTGGTTCCCGCCAGAAGCAAGATATATCTATGAAGATTATGTCGAAGCTATAGAATTTGAAAATTGTAATTTACAACAAGAACGAGCAATGTATCGTATTTGGAGTCACGATGGCTGGCCTGGTGACGAACGAAGAATTATTACTAATCTCAATACCGAAGCCGAAGGTCGTATGTTAAACCCAGAATGGTTTTCTCGCAATAGGTTAGATTGTGGAAGAACTTGTTTGAAAAAAGATAATGTTGGCTGTCAACTTTGTTATCGTCAATTTACTTTAGCAAATTATGAACGAATGAAAGGTTATGTTGAACAAGCCCAAGCGAATGAAGAGTCTGAATAAACAGACTCTTTATTTGATTTTACTAATTTTTTATTATATAATATATATAGAAAATAAGAATAAAAGGTGGAACTAAAGTGAAATTCAAAATGGAAAAAGGCAGATATTTTGAATATATCTTTTCTCTTTCTCAAACAAAAATGAAGCAATTGGCGGCAAAAGAATTAACTAAATATTTTTCAGAAGATAAAATTGTTGAAACAAAAGATTATATATATGCGATAGGAGATATTCCTATTGCTCTTATAGCACATCTTGACACTGTATGGGAAGATTCACCGCCTAAATATACATTCTTTGACCCGTTTAAAAATGTAATGTGGGCCCCAAATGGCCTGGGAGCTGATGATAGAGCGGGTGTGCTCGCGATATTTGAGATTCTTGGGGCTGGTCTCCGCCCATCAGTAATTTTTACTACCAACGAAGAAATTGGCGGCCTTGGTGCAGAAGCCTTGGCTAGTAACCCTTGTCCTTTTGAAGATTTACGTTATATGATTGAGCTGGACCGCCGCGGCAAGAATGACTGTGTCTTTTATGATTGCGAGAGTAAAGATTTTCAAAAATATATTGAAAGTTTTGGTTTTGATACTGCAATAGGTTCCTTTAGCGATATTTCAATGTTGTGCGGCAGTTGGGAGATTTGTGGTGTTAATCTTTCTATTGGATATTATAATGAACATACTCCTCGTGAAATACTGTTTTTAAATTCAATGTACACAACTATTTCGCGTGTTATTAAAATGTTAAAAGTTAAAGAAATTCCTGAATTTGTTTGGGAAGGTGTTAGTTATATTCCACATTTTACTGATTGGTATAATTTTTTAAAGAAAACACCACCAGAACATACCGCTTGTAAACATTGTCTTAAACACTTAGTTGACCAAGAGGGCGTTGGAGCAATGACTGAGCATGGCGGAATTGCATATTATTGTTTCGATTGTATGACGCATTTTGTCTCATATTGTCCACGATGCGGCGAACCTTTTGAGAACTCTGAAGGTATTGCTTCAGATAAATTTTGTCCAGATTGTAGAATTATAATGGGAGGAGACACATATGACACCTTTAAATTTTAATATGGATGAATTAAATATGCAAGTGCGGCAAGTGATTGCTCATGTAGTAGGCACCTCCCCAGAAAAATTAAATGGTGTAGATATGATTCTCCATGAATGGTATAAAAATAAGAAACATTTTATCTCAAAAACATTATTTAATGGTAATCTTATTAAAGAAATCTGCCATGTTGAAATTAAATTAAGTGAAGAGCGAAAAACTGAATTAGCTCAGAAATTTATTTATTCTTTATGTGACGATTGGGCAGAACTATTTCCTGATTGGTCAGATTATGCTAATGAAGCTTGGGAATTATCAAGATTTTTAAGAGCTAATATGCCAGGCTTTTTTGAAAATAAGACTGTAGAAGAATATGAAGCTCCTGATACTACTATTATTGGTAAAGATGTGAAAATTTCCAAAAACTTTAAACATTTTTTCGACAACGATAAGTTATTAAGACTTGTTCAAGATAAATATAGTGAAGTAGTGCAACAGGATAAAATTTCTGGTACTTTTTGTGCTTCTATCCATCCGCTTGATTTCCTATCCAGTAGTGAGAATAATTATGGATGGCGGTCTTGTCATGCTTTAAATGGCGATTATGCTGGCGGCAATCTGTCGTATATGATGGATAATTGTACTATTATTTTTTATATTAAGGGGGCAGATGATGTAAAATTGCCGCGTTTTCCTGAAACAGTTCCTTGGAATGATAAGAAATGGAGAATGCTTGCTTTTATTTCTGATTTTGAAAATATTATTTGGTATGGGCGGCAATACCCTTTCTTCTCAGAAGAAATGCTTAAACAAGTTTTTAATTTCTTTGAAGTATTTTATTCAACTCATTATTATTATCCAGATAGTGAATATATTACAAATATGAGAGATTATCGTAATGAACTTACTGTTCAAATGCCCCCTCATATTTATTATGGAGATAAAATTCTTCCTAAAGATGAATTGATACGAAATGCACCTTTAGCAGCTCATTATAATGATTTGCTTAATTCGCATTGTTATATCCCTTATTATTCTGTGAGAGCTACACGGCATTATACTCACGGGAAATATCCATTAGTTACAGTTGGGCATAGTCCTATATGTGCTTGTTGCGGAAAACAAGAACGTATATTAACTAATGAATTAGTAAGTAAAGATTGTAATAAAAAATTACATCCATCATATTGTGATTGTTGCGGTGAACTTATGCCAGATGGTCCATATGATTGGATTTATGGACTTGGGAAAATTTGTATAAATTGTTTTAATAAGCATGTAGAAAAATGTCCAACTTGTGGACATTGGTATGCTAAAGAAAAACCTTGTATGTACTGTGGGATTCTAATTGAAGAATTTAGTATTGACCCTGATATTATTTTATCTGATGAACAACAATTTTAATTAAAAGGAGAGATTTGTATGGCACGTGGAAGTCTTGGTAAAGAACAGGTAGAGAAGAAAATTATTGAAGCATTTGGCGGCGATTATGTTGGAACCGTTGATAAAAAGATTTATGTTTGGGCGAATGATGGTAGCGAACGAGTTCAAATTGCCATTAGTATGACTTGTCCTAAAAATCCTATTGAGGCTGGAGGAGTTTCCGCCCCTATTAGTACTGATGGATTTGGTCTGGATTTTGATAATATGCCAGCCGCCCCCGCAAAAGCTGATTTGGAATATACCCAAGAGGAAAAAGATACAATCAATGATTTAATCTCTAAATTGGGTCTTTAAAGAAGTGGGCATAACGCCCACTTTTTGATTTTATTAAAAATTTATTATATAATATATATAGAAAGTAAAAAGGGGAATTGATATGGCGACAAGAATTACAGAAGACCAAAAGATTCAAATGAATATTCTGTATAAAGAATTAAAAACATATGCGGCGGTAGCTCGCGTTATGGGAGTAGCCGCCTCTACAGTAAAACGCTATATTATTCCTGATTTTGTAAATCCAGAAGAGATTGAAGTAAAAACCATTCAAATAAAAGAATTGCCGCCTGTAGATATTAATAAATTTAAACAACCTTTTGGTAATCTTTGTCTTTTGTCCCAAGAAGAAAAAGAAGAAGTAAAAGAATTATGGAAGGAACTTTTAGTATGAAATATTATTTTACATTAGAGGAAAGTCCTTATCAATCTGGATATAATACAATCAATATTGATGAAGATAAAATCCATATCGGTCCTACTTCTGGTTCACGTAATGTATTTATGGCGCGATTAATGAATTTATCTTGGGCAAATTTTCTTCGTCTTTGCCGAGATAATTATGGAGCAAAACTTGTGGGTAAAAAAAGTATTTATGTTGTTCCTTACTTTCCCAAGGATAAAGATGGAGGAAGGCTTTTATGTAAAGAACTAAATAAACGAATGGATTTCATTTTTAAAAATATTTAAATAATTGAAAATTTTTTACTTAGTTTCATTATTCATATGTTGATTTTTAATAAAATTTATTACATAATATATATGTAATAAGAAATAAAGGAGATTGAAAAAATGGCAAATAGAATCGGTTGGAAAAGTTATAAAGTTATCGAGTCTGATGATTTGTTTGGTTATATCAGAGAAACCACTGGTAAAGACGTAGAAGGTTATTTTAACGAAAGACATTGCCCGCCTTGTGAAGGTTGTGTTAGCTTTTACATTGAGCGAGAAGATGCTTTGTACGATGAAACTGAAGAGCTTAGTGAAACCGATTTTGCCGATAAAGCTGTCTATGAAGCTCTGAAAGCTAATGGTTTTGCTGACGGAGAATTCATTTATATTCGATTTGACTATTAAAAAAGGAGAAATAAATATGTTTGACACGAAATCTATGTTTAATGGTATGTTTGGAAAGGTATCCGCTGGTATGTGTCGGCTGTCTATGAGCGGCAAGATTGCTATTAAGACTTCTACAGGCTATAAGACCTATAATGTCAAGACTGGCCGCCTTACCAACTGCTCTAATTTCGCATTTGATATTGGCGAAGATTTCTTCTTCGTAATTCCGACTAATAAGGTTTCTGTTGGTGATATTATTCTTGTGAACGGTAAGCCTTGTGCGGTCATTGGTATTGAGAAGAACGCTATCAAGACCTTTAGTTATGAAGATTCCAGTATCCGCGAAATCGTGCCTGAGCATCATGTTTTTATGGGCAATACTTATTTCTATGGTAAGATTTTTTCTATGTTCGGCAATGTTTTTGGTAAGAAGGGCGGCATGAACAACATCTTCAAGTATATGATGATGTCTGAAATGTTTAAGGGTAAGTCTGGCGATATGAATTCTATGATGCCTATGATGATGATGATGGGCGGCGGCATGGGTGACATGTTCGATGGTATGTTCGATGAAGATACTGATGTTGACCTGTTTAACCTTTCCGACGAAGAGGATGAGGACGCTGATAACGAAGAGGAGGATGCCTGATGGGTGGCGGTACTTGGACTACTTCTGCATATGTGACACATTCTACGACTTCTCGTGGATTTACTTCTATGGATGATTTTAAAGCGGCAAGTGCTCAGCAGCTCTACCGCTCTCATAGTCTTGACGCTATGCTTGATCCAAGAGGTAAAGTAAGAGAGTGTTGTGACTCCGATGAACATCCTAATACGAAACCGGTAATCTTGGGGCTTGATGTGACTGGCTCCATGGGTTCTGCGGCCGAAGCTGTTGCAAAGCAGCTTGGCGATATTATGCAACGCCTCTATGGTACGGTAACTGATGTTCAGTTTATGACTATGGCTATCGGTGACCTTAGCTATGATGACGCTCCGCTTCAGGTTTCTCAGTTTGAGTCTGATATTCGTATCGCTGAACAGCTTGAAAAAGTTTGGTTCGAAGGCGGCGGTGGCGGCAATCATTGGGAGAGTTATACTCAGGCCTGGTACTATGGTCTGTGGCGTACTAAACTGGATTGCTATGATAAGCGGGGACAGAAGGGCTTGATTATCACCATTGGTGATGAACCGCTGAATCCATATTTGCCTGCCGGTCCTCTGGCTGAAACTCTTGGTATCTCTGTCCAGGGCGATATTGATACTGATGATTTGTATAAAGAAGCTTGCAAAAAGTTTGATATTTGGCATATCGGCTTTGAGGATGCTCGCACTAGTTATAGACATTATAAAGAGTGGGGTGAATTGACGGGCTGGGAGAAGCTTCTTGGCGACCATTTTGTTGAAGCTAATGCTCAGAATCTCGACAAGGTTATTGCCGATATTATTGATAAATCATTCAACGGAGATTCTACGGATACCTCTGTAACGGTTAATGAAAATGGCGAAATTAGCTGGTAATTAAAGATTTTATTTTTTAAGAAGGGGGGAATGATGCCCGTGACAACTGATGTAAAGTTTGTTATGGGCCTTTAGCTCAATTACGGCGATGAGGGAAAAGGGGTTATGTCTAATTACTACACCCGCATTGCTAAGCAGAATGGGAAATCAGTTTTGAATGTTCTCTATAATGGTGGAGCCCAGCGTGGACATACTGCTCAGGGTCATGTATTTCATTGCTTTGGCGCCGGTGCTCTTAGAGGGGCTGATACTTATTATACTCGTAATTTTATGCTTAATCCAATAGCTTGGTGGTTTGAATTTAAAGAACTTGACCAGAAGCCAATGCTATATGTGAATTCGAGTTGCCGCATCACTACCCCTTATGATGTGCGGATTAATCAGCTTTTGGAAGAGTCTCGTGGTAATAAACGCCATGGGTCTTGTGGCCTTGGCATTTTTGAAACACGAAAACGGTGTGAAGACACTAACGGCATATATGCTTGTGATTTAAAAGATAGCGAGAAACTTTATAAAAAACTTAAACTCATTAAAGATATTTGGGTTCCGATTCGTTGTGAAGAATTAGGTATCGAATATATTAATGACAATCCTTATGAACTTGATAATTTTATTACCTGTGTTGAACAAATGCTTAAAAGTGGCAAGGTTGAAGTAGTCATTGGTGATAATATTATGCTTGAATATGATACTGTCATCTTTGAGGGCGGCCAGGGTATGCTTTTGAGTGAGACTAATGTTAAAGATTTTCCGCATTTGACTCCCAGTATTACAGAATTTGAAGGCGCAAAAGATGAACTTAAATATCTATATAGAAATACCTTTTTTGCCAATTTTGAATTTTGCCTTATGACTCGGCCTTATCTTACCCGTCATGGCGCCGGCCCCTTGGATTACGAATGTAAAAAAGATGTTCTTAGTGATAAAATTGTTGATGAAACAAATATGCCAAATGAATGGCAAGGGGGTCTTCGATTTGCACCTTTTGCACCGACAATTACGCTACGAGCTGTAGATAGCTTTCTTTATGAACTAGATTTTTTGAGAGAAGAGTTTTATAAGTTTGAGGAAAGAACTACTTATTCTGTTGGAATTACTTGCCTTGACCAAACAGATGGAAATATTATCATCGCTGATTTTAATAATCCTTTTGACATTCCACATGAAGGATATATTAAATTAGATAATCGAGTTCCTTACAATCTCGCATATATTAAATATAATGAAGTATTTTCTCAGTCTTTTCTTAAACTTTATGGATTCTTTGGCAAAGATACCTTGCCTGTAATTCATATGCCGACGAAGCCCCGCTTTTAAGGGGCTTTTTTGATTTTTTATAAAATTTATTATATAATATATATAGAAAGTTAAGAAAGGAATTGATAGTAATGGGTTATAATTATCACCCCGAATCTTGGAGTGCGCAGGCGAGAAGAATGGGTAATTCTCTTATCGAAAGCGTAAATCAGGGTTATATTTTGTTGGATGAAGTTGCTTATAAAGTAAGAATTTCATATAAGGCTCCTATTATTAAAGAGCGTGCACTTAAAAGATTTGTGCGGGCTTTGCGTGCTGGTAAAGTGCATGAGAATTTTGAAATGTATAAACAGCATTATGGTAATTGGGAATATCACCGCCAGAGAATTATTGAATCTAACTGGGGTTTGAATTATTTGGATTAAAAGGAGATAAATACAATGACTGATACTTATGTTACTCGTGAAGATATTAGTATATGCCTTGATAGAGGCGGTGAAGTAGTTTTCATGTATGAGCATGATGGCTATGATTTTTTCCTTGTTAATGATAGCTCTTTGGTATATACCGAAGCTGGTGCTCCTATCTATGGAGTGAAATATTGATATGGAGGATAATAAATAATGGCATCACTGAGTACATGGATGGAAGAACATCCTGACTGGTTTCCTAGTGGATATTTGTCTCCGGATGGTATTTTTTTCTATGCTGATTATTTAGAGCATTGGTTTATGGCTGCGGAGATTTGCGACTGGTTTGGTTATGACAAGTATGACCCCCAGGAAGAATTGGATAATAAAGGTTGGGTTCATATTACGAGGTCAACTCTTTGTCATTGTATGATTGTTGACTATAATCATTTGACCGATATTCAAAAGATAGAATTAAAACCTTTGATTGAAAATTCTCCTTTGCCTTTTATGAAGAGTGAACGACGGCATATTGGTTATGATTTTCCAGATGTAGACATTTGGTATCAGGATTGAGCGGCGTTCCAGACTATGGGCGGACAGGGACTAGTCCCTCCGCCCTTATTTGATTTTTTTATATTTTTATTATATAATATATATAGAAAGTTAAGAAAGGAATAATAAAAATGGTTTTTCCTACTCTGAAACTGAATATCGAACGCTGGAAATTTAATAAAGAGGCTCAGGTTTATGTTTCTAATATGGGACATTTCAAAAACATTCATAAAGAGCCGCTTCCTATTGCTATTAGTCAAACTGGTTATTGCAGTATAAAAACTCCAAAAGGCTATAAGAAAGCTCACCGTTTGGTGTTGGAAACTTGGCGTCCTACTCCTGAAGCACGCTATTTAACAGTGGACCACTTGGACCATAATAAACGTAATAACGTTCTTTCTAATTTGGAATGGGTGACTCAGACAGAGAATCAGAAGCGAGCGAAACAAGATTTTATTCCAGAAGCAGAAGAGAATAAATATAATATTGCAATCAATCCAATCCCTACGAATCAAAAAGTACGGGTTAATGGCACAGTAGTTATGACTCAAGAAGAGCTGGAAAAATTTGTTATGGCACCGGCATTTTGTGCTGGTACTTCTCCGAAACAGAAAAGAACAATTATTCATAAAGTTTTTGCTTTAGGCAAGACTAGCGGTTTAGGTTTAAACTTTGAGCTTATGTAAGAGAAAAGGAATATTTATATGAAATATATTGAATGGGAAGGATATATTAAATTAAATAGTATTGTTATTCTTCCAGAGACAGCAACTTATGAAGATGTTGCTAAGGCTATTGTCGCTAAAATCCAAGATGAATATAATTTTGGAGTTAGTGCGGATGCTGTAAAAGGTATCGAAGAAACTGGATGGTATGAAGAAGATGAATGATAGGCGCGGGACTAGACCTTGGGAGCACAGGGTCTAGGTTGCCGCAGAAAGGATAAATAATGCGTTTTTATAGATTTGAAAAAGGTTTAGTAAATTTAAATAATATTAAATATATTGATTACAGGACTCCCTATGGGGGGTTTGACCCTTATTATTCAATTCATTTTTTAGACCAAAGTACATTAGCAATATCAGAAGAGGCTTATGAGGAAATGATTACTTATCTTAGAATGGATAATGATTTAAAGCCTTAATTCTTTTATTGATTTTATTAAAAAATTATTATATAATATATATAGTAAATAAGAAAGGGATTGATAAAAATGAAAATTTATATTTCATATTTTTATCAGCTTCGATTTTTCCCGCCTAATGCAATTCCATTAAGTACAGCAGTATGGGGACCAAAATGGTTTAAACAAGGAACTCCTTGGAAAGATAAGCGTGGTGTATGGAATGGACTTCGCGCAGAACCTTTTGTGCCGGGACAGCAATGTGATGGCTTATGTCATGGGCCTGAATATTGCGGACTTAAGCTCAATGATGTAGAAACTTTTAGTCCTACTAAATGCTCATTTTTGCGGCGATACCTTGTTCAGCTTAATACGCTTAATTTTGACGAAATTATGGCACGATTTGAAAAGTTGGGCAAGACTATTCAAAATAAAGAGGGGTTTCTTGAAGAACCTATAGCTATTCTTTTGGTTCATGAAGCCCCCGATAATCCTTGCAGCGAGCGCTGGCCGCTTATTAAATGGTTTGCCGACCATGGATATGAATTGGAGGAATGGCATAATGGATAAAAAACTTTATGCAGCTTTTATGAAAGAGTTTTCTCGTGCTGTGGACTCTTTTTGCGGAGACATTGCAGATACCATGGAAGTGAATGATAAATCATATCTTTATGAATATTATCATTCTCGACATAAGCTCGATACCGTTGACTCTGAGGATGCAATGTGGAAAGAATTTTGGGCAGATTTCAAAAAAGTACATGATAAACTTTTCAGAAAATATATCTCATAAAAAAATCTTTCCTTGATTTTATTAAAAATTTATTATATAATATATATAGAAAATGAAAAGGCGGTAACAGCAAATATATCATATGGGAACCTTGTGTCGCTGGTTCAATTCCAGCCTGCCCCACCATATGGGGCGGTAGCTCAGCAGGTAGAGCAAAGGCATGATAAAGTCCGCCTTGACTTTTCTAAAAATTTTTTGTATAATATTTATAGACAGTTTCAGCAAATATTTTTTAGAATTATTTAAAGCTTTCGACAAGCCGTGGCGTAGGTTCAAGTCCTACCCGGCCGCGAAAGTGGCTGGTAGCTCAGTTGATAGAGCGCGTAAAACAAATATTTTAAACTGTCTAGTTTTTTAGGGGAATCGTCTAGTGATTAGGACCCTAGTCTCCAAAACTAGTAACCTAGGTTTGAATCCTAGTTCCCCTGCCAATTATGGGCTAATGTCCGAGTGGTTTAGGTTAGAGTCTGCAAAATTCTATATGCTGGTTCGATTCCAGCTTAGCCCTCCATATTGTTTTCTCCTCGTGTAGTTCAGCGGTTTGAGAACGGGAGTCTTATAAACTCTTAATGGTAGTTCAACTCTACCCACGAGGACCAGAGCCGAAGTTTGTTGGAGTACGCCGCGGCTTAAACCCTAAACCAACACCTCTTTCTTTGATTTTATTAAAAAAATATTATATAATATATATAGTAAATGAAAGAAGAAAGGAAATAAAATATGAATTGGCACACTGAGACTCCTCCTCACATTAAAGGTTTTATTTATGCTCAAGTTTTTGCTCCCTGTGAAGAAAAAGGTTATTGGTTTCTTCCATTGCATTGGTCGGAACAAACTGTTTGGAATGATGATACTGAACAGTATGACGATTGCTGGATGTCAATTAATGATTTTCCTTTCTATGACAATGAAATTTTTGCTTGGGTTTCGTTATCTGAAATCGACAAAAATTGCAATGATATTTGTCAGTTAGATATTAAGCAGTTGATTAAAGAACGCAATCTTTAAGTAAAAAATCCTTTTTTGATTTTATTAAAAAAATATTATATAATATATATGTAATAAGGAAATGGAAAGGTAAATCGCCAAAAAGGATTGCAGAGCTTGATGTAGAGCCGTGGCAACTGACAAGGTACGATAAGTTGCAATATATTTGGCTCCGTAGTTCAATTGGCTAGAACGCGTGCCTGTCACGCACGAGGTAGGGGGATCGTAACCCCCCGGAGTCGCCAAGGAAGAGCAAATGTTCCTCATGGAAAAAAGATGTGCGGTTGCCCGACCTTAAGGGAAAGCTCTTCAGGCTTAGAGCACAGCGAGGTAGGTCCTAGTCCTCGCAATGGTCTTGAAGTTGGTCTTCGGAAGAAGAACACGGGCCGCAACAGTTGATTTTGAAGTCCTTCTCTGTTGTAAAAGAAAATAGGATGGAGGGTGCCCGCCTAGGAAAAACACGACCGAAAGTGGAATAGTTTGGGTTGCTATTCAAAAACCGAGTTAGGAATTGCAAACGCTTCTCGGCTACCAAAAAGCGTATAGTTTTGGGAGACTCGTCCATCGGTTAAGACATTTGACTGTTAATCAAAAGAGCTTGGTTCAACTCCAAGGTTTCCCGCCAGAGTCTTTATCGTTATGACTGTCTAAAAACTGAACGGCAGGTTTCCCTTTGCGGTGGGTGTACCAAGACAACAACCTAATAACCGTCTATAATATCGCTGCCCGTTAATTAAGCGCCAGGCACTTGGACAAGGGTAAGAGTAATCCTCTCCGCTTATAATGCTTTGAGGCTCCTATCGACTTATGAGGCGCAAATATTTGGGGGCTTAGCTCAGCTGGTAGAGCATCTCGTTTGCACCGAGAAGGTCAGGGTTTCGATTACCCTAGCTTCCACCATGATGCCGTTTGAAGCAAATTACGTTGGGTCAGAGATTATTTGGAGTTGCAACTTTATCAGATTATCGTAGCGGAATGTGCAGTTGGGGGACTTTAACCTCGCCATATGCTCCTTTGGCGGAATTGGCAGACGCACTAGGCTAAGAACCTAGTTCCTTCGTAGGAGTGTGAGTTCAAATCTCACAAGGAGTACCAGAGGGTTAGATGCACCTAGAAGATTCGCTATCTGACAAGCATCAATGAGAGAGAAACTCCAGAACCTTACCTGCAAGTAGGGGGAAGAAAAACCGACACTGACACGATATGTCGTAAAATCATGTCCAATCTAAGAATTTTGCAGAATTGCTTAGAGATATGCTCTCGTAGCCCAATTGGCAGGAGGCGAATGGTTCAAATTTTTGGACAAGGTTAATTAAAAGTATTGGTTCAATTTTCATTATATAATGAAAATAATAAAAAAGGAGATTTTTTATGAGAACTGATATTTTAGAACGAAAAGATGAAATTTTACAATGGATGGAAGAAGGACAAAGTAAAGCCTTTATTTGTAAATAGCTTTAGTGCAAACAAGAAACTTTAAATAATTATCTAAAATAGATGAATATTGAATATGCTGGTTAGTAGAGCTGGAATAAGGGTAAATAGACCAATTAGGGTTATGTTTTAGCTGAAGAATATATCCAAAAAGATAATGTTAAATCTTATATCTTAAAAGAAAAATTAATACGCGAAGGTATTAAAGAGAGAAAATGTGAAATTTGTGGAGTATCTATTTGGCAAAATATACAATTACCGCTAGAATTACATCATAAAGATGGTAATCATTTTAATAATAATTTTGATAATTTACAAATTTTATGTCCAAATTGCCATTCTATTCAAGAAGGAAATTCTGGAGCAAATATTGGTAAATATAGCAAACAAAATAAATGTGTTGATTGTGGTAAAATTATTTCTGCTGGAGCAACTCGTTGTTAGGAATGTTATCATAAATCTACTCGTATTAATTCATATGAAGAAAATACTCATGTAATGAGAGATACTGGAAATATTGTAAATCGAGAAGAATTAAAAAAATTAATTAGAACTACTCCGTTTTTACAAATAGGTCAAAAATTTGGAGTATCAGATAATGCTGTAAGAAAATGGTGTGATCGTTTTGGTTTACCAAGAAAAGTATCTGACATAAAAAAAATTTCTGATGAAGATTGGGAAAAAATTTAATTTCCCAATTTATATGCCGATGTGATGGAATAGGCAGACATGCGACGCTTAGAACGTCGTGCTTCGGCGTGCAGGTTCAAGTCCTGTCATCGGTACCATCGGGCACGCTTTTGCCTTCTAAAAAAGCGACTGTGGGGAAAGGATGGATTAGTGCTAAACTACCCCTTCATAAAGTATGGGGCTTTGTCATTTAGGCTCACACAGTATACTAAAACGACAACGAAAGTAAGCGCGCTTAGGACTTGCCGCCCTAGCTATATAAATAGCGGCTGCTCCGGGCAAGCGGAGGGTAAACCACTTGATACTTGCAGTAGGAAAGAGAAACCCCGAAAGTAGTTTCTTGGGAAAGTGATTCGCCCCGGAGAAAATAGAATCCAGTGACGGCTGCTGGGAGAGCGTACGATCTCCAAATGCTAATATGCCTGAATAGTTTAATGGAGAGAACGCTGCCAAAGCAGAAGTGTTGGTTCGAGTCCAGCTTTGGGCAAAAAGATTTATAGAGTCATTATTATACATTAAACAATTAAGCAAACAAACAAATAATAATGACAGAGAGATGGATGCGGTTGAGTTACACCCCGCAATTAATCAATGATGTACCGTTCCAGAGAGCAGAATCGTAAGGTGCTTCACTCAGGTAAGCGAGCGGGTGGTCTTACTTTGTGAACTACAGCAAGGTAGTGTAGTCGATATCAGTCTTGTTTGTCGTGAAAAACAGGCCAGCGACGCCGCTGATAGAAGAGGACGCGTACTCTTCTAAGTGCATTATTTCGGGGATTAGACGACTAAAGCAGATCGGCCGGACTGTAAATCCGGCTCCTCCGGGACCGAGTGGGTGCGATTCCCTCATCCCCGACCAATATGCTCTCGTAGCCCAATGGCAGAGGCGACAAGCTCAAACCTTGTATAGTATCAGTTCGAATCTGATCGAGAGTACCATATTTCCTTGCGGTTTTGCTAGTTTTCTCCTTAAAAACTAGCACCTCCGTTCTAAAAATTATAGTATCTTCGGCATGAACAGCAAACATATTATAAAATCTGACTTGTGATCTGATAGCTTATAATAGTGCCGAGATTCCTTTCTTGATTTTATTAAAAATTTATTATATAATATATATAGTAAATGAGAAAGGAGATAGCTATGATTGACGCTGAAGTTTTACGCTGGAATGCGGATCAAGTAAATGCGAAAAATTCAGACGAAATTAAAGAGCTTACGAAAAAGAATCTTTATGAAAAAATTCTTCCTTTTTTAGAAGAAAAAAGTAAAAATGGAGAATATTTTTATAGATTTAAACTTACCAAACCGCGTTGTTCAAAATATGAAAATAGCTATTCGTCATATGCATTAGAATGTTTTGATGATGTGGATGTTGATATAGTTTATCTCACGCAATTATTACATGAATTGAAATTTTGTTGTTATTCCTACCGACTTCCTTTTGAGTATGGTTATTTAGAAATTAATTGGAGGGCTAAAAATGATTGATCCTTTTGATTATGGTCAGATTGATGATTATGCTGATGAAGTTGAACGCTTTGAAGAAGAAGCGGTTTCGCAGAGTAAGAGATCTGGAATCCCAGTAAAAAAGAGCTTTGAGTCTAGAACTTCGCGCGATTACAAAGATTATCTTGACCGCATTGTTGAAGATTAAAAAATCTTTTCTTGATTTTATTAAAAATTTATTATATAATATATATAGTAAATGAGGAAAGGAAAAAACTTATGAAATATATTCGTTATTGGTTTGACATTGGTTATCATACTGGTGATGATGAACTTTATGAGGAATTCCCTGATAATGTTACAGAAGCAGAAATTGAAAACTATGGTTCAATTTCTTTTCATGAACATTGCGAAGATCATGAATCCCTCCTGATGATGGATTATGAAGATGAAAATCTCGTCAATGATGAATGGCTTGAAGCCTGGGAAGAAGTTATTTCTAACTGCTGTTGGGGCTATGAAGAAATCTCAAAAGAAGAGTATGAAGAAGCCATGAGTGAATTTAATTGAATAGGACATGTTGTTTTAAATATAGAGTTTTTGCTTGGTTTCTCTAAAAAAAATCAAGCGTTATATCCCGGAGTAGAGCAGCGGTAGCTCAGCACCCTCATAAGGTGTAGGTCGAGGGTTCGAATCCCTCCTCCGGAACCAAATGGCGCCTTCGTCTAAGGGTAAGGATAGAAGACCTTCAATCTTCTGATACTCGGTTCAAATCCGGTAGGCGTCACCAAAGAAGTAAGAGCTATTTTGAAGGCTCAAACAGCGAATTTTTAGATGAATAGACTGTTAACCTATAACCATTTAATGAGCCTTGAAAATAGTTCTTACTTCAGCATTTTTGATTACCTCTTTAAAAGACTGGCATGGGGATCCTTCGACAAATTTATAGGCTGCACTGAAGGCTGCCAGAAGCGCCTACCCTTTACATACATTCTTGAATGTATATAGAAATTAAAGACACGCTAATAAGAGAAGTCTTTGCCATCTATGATTTAACATCTGCATATAAGTTAAATTCGGTTTTTTATCTCTTATTGACTTTTTTAGCTTGTTAAGCACAAATCCATGATTGAGAAGAGTGCATAAATATAGACGCGGCTGATGCGGAAGAAGTAATATCCAGATTGTCGATATTCCACAGAAATCAGCAGATATCTGTTGGGGTGGCAGAGTGGCCTATAGCACTTCCCTGCTAAGGAAGAGACCCTGCGGGGTCCGAGGGTTCGAATCCCTCCCCCAACGCGGTATCAAGTGAGAGCCTTCCCGTGGCGATACTGACTGAAATAACTAATCTCACATCACTTATCAATGAGTCAAAATTGACTTACCATGGCAATGGGTCATTAGAGCTTCGTTACCAGAAGAGCTGGC
>Ga0256405_10000907_pt1 | contig 89452 bp, 72 predicted proteins | sample RumenRJG_02DNA_FD_189096 | JGI IMG/M metagenome (GOLD analysis project Ga0256405, IMG submission 189096) | Bovine rumen microbial communities from Lethbridge, Alberta, Canada - RJG_02 | ecosystem: Host-associated > Mammals > Digestive system > Stomach > Rumen | place: Canada: Alberta... | reverse complement strand
TGCCAAGTGGATCATGACTGCAAGGCAATACGTGCTGAATATCTACACAGAGAACCGCGCTTATGCAAAACCCTTCAAAACAGAATTCGGATAAGAATCCTTTCTTTCCGGTTAGAATCTGCGTATTTCCTCAAGTCGCATCGTGGGGTAAGGGGATGTTGGCTACATATTGATGTTGTGCTGTTGCTTTTTACTGAAAGCTACTACTAACGACTCATAAATCTACCCTTAATCGTGTATTGGATGATAGTTGCGGATTTTAGGATTAATACATAATTGCCAACATTATCAGTTGATATAATCCAACTGCCGCTTGAGTTCTTTCAGATCCTCGCGCAGCCGGATCAAGCCCTCCATCACACGGGCATTGTTGTCAACACCCTCCTTATTCTCACGGAGCATCTTCTTGGCGGCAGCCAACTTAAAGCCGCGCACCTTCACCAGATTATATACGGCTTTGATATTCTCAATATCCTTCTCGGTATACTGGCGCACATTATTGCCCGTTGTCTTCGGTTTGATCAAAGGAATCTCCTTCTCCCAGAAACGTAAGTTACTCTCAGACACGCCAATAATCTCAGATACCTCCTTGATAGAGTAATATAATTTCAGATTTTTATTTTCGTTCAAAGCCATAATCAACGATTTTTTCTTATTTCAGTTGCAAAAATAAGAAAAACAAAGTATCTTTGCAAAAATTTTGCGAAAAATCTTAGAACAGATAATAAATATAACAAAATAATCAGAAGACAACATGTTGACAGCAAACGAAATCCGTGACTCTTTCAAGAAGTATTTTGAGTCAAAAGGGCATACCATCGAGGCCTCTGCCCCCATGGTGATCAAAGACGACCCCACACTGATGTTTACCAACGCAGGAATGAACCAATGGAAGGATATTATCCTTGGCACACGTGATCCGGAGCCACGCCGCAGGGCTGACTCACAGAAATGTCTGCGTGTGAGCGGTAAGCACAACGACTTGGAAGAGGTAGGTCATGATACCTACCACCATACGATGTTCGAGATGCTGGGCAACTGGAGTTTCGGCGATTACTTTAAAGAAGGTGCCATCGATATGGCATGGGAATATCTGGTGGATGTTCTCAAACTGAATCCGGAGGATTTATACGTAACGATCTTCGAGGGATCACCCGAGGAGAACATCGAGCGTGACAATGAGGCCGAGCAGTTCTGGCTGAAACATGTTCCCGCCGATCACATCATCGAAGGCAACAAGCACGATAACTTCTGGGAGATGGGCGACACAGGTCCTTGCGGTCCTTGTTCAGAGATTCATCTCGACAGTCGTACACCCGAAGAGAAAGCACAGGTGGCCGGTCGTGACTTAGTCAACAAAGACGACCCACAGGTCATCGAGATTTGGAACCTTGTGTTCATGCAGTTCAACCGAAAGGCTGACGGTTCTTTGGAGAAGTTAGCCATGAACGTGATCGATACCGGTATGGGCTTTGAGCGTCTGGTACGTGCCCTGCAGGGTAAGCACTCCAACTATGATACGGATGTGTTCCAGCCGTTTATCAAAGAGATAGAGCGTCTGAGTGGTATCAAATACGGTGAGAAGGAAGATACCGATGTGGCTATGCGCGTGATTGCCGACCATATCCGTGCCGTGAGCTTCTCCATCGCCGATGGTCAGTTGCCGGGTAATGCCAAGGCTGGTTATGTGATCCGCCGTATCCTCCGTCGCGCCGTGCGCTATGCCTATACCTTCCTCAACCAGAAGGAAGCCTTTATGTATAAGCTCATCCCCACACTCGTGGCAGAGATGGGTGGCGCATATCCCGAGTTGCCTGCACAGCGTGAACTGATCACCCGCGTGATCAAGGAAGAGGAAGATGCTTTCTTGCGTACGCTGGACAAAGGTATCAAGATGATCAACGATGCCATGGAAGAGATGAAGAACGAGGGTAAGACCGTTCTTGACGGTGCCCAGGCATTCCGTCTTTTCGACACCTACGGATTTCCACTCGACCTGACAGAGCTGATCTGTCGTGAGAATGGCTTTACCGTAGATAACGAGCAGTTTGATGCAGAGATGCAGAAGCAGAAAGAGCGTGCCCGCAACGCTGCTGCCGTGGAGAACGGTGACTGGATAGAGTTGCAACCCGGTGAGCAGACCTTCGTGGGTTATGACTATACAGAATATGAGTGTCGCATCCTTCGCTATCGTCAGGTCGTACAGAAGAAGAGTAAGTTCTACGAGCTGGTACTCGACTACACCCCGTTCTATGGTGAGATGGGTGGACAGGTAGGCGACCAGGGAGTGCTTGTCAGTGAGCACGAGACCGTAGAGATCATCGACACCAAGCGTGAGAATAATCAGAGCATCCATATCGTCAAGCAGTTGCCTAAGTATCCCGAGGCTCCGTTCATGGCCTGTGTAGATACCGACAAACGTGAGGAGAGTGCTGCCAACCACAGTGCTACCCACCTGCTCGACTATGCCCTCAAACAGGTGTTGGGCGATCATGTAGAGCAGAAGGGATCATTCGTGAGTCCTGACACCCTGCGTTTCGACTTCTCTCACTTCCAGAAAGTTACCGATGAGGAGATCCGTCAGGTAGAGCGTTTGGTTAATGATATGATCCGTCAGGATATCCCCTTGCAGGAGTTCCGTGAGACCCCGATAGAAGAGGCAAAGAAATTAGGAGCTATCGCCCTGTTCGGTGAGAAGTATGGTGATAAGGTACGTGTGGTGAAGTTTGGTCCGAGTGTAGAGTTCTGTGGTGGTATCCACGCCCACTCTACCGGTCATATCGGTATGTTTAAGATTATCTCTGAGGCCAGCGTGGCTGCCGGTATCCGTCGTATCGAGGCCAAGACAGGCAAGAACTGTGAGGAGTTGCTCTATGATCTGGAAGATACTATCCGTGCGATCGAGAACCTCTTCAATAACGCAAAAGATCTGGAAGGTACCATCCAGCGCTATATCAATGAGCACGATCAACTGAAGAAACAGATCGACCAGTTTGTGGCTGAGACCGTAGAGCGCACCAAGAATAAGCTCTTGGAGGAAGGTCGTGTCATCAACGGTGTGAAGGTTTATACCGCCGTATTACCTGTCAAGCCAGAGGTAGCCAAGGACCTGGTCTTCAAGGTACGTGCCGCAGAACCTGTTTCCAGTATCTGTGTTGTCGGTTCTGTCTATGACAACAAACCGATGCTGAACGTGATTATCAGTGAGGATCTGGTAAAAGAGCACGGACTGAATGCCGGACAGATGGTTCGCGAGGCAGCCAAACTGATACAAGGTGGTGGTGGCGGACAGCCCCACTTCGCTTCTGCCGGTGGTAAGAATGCCGACGGTATCAATGCCGCTGTGGATAAGGTGATAGAATTGGCCAATCTGTAATCCGCACGCTGATGAAAGATGTCTTCAACGTTAATGCCGCTGATTCACAGGCTACTGTCGTTCACCCGATAGAACCGCAGCACTTCGATATCGACGAGTATGCCGACTACGAGGCATCTCTGTTGGAGCGATGCGATAAGTTCTGGAAGGGAAACTCTGGCGTCCTCGTCTATCGGAGGATGCGCGTCAAGGAAGTGTTCGCTGCCGACAGTAACAGCAAGGAGAAATCACTGGCATGGCAGTTGGGGGCACTGAAAGAGAGTATGCGTTTTCAAGCCGACGTGCCGAACTTCCTGGAGCCATGGCATGGACTGGGAACGGTGGCTGCTGCCTATGGCTTCGACTATATCTGGGAACCCGGACAAGCACCGGCAGTAGATGGTAAGTTCCAGTCAACCGAGGAATTGCTGAAGGCTCCTATACGTCCGGTGGCCGATACCCCTATCGGCAAATATACGTTGGAGATGACGGAGTATTTCCTTGACCAGACAAAGGGAAGGATACCGATGTCATATTGCGATGTGCAGTCACCCCTTAACACCCTGAGTAATATCATCGATTCCAACCAGTTCTATATGGATTTCTACCTGAATCCTGAACTGATGAAAAAGGCGATGCACCTCACCTCATTGCTGTTGACAGGCTTTACCCTCAAACAGAAAAATATGATCGGTGATGCCTTAGCCAAGCCTGGCCACGGATTCGCATCGTGTAGGAAGTTCGATGGTATCGGCATGAGTGATGATACTATCACCATGATGTCGGCCGACCTATACAAAGAGTTTGCCGTTCCTGCCATGGTGGCTACCGGCAACTGTTTCGGAGGAACGGTATTCCACTCCTGCGGCAACTGGTCGGATAAGAAAGAACTGATTACGAAGATTGAGAATATCCGCATGGCAGATGGCGCTTTCTCGTTTGCTACCGACCCTGGTGCCAACCCCACCGACGGTTATGCTGATGCTTTCGCTAACACGGGAGTGGTACTGAATACCCGTATTGTAGGAAACATCGATGTCGTAGAAGAGAAAGTAAAACAATTGTGGAAGCCTGGCATGAAAATGATTGTGGTGACCTATTGTGAGACGCCACAAGAGCAGGCAGAGGTTTATCAGCGTATTCACGAGATCTGTCAATAATCCACGGTGGATCATCCCCTATAAAAACAATGAAGGTGCCTCATGGGCACCTTCATCTGTTTTAATGACCTTTATGCGTTTTTCTCTTTGATCGCATCCATGATCTTTGCCTCCAGCTCCTCAGCGAGCTCGGGGTTATCACGCAACAGCGCCTTGACACCCTCACGTCCTTGAGCCAGACGGCTCTCACCATAAGAGAACCAAGAGCCACTCTTCTTGATAATGCCGTACTCTACACCCAAGTCGACGATCTCACCGATCTTAGAGATTCCCTCGCCGAATAAGATCTCAAACTCACACTTACGGAAAGGAGGAGCAACCTTATTCTTCACCACCTTGACGCGTACCTGACGACCAATCACATCATCACCGTCTTTGATGGCTGTGCCACTGCGGATATCCAGACGTACGGATGAATAGAATTTCAGGGCGTTACCACCTGTTGTCGTCTCAGGATTGCCGAACATCACTCCGATCTTCTCGCGCAACTGGTTGATAAAGATACAGGTGGTGTTTGTCTTACTGATCGTTGCGGTCAGCTTACGTAGTGCCTGCGACATCAGTCGTGCCTGCAAGCCTACCTTATTCTCACCCATATCACCCTCTATCTCTGCCTTTGGTGTCAGTGCTGCCACAGAGTCAACCACCAGGATATCGATAGCTGATGAGGAGATCAGCTGGTCTGCTATCTGCAAGGCCTGCTCACCGTTATCTGGCTGTGAGATCCAGAGGTTATCTACATCCACACCCAGTTTCTCCGCATAGAAACGGTCGAAAGCATGCTCTGCATCGATAAACGCAGCGATACCACCGTTCTTCTGCGCCTCAGCAATCGCATGGATGGCTAAGGTTGTCTTACCAGAACTCTCCGGACCATAGATCTCAATAATCCTACCACGGGGATATCCACCCACACCAAGGGCAGCATTCAGTCCGATACTACCGGTGGAGATCACCTCTACATTCTCAATATGGTCATCACCAAGCTTCATGATAGAACCCTTACCGAAATCCTTCTCGATCTTCGACATGGCAGCCTGCAAAGCCTTCAGTTTCTCGCTCATGGGACTACCCTCTTCTATTTCTTTCTTTGCCATATACCTATTTATATTATATGATTATCATCTTGTTTTTCAAACTACTGCAAAAGTACTTAATATTTTCCAAAAACCAGCTCTTGCCGCCAAATATTTTGTTAATAATAATGTGAAAAAATTAGAAGATTGTCTTTGCGTTAAGTCCGGTGTAATCTTTTGGGGTTACTGAACGTTACTATTCCACAGGAAATCAAGGGAGTTCGGAATGTGAAATTTGTTACATTGATTTCCGTGTAAGTCGTTATAAATTAGCCCATTTGCACTATTCTTAGACTTACGGACTTGGACGAATATTGAGGCTGTTCCGTTACCAAAGTGTTACCTGTGATTGTTTGGGTAATATGTGTAGAATCGGGTAATCTGTACAAGATTCATTGTGGTCCGGAATAATATACATGTTCTGACATATTTTGCACGACAGGGAATGCTCTGAGATTGTTTATTTTTGCAACCAATATTCAGAGCATGATGAAAATTCAGAAATTCAAGGTGCTGCTATACCTGAAGAAAGGCAGCACAGACAAACGAGGAAAGGCACCCATTATGGGACGCATCACCCTAAACAATTCGATGGCGCAGTTCTCCTGTAAGTTATCGTGTACCACTAATCTATGGAATCCCCGTCATTGATGGATATGATGGACAAACTTTATGCGGATATGGAGAAGCATATTGGCATAGACAGGGTGGAAGGCTCACTCGTGCATTACAAACAAGCACGGACAACTCTCGGCAAGTTCGTAGAAGCCAAGTTCAAGACGAAAGATGTTGCTTTCGGACAACTGACCAATCAATTCATTTTCCGACTACTACGAGTTCCTCGTCACAGATTGCGGCTTCATGTCAAACTCAACGAGAAAGTATCTTGCCATATTAAAGAAGGCTTGCCGTTTGGCTTACAAAGAAGGCTATGCGGACAGACTTTTCTTTGTTAACTACACTCTGCCGAAGATGCAGGTTGGCACACCGAGGACTATCACCCCAGAAAAATTCAAGAAGATACAGAGTGTGGAGATACCGAATGATAAGGAATCACTGATTCTTTCGCGTGACATGCTGCTATTCTCCTGCTATACAGGAGCCGCATACGTTGATGCAGTCTCTGTCACGAGAGACAACCTTGTTACAGGCGAGGAAGGAAGTCAATGGCTGAAGTACTATAGACACAAGACAAAGGCACTTGCCCAAGTTAAATTGTTGCCCGAAGCCATTGACTTGATAGAAAAGTACAAAGATGAAAACCGGGCAGCATTGATGCCCTATCAGAAATACAAGACTCTCTGGGACAACCTTAGAAAGATATGTTAGATGGCTGACACCACGCAGATAGTTTCGCCACACATGGGACGGCATTATTACGCCTCAATCGTCACGCTTGCCGAGAATGTCCCGATTGATGTCATCAGCAAGATGTTAGGACATACGAATATCACGCAGACCCTCATAGAAATGAGCGAAGAAGAGCGTGGAAAACCGAAAGCACGATGTGAGGCTATCAGGTCAATTGAGACTTACAAAGGCTCCAATATGTGTCAGATGCATCTGCGTGATTATCTTCACTTTCTCAGCAAGGAAGATATTGCCTTTGCTGATGTCGCATCCGTTTGAGGGAAAACGTATGGAATTTGCGAGGCGGATGCTTATATTCACCATCTTCACTGCGCTGGCATATATTGACTTGAAAGAACTCTACCCAGCGCACATAGAGACTAACGTGGACGGAAAACGTATCATAAGAAAAACAAAGAAAAAGACTGGAGTGGAGGCTTTCATTCCTCTTCACCCAGTAGCGGAGTAGATACTTGCGATGTATAACACGACAGATATGAATAACCCTGTTTTCCCATTTCCCAAGAAGAAGCTTTGGTATAAGTATGACGACATAGGCAAGTTATTGGACTTTGATCGGCATCTGGCACATCATCAAGGGCGGTACACGTTCGGGTCTTTATTAGTATCAGAGGGCATTAGTTTCGAGAGTGCAGCAAAGATGATGGGTCATTCCAAAATTAAGACAACCCAGAGATATGCTCAAGTCACTACAAATCGCATCTCACAAGAGATGGGCAAATTGATTCTGCGTAGAAAAGGAAAAGGGCTCACAATAGAAACTAACAAATAATGATGGCAATGGCAACTTCAAACTTTTCAATCATCCCCAAAGCTGTCTTTGAACGAGGCATAATCAGAAAGACCGAGTGTGGTATTATCACCATGCCCGACAAGGACGTTTGGATGACGTTGGACGAGATAGCAGACATGCTTTTCGCTTCATCAGCCACCGTGTTTTGCATGATACGCTCTTTATATAATAAAGGTGTCGCGCGAGAGGAGGATACTCATGGCTCTTTCCGTCTGTTCCCTTATCATCCGAACTGGAACATAGACGTGTACAACCTTGAAATGGTTATCCATCTGGCATATGCCATTGACAGCGACAATAGCCGAAAGTTTCGTCAGTTCATTATGAACCGCTTGATGGGCAAACCGATGTACGAGAATGTATGTATCACCATCCATATGGATGATTTCTCCAAAGAGTGATAGCACAATGAAGAAAGGCAGCGAACATCCTACTTGGGATATCCGCTGCCTTTTCCTCATGAGGAAGATTTAGTTCTGCGCTGGCACATAGTTCCGTTGCAATAGTTCCTCCAGATCTCGTTCGCGGTAGAGTATCTTGCCACAGAGCAGTACATATGGCAGCAACCCTTTCTGCCGATATGTGAACAATGTATGCCTGCTGACTTTTAGAAATTCTGCAGCTTCTCGGTCACTAATCCACCTGTCACCATTGAGCAAGGGGCGATAGTCCTTGAAAGATTCCCTCACCTTGTCGATTGCCTCGTCAATTTCACTGATAAAGTTAAGGACATGCTCGTCCTCCACCATCATGCCACTTTTCCATTCTTCTCTTTCCATAGCCGTTATTTGCTTTTCATCGTTACTTCCATCATCTTGGCTATATCATCTGCCCGATGATAAATCCTGCCCTCAATCTTGGTATAGGGCAATTCGCCTCGCTCCCGCATACTTTGTACTGAGCGTTTGCTGAGGTTGAGCATGGCACACACCTCACTGGTATCAAGCCATGTTCCAATACCTTTGTTCTTCACTTGCTGTTCCTGGTAGTGCAGGACACTCAGCAGTTCTTTCACTCGTTCCATCCACTTCGTGAATGTACTCTCTTTGATAATCACAATTTTTTCCATTTGTCTTTGTTTATCGATTGTTACTACTCGTTTTTACTAAATTCGGTTGCAAAGTTAGCCCAAGAAAGCAGGCCGATTTGCATACTATGTATATAGCTATATAAACTTTTTCTAAAGAAATGAATATCTGTATAATTATATGAGTGAATAAGTATATGCTTATACAATTATTCAATCATTTGGCTATTGGGACATCAATGTGTTGGTTCAATAAACCATCAGCGTGTTGAAATACCTAATCATCAATGTACTAAAGTGTCAAGGTGCTGATTCGATGAACCATCAATACATTCATGAACTCATGCATTCACTAAAACAAGGCCTCTGACGGCATATGGCTGTAAAGTGGCTGCAAGTGGCGGTTGATGGCTATTGCCCAATCGGATTAGTCGCAGTATCTTTGCACCCACAAAAGGCAGTAAAGCCAATGGCATGAACAAAAGGAAGACTCCAGTAAACAACATCCGCTTCAAGAGCGGATTATTATGTTCACCAGAACATAGCAAGGTATGTTTTCTGCTGCACGAAACTCCGTTTGCAGCACAAAACTCCTTGCTCTGCAGAGGACTGTGGTTGTCCTCCGAAATCGGTCTGTCTATCCATACTTGCAGTTGGCCATGATTCTATAAAACGACAGTAATATACAACTAAAAAAGAAGTATGAGCAACAAGAGAAACAGAGATGGGAGACGTGTTGTTGAGCGATAGCGAAAAAATCCCAAGTTAGACCCAGCGACAAACCGCTATTCAGTGAATTTCAGTAGTGAAGAAGATGTGCGTTTTCTAAAGATGTTTGACCGTTCTGGCATGACAAGCAAGTCCGCATTCATCAAAGCACGAATTTTTGGCGAGCCATTTCATGTTGTGACATTCGACAAGAGTCTGCATGAGTATTATACCAAGCTGAGCGACTTCCATGCTCAATTCCGTATGGTTGGAAACAACTACAACCAGACATTGAAGGAACTGAAGAGCCACTTCTCTGAACGAAGAACCGCTGCATTGGTGTACAAGTTAGAGAAGTATATGATGCAGTTAGTGCAGATTATGCATAAAGTGACGGAATTGACAGACGAATATCAGAAAAGGTATACAGAAAAGTGGGGAAAATAACATTAAAATGTGATTATTTACTAAATATACGAACGTTTCGTGTGTTCTTTCAGAGAAAAAGAGTAACTTTGTACCAAGAACAATAGAAATCCATTATGGACAAAGACATTAATCGCATCAAGGTCGTGCTTGCAGAGAAGAAAAGAACCAATAAGTGGTTGGCAGAGCAGTTGGGATGTGCGCCTACTACCGTATCAAAATGGTGTACCAATGACTGCCAGCCAACAATGGAGACATATCTAAGAATTGCAGACCTACTTGATGTGGAACTGACAGAATTAGTAAGAACAAAGAAAAATCAAACACCCTCTTTATAAGTTACTGGTTAACTATAATACACTTAGTGGGTAACTCGGAAAAGTTAGTGGGTAAGTCAAATTGATTGAAAAATGAGTATAAGCGTAAATACAATTAAACGACTTCTGTGGGTATTGTTAGGAGTATTTGTCCTAACGTATTTAATTTCCCTAAATATAGAGTTTCATTTTGTTGCTGACACAAAATGGCTGTCAAACGAGTTCCTGTTTGCCATTGTTGGCGGGGCATTTGCAAGTCTCGTTATTGTAATTGTATGTGAAGTTATAAGGTATCGACAATTAAAGTTTGCAACAGAAGCAGCCTTGTTTTCAAACTTAGCAAACCTTTATGGGCAGTTCTTAATAATCAGAAGCAATTGTAAGAGAGCATTGAATAATCATGCCCTTGTTGCGGACAACTTGATACAGCCTACATGCAATAATGCGATGATGTTTGCTGACTACATCAATGGGACTGATTATACACCTTTTTGCCAAAAGAACAAAATAAAAGATATCTTACTCAAATATAAGACAGAAAAATATCAAACTATGAAATCTGTCCTGTTCGGGTTTATAAATCTTCAGATTGCAATTCACACAGACAAGATGGAGTTGATAAAACAACAAGGTGTTTCTAATAATGTCACATCAGACTGTCCTTACGTGAACAGAACATTGAATAAAGTGATAAATCAGACAACAACTATTCTTACGTATCTTGACCAGACTATTTCACAAATTGACAACGAGTTGAATAATAGATACCACTGGCAGAATATGAAGCAAACTATAAACACTTATCAAGAAAACTTTGTAGAACAGAATTTGGATGATTATCTGAAAGAAGACGTTATCGTTTTCTAACCAAATACTAAAGACAATAAATACATTAAAATTATGACAATAGCATCAATAATCAAAGATTCAGAATACAGTTTGTCTCTATTCCCTGACGAGTATATCAAAGAATTAGAGAGCAAAATCATTGATAAGAACGGCAAGGCTTATATCTTATGCCAAATAAGAAACAAGGAAATCAAGCTAACTCCTGAAGAGATTGTGCGTCAATTGTATTTGATGGTATTGATACGCGATTATAGTTATCCTAATTATCGGATTCAGTTAGAGTATGAGGTTTCTTTTGGCCGTGAAAAGAAACGTGCAGATATAGTTATTACGGATAAAGACAATCACAATGTTCCTTATATCATCGTAGAGCTAAAGAAACCGAAACTTCGTGATGGCAAGGAACAACTGAAGGGCTATTGTAATGCTACAGGTGCTCCTATTGGAGTTTGGACGAATGGCCAACAGATTTCATATTATCACCGTAAAGATCCCAATTACTTTGAGGACATTAGCGATATACCTAATGCTCACCAAAAACTTTCAGACATTATTGGTGAGAAGTGGACTTATGAGGACTTAAAGAAGCATGATAAACTTGTCAATGAGCGCAAATCGTTGAAAGACCTCATCCTCGAAATGGAAGATGAGGTGCTTGCAAATGCTGGAGTAGATGTATTCGAAGAGGTTTTTAAACTCATTTTCATGAAACTTTATGACGAAAAGGAGAGTGGTAGAAAACCCAATCGAAACTTAGTATTTCGCAATTATGGCGAAACAGAATTCGAACTGAAAAAACGATTACAAGATTTGTTTGATAAAGCAAAACATAAATATCCAGGGATTTTCCCAAAAGACGATAAGATTCAACTTGCTCCATCTCATTTATCAGTTTGTGTATCTTCACTTCAAAATGTTAAATTGTTCAATTCTAACCTAGAAGTTGTAGATGAAGCCTTTGAATATCTCATCAATAAGAGTAGTAAGGGAGAAAAAGGGCAATACTTTACGCCTCGCTATGTAATTGATATGTGTGTTCGGATGCTTAATCCACAAGAGGATGAAACAATGATTGATACAGCCTCAGGCAGTTGTGGTTTTCCTGTTCATACAATGTTCTATGTGTGGAGGAAAATCCTAAAGCGTTTGAATAAGCCACAAAGCGATTTGTTTACCATAGACGATAAACCAGCAGATTGTGAAGACTACGTTAAAGAACATGTCTTTGCAATAGATTTTGACGAGAAGGCGGTACGAGTTGCAAGAACACTCAATTCTATAGCTGGTGATGGTCAGACGAACGTGCTTTACATGAATACTCTGGATTATGAGCGATGGGATGATAATCTGACTAATCCAGATTGGATAAGAACATATTTTGAAGGGTGGTCTAGATTGATGGATCTTAGAAAAGACAATAATAGCTTCCGCGATTTCAATTTTGACATAGTCATGGCTAATCCGCCTTTTGCTGGCGATATAAAGGAAAGTCGCATACTAGCCAAATATGAAATAGCAAGAAGTGTTGGATACGACAAATTGAAAGAACTACCTCAAGGTGCTAAATATGAATCATGTGATGGGGATGCTCCCAATTTTGCAGAAGTTCTAAGAAATGGTGGTGAGACCATCTATCAAATGGCTGATGGCACATTCCGTAAAACGAAGTTGAAGGAAGCACCCAAGATGAGCCGTGACGTTCTTTTTATAGAGCGTAATCTTGATTTCCTAAGGCCTGGTGGTCGTATGGCAATTGTACTTCCACAAGGACGATTTAATAATGCGAGTGACAGGTACATTAGAGAATATATCGCAGATCGTTGTCGTATCTTAGCAGTTGTTGGTTTGCATGGCAATGTTTTTAAGCCCCATACAGGAACTAAAACAAGCGTTCTCTTTGTGCAGAAATGGGACGATGAGAAGTGCCCACGAGTAGATGATTACAATATTTTCTTTGCTACCATGAAGGAACCGAGCAAAGATAATAGAGGTGACAAGATTTATCGTGAAAAGATTAATGAGGATGGTACCAGTGAACCATTATTAGACTCTCACGGTCATTTGATAGTAAAGCATGATTTGTTTAATCATGATGGCATGACAGAGGATGGTATTGCAGAAGCCTTTGCCGAATTTGCGAAGAAAGAGCATCTGTCTTTTTTCGCGGATGCCCCTTTAACGAAGTAAAATACAAAGCATTGTTAGAGGGGCTTGAGATTAGCATATTGAAAAGTACAGAATTAGATTCTATTCAGCATAGAATCGATTCTGAATTTTACTCAAAAAGATATATTGAATATGAGAATGTATTAGAGAGGAAAGGCTATAGGACATTAGCTGATTATGGTGCACAATTAGATTGTAGTGCATTTTATCCTGCTATAACAGATTATTATAATTTTGCAGGAGAGGGAATTCCGTTTATTCGTGTAAATGAAATACAAGATGGGATGGTTCGAATTACGACCTCAACGGCTTTTCTGCCTCCTTCCATTATTGAATTGAATTCAAACACTATTGCCAAAACTTATCCCAATGATATTATAATTGCAAAAGGTGGAAATACCTTGGCAAAAGTTGGAATCGTTACAGATAAATATCCAGAATATGCTGTTAGCCGAGATGTTATTGTTTTAAGGACTCATTGTATTCCAGAAGATATCAGATATTATATATGGGCATTTATGCACTCTCTTTATGGATATGATTCTATGATTCGTACTGCAAGTCAGACGGGACAACCTCACTTGACATTGCCTTTCATTTCTATACTTAAAATTCCAATGATGTCTAATGCTTTTTCTGCAACCATAAAAGATTTCTATAAAAGAGCTACAGTCATTCAAGAAAAAGCAGAAGTTGTTTATAATGAGGCTAAAGAAAAGATAGAACAAGAACTTGATTTAGATCATCTATTAAGTGATGGCAAAATACAAAAGATAAAAATATTATCTGTTAATAAGTCTTTTTGTAAAAGTGGTCGTTTTGATGCTGAGTATTACCAACCTTTATATGATTTATATGAAGAATTGGTTACTCATTATCAAAATGGCAAAGAAATAATCAGTAAAATATGTAACATACAAGATGCAAATTATCAACCAGAACCATTGCAAGAGTATAAATACATAGAACTATCAAACATTGGCAAATATGGTAATATTGAGGGCTTTACAAAAGGCGAAGGATATGAATTGCCAACACGTGCTAGAAGAATTGTCACAACAGGAGATGTTATTGTGTCTTCTATAGAAGGCTCGTTAGATAGTTGTGCTCTTGTCACAGAAGAATATAATGAAGCTCTCTGTTCTACAGGTTTTTATGTTGTTCGATCCTCGTTCTTCAATCCTGAGACACTACTTGTTTTGTTTAAATCAAAACCTATTCAGATGTTAATGAAGAAAGGATGTTCTGGCACGATTCTGACAGCAATTAGCAAAAATGAGTTAGAGAAAATCCCTCTACCTTTAATCACAGAAGATGTGCAAAAGGAAATTGCCCAGAAAGTTCAGCAAAGTTTCTCTTTGAGAAGTGAAAGTAAGCATTTGCTAGAACTTGCAAGACAAGTTGTAGAAATAGCAATTGGTGAGGGTGAAGAAACAGCATTGAAATTCATAAAAGGAAATGACAATGACAAAGCATAGTTCAAAAATAGCAGAATGGAAAAAACTTGCAGACATTGACTATTATGGAATGTTTGTAAAGGCATACATTCCATTTAATGCATGGCTTAACGACAATTTCTCAGAGCCAAAGGATAGAGAGAAGATTAATAGAATTAAAAGTAAGCCTAATCGTTTCCGTGATAAGATTACAAATTTATTAGATTCACCGTCACAAGAAGGTGCAAATTTTAGAAATAGCATTGGTGCGCTACACCATTGTTTAGAAATATGCCCATTACAAAATCAAGGGGAGACTATCACATTTTCGGATGTTTACATAGGGAAAAATCCTCAAAATGTTTTTGAGGACAAGTATAGAGGTATTGGTATTCGTGTGCAATATGGCAATGGTGGAGATAAAACCGAAACCCTTAGTCTAATCAAAAACAGGAATGGCAATGCTTTGTTCAGTTGCAAACAAATGGATTACGATTTTGAGGAAATAAGTAAAAATGCAGACTTGGGGAAGCAAAAAACAGATTATAGAACTCGTTTATTGGAGTGTTACAAACAAGCCAATCCAAATCTAAAAGTCAATTTGTTAGCTAATCCTAAAGAAAATGAAGATAACAAATATTTAATGGGGAGCATCACCTTTATTAAGGATAAAGAAAAAATAGCCCAAGGGCTAATTGAAATTATTTATAATTTGCGAAACACCCTTTTTCATGGTGAATTAGACCCCAATGAATATACAAATAACATATATGGTGCTGCATATAAGATTTTACGTGAATTGATAGAAGCATTATAATGTATTTATGAATAGGCTCGTACTCATAGGTAACGGATTTGACTTGGCTCATGGGCTCAAAACCAAATATGAACATTTCATAGATTGGTATTGGGAAAGGAGAGTCGACAATTTTGTTGGAAATACAACTAATATTTCCCAAGACCCTTTGTGTAAATTTGAGATTTTAGATTCTAGTGATTGTTGGAATATATTTGCCTTTCACCTGCCCCGAGTTTTCCATAGAATACCAGGGAAAGATGTTATTCAGTCTATAACTAAAGACACAGAAAGATTTAAGTCAAAGTTCTATACTTTATTTGATAGAATCATAAAGAGTATTGAAACAAAGAAATGGGTAGATATTGAAAATGAGTATTACTCATTACTCGCTCAACAGACTCTTCCCCTAATAGGAAATATGCAAAAGTTAGATCCAAAGATTCTCAATTTTCAATTGGACTATCTAAAGACTATACTCATTGATTACCTTAAAATGGAAGAGAAAAAAGAAGTTGATGTCATTCCCTCTATCAAAGACAAAATATATAGACCGATTGAGAGAAGAGAAATAGCTGTGGCAAATCTCAATTATTCAGGAAATAGAGATTCTAAGGGTATTATACCGAATAATATCATGCTACTAAACTTTAATTATACAAAGACAGAACAACAATATATAGACTCAGATGCAAAAGTTCAAGTCAACCATATTCATGGATGTTTGGATGACGCAAATAGTGTTATATTCGGATATGGTGATGAACTAGATAGTGACTTTGAAAAACTAAAAGATCTGAATGACAATGAATGTCTGCGCAACATGAAATCTATTAGATATTTGGAAGCAGATAATTACCGTAAACTGCTTGAGTTTATTGAATCTGCCCCCTTCCAAGTTTGCATCATGGGACATTCTTGCGGCAACTCAGATCGTACATTGCTCAACACGCTCTTTGAACATAAGAATTGTATCTCCATCACGCCTTATTATTATATTAAGCAAGATGGAACGGACAATTATCTAGAACTTGTTCAAAATATTAGCAGAAACTTCACTGATATGAAACTAATGCGAGATAGAGTGGTAAACAAAACATATTGTGCACCTCTTACAGATTAAATGATTAACTTTGCAAACGATATGACAGAACAAGCATTACAACAATATCTCATCAAGCAATACCCCAAATAGGACGAGGCTTGCGAGTGGAAAGAATTCAAGAACTTGAAGAATGACTTCAGTGGTCAAGAGAATAACCCGGGATTATTTGCGTTCTAACAATAAGAATTGTACAATATATGGAATATACAGATTTCAAAAGGCTTATAGATAGCCTGTTGGTTAAGAATAAGGAAACGGAGTGGATAGAATTTAAGGAGAACTTCCATTCCAAGGAAGAAATTGGGGAGCGGATTTCAGCCCTTTCCAATAGCGCATTCCTTTGCAACATGCCATACGGCTATATGGTATTTGGCGTAAATGACGACACGCTTAAGGTTGTTGGGACGGACTTCTATGCAACACGGAAGAAGGTTGGTAATGAAGAAATGGAGTCATGGCTGTCAACTCGCCTTAGTCCTCGTATTGACTTTGAGATTATCGATGATTTCAACTATGAGGACAAAGGGCATGTCTGCGTATTCAAGATTCCTGCTGCTACAAACCAGCCTGTTTCTTTTCTTCATGAGGAATATGTCAGAGTTGGCTCAACAACGAGGAAGTTGAGGGACTTTCCGCAGAAGGAGGCGAAAATATGGAAGGGTGGACAGAAGGCTTTAGAGAAAATCGTGGTTAAGGAAAAATTGACAGCGACACAAGTGCTGTCTTTGCTGAGTGCAGAGACGTATTTTGACATGATGAAACTACCTTTGCCTTCAGATACAATGGGTATCATAGACCGTATGCTTGCGGAAAAGATTGTGATTCAAGACGAGGTGGGATACAGCATCACTGAACTTGGTGCCCTGTTGTTTGCCAAGCATTTGTCTGATTTTGATGATTTGAGAAGGAAGATGGTACGAGTCATTGTATATAAAGGAAAGAGCAAACTTGACATAGTCCGTGAGCAATCCTTCGATGCAGGCTATGCCATCAGTTTCAAGACGATGGTGGAATGGATTAACAGTCAATTGCCTGCCAACGAGGAGATAGGACAGGCATTGCGCTCTACGGTTACTATGTATCCAGAGATTGCTGTCAGAGAGATTGTTGCCAACATGCTGGTACATCAGGATTTCAGCGAGAAAGGTTTCCCCATGGTAGAAATATATACTGACCGAATAGATGTATCCAACCCAGGACAGCCTATTATCAGTGTAGAAAGGTTTATTGACGAATACAATTCACGCAACTCATCATTAGCAGACCTCATGCGTCGGTTGGGCATTTGCGAAGAATTAGGTAGTGGTCTTGACAAAGCTGTAGCGGCTATTGAGTTGTTCCAACTTCCACCACTTCGTTTTACAGTTCAAGAGGCCCGAACTACTGTTACCTTGTATGCTTATCGTAAGTATGCAGACCTTGACAGGCAAGAGCGTATATATGCTTGCTATCAGCATGCTTGTCTGAAGTATGTCACTAATGACAAGATGACCAACCTCACACTTAGGGAACGTCTTGGAATAGACAAACAGAACTATCCGATGGCATCACGTATTATAAAGGATACTTTGATTGCAGGAAAGATCAAGGAGGAGAAGACGGAGAACCAAAGCCGGAACAATAAAGGGTATGTGCCATTTTGGGCTTAGGGTATGTAACTGGTATGTAACTGGAGGCTTATTTTTATGGATGAGCGTCTTTTGACAGTGCCGATAAATAAAGGGATCTTCAGTTGCGAATAGTATGTAACTGGTATGTAACCCGCATGTAACTGAGAGGGGTAATTTTATCAATTATGGCACTTATGCTTGGTGGGAAGGCAAACAAAAAAATGTAAATGGATGCAAATAGTCCAAAGAAAATTTGGGCATTTGCTGATTCTTTAATACTTTTGCATCCTGTAAGAGCGTTCTTTGGATTTGTGTAAAACGTGTAGGAACATGTAAGTCCTCTCGTTTCCAAAGTGTTACCTGTTTCTCTTATCTTATCTTATAGGTAATACGTTGATTTCCAAAAAAGATTAGAATTAGTATCGTTTACTGTACGTTATTATTCGGTCCCAAACAGCGTATCAGTGACGTCTGGTTTGGGACCGAAGGTGATTCTCTATTCTATTCTTTCTTCTCCGCTTGAGCTGCGGCTTTAAGAATCTTCTCAGCATCCTGACGAAGCGTTTCTTCCAGTTTGCCGTTCTTTTCAAGATTAGAGAGGGTCTCCATTTCTGCGACGATGCCCGTCAAAGTGCGATTGGCCTTGTAGTGTTCCAGTGTGCGCTTCATGGCGGCGATGTGCATTTCCTGTGAGAAATCCTTCTGCTGCTTTTCCAGTGCATACTCGGAACAGCCGCAGAAGTAGGCCAGCATCTGCCATTGGTTGCCCAAATAGTATAAATTCTCATCACCTATCATAATGCTGATATCGTCAGAAGCCTGCGCCCATCCCATCAAGTAGGCAGCAGCCTCCACGCACTTCTTATCATCAATTCTTCCATTCAGGTAGGTCTTGGCGGCAGTGAGTGCGTCGGCATTGTGCTCGCGACATTCCTCGGCCGAGGCAAACTGGGCATATTCCACTTGGTTTTCTTTCTCTTTGATTATATCGACCAACTGGTTAATCCTCGTTTCCACCCTACTGGCTTTCTGCTTTTCTCCAGCCCCCTCATAGTATAGTTTCAAGTAATTCAGTTCTGAAACATAGGCCTCCGTATCTTCGCCAATCAGTTCCTTATAGAGGTCAAGTCCCCTAAGCTCATATTTGATAGCATCCTGATACAGCTTATTGAAATAACAGGCCTCAGCCATGTGGATGAGAATCGTGGCCATATCAACGTCACGCTTGTTCAGAGGTTCGTAGATATCGAGTGCTTTCCTGACCACAGGCAGAGCTGACTTGTAGTCTTCCTTAGCATTCAGGTAGAGGGCCTTGTTGTCTAAGTAGAAGGCGTAGATAGTATCGTTGTCGCTTTTATATTTGCCATACAGGTTTATAGCCTTATCGATACTCTCAATGGCTTTATCTATTTGCCGGTCTCTGAAGTAAGCCTTTGCGAGCAGGGTCGTCCGCCGGATGTAGAGCGAATCCTGCTCGCCCTTGGACTGACACCTGTCGGCCAGCCATATATTCATCAGTTCGATACTCTTACTGAAATTGCCTTTTACGAAGAGGGCCACGGCCATACTGTCCATTTTAGCCGCCTGACTTTCGCTAAGTGTTTGCGCACTGGCTGTTGCTCCACTTATCAGGAGCATCGTTATTAATGTTATCTTCCAATTCTTCATACGAAAAGTTTTTATTGAATAAAAAAATTTTCGCAAGTATAACTACTTGCTGATGCAAAAGCCCCGAGAGGGGCGCCACAGCATAGGCGGGGGTGTCAACCCCCGATAAGAATAGTAGGTATATCAGCCCTTAATGGGCGACACAATTAACCTGTCACCCCGATGGGGTTTCGCTATTTTTCCGAATATAACGGGGGTTCACACCCCCGCCTATTCTGTTACGCCCATACGGGCTAATCTTAACACTGCTCATCTCCCTCCCTATCGGGGAGTGCCCCGCCTACAATCTTTCAGGACTCCGTCCTTGCTTGCGAAGCTTTCATTGACTCATACAAAGGTAAGGTTTTATCAGTAAAACTGCAAATTTATTCGTAATTTTTGAGATTACTGAAGTGTGAAGGTAACGGGAACAGTGAACCTGACACGTACAGGTGAACCATTCTGACGGCCTGGGATCCAGTGAGGCATGTTCTTGATGACACGGGTTGCCTCTTTGTCGAGCGAGGGATCTACGCTCTTGACAACCACTACGTCGGTGATGGAACCGTCCTTCTCAACCACAAACTGAACGATGACACGACCCTTAACACCATTCTCGGCAGCAATCACGGGATATTTGATGTTCTGACTGAGCCACGACATCAGAGCAGCAGTGCCGCCAGGAAACGTGGGGTTCTGCTCTACCACCTCGAATATCTTGTTGTCTTCAACGTGCTTGGGAGGTTCGGGAGGCGCAATCTCTTCCTTGATTCTGAGCACTTCTCCACCCAGTTCATCGTTGCCATCAACGGTCAGGGCACCAATAGCCTTGGTACTCTTCTCTATTTCGTCAAGCTTGATTTCATCCTCTTCCTTCACCAGATTGTCTTTCCTAATTACCGGGGCGGTGAATTTCACGGATGACTTTACCTTCTCTATTATCCTTTCAGGTTCTACCTTGACAGGATCTTTCTTTTCAACCTTAACATCTTTCTTATCTTTTTTAATGTTGGCAACTTCTACAGCCTGCATGTTCATGACCGTACGGTTGGGTTCAGCCATGCGATGAACCGTAAGTCCGAGAAAGAGGAGTGCTGCCGCAAGGGCTACAATAATAATGGACCAGATGTTTCGCTTGGAGGTTCCCTTGCGAAGTTGATAGGCCCCGTAATCCTGATTACGTCCTTCGAAAACGAGGTCGGTCCATTCCAGGGATATCAAATCTAACTTTGCCATAGTCGTTTTTTATTAATTGTTCGTAATAAAGTGAAATTCTCTGATGGCAAATTTAGGGAGCAAAGGGAAGGAATGCAAATTCTTGAAGGATTATTTTCTGCGTGTGTTGCAAAGCCAATCTTTTTGTAAATCATTAAGACAGAGCACATTAATCTAAGTCCGAGAGCGTTTCCGAACTTAAAATTGCAACAAAAAGAAGGGAGAAATAGGATTGGAAATCAGTTTTTCCTCTTTGCTTTTACTCTCGATTTGATGGAGCGGACGGCAGAAGGACTGATGCAGAGAATCTGACAGATGTCATCATCCTGCTTACCCATGTCCTGCAAGATAAGGTAGGTGTATAGACGGGCGGTAAGACGGTCGTAACGAGTGGCCCATTCATGGAAGGTGGCATAGTGACTGACGGAATAGTATTCGATAAGACTGTTCTCATCATCTGCCGACGGAGGCATCTTACCACCTGCGGATATTAGGTCGAATACCTCCTTACCGCGCCCTAAGCGTTCGTTGGTAGAACGGCGTACGGAGGTGATCTTGTCGTTCAGTCGGTTGATTTCCTTATCATGGGCATCGCTTTCCATGGATAGCATCTCGATGCGCTGCTGGGCCTGTTCGATGGTTTGTGCATTCAGGTCAAGGATGTTGTTATACTGCTCGATGCGCCTTCTGTTGAAATGGAGTATGACCAGAACCATGAGGATGGCCAACAGAAGGAGCCCGAAAAGATAGGCAAGCAATTGGTAATGGCGACGGTCTGACGCTTGTCGCTCGTATTGTTGTTGCAGTTCTGCAATCTTTTCCTGTATGTAAGTGTGGTGGAGCAGTTCTTTGGCTAACGTGATAAACTGCGCCATATTGGCCGCTTTCTCATAGTCGTGCAGCAGTTCGAAGTTGCGTTTCTGCGTGGTGGCATTCAAGATCCTTGCCACCAGATAGCGGGTTTCCTGACATTTCTGTAGTTCGAGCTTGTTGTCACAGGCCTCCGCAGCCAGTTCTCCTTCCTTCAGAATGAGTTCTGCCTCGGCATAGTGTTCGTTCTCGCACAGTTGAATCGCACGCTCATAGTGGTTGCCGACAGGGGTGATATTCCCTTGCGGCTGTTCCTGACGGGTGCAACCGATGATGATTAGCAGCAGAGTCGTGACAAAGATCGTTATCCGGAACAAATGTCTTATCATGCCCCATCCTGTTTTTATCGTGTCAAGTGTAGTATCTTCTTAAATATAGTCAGCTTCGCTATATATACCAGATAGTGTGGATACCTATCAGGATCCACACTATCTGATTCTATTACAATTCCAAATCACCGTCGAATACCTCTACCCATGGCAGGCCCTGCTTGTTCAGCTGCTCCATGAATGGATCCGGATCAAACTCCTCTACATTCCATACACCGGGCTTTCTCCATAATCCCTTGAAGAACATCATCGCACCGATCATGGCCGGAACACCCGTGGTATAAGAAACGCCCTGCATACCTGTCTCCTTATAGGCAGCCTGATGAGAGCAGTTGTTATATACATAATAGGTACGCTCCTTACCATCCTTAATACCCTTGATACGACAACCGATACTGGTCTCGCCATCGTAGTTCTCTCCCAGATCCTGCGGGTTGGGAAGAACGGCCTTCAAGAACTGCAGAGGAACGATCTTCACCTTGGCTGTTCCTGTACCGTCTGCTAATGGAGCCTCATAGGTAACCTCATCGATTCTTGACATACCGATATTCTGAATCACATCCAGATAGGTAAGGTACTGCTGACCGAAGGTCATCCAGAAACGGGCCAACTTAATAGTAGGATAGTTCTTTACCAAACTCTCCAACTCCTCATGATGCATCAGGTAACTCTCACGCGGACCGATATTCGGATAGGTCAATGCCTTATGCACTGACAGCGGCTCTGTCTCAATCCACTCTCCATCCTTATAATATAATCCCTTCTGCGTGATCTCACGGATATTAATCTCCGGATTGAAGTTCGTAGCAAAAGCCTTATGGTGGTTACCGGCATTACAGTCGACGATATCCAACTGAGTCATCTCATCGAAGTGGTGCTTAGCGGCATACGCCGTGTAGATACCGCTGACACCCGGATCGAAGCCACAACCGAGGATGGCGCAAAGACCAGCCTGCTCAAAACGCTCCTTATAAGCCCACTGCCAACTGTACTCAAAATGAGCCTCATCCTTCGGCTCGTAGTTGGCGGTATCGAGGTAGTTGACACCACATGCCAGACAAGCATCCATGATGGTAAGATCCTGATAAGGCAATGCCAGGTTGATCACCAACTCTGGTTTGAAGTCATTGAAGAGCACCTTCAACTGCTCCACGTCATCAGCATCTACCTGTGCCGTCTGTATCTCCATGGTATAACCAGCCTTATGGATGGCATCCACAATCTGATCACATTTCTCTTTTCTACGACTTGCTATCATAAAGTCGGTAAACACATCAGCATTCTGAGCAATCTTGAATGCTGCTACTGTTGCGACGCCACCGGCGCCAATCATCAATACTCTACTCATAGGTTGTTCTTTATGATTGTTATTAACTGTTTATTATCTGATTTCATCCGCGCGGATCCCTAAGGCCTGCAAGAGGGAATAGCCTAAGATCTCCTGCTTGAAGTTGCCACCAACGATCGGCTCCATGGCCAACACGGTGATATGCTTATCCTCGTCTGCCTGTTGCAAGGTGTTACGCAACTGTCGGCCAAGCGTCTCGTCTTCTCCATTAGGAATGATGATGATCCGCTTCACCTCTTTTTCGGGGAGCGTCAGACTGACCACATCCAGCAGCAGATCATTCTTCGTCGTCATCGCTTCTACGGGAACAGCGCTGATGACGAACTCTCCCAACTGATCCTTGAAGGCTTTGCCATGCAATGAAGACTCGTATTCCGACGGGGCGAAGTTCTCCAAGCCCTTGCTGTCCTTCTCGTGGATAAGCACCACCTGTGTCTCATGCTCACCAGGGCGCAGTCCGCCATCTAAAGCAACACAGTCGATCCATCTGGCCAAATCTGCCGGGGGAATCCTTCTGCCCAGCATCCTTTCAAAATTCACCGTAAGGTTGAACACCACCCGATCAATGTATTCCGCATCTACGATGATGACATTCTCACTCCATTTGACGGGTTGATTAATATTTTTATCCATAATTATGCAAAGATACGAAAACTTTTTGTAACTTTGTAGCGATTAGCAAAAAAATAAAGGCTATTTTTATAATAGATGCTTAAGAACTAATAATTAATGTATATGAAAAGTATTTTAGAAGGAAGACCTGCCCTGAAGCAGGAGATTGAAAAGATTGCAGAGGTTGCCGGATACCTGTGGCAGAACGGATGGGCTGAGCGTAACGGTGGAAACATCACAGTGAACATCACCAAGTTCATCGACGATGACATCAAGGCCATGCCAGCCATCAGCGACGTAAAACAGATCGGTATCACCCTACCCCAGTTGAAAGGCTGCTATTTCTATTGCAAAGGTACTGGCAAGCGCATGCGCGACTTAGCCCGTTGGCCGATGGACAACGGTAGTGTGATCCGTATCCTCGACGATTGCGCCAGTTATGTGATCATCGCCGACAATCCCGTACAGCCCACTAGCGAGCTGCCTTCTCACCTTTCTGTACACAACCACCTGATTGAGAAAGGTTCTGCCTACAATGCTACCGTACATACCCACCCCATCGAGTTGGTGGCTATGAGTCATAACAAGGCATTCTTAGGTAAGGATGTGCTCACCAATATCCTGTGGAGCATGATCCCCGAGACCAAGGCTTTCTGTCCGTTAGGCCTGGGTATCATCCCTTATCAGTTGCCTGGCAGCAACGAACTGGCTAATGCCACACTGGCAGAGCTGGATGATTATGATGTGGTGTTGTGGGAGAAGCATGGTGTCTTCGCACAAGGTTTAGACGTGATGGATGCTTTCGACCAGATTGATGTCTTGTCTAAGAGTGCCAAGATCTATATTGATGCTAAGTGTATGGGCTTTGAGCCGGAAGGTATGAGCGATGCCCAGTTGAAGGAGATGACCAAGGCTTTCAACCTGCCGAAATAACACCTAACATCCATCAGGTATGAAGAGATATGCTATCTTACCTCTCCTATTAGGGATGGTGATGATGTGCCATGTTGCCCGGGCACAGAAAGTATATGATGTGACCCCCGCGACACTGCAGAAGACATTGAAGTCGATCAAGCCTGGCAAGCAGGATATCGAAGTGCGTTTCCAAGGAGGAACATACGAGCTGAAAGCCCCGATCACGATTACTCACGCCCTTTCCAAAGGGCGCAGCATCGCATTGAAGGCTGCGCCAGGTGAGAAGGTGGTGATCAGCGGTGGTGTCCACGTAAACGGTTGGCAGCGTGTGCATGGCAACCTGTGGAAGGCTCCGCTGAACAGTGATAAGAAACTGCGTACGCTCATCGTCAACGGTAAGCGTTGCCGGATGGCTGGTGCCAAGGTGCAGCAAGACGGATTAGGTTCTTGGGGAGAGATTCCCGTAACAGGAAAAGAGTCATGGGCCTTTGGTGCAGGCACTGCTCCTAAGGGTATCTTGTTTGCTTACGGCGGCGAGATGTCTGAGTTCCGCAATCCGCAGGATGTAGAGTTGGTACAGAACAGCGTATGGTCGGAGAAGATCCTCTGCGTGGAGGAGATGACGAAGTGGGGTGACACCCTCGCCGTGACGCTCCAACAGCCTATCAGTGCCGTCCTCACCTCTCTGGCATGGGCAGGAAAGACTAAGTTTGAGGGTAAGTTCTTCGTACGTAATGCCTATGAGTTGCTCGACGAACCGGGTGAGTTCTACTTCGACCGGAAGGGACAGACCCTCTATTATATGGCAAATAACGAGGATATGACGAAGGCTGAGGTGATCGCACCACAGACACATGTGCTCCTCGATATCGAAGGCAACAACCTGCAGCAGCGGGTGGAGAACGTTACCGTAGAGGGCCTTACCTTCGCCTACGATGCTTGGAACCTGATGGATCTGGAAGGATCCAACGGCTTCGGTGGCATCCAGAGCTTAGCCATGGCTGTGAAATACATCCCTGATGGCAACTGGCATCCCACCAAGTACAACAGCACTACCCTGCCAAAGGGAACCATCGAGATCAGCAATGCCGCTAATATCACCCTCATCAAGAACCGTTTTGAGCATCTTGGTTCTGCCGTGGCTGTGAACCTGAGTAACGACGTGACACACACCAAGGTGGTAGGTAACTACTTCAACGACCTGTTAGGATGTGCCGTGAGCGTGGGTCATCCACAGCATTATGAGATCGGTGATGGCGAGGGCGATATCCCAGCCAGCAAGGAAGGTGTCTGTCAGGATATTCAGATTACCGACAACTATGTGCGTAACGTCAGTCTGGATTTCCGCCAGTTAGAGGCCATGATCGGTTTCTTCGTGAAGGATGTGCACTACGACCATAATAATATTGCCGGCACGCCTTACGGCTGCGTGGCATTAGGTTGGTGGTGGGGTAACGCCAAGATCCCCGAGTCGACCGTGGCTGGTAACAATAGTATCAGTTACAACTACTTAGGTGAGAGTCATAAGATCCTTACCGACGGTGGTATCATCTATATGTTAGGTCGCCAACCGGGATCTGTCTGCGAAGGCAACTACCTCTATAAGGGTCCGCGCTGTATCTATCCCGACGACGGTTCATCCGGTTGGACCATCCGTAACAACTTCATCAACAGTCTGCGCCAGATGTGGCTGCATATCGATTCCGACCGTGACTACGAGATAGAGATCTACAACAACTACGTGAAGGATAACTACCTGAAGAACAGCGGTAAAGGCGTAGAGGTGAAGAACACCCACGTATATCGTAACATCGACTTTGGTGAGGAGGCGCTGGCTATCCAGCGTGCTGCCGGCATCCGTAAGGAATATCAGCAGATCGTTCCTGCCACAGAGCCGGAGCCTATCAATATCCATATCGCCATGCCGATCAGGAAGATTGACTAGAACATAGGCGGGGGCGTGAGCCCCCGTTTTTTATTGGCAGTATAGGGCAACCCCAAAGGGTGACAGATTTATAGTGTGTACACTCGGGAGTTGGCTCTTTCCACTCGGGGACTGGCTCTGCCCGAAGGGCGTGCCTGTCCCCGTTTTTTCATCGCGGACTTGATCCCCTCATCCCGGGCTTGATCCCCTCATCGCGGACTTGATCCCCTCATCCCGGGCTTGACCCGGGATCTCCTGCAAATATAAACACAGAGGTACCGAGATACAGAGATTATAATAAGAAAAAAAACTCTGTTACTCTGTGTCTCTGTGTTGAAAATAATTGATAATTGAAAATTGATAATGGATAATTGATAATTATATATATCGGCTTTCGCCCCTCATCGCGGACTTGATCCGGGATCTCTCACTATTATTACATATTCTTCATAATGAGGGTGTGAGCCCTGTAAGGGCATCAGAGCATAGGCGGGGGCGTGAGCCCCCGTTTTTTATTGACAGCATAGGGTAACCCCAAAGGGGTGACAGATTTGTTGTGTCGCTCGGGGACTTACGTGCCCCGGCTATGCTGTGTCGCCCCTACGGGGCTTATATATATTGGGGGATATTATCTCCCACGGGGGTTAACACCCCCGCCTATGTTCTGGCGCCCTACGGGCTGATCATGTCTCTGCGCATCTCCACTTCCACCTAAATGTCTGCAAATGCTTTGTTATCAATAAGATACACAAAATGTATCTCCACCTAATCCCCACTACATCTCCACTAGATCTCCACTGATATCCGTGTAGTTTCTACGTCATGTCGTAGTGGAGATCAGGTGGGTGTTAGGTGGGGATTTAGGGGAGATGATTTCTGGATAAACATCTGATAAAGAGATTAATACGCAATTTTTAGTGGAGATGAAATGATCTTTCAAACTTTCTTGCTAAAACAATTCATATCAACTTATTCTTTGATCAAAAAACGAATGGGGGGGCAATGGCCCGGCCCATGGTACTCAAAGGTCCGGCCAATGAGCCACAAACGAACGACCTATGAGCCCCCTCCGACTCCCCCGAAGGGGGAGAGAGATAAAAAGGGGATTACTATTGCTATCAGGTATACTTATAACTGTTGTGAAAGTGTATTATAACTGGTGGAAAAGAGTATTTCCCATATCACAAAAATACTTAAAACACGAGTGCGCCTATATAGCGCACTACAGTGCCAATAGTCTGCATAACAGTGCGCCTGTATGGCGCACAACAGTTTTAGTCACTAAAAACAACCTCGATCTGTCATTTTACCATTTTATTTTCTCACTCCTGCCCTGCCCCGTTCCGGCGGATATGTCATCCGCCGGTGTTGAATATCAGGATTTAGATAAAATAGGCTGCGCTCGGCAATTTGAAAGTGAACTTTCATTGCACTCACTTGCACTATTTTTGCAATCCGCAAAAGTCCGCCATGTGGGGACAGGCCACGCATGGACCCTGTCCCCCAACTATCTTTATAACCGCTCGCTGCTCCATTACTATTGCTTTTATTACACAATAGAAACTTTCTATAAATTGAACAGATCATTTCAGCTCCGTCCCCAAATGATCTTTAATCTATACGTCCTTTTCCTTATCATAATTCAGGAATATAATACCCTGTTTTATTCTTACTATTTTATAATCTTTGTCATAGACTATGGACAAAAGAGGATTCCTATGAAAATCTGTAACATTAATAAAGATAGTGGATTCGTATAAGTCATCATTGCATCGCTTTATAACAATAGATATTTCCTGAGGACCGATATTCCGGTCTATATAAGTACTATCAGAAAAATAAATGCTATTTGATAAAAACAGTTTTTTATAACTTCCCATGTTTATATAATAGTCTCTTCCTTCTTTTGTAAGAATATGTTTCTTTTGCCCTGCATTTCCTTCAGAAGAAATAATTATCGAGTCACCTAAATGTTCTACAAGGAATCTTTCATAATCAAGCGATGGATAGAATATTTCTCCTTCGAATTTATGTTTTTTCGCACATGATAATATGAGAATAAACAGAAATAGTAGACATGATTTACTTATACAGTTTTTCATAAAATTTTAATTGATTATCAAATATTGTTTTGAGTTTACTATTATTTTTTATTAGTTCTTCAGCTGTTTTATGATAGTTGCTGCTACCCTTCAAATTCATCTTTGTTTTTAAAAAATCCCTATGTTGCATATCTTCTGATTCAGAATTCCATAGTTTTAGTGCATCATTATAATCATTATTTTGCTCATAGGCTTTTATTATTTCTTCATAATTGGAAAGATGTAATGAAAACTCATGGTTTATGGTTTCTGTTAAATCATATTCCGAACGTTGTATATCAAAGATTATACTAAAGTAAAGCTCCTGTCCATCATATTTAAGTTGTGTTTGTGCATCAACTCTTTCTTTTCCATTAAATAAACTGGCACCTTGCTCTTGTCCAGAATAATCAAATTCGTTTAAATAAAATTCATATTGAGAATAGCGACCATTTCCTCTCACTCCAAATATTGTTTGTCCTTTAGGAGTAAAATCAGCAAGAATTTTGTGTCCAAAAGTTGTTTTGCCAAATGCTATCATTGCTTTTTTAAACTGTGAAGGGCTTTTATAATAGCTCTTGCCGCTACTTGTATGATGGACAGGAATAATTATCCTCCCATCCGGATCCACTGCATTCACCGGATTATCTCCGCAATACACATACGGACTCCAGGGATAGTAATCCTTATGCGAGGGATCCGGCCGGTTCCAGTTAACCAACAGCGGGTCATACCAGCGGGCACCGTAGTCATACCATTTCAGTCCATGCATAAGCTCCAACTCCTTTCCGTTATATTTATAACGCTGAAAAGTCGGATTTGTTGTGGTGGCATCACTATAGGGTGCACCGAAAGGATAGTAGTTCGTGATCTGCTCCACTGTGCCAGCCTCATCTATCACCCCACGGATATTGCCTAAGTGGTCCCTGTCATAATAGTGATAGCTGATATTGGCATTGCCGCTGCCGTCGGTTAGCTTGCAGTAACCGCCGTCGAACAGATACTGTGCCGGCACGCCATTCTCCATGATCAGACTGCCATGGTAATCCGTCGAGTCCTTGAACAATATCTCTGCTGTTGTCAGCTCATGTGTCTCACCGCTGCCCACCTCAATGTTCGGCACTGCCGTGTAGTGCACCGCCCGCAGCTTCTCACCTGTAGCCGTATATACATACTCCGTCACGTTGCCGTTGGCGAACTGGATCCTCCTCGGGTAATTGTTGTCGTCGTAATCTATATGCATGATACCCTTGCCCGTGTCGGTAATCAAGCCGCCGTTGGCGTTGTAGCCGAAGGCACTGCCGTTCGACTCGTCACCCTGGAACTCCACGGCACCCTCATACATCAGGTTCTCTGCATCGTCAAGCACATAGTGCAGGCGGTTACCTTTCAGCGTGATATGCAGGATCACCTGGGGTCGGTTCTGAAATGATCCGTCCATATAACTATTTTCTCAATAACTTTTTACCTTTATAAATAACGATGCCCTTTATGTTGTTATCAACACGTTGGCCCTTTAAATTATAAAGTACGATATCGCTTGGGTTCTTACGATTCTCAAGAAGTTGAACACCTGCCGTATTACCTTCATATTCTTTCCATGTATTACTTTCCCTATCAAAATAATAGGTTGTCCAACCTTTAGCTTTAGCCGTTTTTACCTGTTCATTCGTAATGATGGCGTTTGTCTCTTCTGAAGGAATATACACGGGGCGGAAATTACCATTGGTAACAGTAGGCAGACTGTTTATGAGTTTCTGCATTTCATCCGCGTTTATATTATTTCCATAACAATACAGATTCTTTAACGCAATACAACTTGATACATCAAGGGAGGTTATCTTATTATTATAACATTGCAAATTGGATATGGCAGGATTATCAGAAACGGTAAGTGTTGTCAACTGATTTCTGTAACAATTCAGCGTTTCCAGTTTTGTATTTTTTGAAACATCAAGTTGAACGAGGTAATTATCCTGGCATGCTAACTTTGTTACTTCTGTGAAGAATTCAATGCCTTTAAGATTATCGATCTTTCTTTGATGAAGGTCGAATTGCTTGACTGCTGAAAACTCCGAAGATGAGAGTAAACCATCATGATTACTATCATATCGGTTTAATAACAGATCCCGAAAGGCATAACTGGGAAAGTTTTCAGAATCAATAGCAATCGATTCATTGCCACCAGGATTGTTATCGGATGCCTCAACATCGAGGCATATCATGGCAAGGATAAATATTAAGAGTTTTTTCATCATAAGGTTCTAATTAGCAATACTTTTCTCTACACGGCTCCGTCAAGTTTTCCGCCTGCATTCTTATTGTTTTCACCCTTGGCATTGGGGTTATACGTCCAGGTGCAACGGTCTGTGAGTTTGCCGCTGCGTACCTCGATGGCATTCTCACCTTCTTTCAGTTTGACATTCTCAAAGACGATCCTGCCCAACTTATCATTCTTTGCCTTACCGATCTTCTTGCCATTCACATACAGGGTGGCTGTCGGCTGGTTGGTATAGATCTTTACCATCGTGGTTGGTTCTGTACGCTGGGTATAGCGACGGGCAGAAATATACAGCATGGGGTTCTCACTCCAGTTGGCCTGATAGAAATAATAGGAGTCTTTGAAGATCTTACGGTCGTGCGTCACGATACCTTTATCGTTGATACCCTTGCGGTCTCCCTCATCACGGATGCTGGAAGGATTATCGGAATACTGCCAGATGAACTTACACCAGATATACGGACGGGTGACCATCTGCATCCAGTTATCCTCATGTACACGTGCCTGATACTCCTCCAGGTGGATCTTATTGCTGACAATCTTCTCATAACCATGCTGGTTAGGACTACCGGCAGCACCATACTCACAGACGCCGAGGGGCTGTCCGGCAGCATCGATCTTCGCCTGATCCATAAACGTGCCGATGCCACCCTGACTGTTATACCAACCGAAATACTTGTTCCAGCCCAGTACGTCGGTGATTCCCTGGAACTTATCCTGGTCATAACAGATCGCGAAAGTGGTAAGACGCTGCGGATCCAATGCCTTAGCCTTGGCATTCAGTTGTTTGAGGAAGGTTGCCGGCTCGTCGTACTTGAACGACAGTTCGTTACACAAGCTCCAGAAACAGATAGCGGGAGAGTTGTAGTTTTGCTTAATCATCTCCTCGAGGTTCTGCATCACGCTGGCCTCAAACTCAGGGTTCTTCACATATCCCGGTGAGGCATAACCGCCAGGACCAGCCAGGTTCAACTCATACCAAAGCACGATACCGTTGCGGTCGTACTGCACCACGTCGTACTTGGAATGCGGATAATGCACATAGCGCACACCCGTGGATCCTAAGTCGTAGATAATCTTCGCATCCTCCTCGAGGGCTTTCTCATTATAGAGGGTGGCTGTGCCGAAAGCCTCCTCATGACGACAGACACCATGCAGATCGAGTGCCACGCCATTGAGGAAGAATCCCTTGTCAACATCCACATGGAAGAAGCGGAAGCCCGTCTGCTCCTCCACCTTATCAATAACCTTCCCGTCGCGCAGCAGTTCTACACGTACGGTATACTGGTAAGGATCTTTCCTGCCGTTCCACAGACGTGGATTCTGCAGGGTGAACGCCTGTCGCATATCGGCACTTCCCACAGGAGTCTCCTGCTTCAGCACCTCTTTCCCGTCGGCATCCAAGAGGCAGGTACGTAAGGTATGTCCTTTCTTTCCCGAAGTGAGCGAGAGAATCGTCTCCACGGTAAAGGCAGCCTGCTGGGCAGATACCTTATCCTGATGGATATACACACCCGTAGAGGCATGGTCTAATGGTGAGATACAGTCTTCACCTGTTATAATAAGGTGTACCGGACGGGTGATGCCACCGTAAACATTAAAGTCGCCCGACAATGGCGCACAGTCTGTACGATAGGCATTGCTGGCCACGACAGCCAGTTCGTTGTCGCCATCCTGCAGGTGTTTGGTGATCTCAAAACAGAAAGCGGTATATCCTCCTTTATGGCAACCCACATAGTGCTGGTTGACATACACGTCGGCATAGGTATTCACCGCATCGAAACGCAGGAACACACGCTTGCCCTGCAGGGAGGCAACTTTCACAAACGGACGCTCATAAATATAGGTAGAGCGGTCGTATTTCATGCCGTCATACACATCGTTGAGGTTCCAGGTGTGTGGCAGTGTTACCTTCTGCTTGGGCGGACGCTTACTCACATCATAGTGCGGGAACACCTCCCAGTTGTCGTTCAGCAGCGATTCCTTCCTGTCGGTTGCCCACGACAATGATCCGATCAATACGAATACCGTGGTTAAGAGAAATAGTCTTTTCATCTATCTTATTATTTAGTAGTTAATTTTTATTCCTGACACTTTTACAGATGACGCAAAAGGGTTCGCAAATATAACCATTTAATCATGAAAAACCAACTTAATCACCGTTTTTTTTGTTTATTTGCTTAGATTGCACTATATTTGCAGGAATAAAAAATAGAACCTTATGTCTAGTTTAACCATTGCTATTATTGTAGTATTTATCATCGGCTATTTCTTTATAGCTATAGAGAGTGTAACCGAGATCAACAAGGCAGCCATTGCCCTGTTGATGTGTGTGATCTGTTGGTCGTTGTTCATGATGTCTCCTGAGAGTTATATCTCAGCGGATAATGTCATCGCCGAAGTAGGAGAAAAGATCAAGATGAGTCTCGGAGAGACCGGCGAGACGCTCTTCTTCCTTATGGGTGCCATGACGATCGTGGAGATTGTCGACTCCAACGGTGGTTTCAACTTCGTGCGCGACACCATCAAGACACGCAGCAAGAGAAAACTGCTATGGAGAATTGCCTTCATGGCTTTCTTCCTCTCTGCCATCCTGGATAACCTCACCACCAGTATCGTGATGATCATGGTACTCCGTAAGCTGGTACAAGACCGCAAGGAGCGCCTGATCTATGCAGCACTGGTCATCATCGCAGCCAACAGTGGTGGAGCCTTCTCGCCCATCGGCGACGTGACCACTATCATGCTGTGGATCAAGGGTGTTATCACCACACAGGGTGTCATCACAGAGATCTTCATCCCGTCACTCGTATCTATGGTCATCCCGGCGCTTATCCTGCAATATCAGTTAAGTGGAAAGTTCGATAAAGAGCAGAACCTGAAGGTAGCCGAGATCAGCGCGTTCACCAAGACGCAGCGCAATATTATCTTCTGGTTGGGTGTCGGCGGCTTGTGCTTCGTGCCAGTATTCCGCAGTCTTACCAACCTGCCTCCATTCATGGGCATCCTCTTGGTATTGGGTATCCTGTGGACCGTAACAGAGATCTTCCACCGCAGCACCGACGAAGAAGACACCATGGCCAAGCGCGTGACGGAGTTGCTCACCCGCATCGACCTGAGTACCATCCTCTTCTTCTTAGGTATCCTGATGGCCGTCTCTTGTCTGGAGCATATCGGTGTGCTCACAGCACTCGGTCAGAGTCTGGATCAGGTATCTGGCGGTAATCACTATCTCGTGACAGGTATCATCGGTGTACTGTCATCTATCGTGGATAACGTGCCACTCGTAGCAGGTGCCATGGGTATGTATCCTGTAGCTGCAACGGGCGATATGGCTGTCGACGGTATCTTCTGGCAGTTGTTGGCATACTGTGCCGGTGTAGGTGGTTCTATGCTGATCATCGGTTCTGCTGCCGGTGTGGTTGTCATGGGCTTGGAGAAGATCACCTTCGGTTGGTATCTCAAGCGCATTACCTGGATTGCCTTCGTAGGCTACCTGTGCGGTATGTTCTCTTACTGGGTTATCCGTACGTTCATATTCTAGAAGCCCCTCCCCCAACCCCATTCCCGAGCTGCGCTCGCCTACCCGTAGCCTTTCCCCGAGAGGGAGGGGAGATAGAAAGCCAAATAGCATAATATATATATATATATGATTAAGAAAACCTCCGTTAGTATCCTGCTGTTGATGATTGCAGCCTTGTCATGGGCAGGACCTGTTGATCAGCAGCAAGCAGAAGAGAATGTAAGGGCATTCTTCACCAAACAGTCGAAGAAGGGTGCCAGGGGCATCCGTGGTATCTCCAACCGCCAAAAGAGTCTTGTCTTGGAGAAGGTCTCTGAGGTTGCCGATGCCTACTATGTCTTTAACATTCAGGATGGTGGTTTTGTGATTGCAGCCGCCGATGACCAGGTGCCTGCCGTATTGGGATATACCGATAACGGTAGCTTTGACGCTGACGATATACCCGACAATATGCGTGGGTATCTGGAAGGCATGGCGGCAGAGATACAGGCGATACGACAAGGACTGGGCACCGGTGTTACCAGCAACAGTTCTGACAGACAGGCTATCGCCCCGATGGTTACTACCAAGTGGAGACAAGGTGCACCTTTTTACTATCAGTGTCCTACTATCGGTTCATCCTATTGTGTTTCCGGTTGTGTGGCTACCGCTATGGCACAGGTAATGAAATACCACGAGTGGCCCAAGGAGAAATGCGAGCAGATTCCAAGTTATAGAAGTAGTGATGCTGTAGGTACATTGGCAGCCTTACCGGGTGTTGTTTTCGACTGGTCCAACATGAAGGACACCTATAGTTACTCTATAGCGAGCACCGATGTGTCAGCCCAGGCTGTGGCACAATTGATTCGCTACTGCGGACAGAGCGTGGCGATGAAATATAATACAGGTAGTTCGTCTGCCGAAACATCTTCTGTTGTAGGAGCTCTAAAGACTTATTTTAACTATGATGTGGGGGTACATAAAGAACCTCGTAAAAATTATAACATTGATGATTGGAATAACTTAATCTATCGAGAACTGACAGAAAAACGCCCTGTCGTTATTAGTGGAAAATCCAGTGGTGGCGGTCATGCTTTTATCTGTGACGGTTATGACGCCGATGACTATTTCCATATCAACTGGGGCTGGGGCGGCGGCAGCGATGCTTATTTCCTGTTGTCGGTACTTAATCCATACGAAAACAGCGGCACTGGCGCCAGTTCTACACGTGATGGTTATTCTGCCTCCAACTATGCTGTAGTAGGAATCCAACCACCGACAGAGAATCCTATTTTACCACCATTGGTATTAGATATCTATGGTTCTTTGTCTTTTGATGAAAACACCATCAAGGCTCCCATCTGGAATACAACGGGTGAAGAAGTGACCTTTGATATGGGGTATGCCATCAAGAAGGAGAATGGTAGTCTTACTATTATTAATTCGCATTCATCCAAAGTATTACAAAAGGATTATTATACCAATTACTCTTTTGACTTGTCTAAAGCCAATCTTTCAGATGGCACTTATTCCATATACCCCGTCATTAAAAGACCGGATGAAACCGAATGGAAAACGCTCAATAAAGATTATTTCCTCGTTACGGTTAAAGATGGAAACATCAGCATCAGTATTCAAAAAACCACTTATCAGTTGTCGATTGAAAAATACACATTGTTAACCGATGGTAAGAGTGGCTTTCCACAAGAGTTGTCGGCCAAGATTGAGAATACCAGCGATAAAGAGTTTTACGGCTGGTTATATCTCTTCATAGAAGGCACAGACACTTACTTAGCCCGAACCGGTGCAACCGTAAGTGCTGGTAAGGAGAGTGACATCCGTTTCTTCTTCACCCCTACGGCAAGTGGCACTTTCCGCATCTGGATCGCCACCGATGAGAAAGGTGAGAATAAGATTGGAGAGAGCACCGTGACATTTACAGAAAGGGAAAAGAAAGTGTTTGTATCCCTTACACCCCTGAATACGAGAACGGAGAATGGGGTGATCTATTTGACAACAACGGAATTAAGGGCACAGTTGAGTATTATCAATAATACCGACGCGAAAGCCACCGTTGCCCTATATGCTACAATTAAAGGACCGAACAAGAGTGGACTGTGGGACAAGACAGGTTCTAACAGTTATTCCGTAGAAGCTGGTCAAACGAAAACGTCCACATTTACTTCCCAAAATCTTCAAGAAGGTGGGACTTACACGTTATCTGTATTTAAGGACAATACTAAGACCGACTCTTGGCAGGATCCCATCACCTTCACGGTATCCACGTCAACAGGCATACAAGGTGTTACTGACAACATCCAGGAGAAGGAACCCGTCTATTACGACCTGCAAGGCCGTATCGTGCCCCACCCCACCAAGGGTATCTATATCGTCAACAAGAAAAAAGTAATCATTAAATAAGATATGAAGAGAGTAATAAGATCCATTATCACGCTGGTGATGCTAAGTTGTCCGATGCTGACAAACGCACAGAGTAAGGTAGAGGCCGACGTACAGGTTGACTTGGTTAGTCGCCACATCTGGCGCGGACAAGACTATGGTAAGATCAGTCTGCAACCGCAAGGAACTATCAGTTATCAGGGTTTCTACCTATCGGGCTTCGGCAGCACAGGGTTCAGCGGTGATGATATCGACCGTATCGACCTGTCCTTAGGATACAAGGCACCCTTCGGCGTGAACATCGGTGTATCAGACAACTATCGCTCGGGCGTTGACAAATACAACCGTTATTTTGATTATGAGGAGAAGACTACCGGCCATCGCTTCGAAGGAAACCTCGGATTCAGTTGTAAATACTTCAGTCTGCAAGGCTACTGTATCTTCATGGGTAACGACTTCAAACTAAACGGTGATCGTGCCTACTCCACCTATATTGAATTGTCTGTACCTTTCCGCTTTGCACAGGTTGACTGGTTGGCAAAGGCTGGTATCACACCGATGGAGAGTGCCGGTTGGCGAGGTGACGGCACCGATGGTGATTTCTTAGACAACTACCTCTATGCCGACGGCTTCGGATGTAGCTTGGCATCACTACGTGCCACGAAGGTGATCCATGTGAAAGGCAGCAAGGTGGATATTCCCATCTTTGCAGAGTTCAATGCCAACCCCTTCACGCAGCGTGCCGTACTGCTCGGCGGTATCTCCATTAAGCCGTTTAAATAGTGGAGAGATTAGAGTGTAGAGTGTAAAGTGTAGAGTGTAAAGTGTAGAGTGTAAAGTGTAGAGTGTAAAGTTATGATTAGCTTTTATTATGGGCTCTATGCCAGTCACCGTGTGAATCTCAAATAGGTAATCATAACTCTACACTCTACACTCTACACTCTCCATTATACATTATTCGATTCTATTTCCGGTAATGGGTGCTTAGGATTCTCCTTGGCACCCATATTTACTAATTTACGGGCAGGCACCAGCATACTCTGATTACCTGTCAGTTTGGTATGCGCACTATCGTAGGATTTCTGCAGTTTGTCTACCTTGTCACCGATATCCTCAAAGCGCTCAATGAAATCCCCTACCCTGTCGATCATCAGGTTAGCCAAACCGAACACCTTCTCTTGATTCTCCGTCTGCCGGCGCTGTATCCATGCGATCTCCAACATCCTGAGGACAGCATACAGGTTCTGCTCACTGGTGACAAACACCTTCTTATTGAAGGCATAACTCCACAAATCAGGATCCTTATAAAGGGCTGCCTGCATAGCCGCCTCGTTAGGGATGAACATAATCACGAAGTCGAGCGTCTGGCGCCCATCCATATTATATCGGTAGTATTGTTTATCTGCCAACTCATTGATATGCTTGCGCACACTCTTCACATGGTCCTCCAGATAACGGCTACGCTCCTCATCTGTTGTCGCGTTGACATAACCGATAAAGGCCGTGAGTGATGCCTTAGCATCGATAATCACGTCTTTCTCCTCGGGATAATGAAGCACGACGTCAGGACGCATGCTGTCGTTGGTGTCATCATTCCGGATGACCTTTCCCTTCGCATCGCGCATCACATACTGCACATCATACTCCAGTCCGACAGAAAACCCGAACTTATCCAACAGGTCACGCAACTTCATCTCACCGAAGTCACCCTGCACCTTCGGTCCTGTCTGCAGAGCCTTCGACAGTTTCTCGGCCTCACTGCCTAAAGAATTGGTGACCGTCATCATCTGCCGGAGTTGTTCTCCCAAGGCAGAGGTACTACGGGCAAACGACTCTTTGTTATCATCCATCGAGTCTTTCATCTCTTTGATCACCTCACGCAGAGGGGTAAGGATAGCGCCCATCTGTGCCATATTCGTCTTATCCAACTCCTCCGACCGTTGACGGAGCAAGATCTCTGTGGTGTTCTTCAACTGTTCCTGCACCAGACTGAGGCGCTGGGCAAACTGCTCATCACTCTTCTGCTGCATCTCCTCCATACGCTGTCTTTCATCAGCCATCTGCGTACGTAAGAGTCCTACCTCACTATTCCTTACTGCCACCTCACTGAACAGTCGGTTACGGTCTTTCACCAACTGCGTAACCTTCTTCTGACTGACGATAAATAAGATGCCAGCACCTATCAGTAATCCTACGATGAATAACAATACCTCAACCATTGTTCTCTATTTGTGTTTTGGGCCAGTTTACTAAATACAATTTCTCTGTAGCACGGGTAAAGGCGGTGTAGAGCCAATGGATATAGTCGGGGGTGAGCATCTCATCACTCATATATCCCTGATCCACATAGATATGCTCCCATTGTCCGCCCTGAGCCTTATGACAAGTCACGGCATACGCATATTTCACCTGTACGGCATTATAATAGACATCCTCTCGCAGGGCTTTCAACCGATCCTTCTTCTGGGTGATATCTGCATAATCCTCCATGATCTGCTGGTACAACTGCTCTTGCTGTTCACGGGTAAGTGCCGGCGACTCGGCCGTCAGTGTATCTAAGTTCACCACCGTCTGCAGTTCATAGTCGTCATAATCAGGGAACGACAGCCATACATCGGCAAAACGGAAACCGTATAGTTTCCTGATATTCCTCACACGTACCACCTGCGCACGGTCGCCATTGGCAATGAACGAGCCTATCTGTCCGAAGCGCGGCTCCTGCTCATCATTCTTATGATCTGTCTCCTCCACGGTTGGCGCCTCATCTTTCGACAGATAATGATTCTTCACCACCATCAGCAGATCACCTCTCGAGAGTTCTTCCTCCCGGTCAAGGATCATTCCCCGAATACCCTGGTTGTAGATAATAGCCCGCTTATTGCTACGCACGATGACCATCGTCTCGTCTATACCCACTCGTTGGTAACTGTTTGAGAGTTGTTCGATCAGTTCGTTACCCATCACGATCTGGATATCCGCAAAGCCCTGAAAGCGGATCAAGGGCAACTGTGTCACCTCATCGTGCGTGATCAACTGACGGATACGGGTGGCATTAAAGAGGATACCACTATCGTTATGCTGTCGAAGCACCTCGTTGAGGTCACATTCAAACACCTCAAAGCCATAACGTCTGAGATAAGAGCCCATCAGTGCCGGCGACTCCTCTTCTCCCACCGGTGGCAACTGCGCCTTATCACCTAAAAAGACAAGGCGGCAGTTCCTTCCATTATACACATATTGCAAGAGATCATCCAGCAGGCGACCACTACCGAAGATCGACTCACCCATTCCTGAATTGGCAATCATCGAAGCCTCATCCACAAAATACAGCGTATCCTGCTGCATATTGTTATTCAGATTAAAACGATCATCAAGGGCAGCAGAACGCTGACGGTAGATCTTACGATGAATAGTAAACGACTCATAACCGCTATTCATGGCAAACACCTTTGCCGCACGACCGGTAGGTGCGAGCAATACCACCTTACGTCGCATCTGTTGCAGGGTCCGTACGATAGCACTGGCCAGGGTCGTCTTTCCTGTTCCTGCACTACCCCGGATGATCATCACGGCATGTGGATGGGCAGAGGTCATAAACCGTCGGAACACGGCGATAGCCATAGCCTGTTCATCAGTCGGGGGCATCCCCAGATTCTTTTGGATTTGCTGCGTTACGATGTCTGTCATTGTCTTGCAAATGTACATAAAATTATGGATAGCACAAAAAAATCAATTCTTTTTTGATGAACCGTAACGTTTTAATAAAAAGTTTGTACATTCGGATTTTATTTACTACTTTTGCAACAATCATTGATAGGAATAACAAATGGGATCTTTCAAAGTCAAGCATATCAACACGCTCGTACTGGCACTCACTGCCATACTATTGGCTATGGTATGCATCAGTATCTTTTTGTGAAGGACCTTAAGGACCCTAAGGACTTTAAGGACCTTAAGGACCTTAAGGATCCTAAAAAATGCGCAACTTGATTAAAAGCAATCATCATGCAGGAAACAGATAACAGCAACATACAAGAGAATGCACGAGTGATCACGATGAATCACCGTACACGACTGGTGATCCGCATCAGCAAACAGTCATTATCGTTTGCTGCCGTACAACCATCGGCAGAGACCACCTTCTCTTTTGAGCCATACACGGTGAAGAGCGGTATCTCGATGGCTGCCAATATCCGTGAAGCCTTCCGCAATGTGGATCTCCTGGCCAAGCAGTGGGACCGTGTGATGGTGGTTGCCGACACAGAGGTGCTGCTGATTCCTATCGATGAATACCAGCAGGAAGATCAAGAGACACTCTATCATCATGCCTTCACCCATCACCAAGGGGATAAGATTCTCTCTACGGTGCTACCCTCACTCAGCGCCGTGATGCTCTATAGTATGAACAAAGACCTGCTGCAGGTGATAGAAGATCATTTCCCCGATGTACGATATACCCATGTGTGTGCTCCAGTGTGGCAACATTTCCACCGCAGGAGTTTTACGGGGATGAACCGCAAGCTATACGGTTATTTCCACGATAAGAAAGTGGATATCTTCGCATTCACACAGAACAGGTTCCGTTTCTACAACCGTTATGATACCAACAACCCGCAGGATGCCGTCTATTTCCTGTTATATGTATGGAAACAGTTAGGGATGGACCAGCAGAAAGATGAGTTGTATATCAGCGGTCAGCTGCCAGAAGAACAAACACTCATTGAGAACCTCCAGAAATATCTGCGTAAGGCCTATACCGTGAATCCCTCGGCAGAGTTTAACCGTGCTCCACTGACACAGATTAAGGGTATGCCCTACGATCTGATAACCCTTTTCCTTAACCGATAAACAATCATTATGCGCATCATCACCGGCATCTATAAAGGACGACGATTCGATATCCCCCACACCTTCAAGGCACGCCCCACCACGGATTTTGCCAAAGAGAATATCTTCAACGTGCTGAACAGTTATATCGACTTTGAAGGCACTACGACCCTGGATCTCTTTGCAGGAACAGGAAGTATCTCGTTGGAGCTGCTTTCGAGGGGTTGCCAACAGGTGGTGAGCATAGAGAAAGACCGTGACCACCACGCCTTTATCCGTCAGTGCGTACAGAAGTTAGGCGCTGACAACAGTGTGGTTATCCGTGGCGATGTGTTCCGCTATATCAAGAGTTGTTCACAACAGTTCGACTTTATCTTTGCCGACCCACCCTATCAGTTGACCGAATTGGCACAGATCCCTGATCTGATCTTTGAGAAAGACCTGCTCAAAGAAGAAGGTATCTTTGTGTTGGAGCATGGAGCGCAGAATGATTTCAGCAACCATCCCCATTTCGTGGAACACAGGAAATATGGTTCTGTGAACTTCTCGATTTTTCAGTAGTGTAGAGTGAAGAGTGTAGAGTGTAGAGTTTAAAGTTTAAGGTTTAAAGTTTAAAGTTTAAAGTTTAGAGTTTCCGTTATTGTGGCCACTTTACAACAAGGGTGAGAACAGACGGATGATACTCTCCCATAACCGTTTAAGGAAAGGATAGCCCTTGCTGTTCTGACTCTCTTCCATCACGCTGCAGTGCTGTGCATCCTTTAAGAACACTGCCTTCATGCGCTGCGCTACCCCCTGGTCGTAGATGAAGGCATTCCCCTCGAAGTTATTCTCAAAACTACGGAAGTCTACATTGGTAGAACCACACGTAGAGAGCATATCATCACTGACCATCATCTTACTGTGATTAAAGCCCTCTCTGTAGAGCAGCACCTTCACACCAGCCTCTAATATCTCTGTGAGATAACTCTTTCCGGCCCACTCTACCAACCTTGCATCGGTCTTGGCAGGTATCATCAGTTGTACATCAACACCTCCCAATGCCGCCGTCTTCATGGCAAAGAGCACCGGTTCGGTAGGCAGGAAATAAGGGGTCTCGATATATACATAATGTTTTGCCTGCAACAGAATCCGTACATAACCCTGCATAATATCCGGCCAAGGAGCTACCGGACTGCTGGTAACGATCTGTATCAGACAGTCGTTCTTGCTGCCTTCATATTCCGGATAATAACGTCTGCTGGTAATTAAAGTACGATCCACAAAGTACCAGTCAACCAGGAAGGCACGCTGGATACCGTAGACCGAGCCGCCACAGATACGCAGATGGGTATCACGCCAGGCAATATGCTTGTATACGAATCCCTGTGGCGACAGTTTCAAGGGAATTCGTTTCTTCTTTCCTTGGATATACCGGGTGGCGATATTCATACCTCCGATATAGCCCACCTTACCATCGATGATACAGATCTTACGGTGATTACGGTAGTTTACCTTTCCGGTAAAGGCAGGAAACTTCACCGGCATGAAGGCATGCACCTCTATACCCTCATCACGCATACGTTCGAAGAAGGCACGGTCAACACTCCAGCAACCTACCGCGTCGTAGATCACGCGTACCTCGACACCCTCTTTTGCCTTCGCGATCAGCGCATCAGCCACCATATATCCCAAGGCATCATCATCAAAGATATACGTATCCAGATGGATATGAAGCTTGGCTTGTCGTATATCCCGCAAGAGAGCATGAAAGAGATGATAGCCATCGGTATAGATATCCACCTGGTTATCCTTGAAAGGGAGTGCCCAGTTTTGTGCGGTGAACAATTTGATCAGCGAGTCGTATTCCTCTGGCAGATGAAGATCTTCTTGTTCGGCGAACTCCAGCATGGAGCGCTTTGTCAACTGATCCATACTGTTCTGCGAGATCATCTTCTCCTTGCGGGTGTTCTGTCCGAAGAAGAAATAGAGGATAAAACCTATCACTGGCAGGAAGATCAACACCAGCACCCATGCCATGGTCTTGGCAGGTTGTCGGTTGTCGAGCAACACCATCAGTATGCTGGCGATAACGATCACCACATACACGAAGAGGATGAGCCAGTGAATATATATCATCTCTGAATTATTTGATGTCTGTAATCTTATGTGTCTGCAATGACAGGTGCCATCGTGGATGCGCCTTGATATAGTCTACACATGCCGCCACGATCACACGGTTCTTTTCAGCATCGCCGGTATCGCAGGGTTGTAGGAAATAATGATCTGCCTGGATCTGCTCCATGAGTTGTTCGATCTCTTCCTCGGGTTGCTGTTGGAAGACTACCTTCAACTCATTACACTTCGTGACGACAACCTTCTCTTTTGGAGATACCGTACTCCAGTCTAACGATGCCGGCCAGGGGTGGGTGCCATTGGTCTCCATCGCCAACGTATATCCATTTCGGTGGAAAAGGTCTATCAGCGCATCATCTACCTGCAAGGTCGGTTCTCCACCGGTAAGCACCACAAACCGACCGGGATAATCGCTGATGGCACGGATGATCTCCTCGCCCGTCATCTCCTGATAAGACGAGAAGTCTGTGTCACAGAACGAACAACGGAGATTACAACCGGAGAAACGCACAAAGATAGCCGCCCTACCAGTATGGAAACCCTCTCCCTGCAGAGAGTAGAAAATCTCATTTACACGATAACAAGTTTTCATCAATAAACAACAACTAATAACCGATAGACAATAAACAATCACGGCGAAGCCGTAAATTCTTCACTCTTCACTCTTCACTCTTCACTTAATAATCAACCTCATACGTGGCTACATTCCCCTCACTCTCCTGCACATCCGTGCGGTAGCAATGAGGAATCTGCTCTGTGATCCACCGTGCGATATTCTCCGCAGTAGGATTGCACGGCAGCACATTATTGAGCAACTGATGATCCAACCGTCCCAGCACCAGTTCCTTGATGTGGGTGAAGTCAACCACCATCCCATTCTGATCCAGTTCTTTCGACTTACAATATACCGTGATGATCCAGTTGTGCCCATGCAGGTTGGTACACTTACACTCGTAGTCCAACTGCAACTGATGGGCAGCGGATATCTCCATGGTCTTCTTTACGTAATACATATTTGACAATAAACAATAAAAATAAACCTTTCATCATGGGGGCCTACGCACCCCGCCTATGCTCTATCGCCCCTACGGGGCTATGCACTTTGAACTATGAATTCTTCACTCTTCACTCTTCACTTTTAAGAGGCAACGATATCATTACGTCCCAGTTTGCGTGCCATCTTATTCCTGAGCATCTGCATGTCCTTGATCTGTGACATCAACTCCATCATCTTTTCTGAAGACAGTCCGGGCTGAGACAACTGGGCACGCAACCTCTTCAGTTGTTCTTCCACATAGTTATATCGGAAATCCAATACCAGATGCTCTACTTGCAGACGGATGGAATCCTCCCCCTTCTCTTTCTGCAGACTCTTGCTGATCTGTACCCTGTCGGTTGTCAACTGCGCTGCAAGCATGCTGATCTCCACATCGGTATGACGAGTGAAATAGTCGGCAGCCTTGAAACCCTCGTCATGCGAGTGCTCCACAGCCTCATGGAGGATACGGTTATATAATGGATTATTGAAACGGAGCTCATCAGAACCTAAGTCGAAGTCCACATATTCCGCCACGTTCATACTGATATGTTCACCGTCATCCGTCTCCACATCCTCGTAGATAATCTCATCGCCATAGCGTATCACCATCTGAATAAGCATCGTCTCCACCTGATCGGCTTGCTGCCGGGCGGTAGCCATCGTCAGGGGAGCCTGTTGCACTGGGGTACGCACAGCCATACCGGAAGCACTTGGGGTTGTACTTGTTGTTGGCGTACTATTACCATTCTGTTTACTCTCCTTATTCTGCCGGATCATCTTGTTCATCGTGGAGATGAGCGTTGCCTCATTGAGGTTCAGGCGATAGGCACAGTCGGTGACATACGTGGAGCGTACGATCTGATCGGGTATCAGCGACAGACTCTTGATAATCGAACTGATAGCCTCAGAGCGCTTGATGGGGTCGGTGACCCCATTCAACAAGAACTCGCACTTAAACTGAATACAGTCACGCTGATGTGTCTCGATATATTGCTTGAAGTCGGCCGCTGTGTGCTTCCTTGTAAAACTGTCAGGATCCTCTCCTTCGGGTAAGAACAGCAGTTTGAGGTTGATGCCCTCAGGCAACATCATATCGATACGTTCCATGGCGGCATGCTTGCCTGCATCGTCATTATCATAAATCAGGATGATGTTATTCGTAAAACGGCGCAACGTACGAGTCTGATGTACACTGAAGGCCGTTCCCGATCCGGCTACCACATTCTCTATACCACACTGGTGCATGGCGATCACATCGGTCTGTCCTTCCACGATATACACACAACCCTCCTTATAAATGGCTTTCTTGGCCTGATAAATGCCGTAAAGCTCACGATCCTTATGATAAAGGTTCGAGGCAGGAGAGTTGACATATTTCTGTTGTACACCCTTCGTGGCCTGATCTAACTTACGGGCGTTGAAGCCCACCACCTTACCATTCAGTCCTATCCATGGGAACACCACCCTGCCGGCAAAACGGTCGATCAACTGTCCGTCGCGTTCCCGCTTATAACAGATACCCGTTCCGACACCTGTGTTCTCATCCGTCAACAGGTATTTCTCCTTATATCCCTCCTTCAACAAGAGATTAGGCAGGGCCTCCCCCTGTGAGAGATCATATCCCAAACGGAATTTCTTGATCGTATCGTCACGGAATCCCCTGCTACGCAGATACTGCATGCCGATGGCCACACCATCCACATGGTTATGGAGGATATCCTCAAAATAACGGGCCACACGCTCATTGACGATATACATACTCTCCCGATCGTTCTCAGCCTCACGCTCCTGCTCCGACTGTTCACCCTCTTGTATCTCTATATGATAACGGTTAGCCAACCACCGCAGGGCCTCCGGATAGGTCATCTGCTCATGCTCCATGATAAAGCCGACGGGGTTGCCACCTTTTCCACAACCAAAACAATGACAGATATTTCGGGCCGGAGTGACATAAAAAGAGGGCGTGCGCTCATTGTGGAATGGGCACAGTCCTTTGTAGTTGGCCCCACTCTTACGGAGTGTGACAAACTCAGACACCACATCAACGATATCCGCGGCATCCATGATCTTATTAATAGTCGACTTGTCTATCATGTTCTGCAAAAGTACATTTTTTTTTGCTAAGCAGGAAGAAAATGCGTTATTATTTCATTTTATGCACAGATAAAGCTAGTTTTGTGCATTTTTTAGAACATTTTATTTGGGCACATGGGATAAAGTTTGTACCTTTGCCCCGCAATTTCAGAAGATGTTGTTAGTTTCGTCTTCAATAAAAAGATTATATTATAATTTTATACCATATGAAATTAAAAATCGTAGTACTTGCTAAGCAAGTACCAGACACAAGAAATGTGGGTAAGGATGCCATGACCGCCGAAGGTACTGTCAACCGCGCTGCCTTACCTGCCATCTTCAATCCCGAAGATTTGAATGCTCTGGAGCAAGCGCTCCGTTTGAAAGAACAGAATCCCGGCAGTACGGTAGGCGTACTGACGATGGGTCCTCCACGTGCCGGTGAGATTATCCGTCAAGGATTGTATCGTGGTGCCGACACGGGTTGGTTGCTCACCGACCGTCTGTTTGCAGGTGCCGATACGTTGGCTACTTCTTATGCTTTGGCTACCGCCATCAAGAAGATTGGTGATGTGGACATGGTCATCGGTGGTCGTCAGGCTATCGATGGTGATACCGCACAGGTAGGTCCGCAGGTAGCTCAGAAGTTGGGTCTCAATCAGGTGACTTATGCAGAGGAGATTCTCTCTGTGAAAGATGGTAAGGCTACTATCCGTCGTATGATCGACGGTGGTGTGGAGACTGTAGAGGCTCCGCTGCCCGTTGTTGTTACCGTGAATGGCAGTGCCGCTCCTTGTCGTCCTTGCAATGCCAAGCTCGTGATGAAATACAAGCGAGCTACTTGTCCGATGGAGCGTCCTGCAGAGGGTACCGATTACGATTATCTCTATGAGGAGCGCCCCTACCTGACACTCAATCAGTGGAGCGTTGCCGATGTAGATGGTGATGTTGCTCAGTGCGGTCTGAGTGGTTCTCCCACCAAGGTAAAGGCTGTGAAGAACATTGTCTTCCAGGCTAAGGAGAGCAAGACACTCACCGGCTCAGATGCTGATGTAGAGGGTATGATCAAAGAATTGTTGGAAGAAAAGATTATTGGCTAAAAACAAATAGAAGATTATGAATAACGTATTTGTTTATTGCGAGATAGAAGGCACCCTGGTACAGGAAGTATCTCAGGAGTTGCTTACCAAAGGCCGCAAGTTGGCCAATCAGTTGAATGTTGAGCTCCACGCTGTCGTAGCAGGCACCGGCATCAAAGGAAAGGTAGAAGATCAGATCCTGCCCTATGGTGTTGATAAGCTGTTTGTCTTCGATGGTGAGGGTCTGTTCCCTTATACCAGTGCTCCCCACACAGATATCATGGTAAACCTCTTCAAGGAGGAGCAGCCGCAGATCTGTCTGATGGGTGCCACCGTTATCGGTCGTGACCTCGGTCCACGCGTCAGCTCTTCACTCACCAGTGGATTGACTGCCGACTGTACCGAACTGGAGATTGGTCCATATGAGGACAAGAAGAATAATAAGGTATATGAGAACCTGCTTTATCAGATTCGTCCTGCCTTCGGTGGTAACATCGTGGCAACCATCGTAAACCCCGACCATCGTCCACAGATGGCTACCGTACGTAGTGGTGTGATGCAGAAAGCTATCTACGAGGGTGAGTGCCGCAAAGAGGTGGTTTACCCCGAGGTATCTAAATATGTCTCTCCTGAGGCTTATGTCGTGAAGGTGCTCGACCATCATGTGGAGGCTGCCAAGCATAATCTGAAGGGTGCGCCCATCGTGGTTGCTGGTGGTTACGGTGTAGGCTCTAAGGAAGGTTTCGACCAGTTGTTCCAATTGGCTAAGGTACTTCATGGTGAAGTGGGCGGTTCTCGTGCTGCCGTAGATGCAGGATGGCTTGATCACGATCGTCAGATTGGTCAGACAGGTGTTACCGTTCATCCGAAGGTATATATCGCTTGCGGTATCTCTGGTCAGATCCAACATATCGCCGGTATGCAAGACTCTAGTATTATCATCAGCATCAACTCTGATCCCGATGCTCCTATCAACAAGATCGCTGACTATGTCATTGTTGGTACTGTTGAGGAGGTCGTTCCCAAACTGATCAAGTACTACAAGCAGAATTCGAAGTAAGATGAAAGCACTGGATTATTTCCTCATTCTTTGTGCCCTCGCTTGGCTCGGCGTTGCCTATTACTTTAATACAAAAGAGAATTTTGAACTCGCAGCTATATTTAACTTCTGTGCTATTGCATGCGGTATCGCTTTGGGCTCAAGAATAGGAGAAAGAGTGCGTAAGAAGAATCAAGAAAACAAATAAAGAATTATGGCAAACTATTATAGCGATCATCCTGAGATCGGGTTCTACTTGAACCACCCCCTGATGGCCCGTATCGTCGAGCTGAAAGAAAAGGGATTCGCAGATGCGAAAGAATATGACTATGCTCCTGTTGACCTGGGCGATGCCATCGAGAACTACAAGCAGATTCTCGACATTACCGGCGACGTGGCTGCCAACATCATCGAACCGAATGCTGAGAGTGTCGATCTGGAAGGACCACACCTCGAGAACGGACGTATGATCTACGCAAGTAAGACATTTGAGAACCTCGACGCCACCCGTAAGGCTGGTCTGTGGGGTGTAAGCATGCCCCGTCGTTACGGTGGTCTGAACCTGCCAAACGCCGTGTTCTCTATGCTGAGTGAGATGATCTCTGCTGCCGATGCCGGTTTCCAGAATATCTGGAGTTTGCAGAGTTGTATCGACACCTTGTATGAGTTCGGCTCAGAAGAGCAGCGTCAGAAATATATCCCCCGTGTATGTGCCGGTGAGAGCATGAGTATGGACCTTACCGAGCCGGATGCCGGTTCCGACCTGCAGCGCGTCATGCTGAAGGCTACCTACGATGAGAAAGAGGGTTGCTGGCGCCTGAACGGTGTGAAGCGTTTCATCACCAATGGCGATAGCGATATCCACCTCGTACTGGCTCGTAGTGAGGAAGGCACGAAAGACGGTCGCGGACTGTCCATGTTCATCTACGACAAGCGTCAGGGCGGTGTTAACGTCCGTCATATCGAGCACAAGTTAGGTATCCACGGATCACCTACCTGTGAGCTCACCTATAAGAATGCTAAGGCAGAGCTCTGTGGCAGCACTCGTCTCGGTCTTATTAAGTATGTCATGGCCCTGATGAACGGTGCCCGTCTGGGTATCGCCGCACAGAGTGTCGGTGTGGAGCAGGAAGCCTATAACGAAGGTCTTGCATACGCCAAGGACCGTGCACAGTTCGGTGAAAAGATCATCAACTTCCCCGCTGTCTATGATATGCTCAGTCGCATGAAGGCAAAGCTCGATGCCGGTCGTTCCCTGCTTTATGAGACAGCCTGCTATGTAGATGTATATAAATGTCTGGAGGATATCGAGCGCGACCGTAAGCTCACTCCCGAGGAGAAGCAGGAACTGAAGAAGTATCAGCGTTTGGCTGATGCCTTCACCCCACTTGCCAAGGGTATGAACTCAGAGTATGCCAACCAGAATGCCTACGATGCTATCAGCATCCATGGTGGTTCAGGTTTTATCATGGAATACAAGAGTCAGCGTCTGTTCCGTGATGCCCGCATCTTCTCTATCTATGAGGGAACCACCCAGTTGCAGGTTGTTGCTGCCATCCGTTATATCTCCAACGGCACCATGCTGCAGAACATCAAGAACATGTTCGAGGCATTGCCCGAGAATGCAGATGCTGCACTGAAAGCACGTGTAGAGAAGTTGATTCCTGTTTATGAGGACGCATTGAACTATGCCAAGTCACTGGGTAATCAGGCTGCCTTCGACTTCCTGGCCCGCCGTCTGTATGACATGACTGCCGAATTGGTAATGTCATTGCTCATCATCCGTGATGCTGCCAAGGCTCCAGAGATGTTCGCCAAGAGTGCACAGGTATATGTGCGCATGACCGAGGAGGATGTCTGCGGTAAGTCTGCTTACATCAAGAACTTCCAAGTAGAGGATCTCGACAACTTCAAGGCTGCAGAGTAATCTATACGCTATATAAATAAGAAGGGGAGCGACTATTTCGCTCCCCTTTTCATATTCTCATAGATCCTGTTGGCGATCTCTGAGGCCAGTCCGCCATCGTAACCCACACGCAGACGGAAGGTGGAGTTCTGACGGTTCTTGGTATTGATGACGACAGCCCACTCGTCAACAGTATAGGGAGAGGCAAGGTTCTTGGGGGCAACACCGGTTAACTCACTGATCTTCACCTCATGACCATCGATCACGGCAAGATCCTTCTCATGGTAAAAGAGAATCAACGATGACAGTTCGTTGGCACGTGAGGCATCTAAGACGATGGTGTCATCGGGTTCTCCATACTGCTGTATAACAGCGGCTAAAGACTGGTATGAGGGGACGTTTTCCTCGATATTACCATGCTCTTTCTTGAAGAAGAACTTGGAAAGAAACACAAGAAGAAGCAAGACCAGAAAGATGAGGGCACCTGCACCTGTGCCTCCAAACAACACGAAGATCACCAGAAGGATAACGGCAATGACGGATAAAAGAATGGTTCGATTCATATCTTGTATTTTTTATTCTGTAGTTCTAAGTGCAAAGATACGAATAAGTGAGAGAAATGCAAAAGAAAAGCTTGTTTTTCTTTTCATTTCCGAACGAGAGTATCTTCAACGCAGTTAAAGATACTGATAAGTGAGAGAAAAACCAAATGTATTAGGGTTTTTCCTCATTGGGTTTTCCTTTACCGTTAGTGGAGAGTAAGGGAGAAGCTCCTCATTCCAGCCACCGAGCCGGAATCTCATCCGTGTTATTCTCCTGCGGAAATGCTTTTATTCTGTTATTTTTCTCAATCACCCCTACTGTTCTTTTTCTCTCCGCCGGGAGAGAAAAAGAAACCAAAAAGAGAGCTCGTTGCACGCTCCGATGTAGAAGAAATGTCAACTCTAAGCACTGTGCTGCGGGACTCGCTACGCTCAAACAAGTCCTCGCACCACCTAAAGGTGCCGTGCTTAGTCGTTGTATTTCTTTGCTACATCTCCCGCTATCGCAACGTTAAGAGCCCCCTCCAACTCCCCCGAGGGGGAGAGCCCCTCATTATGGTAAGGAGGGGTTGGGGTGGTTGAGAAAAAAATCTCTTTGCGGCCTTAACCCGCAATCTCCTGATGGTGACGGATGACAGTCCGGATACCTCGGACTCCCTTCCGTTATCACTATGGAAAAAGCCAATGTGGGTAGTTTTTATTCCGAAATCCCCAGATCATTTCAGCTCCATCCCGCTTTGATCCGAGAAAAGCAATTCTATCAGTCGAGGCTTGGCATAGTCGTCGAGCTTTGATTCAGGCACCCATTGATAGTCGGCGGGCAACGGTGGTTGCACCTCTGTATCCAAACGGTAGAAATCGGTGAGCAGCACACGGTGGGTAAGGACATGGCGAACACCCTGTCTGACAAGGGTGCTCTCACGAAGGAGACGATCGGCAAGGGCTGCATCGATGCACCAACGGTCATCATCCTTTATCAAGACCGGCTCCCACAGACCTTGCCAGATATCACCGGCCCCTCGACGATGAATCGCGACTTGTCCGTTAGTTCGTATATATAAATAGGTGAGATGGCGCTCCTTGATCTTCAGGGTCTTCAGTTTGACTGGTAATCGTTCAACTGATCCATTACGCAGAGCCATACAGGTTTCCATCAGCGGACAAATGTCACACTGAGGTGACAATGGCGTACACTGCAGTGCCCCGAAGTCCATGATAGCCTGATTATAAGCAGCTGTCTCTTTCTCGGGGAGCAGCGATGATGCCAATTCTGCGAACAGATGTTTTCCCTCGGTGGTATTGATGGGGGTATCTATATCGAAATAACGGGATAACACCCGATAGACATTCCCATCGACAACGGCCGCGGGGATGCCAAAGGCGAAGCTGGCAATGGCGGCTGCGGTATAGTCGCCCACGCCTTTCAACGCTTTGATGCCGTCGAGGGTGTACGGGAAAGAACCCTGCCCGACAATCTGTTTAGCGGCGGCATGGAGATTTCGCGCACGACTATAGTATCCCAGTCCTTGCCACTCTCGCAGCACCTCATCTTCAGAGGCAGCGGCTAAATCGTTAACGGTGGGCCACCTCTTCATGAACCGCTCCCAGTAAGGTCTTCCTTGTTCTATGCGTGTCTGCTGGAGGATCACCTCCGACAACCATATCGCATAGGGGTCGCTGGTCTCACGCCACGGCAGTGAACGGCCGTTGGCAGCATACCATTGTAGGAGGAGATGGGGGAAGGGGGACATAGAAAAATGGAAAATGGAGAATGGAAAAAAAATCTCAGGGACGGCACATCGCCTCGCAAAGTCGGTCTTGGAAGTTACGGCCGTAGGCAGCCTTACGGATACCCATGTTGATGATCGAGAAGCACAGTTGATGACCGTTGGCTGCCGTGCAGTAACCGGCCAAGGCACTAACAGCCGTCACCGTGCCCGTCTTAGCCTTCACGTTGTTATGGGCAAATCCTCTCTTCATCCGGTTCTCTAAGGTGCCGTCGACACCGGCAATGGGCATCGAGGGATAGAGATGGTTGAAAATATTCAAATGTCGGTAGGCATACTTCAAGAAGGCTACCTCCAATTCGGGGGATACGTAATTATAGAGTGACAGTCCGCTGCCATCCGCGATATAGTAGTCGGAAGGCCGGAAACCAAGTTTGGTGATCAGTCGGTTAACCTCTCTCCTACCACTTTTCGCACTGGCTTTCTTATCGCCCATGCTGGCAGCCAATTGATAGAACATACACTCTGCATAGAGGTTATCACTCTTTTTCATCATCCGCATGAGGATCTGATCCATCGTATGGGTGCGGGTGCATATCTCATGCGACTGCTTAGGGCGCTCTCCGTAAAGGGTATCTCCTATCAAGATGATATTATCACGCTGCAACTCCTGACAGAGATGACTCAGGAAGGTGTTCTTGCCACTATAGAGCAGGGGGGTAAGCTGTGGGTTCTTATCATCCCAGCACCAGCCCTCACCCAGCAGATCACCATCCTTGAAAGATACATCGGCATAGATATTTCCACGGATGGTGTCGATGCCCAACTTCTTGATGCTCTCCACGAAGGCACGCATATCGTCCTTGGCAAAACGAGGATCCATGCCTCCCACGCAGTAAAGGTTACCACGGAGCACACAACTGTCGATCTCGCCGGTATACCGCAGTTGGGTATTAAAGAGGTATGAGTCTCCCAGTTTATCGAGGGTCGTCACGGCATTGATCATCTTCATGGTAGAGGCAGGGCGCATGCACTGTTTCTCGTTATACTGATAGAGCACCGAATCGGCGGTGAGATCGTATATCTGCAAGCCCACGGTGGTCGTCTCAAACATCTTATCCTTTAGCAGGCGCTCCACCCGGTAACACAGTCTCTCCGGCCAAGGCAACAGACTGTCAATGGATGCAGAGTCGTTCAACAGACTATCTGCCGACAGTGAGTCAACGGCTATCGTATCGATCACGGTCGTATCATTCACCGAGGGAGCATCCGAGAATATCACCGGACGCTGTTTCTCTGAGGTCACCTGCGCACAGATCGCAGAGAATTGCAGCAGGAATAGGATAAGCAATATATTATTCTTCTTCATTTTGTCTCTTTTTTATCTCATTAAGGAAACCCTGTTCGTTAACGGGCTGCACACCGATGGTCTTTCCCCGTCCATACTCGATGAGGATATACCTCACAGGCAGGAAACGATGGGTGACAACCTTCGCATTGGTGATATCGCCCACGTGGATGGTAAGAGGTCGGCTGAACCGTCCGCGCATGATCTTCAGATGATGATTCTCGAAGGAATACTCCGTATGCAGCAGTCGCTCCATCATCATCACGATGACGATGACCAGAAAGAGGGCCACCAAGAAATGAGATATTCGTGGGGTCCACAATACCCTGACGGTAAGGAGGATCAGCAATGTAGGCATCAAGAGCGACACCGCTGAGAGTCGGTATTGAAAAGTTCTGTTCATACGAAAATCATGAAATCTATTGTTTCAGTTGGCGAAGTTACGGAAAAAAAACGATATGTCAAAGAAAATACGTATCTTTGCAGAGAAAGTGAAGAGTGAAGAATAGAAAGTGAAGAGTGAAGAGTGAAGAATAGAAAGTGAAGAGTGAAGAGTGAAGAGTGAAGAATAATATTATGTTAATCAAAAACTCTGTATTGAAATAAAGAAGGGAATTATGATAAAGCTGGTAATACTGGATTTCGACGGAACGATGGCCGACACACGAAGCCTCATCGTAAGGACCATGCAAAAAGTGATAGCGACACTACACCTTGACAAACGTACTGACGAGGAGTGTGCCGCCATGATAGGACTACCGCTAAGAGAGACGTTTACTACCCTACTGCCCATCAGTAAGGAACAGGGACTGGAGTGTGAACGGTTGTATAGAGAGATCTTCGCAGCCAGCGACCCCATCAAAAGTGTAAACCTGTTTCCAAAGGTATTGGAGACTATCGCAGCATTACACAGCCAAGGAATCACCCTGACCATCGCCAGCAGTCGTGGTCATGAGTCGTTGGATGCCTACGTGGAGGAGATGCACCTCGCTCCCTACATCCACTATGTACTTGGAGCAGAAGATGTGGAGCATGCCAAGCCACAGCCCGATGCCGTTCTGAAGACACTCAAAGAACTGGGATTCACACCGGAGGAAACACTCGTGGTGGGGGATATGACCTACGACATACTCATGGGTAGTCGGGCAGGGGCACACACCTGTGGTGTGACCTATGGCAACGGTACCCGAGAAGAACTCCTTTCGGTAAATGCCGAAAGTATTATCGATGACTTTGAACAGCTATTGACTATCTGTCAAGAGTAGGAACTTCCTACTCTTGTATATCCAGCAGTTTATAGAACCCCGTTACCTTAAAGACCTCTTTGATATCGTCTTGGGGATGAGTCACAGTGAGATGTCCACCGGCAGTATGGGTCTTTTTAGCAAGCATCAGGAAATGCCGCAATCCACTACTACTGATATAATCCAATTGTTCACAATCAAGTATAATCTTCTTGTCGGCTTGTTCAGCGAGTTTTAAGAATGTGGGAGCACAGTCCATAGACGCTTTTGTATCTAAGCGACCTTTCAGGAAGACTGTTATCTGGGTATTGCTATCTTGAATATCTATTTTCATACTATATTATTTTAAGGGGAAGACGATGTTGACGATAAAGATGGTGGCGATAAGGATAACGACGTTCATCAACAAACCCACCTTTAAGAAATCAGAGAAGCGGTAAGCACCCGGCGCATATACCAGCATGTGGGTGGGAGATCCAATCGGTGTGGCATAACTGGAAGACACACTAATCATCAATGCCACACAGAAAGGCAGCGGATTGCAGCCCAACGTCATGGCGGCATTATAGATGATCGGGAAGAAGATAGCTCCCGTAGCTGTATTACTGATAAAGGCGGTAACAACCGTGGCAACTAAACAGACAGCCGTCATTACCACCAATGGGTTATCACCACAGATATCGAGGATACCCGTAGCCATCATCTGTGCCAATCCCGTCTTCTCAATGGCTGTACCCAGCACGACAGATCCTGCGAACACCATCAGGATATTCCAGTTGATGCTCTTCCATGCCTGCTCAAGAGAACAGCAACGAGTGGCCACCATCAGCAAGGCTGCTAAGAAGGCCGACTGCAAGAGGGTCATGATCTTCAGTGATGAGAGCAAGATCATTCCTAACATGATCAAGGCAGAGACGAGCGTCTTCTTACCGATATTGGGAATCTCATCCGATTCGAAGAAATGCAGATGACGCTTCACACTGTCGGTTAATGACTTCGAAGAAGCCGGACAGTCGAGTAACAGGGTATCACCAGCCTGCAAGACGATGTCACGCGGACTCTCTTGGATTCGTTCTCCACGACGTGATACGGCAACGAGTGTCAGACTGTCTTTCGCAGAGAAGTCTGTCTCGGTCCACTTCCGTCCGATGGCTTTGCTGCCGAAAGAAACATAGGCTGTGCGTAACTTACGTTTCTTATCCATCTCATCGACAGAGAAGACATGATGCTCAGCATTCACCAGTTTATGAGTATTCTTAAGTTCCAGGATATCATTGATCTGACCGGAATAGATCAGACGGTCACCACCAAAGATAAACTCATCTTTCTCGACCGGGGTGATAATCTCATGGTCAAAACGCACGATCTCTATCAGGTTTCCACCTTTCACCTCATCCAGTTGTGCCTCATGCACCGTCTTACCGACAAGTTCGCATTCCGTGGGAACCAGCAACTCTACCGTATAATCACCTGTAGATTCAAAGCTTTCCTCGGCCGACTTACGATCAGGCAACAACCTACTCAACAAGATCATTGTAAGGATACCGACGCAGAGACAGAACAAACCGGGTATCAATGGGGTGAGGATATTCATCTGTACACCTGTCTGTTCGGCATACATACCAGAGATAATCATGTTCGGCGGTGTACCAATCAACGTACAGAGACCACCCATACCCGAGGCATAACTCAGTGGAATCAGCAACTTAGAGGGGTTGATATGCATCTTCTTACCCCACATCTTCACCACATTCACAAAGAGAGCCACCACCGTGGTGTTGTTCAGGAAAGAACTGAGGATAGCCACCGGCAGCATCAGACGGACGATGGCTTTATGGTAAGAGCCGGGCGTTCCCAAGAGATGCTTCGTGATCCATTGCAGGACACCCGTATGTACCAGTCCTCCCACGATGATAAAGAGGGCTCCGATAACTACCACGGAGGAATTACTAAAACCAGAACATGTTTCTTTCTCAGACAACGTACCTGTTACGAAAAGAATAGCGATGGCTCCTAAGAATGCCATCTCTGCAGGTGTCTTGGTAAACAACAGAACGGCAAACATCGCCAATACGGTGATAATCGTTATCCACGCATAAAGGCTTAAATTAAGAAAAATGATTCCTTCCATCTGTTTAATCGATTAGTGGGTAAGACTTTAATGACTGTACAAAGATAATATTTTATCTGCAAAGTAACAAAAAATAATGAAAATCTTGTAAAAAAGTAGAGATCTTACCTTTATAATGAAATAATTATGTACTTTTGCAACTATGAACAAAAATCAATATAGTGGCCATGCGGCCATCCTTTTTGCGAATGTAATTTTCGGACTCGGTGTTCCCGTGACCAAGTTTCTGTTAGAAGACTGGGTGACGCCCATGACCTATATGGCTTCACGCTGTATCGGTGCCACGCTTATCTTTTGGGTTATCAGTATGTTCCTACCGAAAGAGAAGGTAGAGAAACGCGACCTGCTGGTTATCATGGCCGGTGGTCTGCTGGGCTTCGTTATCTCACAGACACTCACGGCATGGTCGTTGAAGTTCACCACACCCGTATATTTCTCACTGATCTCTACCCTTACCCCTATCGCCACGATGCTCATGGCAGCGATGTTCTTAGGGGAACGCATCACACGAGAGAAGTCCTTAGGTGTAAACTTGGCAATCATCGGAGCAGCACTGATGGTGTTCGTAGGATGGCAGGCAGGTGCTGGCAGTAACGACTTGCTGGGTATCTTCCTGGCAATACTGAGCGTGCTGACATGGGTGGTCTATCTGCTTATCACCCGTAAGGTATCACAGAAATACACAGCAGTGACACAGATGAAGTGGATCTTCCTCGTATCTACCATCGCCGTACTACCCTTCTCATGGCATGAGTTCCCACAGACAGCCCTCTACGGAGGACAGTTTGGATGGGACGGTGCTGCCGCCATGCTCTTCATCGTGGTCTTCGCCACGGTACTCGGGTATTTCCTTATCCCCTATGCCATGCAATACCTGAAGGCCACCACGGTGAGTATCTACACCAACATCCAACCGGTAGTAGCATCACTGGTAGCTATCGCTATCGGACAAGACGTCCTCACATGGGACAAACCTGTGGCTGCTGTGCTGGTATTGCTCGGTGCATGGTTAGTAACCAGAAAAGAGTAGGTCCTTCATGCATAAGTCCACACACGACATTATACACTAACCTTTATAATAATTTTCAATTCTCAATTTTAAATTCTCAATTAGAAAAAACCTATGGTATATAAATATGACTTTCTCATTATCGGCGCCGGAGTGGCTGGTATGAGTTATGCCCTTAAAGTAGCAAAGGCTAAAAAGGGTAAGATCTGTATGATTTGCAAGACCAACCTTGACGAAGCAAACACTTCTTTTGCACAAGGTGGTGTAGCATCTGTCACCAACACCGTAGTAGACAATTTCGATAAGCATATCGAAGATACGATCATTGCTGGTGACTATATCAGTGACCGTGCTGCTGTAGAGCAGGTGGTAAGGATGGCACCCGAACAGATTAAAGAACTGGTGCAGTGGGGCGTTAACTTCGACAAGAAAGAAGATGGCTCTTTCGATCTGCATCGTGAGGGTGGACATAGTGAGTTCCGTATCCTGCATCATGCCGATGATACGGGTGCTGAGATACAGCGCGGTCTGATGGAGGCCGTAAGAAACAATCCGGATATCACCATCAAGGAGAACCACTTTGCTGTGGAGATCATCACACAGCACCATCTGGGAGCACGCGTTACCCGACGCACACCCTACATTAATTGTTATGGTGCCTACGTGCTGAATCCCGACACACAGAAGGTTGATACCTACCTGAGTAAGGTGACTGTGATGTGTACTGGTGGTTGCGGAGCCGTTTATCAGACAACAACCAACCCCGTTATCGCCACTGGTGACGGTGAGGCTATGGTATACCGTGCTAAGGGTACTGTTCAGGATATGGAGTTTGTGCAGTTCCATCCCACAGCACTCTATTCACCCGGCGAGACACATCCTGCCTTCCTCATCACGGAGGCCATGCGTGGCTATGGTGGCATCCTGCGCCTGCCTAACGGAGAGAGTTTCATGGAGAAATACGATGAACGACTGTCGTTAGCACCCCGTGATATCGTGGCACGCGCTATCGATAAAGAGATGAAGGTACACGGACTGAGTCATGTATGTCTCGATGTCACCCATAAAGACCCCGCAGAAACAAAGAAGCACTTCCCCAACATCTATCTGAAGTGCAAGACTATAGGTATCGATATCACTACAGACTATATCCCGGTGCGCCCGGCAGCACACTATATGTGTGGCGGTATTAAGGTGGACCTGAACGGATGTACCAGCATCGACCGACTCTATGCACTGGGAGAGTGTTCATGCACAGGTCTGCACGGCGGCAACCGTCTGGCCAGCAACTCCCTGATAGAGGCTGTCGTCTATGCAGAGACAGCTGCACGTCACTCTTTGGATCACTTCGATCTGTATGATTTCAATGAACAGATACCTGAGTGGAACGATGAGGGTACGATGAGTAATGAGGAAAAGGTGCTGATTACGCAGAGTGTCAAAGAGGTTGGTGAGATCATGTCTAACTATGTGGGTATCGTACGTAGTAACCTACGTCTACAACGTGCATGGGATCGATTAGATATGCTCTATGAGGAGACCGAACGACTCTTCAAACGTGTCAAGGCCAGCAAGGATATCTGTGAACTGCGTAACATGATCAACGTAGGTTATCTCATCACCCGTCAGGCCTTGGAGCGCAAAGAATGCCGCGGACTGCATTATACCATCGACTATGCGGCACATGGATATGACAAGTAATTGATAATTGATAATTGATAATTGATAATTAAAAATTAAAATATAAGCGCCCTTTCGAACCAAAATCGAAAGGGCGCTTTGTTAAGGTTATCGTTAACGTTAACGTTTTATTTCAGGTCAAGTGGATTACCGATGCAGCCGTTAGGCATCTGGATATGTATCAGCGCACATACGGTAGGTGCGATATCCGTAATATAACAAGCACGCTGTGAGGTGCCATGTTTCACGCCCCAGCCCATCAACAGGAAAGGCAGATGACAATCGTATGGATTCCACAAGCCATGGGAAGTGCCGTAGCCTCCACTGCCGAGATATCCCGGCTTGGGTATCAATTGTATCTCACCGGAACGCTCACGGTTATAGCCATTGACGATCTTCTCTTTGACAACGGCAGGAATAGGAGCAGCCATCACCTTCTCCAGATCAACGACATACGAGAAGCAGTCTTTCTCCTTAAGGAAGTTTACCATCTCTTCGCGTACCTTACACTCATCGAGTCCAGCCTCTTTAATACCACTATGATTGATGACAACTCGGTAATCCTGAATGGCGTTGCCATACTTCATCTCTTTTCCGAAGACAGTAGTCAAATGCTTGTTCATATCCCCCAGTATCTCTCTTGAACGGAAGAGACCGGTTGGAAGACGATGATCCAAATTCAACTGCACACTATTGGCAGCTCCATGGTCTGCTGAGAGGAATACGAGATATTGTCCTTTACCTATCTGCTTATCCAGGAAGGTGAAGAACGCTGCCAGTTGTTTGTCTAACCCTACATACTGATCATGGGTCTTCGGATCATGGGTGCCAAACTTATGACCGACCTTATCCGGACAAGAGAAACTGATCGTCAACATATCTGTCGTCTGACTCTTGCCTAACTTCTCATTGAGGATGATCTCCTTGGCCATCTCCACCACGATCTCGTTTCCATAGGGAGTGTACTGAATATCATCCAACGGCAACTTCTTTATTCCGCTATTGTATTTCTTCACCCATTCGGGCAGTTCACTCATATAATAGGTACTGGTGATAAAGCCGTTTGCCTTCTCATCAAACCAATAGGCGGCATTCGAACTGTGTCCGGAAGGAAAGATGGCTGCCCTATCTTTATAAGAGACACCAAACAGCTTTGCCTGCCAGTTGGTGGCTGTCCTTAACTCATCACCTATCGTCGTTACCAACAGGTTACGGGGAGAGCGCATACCAGCTTTCGTTTCACTACCCACCGTCTGAACATCGGGATCTTCACAGCAATACACACTCTTTCCTTTAATATAAAAGTTGTTGCCTGCAATACCATGGATAGAGGGAACACTACCTGTAAACAGAGAGGTATGGCCAATGGCTGTCACAGAAGGGATATAGTTGATCATGCAGTTCTCGAAGTTGTAACCTTCGTTCATCAGTCGTTTAAAGCCTCCGTCGGTATACTCATCGTAATAACGATAGAGATAATCCCAACGCATCTGGTCGACAGCGATGCCGACAACCAGTTTGGGGCGATCTTGTGCCATACTTGTCAATGTGGCAAGCATCAAGGCGGTTAGGAAAAAGAATCTTTTCATCATATTATATTTTAATGTTAATATTATCTTGTCAAAGAGAACTTCATACTCAGTCCGAAGTCATGAATAGTGGTGGGATAAGAACTGCTACTCAACAACGGTGTATTGGTCTGACGATCGAAGAAGAAACTCATCGTAAGCAGGCGCGACAGGGTATAGTCGGCGTTGAACGACAGTTTGAACGCATTGTTACCACTGCTAGCACTGCTGGTTACCGTAGCGATATCCCTCACGATAGTGGCTTGTTTACGCAAGCTCAGATCCAGACGGAGATTCAGGTCATGATTAAAGTTACTACGTCCTCCCCTACTCGACTGAGACTGTCGTTGTTGTGCATTGTTATTATTCTGGCGGTTACCCCTGTTATTACCAGAGGTACGTGCATTCTTCCTACTGCCACCGCCGCCGAAGAGTTTGAAGTCGTTGATCTTATAGGCGAAGCCCAATACCCAGTCATGACTGCTCGACTCATTGATCTGCACACTGGTCATCGAGAGGTTCAGCACCCTCGTCGTACGGTACTCGAGTTTACAGGTAAGGTTATTCTGCAAGGTGACATCTATTCCCAGCAACGGTGAGAACGACTCGTTGATGCTTACCGTAGAGATATTGAACATCGACGACGGTGTGGGATTGCCCGTAGTGGCATCGGTAACAAATCCTAAACCATTCATATACTCCATGAAGGTGCTGTAGCTGGAGTATGCGCCCACCGCATAGATACTCTTGTAAGAATGATTGAGGTTGACACTCTTAAAAAGATTCTGGAAGAAAGGCAACTGACTGAGTCCACTGTAACGGATAGACCAGTTGGGCAACAAGCGGGACAGCGCAGGGAATATACTGAGTTTTCCGCCACCCGAACCCGTATAGTTTGCTAAGAAAGCGGGAACCATCACATCAGCGCTGTATTTATTCACTGTTCCATTCTCTGGATTATATGCCTGACCGGCCTTGCTGGTACCCACAGGATAGGTAGCCCCTTCATATTGTGCCTGCACCCGTTGCTGATAATGATCGAGCGAATTACAGAACTTCTCGAATGAGGCAGAATAATATCCATTGTTGGCATCGCCCATTCCCTCGAGGGCACTCTTCATCGAGATAGTTGTCATCGTGAAAGTACCGCTCTGCGTCATCGGCATGCCATCAAACATATAGTGAACACTCTTAGCACGTGTCTCCGCACGACTGGCATTCAGGTCTATACGGAAGTTCTTGACTGGTTCAAGCGTCATACGTATCTGCAGATCCTCCGTCTTATTAGAAGTGGCAGGGGTGGCGACATTGTCGGCCATCAACAGCCAGTTGTTTTCTACGGCTTTATCTATGAAACTGTCACCGGTAAGACCGAAGGCGAAGTCAAGTCCTGGTGTCAACACTCCGTCACGCTTCTGTCCGAACACATCACCGGCCATAGGCATAAAGCCAGGTATTGCCATGGCGTTCTGCTGGCGATACGACAGACTGACGTTCCTTACGAGCATCAGTCCACGGGCAATCACCTGTGCGGTCTTATACCACGACTTCTCTTCAAGAGGAGCCTTTGGAGTGACGGTGAGTTTCAACTTCGTTGCGGAATCCACCTTTGAGATGATCTGTATCTTGTTATTATCAACGATCTTATACTTGAGGCGGAAGGCTTTTCCCTCATTGGTCTTTGCCAGAATATCCAACCGTTTGCTGTTCTTACCATGTGCCACAGTAAGCGTGGTGTCTGGCATCAGTGTTATCTCCTTCTCAAAACTACGTTGGTTACGTGGCAGAGCCCGCTGATCACGTGTATTCTGGTTACGGGCGTTTTGATTACGCGCATTACCTTGTTGGTTACGGTTATTCTGCTGATTAGTACGTGCATTCCTTCCCTGTTGATTACGCGTATTCTGCCGCGATGACGTCTTATTAAAACGGTCATTGGTACTCTTCAGGAACGGGATGTGGTTATACAACCGCTCCAGATTGAAAGAGCCATTCAGGTTTATAGTACGGTCATTGGTGATGACATTACCTAATGATGTGCCATCTTCCAGATCCGTTCCTCTCACCCACTTATAGGAAGAATTAAAGCTGGCATCGGCATTCACCCAGTCGAAGATAGGCAGCAGGTTCAGTGGCAACTGATACGATGCCTGGAAATTCTGCTGATAGTCGAGTGGTGTACCCAAATTCTTGATGCTCGTCCACACCGAGTCTTTCCACGCCTCATACTGTGTGGGATACAAATCTTTGTTTATCGGCGTATAGGGCTCTTCAATCTGCGCATGGGTAGCACTGTTGAACGACATATGCAGGTTACGAGTGAGATCCCAGCGGATGGAGAAGTCACGATTCCATAAGAACTGTTCACTGAAGGTGATAGGCAGTTCCGGATTCTCCATATTCTCCATGTCGCGCTCCTGCAGTTCATAGTAGTTACGCGTAATATCCGTATTAAAGGATACGTTCTGTGGCAACCAGTTCAGTCCGAATCGCTTGAGAATGTCCAGCCACTTGCTCTTCTTATCAGCAAACAGCTTCTTAAACGGCTCGAAGGTTTTGTACACCGGCGTATAACTGTAGTTCATCGACCCACGCCAGTTATCCTCATTCTCGAAGACCGTTGTCTCTCCAGAGTTATGCGAATGTGAATGACTATAGGAGAAAGAGAAGTTACCCGGATCATATGGCATGGGATGACGCTTGGTGGTAATACCCACACGCACGTTCGAGAGGGAGAAGTTGGTGGTGGATGTTTCCTTCACGGCAATCGACTTAATAGAATCTTTCTCATGCTTATCTGCTGCAGCATCAAGGGCATCGTTCAACAGCATATCCGTATCCAGCGGATTATATTTCGGACTGGATTTCTCCTTCGTAACAGAATAATACAGTGGGGCAGACACCTTTGCCTTGGTGGGGAAGAACTTACCCAACTCTACATTGGTAGTCACGCTATACGTTCCGAAGTTCTCCATGCTACGCGCACTGACGCCATCCTCCAGTCCGCCGAAGCCCTCTGATGTATAACGGCCCGACATATTGACACTACCCACATCACTCAGTTGCATGTTCAGCGCTCCTTGTGCAGCCCAGCCGCCTTCGTTATTATACTCTTTCAATCGGAGCTCGTTGACCCATACCTCACCCGACTTGACACCACTGGAAAGGTTTCTCACACCGATAATCATGGTCTTCACCTCACCCAACGAAGGATTACCCATCACCGTAACCTTGTTCTGCGGTTTGTCTTCCGTATAGTAAGAATACTCTCGGTTGTACGAAGCCTGCCCAGCTGCCTTCGCGATATTACGCTGTTTCTTCAACTCCGTAAAGACGCTGAACGGTATATCGAGCATATTCTCCTCGGGCCATACCTCCCGCTGGTCGGCAACGCTGTAACGATTATAGTTGCTGCCCGGCTTTGTCAGTTTCAGCGGTATCTCATACTCATAGTAATTATTCTTGTAGTCGGAGCCAAAACGAACGAACAGCGCCAACTGGTTATCCGCAAGATTCGTGACATTCTGCTGCATGGCATTGGCATGCACAAACATCTGCAGTCGGCGGTATTGGCGCAAGTCAACATTCGTATTCTTATACACCGCCTTAGATCCACCTGATGAAAGGTCGGTCACCACGATATCCAATGCCTGTTCATTACTCTCCACCAACTGCGGTTGTGTGGGGTCTAAGTCACGACGGATACCCGGCGGCAGCACGTAGTTGACTGGTTCTTTGTCATTGTTCTCCTCAATATTCACCGCACTAACCGACATCTTTCCCGTCTCGCTGCCCCCCGAAAGGTTCTGTTCATAGATACGCCACTCACCACGCACCAGGTCAAGACTGCCGAAGCGCATGATGATTGGTAATTCAAAACCTGTCAGGAACATTCGCATAAAGCGGATAGAGGTAAAGTCGTTGATGGATCCCATCCTACGCTCATAGTCCTTGATAGGGATACGGAACTGATACCAGGTAACAGAGTCCTTCCCCTCATTACGCAGAGGAACGGCACTGACACGCTTATCAACAATGAAGTTATTACCCACCACCATGTCTTCCGGACGGATACTGACATGATACTGGTAATACTTCTCATACTCATTCAGGGTATAGTCCTGGTTGATATCCTCCACATCAGGAGTCGACTTATAAGCCGTGCTGTACGACTCCCGACTATTCTCATTATCCGGTGAGTTACCCTGCGGCATGTTGATGCGCTTGTATCGATATAAGATAGGTGCCTCAATACGGTCGAAGTCGGAGCCACGGAAATAATGATAATCATCATTGGCAGGGTCACTCTGTATACTGTCGAAGACGGCTGCCGACACCTTACCCTGGATAGCGTTCAGATAATTCTGATAGGCACCAAACGATCTCTCCTCATCATTGGTCAGTCCGTTGTATCCCACATCCTGCAGCGAGCGCGATCCACTGGTAGTGGCAAAGGCATAGGTGACGGTAGACTGCGTAGGAATCTTTCCCCACTGGGTAGTCGTAAAACTGTTGCTGCCATCCACCGGCATACCACTCTCATAGAACTTCTTTCCGTCACGGAGGATATCCTCACTGATATCTCCTAAGTTGATATACAAGTCGCCACCATAACTGCTGGCCTTGTCGGTATTCCTGGAATAGATAAACGGATCGAGCAGCCAGAACTCTATATACTCAATATTGGCAGCCTCAAAATCGCTGGTGTCCAACTTCCTCATCATACCGCCCCATCGTTGTTTTGGATGAGGCAATGTTCCATCACTGTTTAGGTTCACATCCAGATTATACGGACCGCGCTCACTAGGGTAATAAGCCAGATTCAGGATCGGCAAGGTAGCAGTGGCTCCATTATAATTACTCTGGTCGCGATACGGGTAAAGTTCCTTTACGTGTACCTCTCGCACATAGTGATTGGAGAGTTGGTTAAGATCACTCTTGATATGACTGGGCGTGAGGGATGAAGAACGACGCGTAAACAGCGGATCGATGGTATACCAGGAGAGGAGTGCACGGTTATAACCACTCGACACACCCGTCTTGTCTTGCGACTCATTAAACACCGATGGTACACTCGAGATGATCCATGAGGTAGGTGTACTCACATCAATAGCATTCTTGGTATTCTCGAAGTCATCCAGATACGAGGCGTTATCCTGCGTGCCATGCGCCTTGCCGGCAATAAGATGGGCGAACTCTCCTGTGAAAGAGATTTGCGAAGGCAGGGTGCAATGCAGTCCCGGTATCTTGTCGAGCATATTCGTAAGCCACTGACTCTCTTTCTTCCAGTTGATATTCACGCCCCAGATGGTATTGTTCAGCGGTTCACTACCCATAGACACCTTCGTGGTAAGCGCCTGTTCGGAGAGATGCTGGAAGGTACCACTGAGTTGGAGATCCTTAGAGAAGTCATACTCCCAGTTCAATCCCACCATCGTCTTGCGTTGCTGGGCATAATCGGTATTACTCTCCAGACTGACGTTCACCTGTGTACCTGCATCCAGGATACTCTGGTTAAGGATGGTGACCTCACCGGCAGAATAGTCGACACTATAGTCGGATCCCTCTGTCAGAGTCACACCACCTGCCGTAACGACCACACTACCCTGCGGCACGTTATAGGCACCCAGTGAGATCACATTGGCAGAAGTACCCTTGTATTGTCCCACCATGATATACTTGTCTTTCTCGGCAATCTGCTTGGCAATGGTCTTCGTAGAGTCGTACAGTTCGTAGAAACAGTATTTCTCTGCAGTAGATGCCGACAAGCCTTTGCCGACAAGATATTTGTACAGATCCTCACCGAAAGGCTCAGCCTTAGGCAAGAACACACGACCGTTGTTCACGGTATAACCTTGCACGTAGTCGAAATAGCCGTTAGGATGGGCATTGTTATTGTTATCCAGGCGATCGGCTCCCATCACCTTGATTAATGTCTGGTCTTTCACTTGTGCCTCTGGGATATACGACAGATACACGCCCGTGGTGTCACTCTGGTATTTGATATCCAAGCGGAATTTCTCTCGCTCCACAGAAGACGCGAGGAAATACACATTCTTCATCATCAGGTCCCAGTTGGGTTGACTGGGATTATTACTGGTGTTCTTCAATGACTTGACGAAGAGTGACTGACTGACATCCGTAATATCCGAAGCGAATTCTCCCACCTGGTAGGTTTGTCCGCCATAGGTATACTCAAAGGCTACGGCCACCACCTGGTCTGTCTGCACATTACTCTTCAATGACACATATCCCAAGGCACCATTCAAGGAGTACTCAGAAGCACTGAGCAGTCGGGCACTCTCCAGTTTCTCGTAATCGACACCTCCGACGAAGCCCGGTATGGCGTCCAGTATGGTGGATGCCGCGTCGATGCTTCGCGCACCGGCATAGTTGCTCACCATCTGTGAGTACTCGGTATTGGCTTGGTTAGAAGGTACTTGCTGTCCGGTAACCATCCAGTTAGGATTGCTCACCGATGTATTCTCTCCTAAGTCTGACAATGCGATGATGTTACGGGTGTTTGTGGTGGTTCCCGTCTTATTGGTCACCCATATCTCGATACGGTTGATGGTAATACCCGTGGTGATATTCGGCAACGTAGCCATGGCACTGGCATAACGGTCACGGAAATATCTGGAGAGGAAGAAGTGGCGGTTCTCTTCATAATCAGCGGCATCGATCTCGAAGGGTGTCGTCTGCACGCCACCTTTTGAGGAGACACTCTTCGAAGAGGATTTCTTCTGCGAGATTACCGTCTGCAGTTTCAGTTTACCAAACTGCCAATCCGTACGTATACCGAAGAGCGATGATGCTCCCCTCACCAAGGAGGAGTTGCTGGGGAACGACACGTTACCACCCTCTACCAGTTTGATAATCTCATCTTCCTTACCATCGTATTTCAGTTTCAGGCTCTGCGCATCAAAGTCGAAGGTAGCATCGGTGTTGTAGTTAAGGTTCATATTCACCTTGTCACCCACCCTACCGTTTACACTGAGGTTGATCTTTTCATCGAAGTCCATCGTGGTGGTCTTACGGTTTCTGATCGGCAAGGAAGGGTTGTCGATACTCTTCATCGTGGCGCCAAACTTCAGTTCTGCCGTTCCTTGTGTCTTGATGCGCACGCCACCAGGACCAAAGATCTTCTCCGCAGGTCCTAAGTCGAAATGCATATCCGTGAAGGAGAACTTCTCTTTCTCTTCCTCCTGATTGGTCGTTTCATTCTTGCTGCGATAGAACTTCCTTCGCAATTCCCGTTCACTCCAACGGTTAAACTCATCTGTCGTCATCCACATCGGAGTACCTAAATAGGAAGAACCCATTTTCGAACCGATAAAGTAACCGCCCAGTGTGTCGTTATAGATAAACTCCTGCTTGATATTCTCCGGCAGGCTTAAGTCAGCTGCATTCTTATGCAGGTCATCGAGGGTGATCGGTTGGATACGCTGAATCTTCCATCGGGGATTCAACAAAGAGTCGGGTATGCTATCCTCCTCATCGATAATGGGTTGTGCAGTAATCGGCCGCTGTGGTTTCTTGTCATCATTGGCATTGGCCGTTTGCCGTTGGTTTTGCCGCTGTTGTCTTGTTCGGTTATCTTGTTGTGTGTTCTGCGGTCTTCGTGTACGGTTGTCTTGCTGTAAGGGCACGGCTGTCCATGCCAACACCTGAATGCTGACAAAGATCACCAAAAGCATCAATACCTGTTTACGTATACGCATCACTATCGCCCTAAACCACGGGGGCTAACCCTAAACCCTAAACTATTTAATCTGTTTCAGCGCCGCCTTGATCACCTGCTCTACCGACATGTCGGGATGCTCCTTCAAGATAGCGACGACAATCTTGGCTGAAGGCGCCGGTGAGAAGCCCAACATCGTCAGTGCCCCTACAGCCTCATCCTTCACACCATAGTCGATAGTGCCTTGAGAACCACCAACCATACTGATCTCTTGAGCCACACCACTACTGAGGATCTTATCCTTCAAATCCACGATGATACGCTGCGCGGTCTTCAAACCGATGCCCTTCACGCCTTTCAACACTCTGTCGTTGCCAGACGATATCACATTACACAGTTCGTTGACAGTCATCTCAGAGAGAATCACCCTGGCGGTGTTGGCACCTACTCCTGAGACCGTAATCAGCAAGAGGAACATCTCGCGCTCTTGCTTCGTGGCAAAACCGAAGAGCACATAAGCATCCTCACGTATCGCCTCGTACACCCACAGTTTCGTCTCTTTCCTGCCTTGAATGGCACTGTAGGTATTCAGAGAGATGTTCAAGCCATATCCTACACCGTTGGCTTCAACCACAGCATAAGCGGGAGTAATGTCTGTCAGACTACCCTTAACATATTCAATCATAAATGTCTATTTTGTATATATACAATAACAAAAACGAGTTTTTTTCCGTTTTATTGTATGAGATAATTCAGAAGAGGAACTGTCTTTCTTAGAATATGTAAGTTATCTATAAACTTTTTCATTTTTAAAGCGATTCTCTTTTCTATTTGTAACTTATTTCGTACTTTTGCAGCCAGATTGTAATTTTAAAACAAAGATAAGCAGAATGAAAAAGATCAGAGCAGCCGTTGTAGGCTATGGAAACATCGGTAAGTTCACTGTAGAGGCCCTTGAGGCAGCAGAGGATTTCGAGATTGCCGGTATCGTAAGAAGAAATGGTGCAGAAAACAAGCCTGCCGAATTGGCGGCATACGATGTAGTGAAAGATATTACCGAACTGAAGGATGTGGATGTAGCCATCCTCGCCACCCCCACCCGCAGTTGTGAGGAATATGCCAGCAAGATCTTGCCGCTGGGTATCAACACCGTTGACAGCTTCGACATACATACCAATATCCGCGGTTACCGTGAACGACTGATGGCTCTTAACAAAGCTACCAACACCGTGAGTGTGATCGCTGCCGGCTGGGATCCGGGATCCGACTCTGTAGTACGCACTTTGATGCAGAGCTTGGCACCTAAAGGACTGAGCTACACTAACTTCGGCCCGGGCATGTCGATGGGCCATAGTGTTTGTGTTCGCAGTAAAGCCGGTGTGAAGGATGCCTTGTCTATGACGATTCCCCTCGGTGAGGGCATCCACCGTCGTATGGTTTATGTAGAACTCGAAGAGGGAGCCAAGTTAGAGGATGTGACAGCTGCCATCAAGGCCGATCCTTATTTCGCCAGCGATGAGACACATGTCTTTGCCGTATCCTCCGTGGATGATGTCAAGGATATGGGCCATGGCGTGAACCTCGTGCGCAAGGGTGTCAGCGGAAAGACACAAAACCAGCGCTTAGAGTTTAACATGAGCATTAACAATCCAGCCCTTACCGGACAGGTATTGGTGAACGTTGCACGTGCTAGCATGCGTCAGCAACCCGGTTGTTACACCATGATCGAGATTCCTGTCATCGACCTTCTCCCCGGAGAGCGTGCTGACTTGGTAGAGCATCTGGTGTAAATATCCGTCGATAAGATATACAAGCTAAAGAGGATGTGTCTGTCTGAATGACGTGGCACATCCTCTTTAGTTATTTGTTTGCCTGATATTTGTCCAGGCTAAGTATATTACAAAGGAGAGTTTTAATACATAAAACTGAGAGTCCGAATACCCCGGACTGTGAGTCCGGAGGCTCCGGACTCACATCGGTAATACATAAACCGCTTCTTAGTACTCCATTACAGCTGGAAGTTCAGCAGCCTGGGCCACCATCTTCACTACCTCCTTCAAGGAAGGAACACGGCGAACGAGGTTCTTCTCTGCGTTTACCTCCTCCAGCTTCGGCTGCAGATTCTCTGGTTTACGGTGCTTCAACTCCTTAACGGTATCTACGCCTGCTGCCTCGAGCAAGTCGGAGAACTGTGGACCAACGCCATGGATACGCATCAGGTCACAATGGTTTGCCCATGTGAGGATGAGCTTGTCGCTGATGCCAGTCTCATCTGCCAATGCCTTACGGCCAGCGGGTTTTGCACATTTCTCTAACAACATCTCGGTATCAATGATACCTGCAGCCACCAATTTCTCTGCGTAAACAGGACCGATACCCTCTACATCGATAATTTTGTACTTCATAATTTATAAGATTTTAGTAAAACATAACATACTCGTTTGATAGAAAAAGCATGCTAAAATAGTATTTATTTTCATAATTAGCAAAGCTTTACTATCATTTTAACAATATTTTTCAGTTGAAGAGCAAAACTATTCATCTGCCACAAAGAGCGGATCCTCGGGCATCACCATCACTGGCTTCTGGGCAGCCTCCTTCAGCAGAGCCTCTGGAACATACTTCTTGTTGACCACCAAGCGGAACATATACTCGCGGAACCACTCGTCGGTCATGATCAGATAACCCTTCTGTCCGGCATCATATCCCCAAGAATTCTCCACCTTCCACTTCTTTGCCTTGCCGTCGGCGGTGAGATCCACGGCACAGAGTGTCATCGCATGGGTAGAACCACTGTCGAAGGTAGCGATGCGCTCAGCCTTGTTCATCGGGAAAGTAGTGCCGAAGAGCGTCTCGTAATCGAAGTTATTCAGGTCGTTATAGCCCACCTTACGGTCAGATTGTTTATTCACATCGTAACTGCTGTAGAGTTTACGGCCATCCTTCAGTGAGGCAATAGCCAGCGCCTCGATCTCATCCATCGGAAGATTCAGGTACACCCAGTTGTGTCCGTCGTATGTATGACGATCGAAATCCACCTCATAGGTCTTGTGATAAGGTCTGCGGGGATCATTCATCACCATGATAAAACTGCCGTTCAACTTATCAGCGCCAATCCTCTTGGCGAACGTCAGCGGGGTATATTTCTGCGGTTCGCCGATCACCTTGCCGTTCTTATCCTTGAAGGCATAGGTAAACTCCTTCACCGGTGCTCCATAAGCCATACTGAGCATGTGGTATACCACACCCAGCATCTCTTGCTTCTCCTTGCGGATGGCTGCCTTGTTCTTTCCGCTATTTACCATCTCGCGCAACTTCAAACCCTGTTCACGCAACTTGCTCTTTAACAGTTGGTTGAACTTACTGGTATTCTCGGCAGAGAATGTCTCGGGCACGACCTCTGCGGGAGCCAGTCCGTACTTCTCCACTAAGTCGGAAACGCCACAGAAAGTACCGCCATCGCCGAGCGGACTCTTGAAGAAGAAACGCACGCGAGTGTCCTCCATGGGTTTGTCGGCGCAGTCGATGACACCCTGCAAGAAGAGATTAGCCTTCTCCAGCTGATCCCAGAAAAACAGATAGTTCTGCGACAGTTCCAAGCCACCGAAGTCTTTCATCTCGGGGTCATTGGCACACTGTGCGGCAAAATTGGCACGCAACACGTTGAATCCGCTGAACATCCAGCAACGGCCGGAGCTACGCTGGTTGGTGATACTCTGCTTGGGTGTCTCCACACTGAAATAGGTGTCACGCTCTGTCTTCTTACTGAAATTCTGTGCCAAGTCGTCAATCTTGTTACTTGCCATGGCATTGAACAAAGCCTTGTCGGCTACTGATGACGTCTGTGCCTGCTGTATTTCCTTGAGCATCTGCTGGGAGATGCCTCCGTCTTTTGTCTGTGCTTGGGAGGTTAGACTGAAGGAAACAACGATTGCTGATACTAAAAAGATTTTCTGTTTCATACTGAATAATTATTTTCTTTTAATATCGGCAAAGATACAACATATTTTTATTATCTCCAAACATGTAGCTGGTTTTGAGACGAAAGTTAGAGGTATTTTTGGCCGATTGTCATAAAATAATTATCTTTGCACATCGTTTTTTATTTATACATAAATAAGGAATTATTTCTTATAAGGTGAATAATAGTGAAAACCACATATTAGACAAGATCAACTATCCTAAGGATCTGCGTGAATTAGGGGTTGCTCAACTGCCGCAAGTGTGTACTGAACTGCGGCAGGATATTGTCAATGAGCTGTCGGTGAACCCCGGGCATCTGGCTTCCAGTCTGGGTGTCGTGGAGCTAACCGTAGCCCTGCATTATGTTTTCGACACCCCTTACGACCGTATCGTCTGGGATGTGGGGCATCAGGCATACGGTCATAAGATCCTGACGGGTAGGAAAGATCAGTTCTATACGAACCGTAAGTTGCATGGAATCATGCCTTTCCCGTCGCCCAAGGAGAGTGAATACGACACGTTTACCTGCGGTCATGCCTCCAACAGCATATCAGCGGCCCTGGGCATGGCGGTAGCCGCCAAGCAGCAACAGAAGCAAGATCCATCAAGGAAGAAGACCCACGTGGTGGCTGTCATCGGCGATGGCGCCATGTCGGGAGGATTGGCGTTTGAGGGATTGAACAATGTTTCTTCATCGCCCAATGACCTCTTGATCATCCTGAATGACAACAACATGAGTATCGACCGGTCGGTGGGCGGCATGAAAGAGTATCTCATCAACCTCAATACCACAGAGACCTATAACAAGCTGCGCTACAAAGCATCACAACTGTTGTCCAGATACGGTTATCTGGAGGATGACCGGCGTAAAGGACTGATACGACTGAGCAATGCCGTAAAGTCGGCTATCAGTCATCAACAGAATATCTTTGAGGGCATGAACATCCGTTATTTCGGTCCGTTCGACGGGCATAACGTCGTGCAACTGGTCAGGATGCTCAAGCAGTTGAAGGAGATGAAAGGTCCTAAACTGTTGCATCTGCATACTCAAAAGGGCCATGGCTACAAGCCAGCGGAGGGAGAAGACCCCGTATGGCATGCACCTGGGCGTTTTGACGCAGCAACAGGAGAACGGATCAAGTCGGACAGCAGCAACCTGCCGCCTAAATTCCAGGATGTCTTCGGAGAGACCCTCTTGGAGTTGGCACAGCAGAATCCGAAGATCGTAGGAGTGACACCCGCCATGCCGACAGGTTGTTCGATGAATATCATGATGCAGGAGATGCCAGAAAGAACCTTCGACGTGGGTATTGCCGAAGGGCACGCCGTCACCTTTTCTGGTGGCATGGCGAAAGACGGACTCCTACCCTTCTGTAATATCTACAGTGCATTTGCGCAGCGGGCATACGACAATATCATCCACGACTTAGCCATCCTGAACCTGCCCGTCGTCATCTGTCTCGACAGGGCCGGACTGGTAGGAGAAGACGGCCCTACACACCATGGCGCCTTCGATCTGGCTGCTTTGCGCCCGATTCCAAACCTTACGATAGCCTCTCCGATCAACGAGAAGGAACTCAGAAGACTGATGTACACGGCCCAACTGCCCGACAAGGGGACCTTCGTGATACGTTATCCGCGTGGTCGAGGGGTACTTACCGACTGGCGTTGTGACTTTGAGGAGATACCCGTAGGTAAGGGTCAACTTCTGCGTAAAGGCAATGATATAGCCGTATTATCTATAGGACCGATAGGAAACCAGGTAAGTAAGGCCATACAAGAGTTGCAGGAGGAGCAATTCCCGTATTCTGTCGCCCACTACGACATGCGATTCCTCAAGCCTATCGATGAGGAAATACTCGAGGAAGTAGGCCAACGGTTTAAGTATGTCATCACCATCGAAGACGGCATCCGTAACGGAGGAATGGGATCGGCTGTAGTAGAATGGATGAGCGATCATCAATATACACCGCGCATCGTGCGCCTCGGCCTGCCCGACAGATTCGTAGAGCATGGCAGCGTCGCAGAACTGCAATCACTTCTCGGTATTGACTGTGCAGGAATCAAGAAGGCCATAAAAGAGATAAAACAATAACGACATGAAGATAATCATCTATGGTGCCTATGCCATCGGTACGCATCTGGCAAAACTGCTGTCACGCAACAATCACGATACCATTCTGATTGACGATGACGATGAACGGCTCGCTAATATCACCAGCGACTACGACCTGATGACAGTGCTTGCCTCTAACAGGAAGATCAAGACACTGAAAGATGCCGGTGTGCATAATGCCGACTTGTTTATTGCCGTTACTCCCGACGAGAACTTCAACATGAACATCTGCATGATGGCAAAGGCGCTGGGAGTAAAGCGCACCGTGTCAAAGGTGGACAGTTATGAATATAACGAACCGAGATTCAAGGAGTTCTTTGAGAAGCTCGGCATCTCATCGATTATCTACCCCGAGCATCTGGCAGCACGTGATATCGCCAACGGTCTGAAAATGTCGTGGGTGCGCCAGCGATGGGACGTGCACGATGGAGCCTTGGTGATGCTGGGCATCAAACTGCGTGAGAGTTGTGAGATCCTTAACGAACCGCTTAAAGAACTCTGCAAGCCCGAGTCACCTTATCATATAGTAGCCGTAAAGCGTGGCGATGATACCATTATCCCCCGTGGTGATGATGTACTGAAGATGTACGACCTGGCTTATTTCATGACCACCCGCAACTATATCCCCTATATCCGTAAGATTGTGGGTAAGGAGCACTACGTGGATGTGAAGAACGTGATTATCATGGGTGGTGGCGCCACTGCCGTAAGGTCCACCTACCTGATGCCTGAATACATGAACGTGAAGATCCTTGAGCAGGATGAGGAACGCTGTGAGAAGATCAACGAGATTATCGAGAACGAACGTGTGATGGTGATCCACGGTGACGGAAGAGACATGTCGCTGCTCATGGAAGAAGGCATTAAGAATACTCAAGCCTTCGTTGCCCTCACCGGTAATGCCGAGACGAATATCCTGGCATGTCTCACCGCCAAGCGCATGGGTGTACGGAAGACCGTTGCCATGGTGGAGAATCTCGACTACGTGAGTATGGCGGAGAGTCTGGATATCGGAACGATCATCAATAAGAAAGCACTTGCCGCCAGTTATATCTACCAGATGATGCTCGATGCAGATGTCAACAACATACGGTTCCTGATGACTGCCAATGCCGACGTGGCTGAGTTTACTGCCCAGCAAGGTTCACGTGTAACCCGCAAGAAGGTATTTGAATTAGGACTTCCTTCCGGTGCCACCATCGGAGGACTGGTACGTCATGGCGAGGGTATCCTCGTATCTGGAGGTACGCAGATAGAGGCCGGCGATATCGTGGTGGTATTCTGCCACGGCATCAATATGGATAAGGTGGAGAAATTTTTCAATTAAGAATTATAAAGAGGAATTACTGTGCTGAACATCAAACTGATATACAAGATCATCGGATCACTGCTTTTCTTAGAAGCCGTGTTCCTACTTATCTGTCTGGGCATCTCCCTATTCTACATGGAAGATGATATGCTGGCATTCCTCCTTTCTTTCATCATCATTATTATCGGGGGTATCCTCTTCCGTTATGCCGGAAGGAACGCCACCAATACTTTAGGCAGGCGCGATGCTTATCTGTTGGTTACCCTTACCTGGATCATCTTCAGTCTGTTCGGATGTCTGCCCTTCTTAGCCAGCGGCTATGTGAGCAGTCCTACCGATGCGTTCTTTGAGACCATGTCGGGATTCACCACGACAGGAGCATCTGTCATCGACGATGTAGAGCGCCTGCCCCATGCCCTACTCTTCTGGCGGTCGCTGACACAATGGATCGGTGGTTTGGGAATCGTGTTCTTCACCATCGCCATTATCCCATCGTTAGTAGGTGGTAACATGAAGGTGTTCTCTGCCGAGGCTACGGGTCCCATTCGTGCGAAGATGCACCCCCGACTGACGACCACAGCCAAGTGGATTTGGTCAATCTATCTGTTGCTTACCGTAGGATGCGCTGCCGCCTTCTATATCTTCGGCATGAGCATATTCGACTGTCTGAACTATGCCATGACAGTAACCGCCACAGGCGGATTCTCCACCCATAATGATCCAACGGGCTACTATCACAGTGCCGGCATCGACTATTCATCAATCGTATTCATGTTCTTAGCCGGTATCAGTTTTACACTTCTCTATACATCGATCTTCAAGGGAAGAATCAAACAACTGTTCAAGAACTCAGAATTCAAGCTCTACTGCGCATTAGTTATCATATGTACGTTGCTGATTGTCATCTTCCTCTGCATTTACAATAACTACACGGTTGACGATGCTATCCGCTACGGACTATACCAGGTGGTTTCCTTCTTAACCACTACCGGTGTATTCAATGTCGATGCCGCCCAATGGCCACACTTCACCTGGGTAGTCTTGTGTGTATGTATGTTCTTCGGTGGTTGTGCAGGCAGCACTGCCGGTGGATTCAAGTGTGTACGTGGCGTGATGATCCTGAAGATTGTGAGAAACGAATTCAAGCGCATCCTTCACCCCAAGGCTATCCTGCCGGTGAAGGTGAACGACACAAATATCAACTATTCCGCACAGGTGACGCTGATGGCTTACTTCGCAGCCTATATGTTCTTGGCATTGTTATCCTATCTGGTCATGGTCCTTACAGGTATCGACAATACCAATGCCATCACCGTTGCGCTGAGCTGTGCCAGCAATATCGGACCGACATTAAGTCTTGAGATCGGTCCAAGTATATCATGGACTATGCTGCCCATTGCTGTAAAATGGATTCTCTCAGCACTGATGCTGATGGGCCGTCTGGAAATCTTCAGCGTAGCCATCCTCTTTACTCCTGAATTTTGGAAAGATAATTAATACAATATGCAACCAATCAAATTTATCCCCTTATTAAAACAAACCATCTGGGGTGGTGAAAAGATCAGTACACTTAAACATCGTCATCTTAACATAAACAATATCGGTGAGAGCTGGGAGATATCCGGCGTAAAGGACAATGAGACAATTGCCGACGACGGACCGTATCAAGGGAAAAGCATCAACCAACTGGTAGCCAAATATAAAGAAAAGTTAGTAGGACATGACAACTACCAGCGTTTCGGTAATGAGTTCCCGTTGTTGATTAAGTTTATAGACGCACGCCGCGACCTGTCTATTCAGGTGCATCCTTCCGAGGAGATCGCACACCGTCAGGGTAAACCACACGGAAAGACAGAGATGTGGTATCTGATGGATTCTGAGGAAGGAGCCCAGTTGTATAGTGGACTGAAGAAACAGATTACTCCCGAGGAATACAAGGCGATGGTAGCCAACGACACTATCTGTGACGCACTGGCACAATACCAGGTAAAAGAGGGAGATGTGTTCTTTCTACCCGCTGGACGTATTCATGCGATCGGAGCCGGCTGTTTCTTGGCAGAGATACAACAGACATCTGACGTGACATACCGCATATACGACTATAAAAGAAAAGACAAAAACGGCAACTACCGTGAGCTCCATACTGAGCAGGCAGCGGAATGTATCGACTACCATACAGAGAAAGACTACCGCACCAGCTATGAGGCCATTAAGAACACAGGAGTGACATTAGTACAATGCCCGTACTTCACCACATCAGTATATGACTTAGAAGAACCCATGACTATTGAGTACAAAGATCTTGACAGTTTCGTCATATTAATAGGACTGTCGGGAAAAGGATCATTCTGTGACAATGAGGGCAACACTTTTACACTACAAGCAGGAGAGACCATTCTCATTCCAGCGACAACAGAAGAAATCCATTGTGACGGTACAATAAAGTTCTTGGAAACATTTGTATAAGTCATATCGATTATGAGCAAACTACTAATTTCTACTATGTTACTATTAGGATCGTTCACAGCCACTGCCATGGCTAATGATACGATCCATGTTGTGGGTGCCAAGATGACACCGGGAAACAATATGCAGGCCAAGAGCAATGATGGCGGCATATTGGAATTCGTCCTACAAGACCGTGACTTTCAGCCATTCTGTCAGTCAGCTGTCCTGCAGTCTACGTCTCAGGCAAAACAAGGACCGAAAGCAGAGAAGCCTTTCTTCCATGTCAGATGCGCCTTGCCTATACCTCCGGTATATACGAAGACCGACGTAGCTGCCCTCACGGGTATTGACATTGGTGTATATCGCCATAACCATTCACCAGGTTTCGAGGTGGCAGATAACGGCGATGCCTTGGCTATCTATTTCAGTACACCGGCAGGAAAAGCAGAGAAAGACACCTCAACGACATTTGTCCAGGCACGACTGCGCTATGGTTGTGAAGACTGGGATATGCCTGAGTTGTTCTTTGCCACTGAACGGCAGAACGATCAGTCGGGACTTCTTTGGAATGACAACGGCACCCTGTGGTTCTTTGGTGGCGGACGAGACATCTCCGACTATGTTCCTTTCCGCATCGCCAAATCTACTGATAACGGTGCAACATGGACATACACAATACCTATATTGAATTCTCCGGCAAAAGACTATACCGCACAACCCATCTGCAATGCCTTCCGCGGGAAAGATGGCGCTATCTACATGGCCATGGATGCAGACGGCAGTCAGAGCTTCCTTTGGAGAAGCACCGATGAGGGAAAGACATGGACAGACATGGGCGGTCGTACAGGAGGCAGGCACTCTACCATCGTTCCACTGGATGATAAAGGAACATTGTTGTCTATTGGTGGTAAGAATGCTAACGTTGATGGATGGACGCCAAAGAATATCTCAACAGATTGGGGAAAGACATGGAGCCAATCTGAGAGTATTCACTTCCCACAGTTGAGCAGCGGACAGCGTCCTTCGATGATTCGTCTGCAGTCAGGTAGCCTCGTCTTCGTAAGCGACGGTTATCTGCACAAGCGGAAGATCGCCCCACCAGCATCATGGAAGAAGAGTCATGATGCCTTTATCGCCATCTCAAAAGACAATGGAAAGACATGGCGTGTGAAGACATTACCAGTAGGACTGCCACAAGATGGTCGTCCACAATATACCTCACTGGGCTACTCTACCGTTCGTCAGGCTCCTAATGGGACCATCCATATCCTCGCCACCAAGGACTACCCTGGTATTCACTATGAATTAAACGAGGCATGGATATGGTCGGATGCAGGTGCTGTAAAACCTGAGCAGACAGGTGGTAAGATACGTAACTACTCAGAGAATTACAGCGATGGCAAACTGAAATCCAAATGGTCGGCACGTATCTGTCCTAACGGCAGATATCTGTTGCATGGCGAGCAGGTGGACTACTACCCCAGTGGAAGGATCCAGCATCAAGTTAGTTATGTTAACGGACGCAAGAGCGGCGTGGAGATCTTCTGGGATGAACTGGGCAGAAAGGTTTGGCAGTGGAATCGTGACTTAAAGACAAACAGAGGAACATGGACGCACTATTGGCAGAACGGCAACAAAAAGATTGTCTCTGAATGGGATATCTATCCAAAGATGCGCGATCGTGCCTACCGTTTCTTTGGTTATGTAGCCGATGGTGATGCTTGTCATTATGACAAACAAGGAAAACTGACCAACACCTATCACTTCGACAGAGGTGTCATTCAGGAAAAATAATCAGGAGCAATTATACTTCAGGACTATCAGATGTCTCGGCTGTTGTCGGGACATCTTTTTTTTCGGTTTCTTTCTTTGCTGTTTTCTGTTGCTTGGTGTTATTCAGGAAGCGCTCCACATCTGCCACCAACCATTTGTATGGCTGACTCTGCATATACCCCGTATTCTTCTTAAGCATCTGCGGGATATCCTGCACACTATGATTATAGCATGACAGTTCGTTACGCATCTGTGTGCCATGCACCGACTGTCTGCGTATCTCCATCTCCCGGTCGTGCATCAAACGGTTACAGATCTTATTCAATACGGGCACAATAGTCTTGTCAAACAGATGATGCCCCTGTATATATAAATAGGTGGTGTCGGGGGTGATGCCATAGTCCTCTATTAATTCTCGTTTTAATGCCAGATAACTCTCCTTGGCATCAGGATGCTGACGCTGAAGGGCTGCTATACGCTTACCCACCTTATTCCTCACATTCTGGATGCTTGCCTCGGGGTTGCCTAAGTTGAAGCCGCCCAACTCTATCACCTTATTAAAATCAGAGATGGTAAACTCCGTATAGATGGGCCTACGGTAATGCCAGATACTCCACACGAAGAGTGGGAAGATGGCCACACTATACTGACGGACAAACTCATAGAGATCTATGATCTGACGGTCGTTCAGGGTAACAGCCACACAGACATTATGCAGCGAACTGGCATAGCATTGCAGATTCTCGATGGAATAGGCATAGGTATGGAAGACATAGGGGTTGGAGAGAATGCGCTTGCTGGTCTCTGTCGCACCCTTGATCAGATAGTCATAATCCGCATCCACACAGGCAATCATGTCCTTGCCGACCTTACCTTCCAACAATCGCATCAAGACAGACTTCTTTCCGCGCTCTAGTGTTTTGTGCGAAGGGAGCATCACCTCGAAGTAGCGTGTCTGATCCTCAAACTGCCCAAGCACCGTTCGCCAGAAGAACACATCATCATAACTCTCGACGAAAGCTACTATCTTTCGCCGGGCATTCTTAGAACGCAGCCGGTTGGCTGCTTCTAAATACTGTGATGAGAGATTTCCTGTCAGTCGCTTGCTCATGCGTTGTCTGTTATATCAGATACCTCTGTTACATGATCCATCCAACCGTTCATGATGACAGCCGGACTATGGGTGGTGAGGATAATCTGCACCTGCGGATTCAGTTCTAAGATCAACTCTATAAGCCGCTGCTGCCATTCAATATGCAGACTCACCTCCGGCTCATCCATAAAGAGCACATACGGCTGACCATCCTCCACCAAGACCGTCAGAAGGATAACAAGCATCTGCTTCTCACCACTTGACAACTGATAAGGAACGAGTGTCTCTCCTATCTGCGTAAAACGGATCTCATTCTCTTCTCTTACGATCTTCTTTCCGGTATCACTGAAGAGATCATCGATCATATCCTGAAAACGTGCCTTCGCCTGTGAGTATTCCTGGGCTTTCTCTGGATGCCCGCTGGTAAGGGCAGATATGATCTTATTGCCTACATTTACCTGATAGTCGAGATATTTACGCTGCAACTTATACAACTGCCAATCGAGCTCGGTGGCCAGACTCATATCCATCCTGCTGATCACGTCTGAATTGATGAGCGGACGATCGAAAGAGCGGATCACATCAAAACGAAGATGGGTGGCATCCTCAGGCACTGTCTTCAGATGGACGCCCTTGAGAAGATGATTGCGTACATCGCCTTTATTATCCACGCTACGTACCACCTTGTTGAGGATTGTACTCTTACCGACTCCGTTGATACCACTCAGGATATTCACCTGCCGGTCGAGATCCCATACCACATGGCGCTTTCCACTCCATAAAGAGTCGATTTCTATCTGCTCAATATAATCCGCATACTTGATCATAGGTCATTTGCTTAATTATCCAACGGCAAATATAATGAAAAAAATGATATGTTCCACCATTCATTCACATTTTTAATAAAATTATACGAAAGAAAAGAGACGCCAACAAGTGACGACTCTTTTGTAAACACGATATTCTAAATCTCAAAAAAATTCTCATTACCAGATAACGACGCGGTCGGCTGGCTCCTTCCACATCTTGTCACCCTTCTTGATATCGAAGGCCTTGAAGAAGGTATCCACATTACGCAGTGTGGCATTTACACGCCAACGGCCCAATGAGTGGGGATCACTCTTAGTCTGCTGATAAGCAGCCTGATCGGTGATATTCTCTGCCCAGATACGTCCGTAACTCAGATAGAAGCGCTGTTCGGGCGTAAAGCCGTCGATCTTCTTGCCTGCCTGTGCTTGTTCGGTAGTCATAAAGGCATCATAGGCTACGCGCAGACCACCCTGATCGGCAATATTCTCACCGAGGGTCAACTGTCCGTTGGCCTTCTCTCCGGGGATTACCTCAATCTGATCAAACTGTTTTGCCAAAGCCTGTGTAGAGGCAGAGAACTTCTCTTTATCCTCAGCCTTCCACCAGTTGATCATATTTCCTTCGGGATCGAACATACTTCCCTGATCATCAAAGCCGTGAGTCATCTCATGACCGATCACAACGCCGATAGCTCCATAGTTGACAGCATCGTCGGCTGCAGGGTTGAAGAAAGGAGGCTGCAGGATAGCTGCCGGGAATACGATCTCGTTATTCTGCGGGTTATAATAGGCATTGATGGTCTGTGGTGTCATACCCCACTCCTCACGGTCAACAGCCTTACCGTTCTTTTTCAGGTTTCTCTGTGTCTCATAGATAGAGGCAGCCTTCAGGTTTTCATACAAAGACTTGGCGGGATCTATCTGCAATCCGCTGTAGTCACGCCACTTGTCGGGGTATCCCACCTTGATCGTAAAGGCATTCAACTTCACCAAGGCATTGATCTTAGTAGCCTCACTCATCCATGTCAGTTGTGAGATATGCTTTGCCAAAGACTTACGGAGGTTGTTGATAAGCTTCAGCATACGAACCTTAGACTCCTCGGGGAAGTACTTCTTAACATATAATTGTCCTACTGCCTCACCTAACAGACCGTTGGGATATCCCTGAGCACGCTTCCAACGGGGCTGGCGCTGCTGCTGACCGGTAAGTGTACGACCAAAGAAATCAAACGCTGTCTCTGCGAATTCATCACTCAGACAGTTGGTAGCACCCAACACGATATCCTTTGCGAAGTAGTCTTTCATCTGCTGCTCGGTCATCTTGGTCATCAGCTCGTTAGCCACAGCCATCACCTTCGGCTGCGTGAGAATCACCTGCTTCAGGCCCTTCAGTCCCATGCCGTCAAAATAAGCACGCCAGTTGATGGCAGGATAATCCTTCTGCAACTGCTCTACCGTGCGGATATTATACTGCTTGGTATAGTCACGAGCCTCAGCTCTCGACATCCTGGCCTCGGCAAACTTATACTCGATATCATAGACAGTCTTCATCATGCGCTTAGCCTCCTTTGCCTTATAACCGGCCATCACGAGGAGTTTCTGTACACAGTCACGATAAGCCTGCTGGATCTTCTTCGAATCGGCATCCGTCTTCAGATAGTAGTCACGGTCAGGTAAAGAACCAGTTCCGGCCTCCATGTAGACAACATTCATCTTACTGTTGATCATGTCTGCACTCACACCAATGCCAAAGAAAGGATTACCTAATTCAAGGTGCATCTTCACCAGGAAGTTGGTAAGGTCACTTTTCTTGAAAGAACGAACCATGTCAAGGTCAGCTTTCAGTGGTGTAGTGCCTTCCTTGTTCAGACGAACGCTGTCCATAGCAAGGTTGTAAAGGTCGATCACCTTCTGTCCATTGCTACCCTTAACCTGCTTCTCCTTGCCAAGAGAGGTAAACAACTCCTGCAACTGCTTACGATTCTGCTCGTTCAGATGATGGAACACGCCATAGCTGGAATACTCAGCTGTCAGCGGATTAGCCTTCATCCAACCACCACCGGCATACTCGTAAAAATCATCACCTGGCTTAACAGCCTCATTCATGTCTGCACGACTGAGTCCCTGTGCCATTAGCATTGCCGGTATAAACATCAGCAATGCGATCATCAAATGTTTTTTCATGTCCAAATTGTATGATTATTAAATATATTTGCAAATATATATGATTTTACGGAAACTTGATATATCTTTTAGGATAATTAACTAATGAGGGGAGCCCTGATACATTATAGAATGAGCCCTGATACATAAAACTGGGAGTCCTGATACACAAAACTCAGAGTCCTAGTACACAAAACTCAGAGTCCTAGTACATAAAACTCGGAGTCCTAGTACATAAAACTCGGAGTTTTAATTATTATTGGTGAGAGTCCGGGGTACTTGGACTGGGAGTCCGGAGGCTCCGGACTATGAGCTTTAATGACTGCCACATTGTCAGCCTTCCCCTCCACAAACCATTATTGGCACATGTTTTGTTTAGTATTGAGTGACTTCGTGTCAGAGTTATAACATTATTAATGAATAAAAAATAAAAAATAATACAACTATGGGAAAAATTATTGGTATTGACTTAGGAACAACAAACAGCTGTGTTGCCGTATTCGAAGGTAATGAGCCTGTTGTTATTGCAAACAGTGAAGGTAAGCGTACAACTCCTTCAGTGGTTGGATTCGTACAAGGTGGTGAGAGAAAGATTGGTGACCCTGCCAAGCGTCAGGCTATCACAAATCCAAAGAACACCGTCTATTCTATCAAGCGTTTCATGGGTGAGAACTGGCAACAGACAGAAAAGGAGATTGCCCGTGTACCTTATACAGTAGTGAATGAGAACGGCTACCCACGTATCGACATCGACGGTCGTAAATATACTCCGCAGGAAATCAGCGCCATGGTACTTCAGAAGATGAAGAAGACCGCTGAGGACTATCTCGGACAGGAGGTGACAGAGGCTGTCATCACCGTGCCTGCATACTTCTCTGACTCACAGCGTCAGGCCACAAAGGAAGCTGGTCAGATTGCCGGTCTTGAAGTAAAGCGTATCGTCAACGAGCCTACAGCTGCTGCATTGGCATATGGTGTTGACAAGGCCAATAAGGATATGAAGATTGCCGTGTTCGACCTTGGTGGTGGAACGTTCGATATCTCTATCCTGGAGTTCGGTGGCGGTGTATTCGAGGTACTCTCTACCAATGGTGATACTCACCTGGGTGGTGATGACTTCGACCAGGTAATCATCGACTGGCTGGTTCAGGAGTTTAAGAACGACGAGGGTGCTGACCTGAAGGGCGACCCAATGGCTATGCAACGTCTGAAGGAGGCTGCTGAGAAGGCTAAGATCGAGTTGTCTTCTTCTACCAGTACAGAGATTAACCTGCCGTACATCATGCCGGTAGGCGGTGTTCCAAAGCACTTGGTAAAGACACTGACACGTGCTAAGTTCGAGCAGTTGGCACATCATCTGATCCAGGCTTGTCTGGCACCTTGTCAGAAGGCTATCGCAGATGCTCACCTGTCAACATCAGATATCGACGAGGTAATCCTCGTAGGTGGATCAAGCCGTATCCCAGCCGTTCAGACCTTGGTAAAGAACTACTTCGGCAAGGAGCCTTCTAAGGGTGTTAACCCTGATGAGGTAGTGGCAGTAGGTGCATGTATCCAGGGTGCCATCCTGAATAAAGAAGGTGGCGTGGGAGATATCGTATTGCTCGATGTTACTCCGCTGACACTGGGTATCGAAACCCTCGGTGGTGTGATGACCAAACTGATTGAGGCTAACACGACGATCCCTTGCAAGAAGAGCGAGACATTCTCTACTGCTGCTGACAATCAGACAGAGGTGACCATCCACGTGCTGCAGGGTGAGCGCCCGATGGCCAGTCAGAACAAGAGTATCGGTCAGTTTAACCTGACAGGTATTGCTCCGGCTCGCCGTGGTATCCCACAGATCGAGGTAACCTTTGATATCGACGCCAATGGTATCCTGAAGGTTTCTGCCAAGGATAAGGCAACAGGTAAGGAGCAGGCTATCCGTATCGAGGCTTCTTCTGGTCTGAGCCAGGATGAGATCAACCGCATGAAGGCAGAGGCAGAGGCTAATGCAGAGGCCGACAAGAAAGAGCGCGAGCGTGTTGACAAACTCAACCAGGCCGACTCAATGATCTTCCAGACTGAGACCTTCCTCAATGAGAATGGTGACAAGCTGGGTGCAGACAAAGCCAATGTTGAGGCAGCTGTTCAGCAACTCAAAGATGCACACAAGAGCGGAGACATCGCTTCTATCGACAGTGCTATGGCTAACCTGAACAATGTTATGCAGGCCGCATCACAGAAGATGTACAGCCAGGCAGGTGCACAACCAGGACCTGATGCAGGATTCAATGCCGGTCAGCAGGCAGGAGGCCAGCAGCAGCCCAACAACGACGACACCGTCCAGGATGCCGATTTTGAGGAGGTCCACTAGTTCAAAGATAACAAACAATAACAATCGGAAACCAAATCCGTGTAGCTCAACGAGTTACACGGATTTGCCGTTTTAAGGGGTTTGGTGTTAGTTATTGATTTCTATCGATTCCTGTTCCATATATGTCCCATATTTGTACCGCAACAAAAAAGTCGATAATGTGCAACAAAAATATTTGAGTAAAAATAGTCAATTAAAAATATCGTAAAATGGGAATTGCAAAATTTGAAATCAGAAGAAAATGTATGGTTTGTGGAGAACCATTCATGGCCAAGACTGTCGAGTCATGGTATTGCTCTCCCCGATGCTCAAAAATAGCATATAAGCGTCGGAGGGATGAAGAAATCCGTCATTCAAAACTGGACGTAATCGTAAGGAAGATACCCAAGTCTCAGGAGTACGTGAAAGTGTCAGAAGCTTATGCTCTGTTTGGAATTAGTAAGGATACCCTTTATCGACTTATCAGAAAGGGAAAGATTCCTTATGTGAACGCAGGCAAAAAAATGATTAGAGTTAGTAAGACAGAGTTGATGAAGATGTACCCTTTACGTAAGCATCCTTTGAAAAAGGTAAAGCCAGAGCCAAAACTCTATTCTTTGGAGCCCAAAAACTGTTATACTATTAATGAGATGTGTAAGAAATATCATATGAATGATAGTACAGCATATTTGCAGATTAGGAAATACTCAATTCCAACAAGACAAATTGGAAACTATGTTTATGTCCCCAAGAAAGAAATCGATAACCTCTATAAATCTGAAGCAAAATGAAGAAAGCAATGCTCCACACAAAAGTGTCTGTCAAACTCCGAAAGTCGGAGTTGCGTAACGAGTGGTATTTATACCTTGAAGCCTATCCCGTGTTCAAGCCAGGGCATGACAAGCCGTGCCGTGAACGTGAGTATCTGAATCGTATCATTACTACACCCACATGGGACAAGACGCGCCCTGCCCGATTGAATGACTTTGGTGTACAAACCTATAAGCCCAAACGGGATATGAACGGTATCATCATTTGCCGTTCAAAGGCGGATCGTGAGACGTGTATCTTTGCAGACAACGTGCGAATCCTTCGCCAGCGTGAATACGACAA